>JAABUZ0100000330.1_pt1 | contig 120370 bp, 128 predicted proteins | sample 5562091 | NCBI WGS metagenome assembly JAABUZ01 (sample SAMN12813069, study PRJNA571459) | rock metagenome | isolation source: Antarctica rocks | place: Antarctica: Victoria Land, Linnaeus Terrace sud | collected 2015-12-21 | reverse complement strand
TGCGTCGCAAGTCACGGTGGCGTCGCTTCGACGGCTATACCTTGCTATCCAACGTGCATCGCGCGCTGAACGCGAGGCCCCTTGCATTGACAAAAGCTGCGTGATATAAGACTCACAACGCTACCCTTCGCAGTGCTCCCCCGGAAATCGGCACGACCTCCGCGGCGCGAGCAGGGTGCGTGAGGCGCTTGAACGGACCGCCCTCGTGTTCGTCAGCGCACCGACAGGCTACGGCAAGACGTTCGCGGTTCGCGGCGCGCTGCGCGCGAACGACGTGCCGGCCTGTTGGTATGAAGCCGAACCGTGGGAACGCGATGGATTCTTGGAGCCGCTCGTCGAGCGCGTTCGCAGCGCAAGACCGGACGTCGGCCGGCGCACGCTTGCACTCGCGCAAAGCGGCGCGCCGCCGGAACGGCTCGGCGCCGCCTTCGCAAGCGAACTGACGCACGTCGATGCGCCGCTCTGCATCGTGATCGACGCCGTGCAGCATCCGTGACCGACCCCGCATTTGGCCCGCTGAGCCGGATTCGCAATGTCAAACAGATCTGGAGCGCCTTTCTTCCGCTTATTGAGCGTACTGTGGGCGATCCCGAAGGGTGGTGGTGTGACGAAGCAGACTGACTTGGTGGTCCTGACCGTCCACGAGATGCGTCCGTCCGGCGATATGACATCGGCGCGCGGTAAGGTCGGCGCGATGCTTGATTCCTTTGACAACATCACCGACGCGATCCGCGTTCACGAGTTGGTCATTGCCCACAACTCGCAGCGTAACAGTATGTGAGCGCCATGTGAAGGCAGCCTCGAGAGCTTGGGCTTCGATGCGGGTAAGGTGCGACGTCCGTGTCTGCGATAAAAAGGCGACTGTGCTGTATCCGGGACGGCGTCGATAGGGAGAAGACGCGGACGCTTAGAGGGAGGCCTTCCTTGGGCGCAGGGTCATGCAGTGCAACCGACGGTCAATCCGTGCGGTCACACCAGCGGAGGTATGATTCTGACATGAGCGCGCTCCCCGACATATCGCAGGCGAACTTTCAACGTGACGTTCTTTCGAGCGATCAGCCGGTGCTGGTCGATTTTTGGGCGCCGTGGTGCGGGCCGTGCCGCATGCTTGCGCCCGTGGTCGAGAAAGTCGCCGCGGCACATGCCGGGCGCGTGAAGTTCATGAAGTTGAACACCGACGAGAATCCGAGCATTTCCGGACAGTATCACGTCTCGGGTATTCCGTGTCTCATTCTTTTCAAGGGCGGCCAAGCCGTCGATCGCGTAGTCGGCTTCGTGCCCGAAGCGCAGATCACGTCGATGTTGCAGAAACACATGGCCGCCGCTTAAGCTTTGACCCCGCGCGACGGTTCCGCCGATTCGTTGCAAGCGGGGTCGAGCCGGGCAGCGATTCCCGCGATGAGCCGTTTTCTCATGGAACCGGAAATCGCTACGTGGAGTGAACGCTTGGGAGCGATCGCCGTTAAAACGGCGGTCGATTCGGTTTTGCGCGATGTTCGTGCGACCGTTACGCGCGATGCCGCAACGGTTCCGCCGTTTGACGCGCTGATGGAACTGGTGAAAGCGCGCTTGGCGTACGAAGACAATGAAAGTCTGGTCGCCGTACTCAACGGTACGGGAATCTTGTTGCACACCAATCTGGGGCGGGCGCCGCTCGCGCCCGCGGCGCTCGCGGCGATGGAGACGATCGGCGCAGGTTACTCCAATCTCGAATACGATCTGGCCGGGGGCGGTCGCGGCTCGCGATACGCGCGCGTGACGGCGCTTCTGCGAGAGACGACCGGTGCAGCAGATGCGCTCGTCGTCAACAACTGCGCGGCCGCCGTTCTATTGATTCTCGATACCTTCGCGAAGGGGCGGGAAGTCGTCGTATCTCGCGGACAGCTCGTCGAAATCGGAGGCGGCTTTCGTCTGCCCGACGTGCTCGCGCGGAGCGGCGCGTCGCTCGTCGAGGTGGGCGCAACGAACAAAACCTATCTGCGCGACTTCGAACGCGCACTGACGCCCGATACGGCGCTGCTCTTGCGCAGTCACACTTCGAACTATCGAATCGAAGGCTTTACCGCCGAACCGTCGGCATCGGACTTGGCGCAGCTGGGACGCCGCGCCGGAATCGCGACCGTTGAGGACCTCGGCAGCGGCGCGCTCGTCGACCTCACTCCATTCGGCTTACCACGCGAACGTACCGTGCCCGAAGCGGTCGCCGACGGCATCGATCTCGTGGCATTTTCCGGCGATAAGCTGCTCGGGGGTCCACAGGCGGGAATCATCGTCGGCGCCACGAGTGCCGTCGCGCGGCTGCGCGGGAACCCGCTGCTGCGCGCCCTACGGGTCGACAAAGCGACGCTCGCGGCGCTCGGCGCGACATTGCGCCTGTACCTGAAGCCTGAAAACGTGCGCGAGATTCCGTTCTACCGCATGCTCGGCACGCCGCTCGCGGAACTGCGCGAGCGCGCCGAGCGCATCGCTGCGCGCTTGCATTGTGCCGAGCTCGACGTGCGGGCGCTCTCGCTGCAGGCGTATGCCGGCGGTGGGGCGCTGCCGCTCGCCGCGTTGCCTTCATACGGCCTCGCCGTCCGCACCGGGCATAACAATGCCGACAAAAATGCGGTTCGCTTGCGGGCCGGGCGTCCGCCCTTGATCACGCGAGTAACGGAGGGCGCGGTGCTGATCGACCTGCGCGCAATTTCCCCGGGCTCCGATGCGTGCGTCGCCGACGCGCTTTCTATTTTAAAGAACTAAAGCAGTGCACATCCTCGGCACGGCGGGCCACGTCGACCACGGCAAATCTTCGCTCGTCCGCGCGTTGACCGGTACCGATCCCGACCGTTGGATCGAAGAACGTTTGCGCGGTATGACGCTCGATCTCGGCTTTGCGCACTTGCGCTTTCCCGACGGCACCGAAGCCGGCGTCGTCGACGTCCCCGGACACGAACGCTTCCTGCATAACATGCTCGCGGGCGCTGCCGGGATGGAACTGCTGCTTCTCGCCGTGGCCGCAAACGAAGGACCCAAACCGCAGACCGCCGAGCACTTGGCCATACTACAGTACCTTAACATACGGCGTACGATCGTCGTGCTCACGAAGTGCGATACCGTCGATGCCGATGAGCTGGCGTTCGCCGAAGAGCTCGTGCGCGAAGCCGTTGTGGGGACCATCGCGACGGACGCGCCTTTGGTCCGCGTCTCGAGCGTGACGGGTGAAGGCCTGGAGCGTCTGCGTGTGCTCATCCACGACGAACTCGCGGCGCTCCCGCCGCGCGCGCCTGCGGCTCCCGCCTATCTTCCGATCGACCGCGTGTTCGCGCTCGCGGGACACGGGACGATCGTGACCGGGACGTTGATGCAGGGTCGCATTAGCCCGGGCGACACCCTTACGCTCGCACCGGCGGGTCGCACGGTGCGCGTGCGAAGCCTGCAAGTCTTCGGGGAAAGGCGCGACGCTGCCGGCGGCGGTTCACGCGTTGCGCTCAATCTCCCGAGCATCGAACGAAGCGAAATCGAGCGCGGAGCGGTCCTGGCGAGTCCGCAGTTCGAAGCCCGCGCGAACCTAAATGTGCGCTTTCGTCCGCTGCCGGGTGCCGTCTCACTGTTACGGCGCCGCACGCCCGTGCGCGCGTACATCGGCAGCGCGGAAATTTTAGGCACCCTCGTTTTCGAGACGCCTCCACGCGAGGTGGTCGAAAGCGCCGCTACGTTATTCTTGCGTGAACCGGCGGTTATCGTCCCGGACGCGGCGTTCGTCGTGCGCCGTCTCTCGCCGAAAACGCTGCTCGGCGGCGGGATCATTTCCGCAAGCGACGTCGCGGAAGCAAACGCGACGGACGAACCTGCCGAAGTGACGTCGATTCTCGCAGCACTCGCGGCCGCCGGGCTTGCAGGCGGTTCCCCCGCGTCGCTCGGCGGCGCGGCCAACGTCCGGGAAGACGTTGCGGGCGACGTCCTTGCGCGTCTTATCGAAGACGGACGAGCGTTGCCGCTGCAAAAACCGGCTGCGTACGTCGCGGCCGATGTCGCAAACGGCGTACTGACGCGAGTGTTCGAGCAGCTGCGCACGAGCGAGCGCGAGATGCCGTGGTCAGCGGGAATGACGGCGCTTGGACTGTCGCGCGCACTCGGCATCGCGGAGCCGGCGCTCTTGCGCATCCTTGCCGCCGCAGCGCTCGACGGACGGCTTGCGGCGCGCGCCGGCTACTATGCGACGCCGGATTTCGTGCCGGCGTTAACGACGGAACAGCAAGCCTTCTTCGACCGCGCCTTCGTAAAGGGCGCGGGCGAGCCGCTTGACTTCGACGTCCTTGCCGCCGACATCAAGGCGGGAAACATCCGCGGCCTCTCGCAAGCCTTCGAAACGTTGCTGCAGCGCGGCGTGGTCGTGCACGTCGGTGGTGCGCTTTATCGCGGGCCCCACATCGCCGAACTGCAAGCGAAGCTCGAAGCAGCGCTGCGCCGTGACAAGCAGATCAGCATGGCGAGCTTTCGCGACCTGATCGGACTCTCACGAAAGTTCGCGGTGCCGCTCTTGGAATGGTTCGATGCAGCCGGCGTGACGATTCGCTCGGGCGACTACCGCGTGCTACGCATCACGCCCCCGCGCCGCAACGCATAGCCCGATGAGCAACCGTGGCTTTTTGGTTATTCGCCGGCGCCTTCGTCGTCACCATGCTCGGTGCGACGCTGCCCACCCCGCTCTATCCGCTCTACGAACGCCGTTTCGCGTTCGCGCCCGAGCTGATCACGGTAATCTTCGCGACGTACGCGGTGGGAGTCGTCGCCGGTCTTCTGCTATTCGGGCACCTCTCCGATCGCATCGGACGCCGGCGCGTTCCGCGTTGATCCTCGGGTTCGCCGAAGGGTTCGTAGTGGGCTTCGGTTTGGCGCAAATCAACGAAAAGGTCGAGGACGGCATCCTCTCCTCACTCGTCGGCTTACCGCTCGCGGCCTACAGCTTCTGTGCGCTCGTTGCTCTAGCCGTCGTCGGCGTCTTGCTGGCGTGGCTTGTAAACACGGCGGCTGGGGAACCCGCCGCGCGCGGCGCTCCTTAACTCGCCGCGATCGGACAGCTCCTCGCTGCAACCCCTTTATTAGCACTCCTGGTCTTAGAGTGCAAATGAACGTGGATAAAATGACGGAACGCGTCCGCGAAGCGCTTAGCGACGCGTTCTCGCGCGCTTTGCGCGAGCGCAATCCGAATGTCGAACCCGAGCACATGCTCGCCGCACTTCTTGACCAGCAGGGCGGCGTCGCGGCGGCGTTGCTCGCCAAGGCCGGGCCCGACGTCGCCTCGTTGCGGGCGAAAACGGACGAGACACTCGCGCGTTTGCCTCACCTTTCGGGGTCGGGCGACGTGCAACCGCAGCTCTCAGGCGGCGCGAGCCGCGTGCTCGTCGCAGCCGGCGACGAGGCGACGAAGCTTACCGATGAGTTCGTCTCGGCCGAGCATCTGCTGCTTGCAATCGTTGAAAGTACGGGAGCCGCGGGACGACTGCTGCGCGATGCCGGCGTCACGCGCGACGGCGTGCTCGGCGCGCTTCGCGACGTGCGCGGAAACCAGCGCGTCACGACGCAAAATCCCGAAGGTACGTACCAATCGCTCGAGCGTTACGGGCAAGATTTAACGCAGGCAGCCGAAGCGGGCAAGCTCGACCCGGTGATCGGCCGCGACGACGAAATCCGCCGTGTCGTCCAAGTGCTCTCGCGCCGCACCAAGAACAATCCGGTGCTGATCGGTGAACCCGGCGTCGGCAAGACAGCCATCGTCGAAGGGCTCGCGCAGCGCATCGTGCGCGGCGACGTCCCGGAGTCGCTCAAAAATCGGCGCATCGTTTCGCTCGACATGGGCGCGTTGATCGCAGGCGCAAAGTATCGTGGCGAGTTCGAAGAGCGGCTCAAGGCGGTGCTGCGCGACGTTCAGTCGTCCGAGGGTGCCGTGTTGCTCTTTGTCGACGAACTGCACAACGTCGTCGGTGCCGGCAAAGCCGAAGGGTCGATGGACGCCAGAAATTTGCTCAAGCCGATGCTCGCGCGCGGCGAATTGCACTTGATCGGCGCGACGACACTCGACGAGTATCGCCAATACATTGAAAAAGACGCGGCACTGGAGCGGCGCTTTCAACCGGTGTTCGTCGATCAGCCGAGCGTCGAAGACACGATCTCGATTCTGCGCGGCCTGCGCGAACGCTACGAGCTGCACCATGGAGTGCGCATCAAAGATTCAGCGCTCGTCGCCGCCGCGACGCTTTCCAACCGGTACATCGCCGACCGCTTCTTGCCCGACAAGGCAATCGATCTTGTCGACGAAGCGGGCGCGAAACTACGTACGGAAATCGATTCGATGCCGCAGGCTCTCGACGAGGCTTCGCGGCGCACCATGCAGCTGGAGATCGAGCGCGAAGCGCTGCGTAAAGAAAGCGACGAAGCTTCGAAGCAGCGATTGCAGCGAATCGAGCGTGAACTTGCGGAGCTGCGGTCGGCAACCGACGGGATCGCGGCACGCTGGCAAGCCGAAAAGGCGTCGGTGCAGGGCTTACGCGGTTTGCGGCAGCAAATCGATCAGACCAAGACGGAGATCGAACAAGCGGAACGCCAATACGATCTCAATCGCGCCGCCGCCCTGCGTTATGGAACCTTAGCCGACTTGGAGTTGCGCCTGGCGACCGAAGAGGCAAAGCTCGCCGGCGGCGGTGTTGAGCGTCTACTTAAAGAGGAAGTCGACGAAGCAGACATCGCGGGTGTGGTCGCGCGCTGGACGGGCATCCCGGTATCGAAACTTCTCGAGGGCGAGATGCGCAAGCTCTTGCGCCTCGAGGATGAGCTGCACGAACGCGTCATCGGTCAGGACGAAGCGGTGCGGGCGGTCGCGGAGGCCGTCATCCGCTCGCGAAGCGGACTATCGGATCCGAACCGTCCGATCGGCTCGTTCATCTTCCTCGGCCCGACGGGCGTCGGAAAGACCGAACTTGCCCGGGCGCTCGCGTCGTATCTTTTCGATGACGAGCGCGCGATGGTGCGCATCGACATGTCGGAGTACGGCGAGAAGCACAGCGTCTCGCGGCTCATAGGCGCGCCGCCGGGGTACGTCGGCTACGATCAAGGCGGTCAACTCACTGAGGCCGTGCGCCGCCGTCCGTTTTCGGTCGTGCTCTTCGATGAAATCGAGAAGGCAGCGCCCGACGTGTTCAACGTCTTCTTGCAGATTCTCGACGATGGCCGGTTGACCGATGGCCAAGGCCGCACCGTCGACTTCAAGAACACGATCCTCATCATGACCTCGAACATCGGGTCCAGCCGCATCCTCGATTACACGGGTGAGGGGGGCGCCGATTACGCCGTTATGCGCGCGACCGTGCTCGACGAACTACGCCGTCACTTCCGCCCGGAATTCCTCAACCGCGTCGACGAAACGGTCGTGTTTCAATCGTTGTCGGAAACGCAACTGGAGCGCATCGTCGATCTTCAACTCGATCGCCTGCGCGGCCGGCTTGCCGATCGGCGCATCGAACTCGAACTCAGCGCGGCGTCGCGAAAGCATCTCGTCAAGGTCGGTTACGATCCGGTCTTCGGCGCCCGTCCGATCAAGCGTGCGGTGCAGCGCGAACTCGAGACGCCGCTCGGCCGCCGCATCCTCGCAGGCGAGGTTCGCGACGGACAGCACGTCTACGTCGACTACGATCAGGTCCGCGGCGAACTGAGTTTCCTCGCGGGCCTTCCAAAGCTCGAATTGGAGACGTCGCGCTAGCATCGATGCGCCCCTGCGCGCTATTTCGACGGGCGCCGGCGTGAGCGTCCATCGATCGGCTGCCTTGCGCGGTGTCATGGCCGGTGCAGCCGGGACCGTGGCGCTCAACCTCTGCGCTTACCTCGATATGGCGATTACGCGCCGCGCGCCAAGCGATGTACCGGCAGCAGCGGCGCGCGCCATTGCCCGCCGCTTGGGATTCGAGCCGGCACCGCTAGACAATGGAAAGACTCGTGCACGCTGGGAGGGCTTCGGTGAAGCGCTCGGTCTCATGCACGGGGTCGGACAGGGTCTGGCCTACGGCATCGTGCGCGCGCAGCTCTTACCGGACGCGGAGCAACGCACCGGGGCCTTGTCTCTTGCGCTCGAATCCTTCATCCTTGGTGAAGGTGCGGCGACGTTGCTCGGCGCGACGGATCCGCGGCACTGGGGCTTTGCCGGTTTCGTGCGCGGCTTCGCGTTGCGAGCAGCGTTCGGCATCGTGACCGCCGCGACGTTCGACGCTCTCGGGTGCAACGAAGGCCGGTAGCGCGGTAATCCCCCGCTATGTTCTATGCCAGCGCTTTCTCGCGTTTGCGGGCCCGCAGGCGATCGTTTTCGAGCAAAAGACGTTTGCGAATGCGCAGTGACTTGGGGGTGATCTCGACGAGTTCGTCGTCCTCGATGAACTCGATCGCACGTTCGAGCGAAAGGTCCTCGGCCGGCGCCAACTTGACGTTTTCGTCGCTGCCGGCAGCGCGCATGTTCGTCAATTTTTTAGCACGTACAACGTTGAGGGAGACGTCCCGGTCATCGTTGGCACGGCCGACGACCATTCCTTCGTAGACATCGGTGCCGGGTTCGACGAAGAAGCGGCCGCGTTGTTCGACGCCTACGAGCGCGTACGCCGTAACCGTCCCGGTATCGCTTGCGACGAGCGCACCATTCGAACGTCCCGGAATCTCGCCGGCCAGCGGCTGGTGATCGTAATAGGTGTGCGACATGACGGCGGTTCCGCGCGAGAGCGTGAGCAGTTCGCCGCGCAAGCCGAAAATCGCGCGCGTCGGCATCGTGTATTCGAGCCGGCGAGACTCGCCGACGGTGAGCATATTCGACATCTGCGCCCGTCGCTTTCCGACCGCCTCGATGACGGCACCCGCATACTCGTCGCGCACGTCGATTACGACGTATTCGACTGGTTCGTAGCGCTCGCCGTTGCGCTCGCTGATGATCACCTGCGGCTTGGAAACGGCCAGTTCGTAGCCTTCGCGGCGCATCGTTTCGAGCAGAATCGAAAGATGCAGTTCGCCCCGTCCGCGGACTTCAAAGGTGTCGGCGCTGTCGGTATCGGCAACGCGCAGCGCGACGTTTGATTCGAGCTCCCGCATCAGGCGCTCGCGTATCTGGCGCGACGTGAGATACTTGCCCTCGCGGCCCGCGAACGGCGATGCGTTGACCATGAAGAACATCGAGACGGTCGGCTCGTCGACGGCAACGGCGTGCAAGCCTTCAGGGTGTGCGGCGTCCGCGATCGTGTCTCCGATATTGAGGCCCTCGATACCCGAAACGCAAACGATGTCGCCGGCGCTCGCCTCCTCGACCTCGATGCGTTCGAGTCCCGCGAACGTCAAGAGCTTGGTGAGCCGCAGCCCTAGCTCCACGTCGCCTTCGCGCGTCAGCTTGGCGATCGGGGCGTTGGCGCGCGACATGCCGCGAAAGACGCGTCCGATTCCGATGCGCCCGACGTACTTGTTGTGATCGATTGCGGAGACGAGCATCTGGAACGGTCCGTCTTCCGCCGGCGCCTCGGGAACGTGCGTTGCGATCGTCTCGAACAGCGGCTCGAGATCGTCGCTTGCGTCCTCGAGCGAACGTTTTGCAATGCCGGCTCTGCCGTTGGTAAACACGACGGGAAAATCAGCTTGTTCGTCGCTTGCGCCGAGTTCTATGAAGAGGTCGAACACTTCGTTGACGACTTCGCCCGGCCGTGCATCTTTGCGGTCGATCTTGTTGATGACGACGATAGCACGCAGATCGAGTTCGAGCGCTTTGCGCAGGACGAAGCGCGTCTGGGGCATCACGCCTTCGGCTGCGTCGACCAGCAGCAGAACGCCCTGCACCATCTGTAGCACCCGCTCGACCTCGCCGCCGAAATCGGCGTGTCCCGGGGTGTCGACGATATTGAATTTGATGTCGCCGTGTTTGACCGAGGTGTTCTTCGCCAGGATCGTGATCCCGCGCTCGCGTTCCAGGGGATTCGAGTCCATGACACGCGTCGAGACCGCTTGACCTTCCCGGAAGACGCCGCTCTGCTTGAGCATGGCATCGACGAGCGTCGTCTTGCCGTGGTCGACGTGCGCGATGATGGCGAGGTTCCGGATATCGGGACGCGTTTTCACGCCATATAGTGTAGCACATCGGGGCCGGCCCCGGCGCGTGGAAAAGCAGCTTTCACGTCTTGTGATCGCGGTGCGATCACAAGACTCGCTTTCACGCAGCTTGTCTGCGTGAAAGCGAAAAGGCTTCCAACCCACCTTAGACTCGCTTCACGCAGCTTGTCTGCGTGAAAGCGAAAAGGCTTCCAACCCACCTTCGCGCCGTAGCGAAGCGGAGGCGCTAAGTACCGAAGCGTCGCCTACGCAGTGCGTAGTCGTTCAAGGCTTCTTCGAGTAACCTTGGGCCGAAGTCGGGCCAGTGGGCGCGCGTCGACCATATTTCGGCGTAAGCGATTTGGTACAACAGGAAGTTGGACACGCGCAGTTCGCCGCCGGTGCGGATCAAGAGGTCGGGGTCGGGCAAGCCTTTGGTGTAGAGATATTGCGACAGAAGCTCGTCATCGATTGCGGCGGGGTCGATGCGGCCGTCACGAACGTCGCGCGCAATCGCGCGCATCGCGTCGCCGAGCTCACCGCGCGCGCCGTAGTTGAGCGCGAGGTTGAGCAGCATGCCCGTGCAGGACTTCGTCGCGTCCACAAGCGTATCGAGTGCAGCCTTCGTGACCCGCGGCAGGTCGTCGATGCGTCCGATCGCTCGCACGCGGACGTTGGCCTGCTGCAACGGGCGAGCTTCCCGCATGGCGAAGTAACGAACGAGGTTCATCAAGGCGCCGACCTCGCGTTCCCCGCGTCGCCAGTTCTCTTCGGAGAATGCATAAACGGTCAATATCCCGATGCCGAGCTGTGCGGCGGCACGCACCGTCGCGTGCAATGCCTCGCCTCCGGCGCGATGCCCGTCCTTGGATGTCAGACCGCGCTCACGCGCCCAGCGGCGATTACCGTCCATGATGACCGCGACATGGCGCGGGAGAGCGACCTCGGCAACGGCAGCACGCTCGATCATGAGGTCGCCGCCAAGCGCAGCTTGCGTGCCGCGGTTCGCGCAGGTTCGCTCGCGTCGACCGTACGGATCACCGTTTCAAGCTCGTCGATGTAGGCGAGGAAACGCGCGCGACCCGACGCCGTAATGGTCACGATCGTCGTCGGGCGGCCGCTCGTCGCGCGGCGCTCGAGGGCGACGATCCCCGTCTCGGCGAGTGCGTGCAGATGGCGGTTGAGGTTGCCGTCGGTCAGTGCGCACGCTTCTTGCAGCGCGCGGAAGCGCATGCCGTCTCCGTGAGCGATCAAACAGCTGCACACGGCAAGCCGCCCGCGTTCGTGAAAAATACGCTCGAGTTTTTCGTATGCGAAGGGAGCTGTCTTCATCGGATTCTTCCTCGTGCGCCATCGGTACGAACGATCGCGCCGATGGCGACTTGTCCGCCGCCGAAAGCAATCGGCATGATCCACCACGCAAGCGGATGGATGGCGGGGAACAACAAAAGCACGGCCGCGATTGCGCCGAACGCGACCGCGACGGCAACGACCGGACGTGGTACCATCGCGCGTGAGGCGAAGAGGCCGAGCGCGTATGTCGCGCACCACATGCCCGGCAAGAGTTCGTCTTGGCCCCGCAGCACGAGCGCCAGCGTAATGACGCCGCCGGCCGCAAGCGCGGGAACGATGCTCATACCGACGGTGCGAAATTGCACGGCGGCCTGCGCGCCGCGATTGCGCGAGCGCCACGCGATGATTGCGCCGTAGTTGAGGAAGAGCGCGATGCCCAGGCACGTCAGCCAAATCAAGAGGTACGTCTGACGTTCGCCGTGACTGCGCGGCCACGGAACGGTCAGTGCCTGTACGACTCCCGCGAGAATTCCGACGAGGCCGCTCGCGATGGCGGCGCCCCCGGAATAGCCGTCAAAGCGTTGCACTCCAGCGAGGCGGCCTCGGACCTCTGCGAGGTCGGCGAACGCTTGGCGAACCTCCATGGCGTTATACTTTGCGTCGCAAAGTTGAACGCTCCTGCCGGCGCGGCACTCAGAAGAGCCGCGTCGTATCGAGCAAGATCGTCACCGGACCGTCATTGACGGACGCGACGGTCATTGTAGCCCCGAACCTGCCGATTGCAAGCGGCAGACCGAGATTATCTAGTTCCGACACCACCTTTTCAAAGAGCGGCCGGCCGAGAGCGGGCGCCGCGGCACCGATGAACGATGGTCGTCGACCGTGGCGGACGTCGCCGAGCAACGTGAACTGCGAAACGAGCAGCGCCGCTCCCCCGACCGCGCGGATATCGCGATTCATGGCGCCTGTCTCATCGGCGAAAATTCGCAGCCCGGCCACCTTACGTGCGAGCGCGGCCGCATCGGCCGTGACGTCTTCGCGGGCGACGCCGACCAGTACGAGCAGTCCGAGTCCGATGCTTCCGACGATCTCGTCTTCGACGCGAACGCTTGCGGATGTGACGCGGGTGACGACGGCTCGCATTGCTGGTAGTTCGCCGCGAGGTTTCGATCACAGTCCAAGTGCCGCTATGCATCGAGGCATCCGATCGCGGGGAGCCAGGGATGTGAAGAGACAATCGACGCTCCAAAGGACGCCGTGATGCTTAAAGTTTGGTCGCACTCGGTCGATACGCCCCGTATGCGTTGTGTGTCGTGCATCACGTTGCTCGTCTTGTTCGCAACGGTCGGCTGCGCCGACGTCAACCATTTGCTGCCGAAGGTCCGTGCAGCCTTCGGAAGCTCCCATGCGGCCTCGATGCAATCTGTTGCGATGCAGCCGCGGGTTCAGCCGCCGCCGGGGGTACAACCGCAGCCGCTTCCCTCGGGCGCGATCGACATGAACGGCATTCTGCAAGGCGCCGTACGTTTGCCCGCGGACGTGCAGCGCTTGCGCGAGGCGATCGTGACCGGCCTCGTCATCATCAGCGTCCTCGGCATCACCAATATCGTGCTGATGCTTGCGGTTCTCGGACGTTTGCGACGTGTGGCGCCGCAGGGCGAGGAGTTCGCGCTCCGCGCTCCCTTAGCGACCCCTGCGCCCGCGGTCGCTGAGATTGCGCCGGTGCCGGTGCCGGTGGGAGCATCTGCGCTCGCCGCCGCCCCGGTCCTGGTTCGGACCTGCGCTTGCGGCGCCGACATCAGCTCCCGTTCACGTACGGGACGCTGCCGCGCGTGCGCGCGGACGGCAACGATTCGCGCCAAGCGAGCGGCACGCGCTAGCGATATTCCGGCGCACGCGTAAGCTTTTTTCAAGACCCGTTGCCGTGTCGGCATCGGATGCGGGCAGCAGTGCGTGACCTTTCTAAAAGTGAATGCCGGGTCGATCATGCGGCCCTATCCCGGCTAAAAAGGCCGAGCAAACCCCATGGTAGCAAAATCGTATCAAAACGGGCGCTGGGATAACATTGTCCCAGCTTGCGATGCAGGCAAACCTTGGCAAAACAAGCATTTTCAGACACAGTGGGAGAGTACGAGTCTGGTGGCTCGCACGGTCTTCAAAACCGCTGAGGCCGTCGCAAGGCGGCTGGTAGGTTCGATTCCTACACTCTCCCGCCGTACGCGTGCAGTGCTGTGCGTTTGCTCACTCCGGAAACGAAACGGGACGCCGATACTAGTGATAGAGGCGCAGGACACGCTTGACGACACTCGCTGCGACCCGCAAGAAGTCTCCGGTTTCCGGAGCCTTCTTTTTGTTGCCGCCGCCCGAGTCGCGTCTTGGCGCCGCCGGGAGACCTAGCGCGGGTGGGACTAAATGTGAGGCTGCATGGGCCGCTTCACACGCGTAAACCCGCTGCGCTTTTGCTACAACTGTTATATGAGAAAGACGGCGACGCCCCATCTGGATCGCATTGCGCGACAAGCTGCCGCGCTGACTCACAACAAGGTCCCGGGGCCCCTGCTGGTAGAGATCGGCGATATCCGCATGTCGATCGGTTCAATCGTCAAAGAACGGCACCCGGCCATTCGCGCCGCGCTCGAGATCGTCGTTTCGGCCGCACTCAAAAGGACGTAAGGAGCTAACGCACTCTCCGCCTTCGCGGTTTTCAGTCGGCATCGTCGGCGCGGGCGCGCTCGGGACGCTCTTCGCTGCCTCGCTCGCGCGCGCAGGCATCGACGTGCGAGTTTTGGCTCGGGACGAAAAGCGAGTGCGCGAGATCGAGTCGCGGGGCGGCGTGACGCTCCTTGACGATCAGGCCGCTAACGTGCAAGTGAAGGTGACGAATAATCCGCGCGAGCTCGCGGATGTGGACGCCGTGCTCGTGGCCGTCAAGACGTACGCCACGGAGGATGCGCTTCGGCCACTGGACGGCGTACTCGCCGCGACGGTTCCGCTCGTGTCTCTCCAAAACGGCATTTTGGCACGCGACCAAATCGCGGCTGTACTCGGCGGCCAGTATCCAATCGCGCTCGCTCCAACGACGGAAGCGGTTACCTCCGAGGGGCCGGGACTCGCGCGGCATGCCGGGCGCGGCGCAACGTTGATCGGATGGGCGGCTGCATCGGCCGGCAGCGATGCCGTGCTGACGGCGCTGGTCGAGAGTCTGCGGCGGGCCGGGCTTGCCGCCGGCGTTACGTCGCCGATCGAGCCGCACGTCTGGGGGAAGTTGGTCGTCAATGCCGCCGTCAACCCGGTCACGGCGCTGGCCGGCGTTGCCAACGGCGTGTTGCTGAGCGATCCGGCGCTCCATAACCGCGCAATGACGCTCGCTCGCGAGGCGGTAGCCGTGGCGGCTGCGGCGGGGATTCGCTTACCGTTCGGAAACGCGGAAGCCGAAGTCGAGCGCGTCGCGCGCACGACGGGGGCGAACCGCTCCTCGATGCTGCAAGATCTCGAGCGCGGACGAACGACCGAGATCGATGCGCTCAACGGCGAAATCGTCCGCCGCGGGCACGTGTTCGGTGTCGCGGCACCGGAGAACGCCCGAATCTGCGACGAGGTTCGCGCGCGAATGAAGGCGTAGCGCGAAGTATGGCCGTTCTTCGCCGCCTTACGTCCGCCGCTATTCGTGCTCGTAAGGGAAGCCGCTTTCCGATCGTCACGGCGTACGACGCGCCGTTCGCACGCTGCGCCGAGATGGCCGGCATCGACGTTTTGCTCGTCGGCGATTCGCTCGGCATGGTCGTTCTCGGTTACGACGCGACGGTTCCGGTCGAACTCGACGATATGTGCCGGCACGCAGGTGCCGTTGCGCGCGGCGCGGCGCACGCGCATCTGATCGTCGACATGCCCTTCGGCAGCTACGAACCCAGTGACGCCGACGCAATTCGCTCAGCCGTTGCGCTCGTCAAGTGTGGTGCGGGAAGCGTGAAGCTCGAGGGCGGCGCCGCGATCGCTGCGCGCATTGCCGCTATCGTCAACGCCGGAATTCCGGTCGTTGCACACTTGGGCGTACTGCCCCAAACTGCAGCCATCGGCTCGGGCTTCAAGCGCAAAACGGATCGTGCGGCGCTTATCGCGGACGCGCACGCGGTCGCGGCGGCGGGCGCATATGCCGTCGTTCTCGAGATGGTAGATGCGGACTGCGCATCTGAAATCACCGATGCCCTTGCGATCCCGACGATCGGAATAGGGAGCGGCGGGGCGTGCGATGCGCAGGTATTGGTTCTGCACGACGTATTGGGCTTGTATCCCGACGCACCGCCGTTCGCGAGGCGCTACGCAGAACTTGCGACCGCGGCAACCGAGGCGCTCCGCACGTACGGAGAAGACGTACGCTCCGGAACATTTCCGCCGGCCGTGCCACGCTCGGTACCGTCGCTCAACGCGCGCGGGTGAACGAACCGCAGATCATCGCAGTCGGGGGCGCCCTTCTCGTGCCGGAAACCGGAAATGTGGCGCTGGAGAGATACATCGTCGATGCCTGCGGTAAGGAAAAGCCGCGAGTCTGTTTCGTACCGACCGCGAGCGGCGACGACCTCACGTACGTTGCGCGATTCTACGAGACGTATTCTCGTCTGGGCGTCGATATGGACGTTCTCCGCTTCTTTCGTCGAACGCCGCCCGATCTGCGCGAGTATCTGTTCGCGTTCGACATCGTTCACGTCGGCGGCGGTAACACGCGTAGTATGCTTGCAACGTGGCGGCATTGGGGCTTCGATACCGTGTTGCGCGAAGCGTGGGAGCATGGCATCGTGCTCTGTGGATCGAGTGCCGGGTCGATCTGCTGGTTCGAAGGTGGCCTCACCGATTCGGTCGCCGGCCGTCTAGAGCCTATGGACTGTCTCGGCTTCCTCGGCGGTAGCAGTTGCCCGCATTACGACGGCGAAGCCGAGCGGCGGCCGTCGTTTCAAAAGCTCGTCGCCGAGAGAAAATTGAAAAACGGATACGCCTGCGATGACGGAGCGGGGCTTCACTTCGTCGGAACGACATTGCAGCGGTCCGTGGCCTCGAAGCCGGCGGCGAACACCTATCGCGTGATCCGCGATAGCGGCGGCATCCACGAAAAGCTTCTGCCGGTCGATCGGCTGGCTCCGTGCGTTGCGAGATCGCGGTGACTCAGCTGCGTGCGAGAACTCTTCGCACACGTCCGCGAAGCGTTAAGCGAAGATAATCGTTTGAAATTCGCCGACGCGTTGGAATCCGACGCGTTCGTAAAGTGCGATTGCGGGCGCGTTGTAGTCGTTCACGTAGAGCGAAAGTTTTGGAACGTCGTCGAGAAGGCGATCGCAGATTGCGCCGAGCGCGCGCGTCGCGTAACCGCGACCGCGCATCTCCGGAGGAGTCCATACGCCTTGCAGCTGGGCAGTAGCCGGCATGGCGGCACCGACGTGACACATGAACGCGAGCTTGCCCTCGTGGCGGTAACGCCAGAGCCAACCGGCTTCGATGATGCGCGCCGCGCGAGCGCGGAACTCGTTACCGATGGCCGGTGAATCGACGCCCATCTCTCCGGCGATCATCGCAGCCGAATTTATGGCGAGTTCATCCAGTTCGGCAAGCGTTGCCGGCGCGATATCCGCAGCGACGCGCGTGGAGCGCAAGTCCTCGCGCCCGATCGCGTAAAGCGGCTGACTGGTTCGGACTGCGCTTGGTTTGGGGAAGGCCGTCGCTGCGCGCGACCAAAGGCGTTCGACGTCACGCCTACGCCCGGCGATCATGCGCGTCTGGTAAACGCTCGCCCGCGCGCGTTCGCCGAAGGCGTCAAGCGCGCGGTCATCGTCGCTGCTCGGTACGATCTGAGCGCCATAGGAACACGCACCTCGTACGGCACCGCAGGCGTCGCGCCACAGCGCCATGTCGGCGCCGCTGCGAAGTTGCCGCGTGACGAGCAGCCAGTAGACGTAGACGTTATCGTACGGGCGCTGCGCGAGGTAATGCAACACCTCGTCTTCGTTGGCCGACGAGACGCGTTCGAGCGACTCGGTCACGAGTTCCTAAGACAGTTTGCGAACGAACGTAGGTTTCGACGTCGGAGCTCGGCTGCCGCCCGTCGGCTCGACGCTCACCGCGACGGCCGCCACGCTGTCGGCGGGAACCCCCAGCTCGACGAGCGCGACGCCGCTACCGTCGGGTATGAATGTCCCCCCGGGCGTCATCGCTGTCTGCCCGTTAGCCAGCGTCCATGTCTGATACACCTTGCCGCTCGGCGGTCGCGCGAGGTCGCGCAGTGCCACGAAAAGACGGCCATCATGCGAAATGACGACGCCGTGCGGCACGGCGTAGCGCTTAGCGGTTGGTCCGAGCAGCGCGAGGACGTTGCGGTCCAGATTCGCGCGTTCGGCAGATGACTGTTGTGCCAGGCGCTGAGCGGCCGCCTGTTGGGCGATGCGCTGCGCCGACGCTTGCTGCGCAATGCGCGCCTCGCGATCGTAATCATTGCGCAGATTTGCGTTTTGAACGCTCAGCCCCCCGGCGATCAGGACGGCCGCAGCCGCTGCCATCCACGGCAAGTACGAGCGGCGCCGAAGCGCCACGGCATCCTGCGACGCTCGCGTCGAGTCCCGAACCGAGGCCATGATGCGATGCTTGCGGCGCGCCGCGCCGATTTCGTCGTCCCCAGCAGATTCTTCGGCGCTGTACCCGATTAGGTCGGCAGCCGGACGAAGCTGCGCATAGAGCTCGCGGCAACTCTCGCAGCTGCGCACGTGCATGGCGACCGTTTCGGCCTCCGGACCAGGCAGAACGCCCAGTGCGAGCAAGGCAATCTCGTCGAGGAACTCTTCGTCGTGCACGTTCACCGCGTTACGCTCGTTTCGAGTTCGACCCGCAGCTTGCGTAGGCCGGCGCGGATGCGCGTCTTCACCGTACCAAGCGGCGTCGCGGTGCGGCGCGCGATCTCTTCGTGCGTGACGCCGCCGAAAAAGCCCAATTCGATCGGATGGCGTTGTTCCTGCGGTAAGGCCCCAAGCGCAAGGCGCACTCGTTCGGCGTCGAGCTTCGAGAGGACCAAGTCATCGGTCACCTCGTCGACCGCGACGTCGACCGCGACATGATCCTCACTGCGGTTCGAGCGGCTGCGCAGGAAGTCGAGCGCACGGTTGCGCGTAACGCGTGCAACCCAGGCGCCGAAATTGCCGCTCACGAAGGCTTCCGGCGCGCTCCAAACCTTGAGGAAAACCGCCTGAGTCAGGTCTTCAGCGGCCATAGCATCTTGTAGCATCTTCAGGGCGATGCCGTGGACGAGCCGGTGATAACCGTCGTATAACGCTTCGAAAGCCGCGACATCTCGTTGGCGGACGCGCGCCATGAGGCGGCTGGGATCATCCACATATTGCGGCTTCGTCTCATCGTAGGAACGGCCCTCGGCTCGGGGCTCGTATGCGGGAAAACGCGTCGGGGCCCGGGCTGGATGTTAGAAGAGGCGTGAGGCGGGTAGGCCGCGCGATGCGACGCACAACAATCCCGCAGTCCAGGGGGGTTTCGAAACCTTGCAAGAGGGCCGTGTGTCGTGCGCATCGCCATGAACGACGATCTCCAGTATGTGCGCGAGCGAATCGACCCGTACCGCGAATACTCCGATGAGGCCGATCGCCACGATAGCGACATGCGTGTGCGCGCTTACGTCGGCAACGCTCTCACCCGGGCGCAAGCTCGCCTTGGGGAAACGATCGAGGGCGCGACGCGCGAATTGCTGGAGGCTGTGCTGATGAAGTGCATGTTCACGGACCAGGTCTTCATCAGGAAGGTCGAGCACGCTGTGCTCGACGAACCGACCGTCGCCGGTCTCGTACGTTCCGACCGCAAGCTGCTTGAGTCCGCGGATCGAGCCCTCGCGACCGACGCGCAAGGTCTGGGCGCCGTCTTGCAAGAGATCAATTACGAGTTTGAAGCGCGCCGTTCGCCCGAACCTGTCGCGTAAGCGCCATGCTCCAGAAACATGCGGGTGTCGCGTCGCTGCGGAGTGCAATAGATAGGTAGCGACCGGATACGATCGCGGCCGTCCCGCGGCCGCGCCGTAGAAACCGGGATGCACCCGCTTGGCGACCGAAACAGCGCGACGTGAAGGGTCGCTCGTCCGCCTTGCTCGCATCGCTCGCACTCATACCGGCAATCTTTTTTGGGCCGGTATCTGCGAGCAAGGCAGATGAGTCGACGGCGGCACTGCACTTGATACCGCGGCCGCAAGCCGTCGCCGTGCTGCCGGGTTGCGCGCTGCCGGCCCCCGCCGTCCTCGGCGGTCTACAGCACGTCGCGCTCGATGCGGGCGGGATGGAGCTGTTGCGTTCGCGTTGGTCGGCGCTCGGCATCAGCGGCGCGCGGAAAGGCGTTGCGGTAAGCGTGCTTCCGCACCGGCCGGACGCCTTTGCTCGCCCGGAGGACTACACGCTCGATATCGATCGGGGCGGCGTGCGCATCGCGAACCACGATTCCGAAGGACAGTTTAACGCGCTCGCGACCCTGGCGCAGCTCGCGACTCGTCACGGCAGCGGGTGGCAAGTCCCGTGCGTGCACATCGTCGATGCTCCGGCATTACGGTGGCGCATCCTATCCGACGATGTTTCGCGCGGCCCACTGCCGACGATGCGCTATTTCCGGGAGCGCATTCGTACGATCGCGAGCTTCAAGTACAACGGTTACTCACCGTACATGGAGCACGTCTTCGTCGACCCCAAGCATCCGTTGCCCTCGCCGCTCGACGGCATCACGCCGCAGCAATTGCACGATCTCTCCGTGTACGCGGCGCGCTACCACGTTGCGTTCATCCCCGAGCAGCAAACCTTTGCGCACATGCACGAGACCTTGCGCTGGGAACGCTACGCGTCCCTTGCCGAGACGCCGCACGGTTATCTTCTATCGCCCGCGAATCCGAATGGCGAAGCGTACGTTCGCGACCTCATCACCGACGAGCTCGGGGCCGTGCTGCACCCGCCGTTTTTCCACATCGGATCCGACGAACCGGCAGACCTCGGCCTTGGTCGTTCGAAGGAACTCGTGGCAGCGCAGGGTGAAGGCGCCGTGTACGCGCGGCACGTGATCGATACGGCGAACTTCGTGCTCGCGCGGGGCGGTGGCACCACCCCGTTGATCTGGGATGATGCGCTGGCTCGGCATCCTGAGCTTTTCGGTTTACTACCGAAGCGACTCGTGTTCGTCAATTGGCACTACGGGCTCGAGCCGACGTACCGTCCCTATATCGACCGGATCGCGCGCGGGGGATTCCAGCAGATGGTCGCACCCGGAGCGCTCAACTGGAACGCGATATATCCCGACATCGACGGAGCCCAGAGTGCCATCGACCGCTTCGTGACCGAAGGGAAGGCGGCACACGTAGCGGGGCTCTTCCAAACGGTCTGGCATGATGACGGCGAGACGCTTTTCGAAGCGACGTGGTATCCGATACTGTACGCTGCGGCGAGCGCATGGGAAACCGGGTCGGTCGACCGCGCGCGGTACGCGCGCGACTTTCCCTCTGCATTTTTCGGCAGCGACGACCCGCGCTACGCGGACGATCTCGCCTCTCTGGGGCGATGCAACGCTCTGCTGCACGGCAACCCGCGTGAATACGGCGACTATCTCTTCTGGGATGATCCATTCGCGCCCGACCTCGCGAACGTTCACGAAGCGATGGACCTGCCGGCATTGCGGCTCGCCGCCGAAGACGCGATCGCGCACCTCCGGCTAGCAACTCCGCCGCCGCTTCATGCCAACGCTGCCGCGGTCATGTTTCTTGCAGCGCGCCGGTACGATGCGCTCGGACGCGAATATCAGATACCGCAGGAAGCTCGCGGTTACTACGACGATGCAATGCACAACGCGAGCGCGCACAGCGGCTCGGTCTATCGCGGGTTGTACCTTGCGAGATATCTCTTTTGGGAACAGCGCGATACGATGCTTGGGCTCGAACCGCTCGTTCGCGCGGCATGGGAGTATGAGGACCGGCCCAGTCACGAAGCAAGCGTACTCGAACGCTATCGCGTCGCAGCCGATCGTGCGATCGAACGGGCCGACCGCTTGGGCGACGTTACTTTCCGTGATTACGCGCAGAAGAAGACATTGCCGACATTTGACGCGGCTCTCGGACTCAGCCCGCTGCCATGAGTGTCGCGCCGTTCAAGAGCGCAGCGTTGCTTGCAGCGTGTCCGCTTGCGCATTCGCACTCAGGCGGTTGCGCGTGGTGCGGGGCGGTGCTGCCGCCGCGGCGGCGCACTTGGTGCAGCGACCGGTGCGGCGACTTGTTTTGGACAAATCACTGGTGGACGCTCGCGCGGCGCGCGGCGAAGCGACGCGACAAGTATCGCTGCAAGCGTTGCGGCGTAGCGGCACCTAAGCGCCCGAGTCCCGCACGGGGCGCGTCTACGACCACATACCGCAGCGCAATGCGCACCTGGCGCGCGGCACGCAAGGACGCTCGTATGGAAGTAAACCATCGCGTTCCGTGCCGCGGCGCGCACGGTGCCCTTAGCTGCGCGCATCACCTCGAAAACCTTGAAACGCTTTGTCCGGCGTGTCACCGGGAACACACCTCTGGGGTTCGGCGCCGGCAGCCCGGTGAGTGAGCCGTTCGCGGGCTTGGCGATGCTCGGCATCTTTGCCCTTGCCGCTGCACTTATGTACGCACGCGCCTTACCGGCGTTGCTTGCGGTTCCACTGATGGCGCTAGGTATCGCGGCCGTCGCGGGCGCCGGTCCCTCCGGTTGCAGACGACGATCGTCGACGGCACGACGAGGCTCGCTCCCGTGATCGTCACCTTGGTTTTCGGCGCGCTGCTCTCGCGGGTGACGCTTTCGACCGGGATTGCCGAGACGATCGTCACGTACGCCGCCGAGTTCGGGGGCGACCGTCCGGCGCTCTTGGCGCTCGCGCTTTGCGCTGCGGTCGCCGTGCTGTTCACCTCGCTGACGGGTCTCGGCGCGATCATCATGGTGGGCTCCATCGTGCTGCCGATCATGCTGACGATCGGCGTGCCCCGCAAGACCGCCGCGACGCTCTTCATGCTTGCCTTTGCGCTCGGCTTCATTTTCAACATCGCGCAATGGACGTTTTACACGAAGACCTTCGGCGTCGAGCGAGCGCAGATGCAGCCGTTCGCGTTCGTACTCGCGGGGCTCGACGCGCTGGCGCTGCTCGCGTTTGCGGCCGTGCGCTTTCGCGCATCGCGCGGATACGCGACGTGGGCGATGGCGCTCGACGAACCGCTCGCGCGGAAGCGGGCGCCCGCCGTGGCGCTCTTGACACCGGTGCTGCCGATCGTGCTGTATTTTGCGCTCGGCATGAATCCGATCGTCGCGTTCGCGCTCGCCGCACTATATGGAGTATTGACGGCGCAGCCGCGACGCGCGATCGAAACGCTGGTTTCGAGCGCGATTCGCGGCATCGAAGACGTCGCACCGGCCGTCCTATTGTTCATGGGAATCGGCATGTTGCTTGTCGCGACCGGGTTACCGAGCGTCAAGGCGGCGCTCGCCCCGCTCGTCGGGACGATTGCGCCGCATTCATGGTTTGGCTATGTCGTGCTCTTCGGCGTGCTCTCGCCGCTTGCACTCTACCGCGGTCCGCTCAATCCTTTCGGCGTCGGCATCGCCGTGTATACTGTGCTCGCGGGTCTCGGCGTTCTACCGGCCGTCACGCTGGTCGCAGCGATCATGGCCGTCGTGCAAGTGCAGAACGTGTGCGATCCCACGAACACCCAGAACGTCTGGGTCGCCAACTTCAGCGGCGTACGTGTCGACGAGATCACGAAACTCACGTTACCGTGTCAGACTGCGGTCGCCATTGCTGCGACGCTCGTGGTCGTGGTCTTCGGCGGTGCGCTGCTCGGCACGCAGCCCTTCACGTTCGGCACGCCCGCGAACGCCGCGCAGACCGCACCCTCCGGGTTGCTCGCTCCAGCTTCGGCTACCGCCGCGCTGCGGGTGTATGGTAACGCAGATTCGGCCTCGGTCGCCGCGATCGGTCAGATCGATGCGGCGATCGGACGCGGTTGGCCCGGCTTCCGCATCGTGGAGGCAAGCGGCGATCCAGCCGCTTCGGATTGCGCGTCCAAATCGTACGTCGCCGCCTTGCACGTCGTGCTCGATACCGATGAAGTGGGCCTGGAGCTGGCCGACTGCGCCGGCTGGCCCGTCGACGAGTGGTACGCCCCGCGCAGCGGTGACGTGCGCGAGGATGCGCTCGCGGTACTTTTGCAGCTACGTACCTGGATGGTCGAGCGCCCCGAGCTCGCTCGCAGTTTGTTTGGCGAGGGGCTCGCGTACGAGCCCCGCGACGGGCCGACATATTTCTATAGCTTGTTCAAGACGATCGACGGCGAGATGCGTGCGTACGTGCGGCCGGGTGGTCCCGCCTACGTCGCCGGCTTGCGCACGAACGACATCGTGGAGAAACTCGACGGCAAATATTGGTGGGAATACGGGACGTTTCAAACGCAAGCGCGCGCCTACGACGGCCTAGCCCATACCTTCGAGGTGATCCGCGGCAACGCGAATCTTACCATTGCGCTGGGTGAACCGTTCCGAGCACCTTGACGCCGGGTCCGATGCTTCGCGTCGGGATCGACGTCGGCGGGACGTTTACCGATGTCGTCGTCGTTGAAGCGGGAACGCGCTTGATGATCGCGCGCGTGAAAGTGCCGACGACGCACGATGCATCGGCGGGCGTCGCGGAGGGGATCATCGCGGGTTTGCGGCAGGCGCTCGCCACGCCCGGCGTCGACGCAGCGCGGATCGCGTTTATCGCGCACTCGACGACGCAGGCAACTAATGCGCTGCTGGAAGGCGACGTTGCGAAAGTCGGGATCGTCGGTTTGCACGGACGCTTGGGGTGGCTCGAACGCGCGCAACTGCGCGTGCCGCCGATTCGCTTAGGACCCAGTGCGACGCTTTCGCCGCAGGTGGCGTTCGTGCGGGCCGGAGACCAGCTTGCGCTCGAACGCGCGGTCGATGAACTGCTCACGGAGGGCGCGCAGGCCATCGTGGCAAGCGAAGCATTCGGCGTCGATGCGCCTACGCACGAACGGCGCGCGGTCGCCTACGCGCGGCAGCGCGGCAGCGCGGCGACTGCGGGGCATGAAGTTGCAACGACGTACGGGCTGCGCGCGCGCACGCGAACCGCCGTCGTCAATGCCGCGATTCTGCCGCGCATGGAACGAACGTCGCGCTTGACGGCCGGCGCCGTTGCGGACGCCGGCATCGGCGTTCCGCTGATGATCATGCGCAGCGACGGCGGCGTGATGGACGTCGCCGAAGTCGCCCGCCGGCCGATTCTCACGATGCTTTCGGGGCCGGCGGCCGGCATCGCGGGCGCGCTGTTGCACGAAAACGTCACCGACGGCATCTTTATCGAAGTCGGCGGGACGAGTGCCGATTGTTCGGTCATTCGCCGCGGTCAACCGCAAATGCGTCCCGCGCGAGTCGGCGGCCATCGCACGATGTTGCGGACCCTCGATGTGCGCACGCTTGCGATCGCAGGCGGCAGCATCGCCCGCATGGATCCCAAGGCGCGTGGGCTTTCGGCCCTGCGCGATGTCGGCCCGCGCTCCGCGCACATTGCCGGGCTCGGCTACGCATGCTTCTCCGATGCCGCGCGGCTTGCCGCGGCCCGAGTGATTGGCGTTCGGCCGCAGGCCGGCGATCCGGGCGATTATCTAGCGCTCGAGCTTGCCGACGGCTCGCGCGTTACGCTGACGCCGACGTGTGCGGCGAACCTCCTGGGCTACGTTCCCGCAAGCGACTTCGCCCGCGGAAGCGAAGCCGCTGCACGGATCGCTTTCGCTTGCGCCGGCGAGTACTTCGGCATCCTTCCAGAGGCGCTTGCGCACGCGATTCTCGAATGCGCTGCCGAGAAGCTGCGCGTTGCGATCGAGGAACTCATCGCCGACTACGAACTCGCGCGCGAAGACGTGGAGCTCGTGGGCGGCGGCGGCGGGGCGGCCGCACTCGTGCCGTTCACGGCCGAGCGTGTGGCTTTGCGGCATCGGCTCGCGCGCGATGCCGAGGTCATCTCGCCGCTCGGCGTTGCGCTCGCGCTCGTGCGCGATGTCGTCGAGCGCACGGTCGTCGCGCCGGCGCCGGCAGACATCGTGCGGGTGAGACGCGAGGCGCTCGAACGCGTCGTCGCCGCCGGCGCGGCGCCCGAACTGGTCGAAGTAACCGTCGAGATTGATGCTCGCCGGAATCTCATTCGCGCGACCGCCTCGGGCGCGACTGCGGCGGCAAGCAGGTCCGTGGCCACCCACGAAGCCGGCGACGACGAGCGCAAGGCGGCAGCTTCGCGCGCGCTGCGCGCAGAGTCCACTGCGATCGTGGAGGACGCGCGCGCCGGAGAGTTCACGTGCTACCGCAGGCCTGGCCCGCCCGTCCTCGACGATACGTGCATTGTGGACGCGCGCGGAGTCGTCCGGCTGATCGTGCGCCGGGCGCAGGTCTCCGCTACGACGGTGGGCCGCTCACAACGCGTGCTTGCCGAACTTCTGGAGCAGATGACTGCGTTCGGCGACGTCGGCCGTGCTCTACCCGCGGTCCACCTCGTGTACGGCAGGCGCTTGGTCGACCTCGGTACGCTCGCTGAAGCGGAGCACGTGCTCGCGCTCGCTGCTGAAGAGATGCGCGGGCTCGAGGCTGACGTAGTGGTGGTGATCGTCGCGGTGCGCCGCGATGCTTAGGCCGCCCGCGATTCGGGTTTCCGCCACGACGGAACGATTGCGAGCGCCAAGCGCGCAGCGTTCGGCAGCAACGACGGTTTGATGAGCGAGGCCGGCATGACGCTCATGTACTGCTCGTGCCCGCTGATGCACGACGCAAGAAACGAACGCCACGTCACGTCCTCGAAAAGCGAGAACGCACCCTCCGCACCGAATCCGACACCTTGCACGCGCTTCTTGTCTTCACCGCGTGGTGCGAACGTCGTAGCGATCCGCTTGACGGCACGCACGTAACCGAGCGCGGTGGCTCCTGCTTGCAACGGCTGCCAACCGCGTCCGCGCCGAATCCGCTCGTAGGCGACCCAATTGACAAAAAACGTCACGTGACGGGCTTCTTCGAGGAGCACGAGTTCGAAAATGTCGGTCAGTTCGGGAACGAACAATTGGATCTGTTTCGCCAAGCCGAAAATTCCGAAACCGAAGAACGAGTCGATGCATTCCTCGTAGCCGAAATCGATGAAGTGGCGTTCGGTCGCGGGCGAGCGCGAAACGGCCTTGTCGGCAACTTCGATATTGTATCGCTTGAGCATCTCCCCGAGCAGATTCGCGTGCCGCGTCTCCTCGACGCCTTGCAACGCAAGGGCACGCTTGATCAGCGGATCATCGACGTTGGCCGCGTACGCGGTCACCATGTATCCGGCGTTACGCTCGGCAGCAAGGGCGACGCTCCAAAAGGGAATGGAACGAAGGCGGTCGATGGAGCTTTCGTCGAGTTCCGGCCAGGGAAGCTGCGCCGGTTCAAATGGACGATGCGTATCGAGGAAGGTTTGACAGAAGAGGGTCTTGTGGGCTTGCGAGCCGTCGATCATGCTTCTCCATCTCGGAAGGCGCTCGGTAAATCCTTTAGCATTGAGGCCGCAGCCGCACTCACCGGGGCGTTTGCCGTTGCGACGTTTGTCTTCCACTTCGCGAATGCCGGCAGATACGGGTACCAGCGGGACGAACTTTACTTTATTAGTTGCGCACGTCATCTCGCATGGGGCTATGTCGATCAGCCACCCCTAATTGCCGTTGTTGCCAAGATCGTGCTTACGATATTCGGCGATTCCTTGTACGCCATTAGGCTTGTACCCGCACTGGCTGCCGCGCTCACGGTCGCACTCACCGGCCGCCTGACATGGCGCTTGGGCGGGAACTTGTTTGCGATGGGCCTTGCAATGGTCGGGATAGCGCTTGCGCCCTTCTATCTCGCGGTCGGCAATCTGTTGACGATGAACGCGTTCGAACCGCTGCTTTGGCTCGGCACGGCATATCTTTTTCTGCACGCCGACGAGGAGAATCGTCCGCTAGCGTGGCCTGCGCTCGGGATCGTGGCGGGGTTGGGGCTGGTCAACAAGTTCTCGATGTTCTTCTTTCTCGGGTCGTGCATCATCGGAATTGCGCTGACGCGGTCGCGCCGTTCGCTGCGACGCCCCGGCTTTTTTGTCGCGGCGGCAATCGCGCTTACGATCGTTGCGCCGACACTCGTCTGGCAGGCCCAGCAGCATTGGCCCCAGGTGCAGGTGCTGCGCGATGCCGCCGCGCGCAAGAACTTCACGGCTGGCCCCCTCACCTTCTACGCGCAGCAGTTGCTGATGATGAACCCGCTCACGGCGCCGATTTGGCTTACCGGACTCTTCGTTTTGCTGTTCGCTTCTTCTGCGGCGCAACTGCGCTGGTACGGCGTTGCCTACCTGGTGCTTTCATTGCTCTACGTCTCCCTCGACGCCAAAGTGTATTACCTAGCGCCGATCTACCCGGTGCTCTTTGCTGCTGGTGCACCCGCCATAGCCGCATGGTCTCACCGTGTGCGGCCGCTTTCGGTCGCGTATGCAGCGCTGCTTTTCGTTGCGGGCCTCGCGATTGCACCCGAAGCGTTCCCGCTACTGCCTTTGAACGCGTTTCTTCGTTACCAACAGATATTCGACGTTCGCGGCGTCAAGATGGAGAGACATCCTGAAGGTAAGGTACCGCAGCACTTCGCCGATCAACTCGGCTGGCATACGCTCGTCGCCGAGCTACGGCGCGCGTACGATCGGCTACCGCCGGATCAGCGCCGGAAAGCGGTGATCTTCACGCGCGATTATGGACAGGCGTCTGCCGTCGATTTCTTCGGTCCGCGCTACGGTCTTCCGCGCGCAATCAGCGGTCACAATAACTACTACCTCTACGGAACGCGCGGCGCTTCGGGACAAGTCGTTCTGTCGGTCGGCGTCCCGCAAGCAAAACTGGCGACGGAGTTTCGCAGCATTCGGCGCGTCGGATTCTATCACGACCCCTATGTGTTACCGGATTTTAACAACCTGCCGGTCTACCTATGTACGCATCCCGTCGAGCCGCTCGCGCTTTGGTGGCCGGCGGCTAAGCACTATATTTGACGGCTTCAATACCCGCGCGTCATTGACGCTTACACGTCTCGGCGGCGTACGTCACCCACGCTCCGTTTTGAAGTCTGTTGAAGCGCCGGCGAAACGCGCGCTTGCTCAGTATCGCATACGTCATCTTTACGGGTACGCGTCTACCGCGCTCGGCCACGCTGCCGTCGAAAACCCACGTTGAGCCGAGCCACCGACGAGCAGTACCGACGTACGCGCCGCCCTGCGTGACGTTCGACCACGTTTGGTTCGAGCGGTCGAATCGGTATGTTTCGTCGATGTCATAGTTGCGGTCGCTAATGCGTAAGACATTGTGCAAAAGCAGCGTGGCGTCGTTGCGGCGCGCGAACGTGTGCGTGGCGCTGGCGCCCCCGAATGTCCGGCACGACCAAGCGCCGACGAGCGCGTAGGCTCGATCGCCCGAGAGCGGCGATATGGTACGTTCCGCCGGCATTCCGAGCGCAACGCGGGCGGTGCTTCGCGCCGCCCGCGGTGCCGGTATCGCAGCCGCTTTCGGTTTCGCCCGTGCGCCGATCGCTTGCTTCGCGGGCACGGCAGCCGGGCTGCGCTGCACACCGATAGCGGCGACGAAGCGCGGCTTGGCCGGCGATGCGCGGCGGCACACGAACGCGCCGTCGGCCTTCCAGGCGACGCCGGTCTCCGATTGATGTTCGCGCCGATACGCCCCAGGGCCGAGCGATGTGTAAACGATGCGCGTGGGGCGAGCGACGTTCTGCACGGTTTGGGTGCCGGTGAAAACCCACTGCTGCGCGCCCCAGCGCTGCGCACCGAGTTGCATAAGGTCGAAGAAGCGGTTCATCGGCGCGCTGAGCTGCCACGTTGCTTTGACCGGATCGTAGCCGAACGTCTCATGGACGACGCCGCTCAACCCGCGCGCCGTGTGCACGGCGTTACGTAGCATGATCGTGTTTTCACCGGATCGCGTGTACACTTCTCGGGCGGCACTTCCGGGTACCGGCCCGCGGCAGTCCCACGTACCCAGCAAGCGCTCTGCGACGCGCGCGACCGGGGCGTTCGCGTCCGTCGAGGCGTTCGAAAAGCTCAACGTACCCGCTGCCAAAGGCGCAATGAGGGCAAGCGCGAGCAACGATCGCATTCCAAGAGCATTCCCCGGTGCGATCATCATCAGTCGTTGATCTTCATCACTATAAAAGCGACAACTGCACGCGAGACGGTCGGGGGCTGATCGCGTCGCGTTGCTTGAACGCGACGCCGGCCTTGGCATCGGCTATCCGGGCGTCGAGCCGCATCGCAGCGGGCCGAGCTAGGTAACCGTTCGCATATGTCGCACGATAGTGCGCAACCAGCTGCGGAAACTCGCGGCGCAGGAACTCGAAATAGCTTTCCCGTGCGCCGTCACCGAGGCGAAGCAGCTCGTCCAGGCGAGGGCGGCACCGGCCTCGGCTGCGGCACGGTACACGTCGCGCAACGATTGATATCCGTCCGTGAGGTGTGGAAGAACCGGCGCCACTGCGACGGCGACCCGGATCCCGGCGTTTGCAAGGGTCCGCATCGTGCGCAGCCGTTGGGCCGGCGGCGCCACGGTCGGTTCGATGTGATGTGCGAGTTCCGCATCGAGTGTCGGCAAGCTGATACACGGTCACCCCCGCAACTCGGGCCAGATCGCCCAGAACGTCTACGTCGCGGACGACGAGCGGCGAACGTGTCGTGATATGTGCCGGCGTGCGCGCTCGCGCGAGTTCAACGAGGATGCGGCGCGTCAGCCGGTAACGGCCTTCGAGCGGTTGATATGGGTCGGTCGCGGTCCCGATCGCGACGTGTTCGCCGCGCCAGGACGGACGCTTCAGCTCCTTTCGGAGCACCTCTGCGGCGTTGATCTTAACCGACAGAAACGTGCCCCAATCGCTCAGCCCGTCGCGTTCGAGATACGCGTGCGTATTGCGCGCGTAGCAGAACACGCAGCGATGATAGCAGCCGCGGTACGGGTTGATCGACCATGCAAACGGCATGCCTCGCACGCGGTTGAGGATCGACTTGGCCTCCACCTCGACCCATCGCATTCCGCAGGCTTCGCGCTCAGTCGACATCGAACGTATGTTCGTCACAGACGCCTCTGATCATTCATCGTCACGCCGCACCTGTGGTCCGAAGCGGTGCGACCGTCGCTCGCAGCGACTGCGGGCCTCGCGCGGTTGGCGTTCGAAGGGCTCGCGCGTGGAGCAGTACGATGTGCTCGTCATCGGCGGCGGCAATGCGGGTTGCGCGGCGGCGCTCGGGGCGGCGCGCCACGGTGCGCGCACGGTGCTCGTCGAGCGGTACGGGTTCCTTGGCGGGACCGCGACCGCTGCGATGGTGGGCCCCTGGATGACCTTTCATTCCGGCACGGAGCGTATCGTCGGCGGAATCGCCCAGGAGATGGTCGAGCGGCTCATGGCGCTCGGCGGATCGCCTGGGCACATCGCCGATGCGTCCGATTACGTCCCCACGATCACGCCGTTCGATCCCGAAGTGCACAAAGCGCTGCTCTTCGATATGATGCGCGAGAGCGGCGTGCAGCTGCTCCTGCACGCGTATTTTCTCGAGGCGATCTGCGACGACCGGACGCACGCCGTGCGCGGCGCGCGGGTCGCGACGGTCGCCGGCGTGCGCGAATACCGTGCGACGATCACGGTCGACGCATCAGCCGACGCGTACGTCGCTGCTTCCGCCGGCGTTGAAGTGCAAACCGGCGATGCGCGTGGACGCGTGCAGCCGGCGAGCTTGATGTTTCGTCTTTCGCATGTCGACCTGGGCGAGACCGCACGTTACCTACGCGAAAATGCAAACGAGATGCGCACGAGCTTGCCGGCGGCTGCCCGTGATGCCGCCTCGTTGACCGCGGTCGCCGGGCTGTACGCGCTGTGGAACCGGGCACGCGAACGTGGCGACGTCGACATCCCGCGGGAACTCGTGTCGTTCTTCATCTCACCCTATCCCGACGAGGTCAGCGTGAACATGACGCGCGTGACCGGCATCGACCCCCTCGATCCGGACGACCTCACACGCGCCGAGATCGAAGCGCGCGCGCAGGCGATGGCGCTGCTCGCGTTCTTTCGTCGTGACGTTCCGGGTTTTGCGAATGCGCGCATTGCGGCGACCGGCACGCAGATCGGCATCCGCGAATCGCGGCGGATCGTCGGCCTCTATACGTTGACCGCCGCCGACGTCCTGGGGGCGCGGATGTTTGATGATGCGGTCGCGCGCAGCGCCTATCCGATCGATATTCACAACCCCGCGGGCGCCGGCACGACGACCTTTCGTCTACCGCCTGGCGCAAGTTACGAGATTCCATATCGGTGCCTGGTTCCGGCACGCGTCGATGCGCTGCTCGTCGCAGGGCGTTGCATTTCGACGACGCACGAAGCGCTCGCCTCGACGCGACTGACGCCGACCGTAATGACGCTCGGACAGGCCGCCGGTACCGCGGCCGCGCAGTGCGTACGCGAGCGCGCGGAGCCGCGTGACATCGACGCGTCGGCGCTGCGGGCGGCGTTGACCCACGATGGCGTCGACCTCCGCCGCTCTACGGCGGCATTCGCGTGACCGAACCGCGCATCGAAATTGCAGAGCTCGGCTCGTGGGGCGCTCTGGAATTGTTCGCGGAGTACGATCCCGAGGACGGTGTGATACGCGTAAACGAGCGCGTCGTCGAACGATTGCGTGCAGCAAGCGGCGCCGCTGAAGCGGCGCGCTTCGTCGCGTGTGCCATTGCGCATGAACGATATCATCGCGCGCACCCCTATGCGAGCGAAGAAGAAGCGCGGCAGCATGCCGCCGCAGCTAGTGGTGTCGATCGAAAACGTCTTGAATCACTGCTGTTGCTTCAGGCGCAATCGCCGCGTGACGTGCGTCGCGCGTGAAGTCGCTGGTTGCCGGAGTCGATGGCGGTCAAAGTTCGACGCGTGCCGCGATCGCCGACGACGGCGGCCGCATCTTGGGACGTGGCACGGGACCGCCGGCCGACTTAGTCGGTGAACGGCGCGACTCCAATCGTCAGCGTGCGGCGATCGCGCATGCGCTCGACGCTGCGGCGAGCGCTGCCGAGGTGGGTTCCGGCACGCGTTTAACCGCTGTGGTCATCGGCCTGACGGGCCATGACGGCAATCCGCACAGCGCTACGGAACTCGCGCCGTTTGCCGATGGGGTGCTCGTCGTGCACGATGCGGTAATCGCTCACGCGGGAGCATTTGGGGGAGAGCCGGGGATCATCGTGCTGGCCGGTACCGGTAGTGTCGCCGTCGGAAACGCCGAGCCGGGCGCACCGTACGTTCGTGCCGGCGGATGGGGATATTTCTTCGGCGATCGAGGCAGCGCGCTCGGCATCGCGCGCGAAGCTATCACGTGGGCGATGGGCGATGCCGACCGCGGTGAGCCTTCGCAGTTGGGGGAAGCAGCGCTACGTTTTTTCGGGGCATCCGATCTTCGCGAGCTTCAGCACGCCTTCGCACACGGCGAGTTAAGCCGGCCCAGGCTTGCCGCCTTTGCCGAGCACGTGATGGCGCTGGTGCCGGCCGAGCCGCCTTTCACGCCGATGCAAGCGTGGTATTTGCGCAAAGTTGCCGCAAGCGATCTAGCCGACCTGGCCCGCGCAGTCGACGGCAGGTTGCCGGCGACTCCGGTGCGACGCATCTCGCATGCCGGCGGCGTCTTTTGCAATGAAGGGCTCCTGCGCACGTTCCGCTCCTCCGTCGAGTACAAACTAGGAGCGCTCTGTGGAGAAGAGATAAGCCTACCCGTCGAGTGCAAGAGAAAGCGGGTCGCGTTCATCGAACCGGCCGGCGATCCCGTTGACGGCGCACTGTTGCTCGCGCGCCGGCTTGCGCTTGGTAAGCCGGTTGCCCGGTGGGCCGCGCTTGGCTGATTCGGTGGCCGTCCTCAAGCGGTTGCGTGGCGGATTGATCGTGTCCGTGCAAGCGGAACCTGGATCGGTGCTCGACGCGCCGGCAACGATTGCCCTGCTCGCGCAGTGCGCCGCCCGCAACGGCGCCGTCGGCGTGCGCATCGAAGGCGCCGCGAACATCGCCGCAACGGCCGCCGCCGTGAATATCCCGATCGTCGGCATCGTCAAACGCCGCCATCCGGGTTTCGAACCGTACATCACCGCGACGGTCGCGGAGATCGACGAAGTCGCGGGCGCCGGCGCCGGCATCGTCGCCTTCGATGCCACGCTGCGGTTGCATCCTGGTGGCCATGGCGCAAGCGCGCTGATCGCCCACGCTCGCGCGCGCGGCTTGCTCGCAATGGCAGATTGTTCAGAGCCGGCCGATGCCGACGGCGCGATTGCCGACGGAGCCGACATCGTCGCGACGACGCTCGCGGGATATACGAGCGCAACTCACGGCCGTCCGCTGCCGGCACTCGACCTCGTGGCAAGGATCGTGGCGCTCCATCCGTTTGCGATCTGCGAAGGAGGCGTCGCCGGGCCGCGCCATCTGAGCTCCGCATTCGCCGCCGGGGCTAGCGCCGTCGTAGTGGGCACCGCGATCACGAACGTCGATGCGCTCGTGCGCGGGTTTGCGGCTGCCGCTCCGCGCAACACAGGCCCTGCTTTAATGCGGCTCCGCGCAGCCGAGTCTCACTAAAGTCAAAGACGGGGACTTCGCGCTTTCGGTATAAAAAGTGGGAGCGCTGCGGTCAACGTCGCGTTTCGAAGGAGTATCCTTGGCACAGTCTAGGGCACCCCAGAAGATGAGTCTGGGGCCTGGCTTTTGGCCGGTCACGATCGGATTGAGCATCATCAATCTGATCATGACATACGTCATCATCGTGTTCCCGTTCCAGCACTTCGTGGCCGAACTCGGCGCGCCGGCGCCCGAAATCGATACGCTTTTTCGCTTCATGAGCGTCATCGGCAATGCCATTTTCGTGTACGTGATCGGTTATCTCGTCTACTTCGCGATTGTTTGGCGGCGACGCTCGAGCGACGGTCCCGATGCGATCGGGGTGCAGATACACGACCAACCCAAGCTCGAGTTCTGGTGGACCGCGGTGCCGAGCATCATCGTTATGATCATCGCCATCTTTTCGGTGCGCATCTGGGCGAGCATGCAGAACACGCCGGGCGACGTGCTGACGATGGAAGCGATCGGGCACCAATTCAAGTTCGAGTTCCGCTATCCGAAGCTCAAGGACTCGGTGTACGACGACATGCACGTGCCCGTCGATACGCCCGTTACCTTAAATGTAACGTCCGCCGACGTGCTTCACTCGTTCTGGTCCCCCGAACTGCGTATCAAGGCCGACATGGTTCCCGGGCTCGTGCAGACGCTGCGGTTTACGCCCGAGCACATCGGCAAGTACCGCATCATCTGCACCGAGTTCTGCGGTACGCAGCATGCGAACATGGCGGCCACCTTCTACGTCGATTCGCAACAAACGTTCGGCGCATGGCTGTCGGCCCAAGCGAGGCAACAAGGCCAGGCAACCGCCCCGATTGCGCTTGCTTCGGGTCAAGCGTCCGCAGGCCAGGCACTGTTCGGGCAAAAGTGCTCGACCTGCCACAGCATCGGACCGTTCAATCAAAAGATCGTCGGGCCGGGACTCGGTCATATCTTCAACGATGCGGCGCGTCCGGCTCTCGTAACGGGTGAAAAAGCCAGTCCGGCCGCGATCTCCCACATCCTCATCAGCGGCTATCAGGGCCCCATCGGCGTGATGCCGAACCGCCAGGCCAATGCCCTGAGCAATCAAGACATCGCGAATTTGGTCGCCTACCTCACGAGCCTCAGTCAAAAGAAATAGCGGAGCACGCATGGCAATAGCCGCGCACGCCGGTTTTATCGGCGGCGACACCCACGATCACATCCATCCAGAGCCGCAAGGCTTCATCAGGAAGTTCGTCTTCTCACTCGATGCCAAGGTCATCGGCATCCAGTATATGGTCGCGGCGTTCCTGTTCTTCCTGATCTCCGGACTGCTCGCCGAGGTCGTGCGGACGCAGCTCCTAGTCCCCCAGGGCGCGATCCTCTCGAACGACACTTACAACGGGGTTTACTCGCTGCACGGATCGTCGATGGTATGGATGGTCATCATTCCGCTGATGACCGGTGCCTTCGGAAACTTCGTGATGCCGCTGCAGATCGGTGCGCGCGACGTCGCCTTCCCGTGGCTGAATCTTCTGAGCTTCTGGCTCTTTCCGATCTCCGCCGCCATCTTGTTTTCGTCGTTTCTCATCGGTGCGCCCGACGCCGGCTGGACCGAATATCCTCCGATTTCCGTGCAAGGACCGGCGGGCACGTCACTGTGGTGCGTCGCGATCTTCCTGATCGGTATCAGCTCGACGATGACGGGCCTCAACTTCATGGTCACGATCATCAAGATGCGCGCCCCGGGCATGACGTTCACGCGCATGCCGTTGTTCGTGTGGGCATCGCTTGCGACGGCGCTCCTCAACATGGTCGCAACCGCTGCGCTCTCGGCTGCGACGGCTGCGCTGTTCATGGAACGGCAGTTCAACGTGCCGTTCTACGATCCGACGCGCGGGGGCAGCCCGCTGCTTTGGCAGCACATGTTCTGGTTCTACTCGCATCCCGCCGTCTACATCATGATTCTGCCCGCCTTCGGTATCGTCTCAGAAGTGTTCCCGACGTTCGCGCGCAAACCGATCTTCGGCTACAAGATGATCGCCTTCTCGTCGATCGCGATCGCGTTGCTCGGCTTCATGGTCTGGGCGCATCATATGTTCACCTCGGGCATGGCGCCGTGGCTGCAACTGCCCTTCATGATCCTCACGATGGTGATCGCCGTACCGACGGGCATCAAGATATTCTCTTGGCTTGCAACGTTGTGGGGCGGGAAAATACAGTTCCATCCGGCCATGCTCTTCGCGCTCGGGTTCATCGCGACGTTCACGTTCGGCGGCATCACGGGGGTGTTTCTGAGCTCCGTGCCGTTCGACTATGACGCGCACGGCACGTACTTCATCGTCGGGCACATTCATTACGTGCTTTTTGGCGGCTCGGTGTTCGGGCTGTACTCGGGCCTGTATTACTGGTGGCCGAAAATTACCGGCCGCATGATGAGCAACAAGCTCGGCGCCGTGCATTTCTGGGTGACTTTCGTCGCGTTCAACGTGACGTTCTTGCCGATGCACTGGCTCGGTCTCATGGGCATGCCCCGCCGCGTGGCTCAGTACCGGCCTGAGTTTCAGTTCTGGAACGACGTTGCTTCGGCCGGTTCGTTCGTGCTGGCACTCTCGACGTTGATCGTGATCTACAACATGGTGCACAGCTTGCTGCGCGGCAGGCGTGCGCCCGCGAATCCCTGGAACGCGCGGACGCTCGAATGGACGATCAGCTCGCCGCCGCCTTACTATAATTTCCGAACGATTCCGGCCGTGCTGAAGAACCCGTACAATTTTGGCGAGCCTCTGCCGTATATCGGTCTCGATCCGCAAGAGTCTCCCGAAGGCACGCAATCTCCCCCCGGCAGCTCCCCGCTGCCTGCACACGCATAGTAGAAGGTAAGAGTGGCTGCCGCTAGTTCGTTCAATGCGACCCACGAGGCCGTGGTGGTACGCTACAACAGTGTCGATCGCGCCTACGCCGAGCAGCGCGACCTACGCTTACTCGGGTTCGTGTTGTTCCTGATTTCCGACGTCGTCATCTTTTCAGCATTCATCTTCGCCTATCTCTACTTGCGAAATTCGGTTCCGAACTGGCCGCCCATCACCAAGGGCGGCCACCAGCTCCCGCGCTTCGACGTCGCCTTCGCGGCGATCAACTCGACGATTCTTTTCGGTTCGGGCGCGACGATGCATTCGGCGATGGAGAGCTGGAAGCGCCTCGACAAACCAGCCTTCAACTTGTGGCTGCTTGCGACGATCGTGCTCGGCATCGCGTTTCTCGGCGGCCAAGGCTACGAATATCACAATGCCCAGGTCACGTGGGCCGGTTCAACGATGGGCGCGAGCTTCTTTACGCTGACGGGCCTGCACGGTTTTCACGTTTTCATCGGCATCATCTACCTGTGCGTGCTGTACCTTCAGGCCAATCGCGGCGTTTACACGGGTTCAAAGTATTTTGGACTCACGGCGGGAACGCTTTACTGGCACTTCGTCGACGTCATCTGGGTCGCACTTTTCTTTCTCTTCTATCTCTGGTAAAGGCGGAACATGGAAGGCGCAACAGGCGTAGCCGCCTCAATTGAAAAATCGATCGCGTTCGTGTTCGCGATCGTCGTCGGCGGCACGACTTCGTTTCAGCTCGCGAAGGATTGGAAGTCGACCGGCCTCGACAACCAGGTCACGAAACTGCTGCTCGGCCTGATGGCCTTCGGCTGCATCCTCGTGATCCTCACCGCGGTCGGCGTTTTGGGAGCGGCGTAGACCATGCACGACATTTACGATGACCGCGGCGTCCCCGTGTCGGCCGGTATTCCGCCGATCGTCGTAGCGGCCGCAATCGTAGGCTTCATCGTCATTCTGACATTGCTGACGCTGGTGTTTACGAGTAGCCCGTTCGGCCATGCCTGGCCCGCCGCGACGTCGACGCAGGTCAAGCTGTCCTAAGCAAGTAGCCCCGAGGACATCGCGATCTCTGGTCACCCCAAGCGAATTCTGGCCTTCTGCACTTCCTGATAGGGCAAGAGCCACACGAGCGACTCATCGTGGAGGTCGCCGACTTGAACGCGATTACCGAACGGATCGCGGAAATCGCAGCGAAACGGTGGGATCAACTCGATTCCGTACGTATGCGTGAGCTTATCGCGCACTTCGGCGAGCTGTTCGTCGTCGCGAACCATGATTCCGAAGTGCCGCGCCCTATCCGGCTTAGCATCGGGCACCTCGAACATGGCGAGAAACTGATGTTCGCCGAGTTTGAAGAACGCATTTCCCTCGCCTCCGGAAAGTCGTTCCAGGTTGAAAACGTCCTGATAGAAGGCGACCGCCTTTTCGACATCGTCAACTTCGATCGCAATGTGGTTGCAGCCATAGACCGTGACGCTCATCCGGTGATTTCCTTTCAGTGAACGGCGTTAGCTGTCGGCAGGATGAGGTGGACGTCGCCGAACTCGTGCCAAAGATACCGTTGCTCGAGTGCCGCTGCGTACGCTTGACCGAGCGCATGATCATCCAGAAATGCGCGCACGAGCTGTAAGTGGCTTGCACGGGGTTCATGGAGGCCCGTCAACAGACCGTCGACGACCTTCGGCGGGCGCTCGGATGTGACGACGAGATCGGTCCATCCTTGTGAACCGGAGAGATTGCCGGCGACGACGGCACTTTCGAGCGCGCGTACGACCGTCGTGCCGATAGCGATTACACGACCGCCTGCGGCATGCGCTGCGTCAACACTCCGTACCGTTGCGGACGGAACGGCATAACGCTCAGGCGCCGGCGCCTCGTGTGCTTCCGCGCTCGAGACGCCGCAGTGCAAGGTGATCGTTGGCAGAGCGATGCCACGCGCCGCGAGCGCAGCCAGCGTTTCGCTCGTAAACGGGCGCCCCGCGGATGGCATCTCCGCCGATCCGGCCTTGCGCCCGAAGATCGTCTGATACGCCGGCAGCGCTATGTCCCTGGCGCCGTAGCCGTAACGAATCGGGGAGCCGTAATGCGCAAGGTACGCGAGCACGTTGCCGGTGACGTCGAGGGCGGCGTACCAGAGACGGTCGTGCGGCGGCGCGACCCGTTCCAGCACGGTCAGGTGCGCGTCACCGGGTAGCTCCAAGCGTTCTCCGCGGGTGACCGAACTGCGCGGCTCGACCATCCAAAGTGAGGCTGCGACTTGCGTCGAGAGATGAATCTTGACGTGCCGGCCGCCCTCCCCCAGTGCCGGAAGCGAGCCGGGAAGCGTCGCGGAATCGTTTGCAACGAGCACATCGCCGGGCTCGAGATACGTCGGCAGATCGCGGAAGGTCGCGTGCTCGACGTTCCCGTCACGCGAAACCAAGAGTCGAACGCCGTCGCGCGCCAAGCCACGTTGTTCTGCCGGTGCGCGTGCTTCGAGTTCGGGCGGTAACGTGAAGTCGATACCGGTCGACGGCGCCGGCCGTGCGAGTAGCGCGCTCACGCGGGCACCGGCGCGGTTTGCCTTTGCAGTTCGACGCGCAGAAAGGCACCGCGCGGTCGAGCGATCGCGTCGAGCAAAGCCGGCGCCACCGCTTCGGGATGCGGGAGCGACGAGAGGTCTTCGCCGGGTTCTGCATCACGGTGCATCGCCGTCTGCATGTTGCCGGGATCGGCAACGATCACGCTGATGCCGCTTCCATCAAGCTCGACGGCTAGCGTGCGCGACATGTGTTCGAGCGCCGCTTTGCTTGCGCCGTAGCCGCCCCAGCCCGCGTAGGCGTTCGGAGCGGCATCGGAGCTGACATTGACGATCGTCCCATGCGTGCGGCGCAGCAAGGGAAGCGCGTGCTGAATCAGATGCAGCGGCGCGAAAGTGTTGGTCAGCAACAACGCTTCGAACGTGTCACACGCGAGATGTTCGAGTGGCGGCATCGGAGACGCGCCCAAGGTCGAGGCGTTGTTGATGATGAGATCGATGCGGCCGAAGTTCCGCTGCGCTTGGTCGACCAAAGCATGCACGTGCGCGCCGTCCGCGACATCGCCGGCCAATGCAACGACGGAGGTGTCCGTGCGCAGCTCGCTCGCCGCTTCGTCGAGCGCGTCCGCGTGCCGCGCGGTGATGATCAGGCTCAACCGTCGTTTCGCGAGCAACTCGGCGACGGCGCGGCCGAAGCCTTGCGAAGCGCCCGTCACGATCGCGACGTGCCCGGGCTCAAACCATTGCTTGTTTTCCACGTCGCAATCGTAGCGCGCAACTCACCTGCGCGCACCGGACCGCGGTACGGCGTTGCTCCTGTCCGAAAGGACGGGGCAGTGTGACCGTAACGAAAAAGCCAAATCTGATCGGTTACGGTAATAGGCCGCGGACTTGCGCGATCGCAACCGCTTGCGCACGGTTGGCCGCGCCTAAGCGACCCAAAAGTTCGCCGACGTGAAACTTAACGGTTCGTTCGGTGATGCCCAGACGCGTTGCGATCGCCTTGTTGGCCATGCCTTCTGCGACCAGCGCCAAGATCTCGCGCTCGCGCTGCGTAATGCGCAGTCTTCTTGGAAGCCGCACGGCGCTCGCGAGGGCAGCCGCGACCTCGGGAATCAGTCGCGATTTTCCGGCTGCTGCGGCGCGGATCGCAGCGACGAGTTCGTCGCTCGGCGTCCCCTTGAGCACGTACGACCGTGCGCCGCGTTCGAGCGCAGCGACGATGCGCTCTTCGCCGCCGTACGCGGTAAACACGACGACGCCGGTATCACCGTCGGCAGCGTACGATGCGATCACATCGAGCCCGCTGCGGTCGGGTAGTTCGAGATCGAGGACGATCACATCGGGGCGTTCGCGCCCGACGAGCTCCGCCGCCGTGGCGGCGTCCGAAGCGGTCCCGACGACCGTGATGCCTTCTGCATCGGCTAAATTTGCGACCACGCCGTCGCGAACGATCGGATGGTCGTCGACGACGACGACGCGAATCATGAGGGCAACGGAACGCTGACCTCGAGTGCGGTTCCACCGCCCGTGGGCGTCGAAATCGTCAGGCTTCCGCCTAGCCGCTCGGCGCGTTCGTGCATGCCGACCAGACCGTAGCGCTCGTTTTGCATTGCGCTTGCATCGAAGCCGGTGCCGTCGTCGGAAACGTGCAGACGCGCCGCATGCTCGTTGTGGGAAAGCCGTATGCGCACGCGTCGCGCGCCCGAATGCCGGCGCACGTTCGAGAGTGCTTCGCTTACGATCCGAAACAGTTCGACTTCGATTCGGTGCGCGAGCATGGGCGCGGACGTCGCTTCAACCGTCGCTCGAATCCCGCTCTCGGAGGTAAAGCGGCGCGCAAGGGATGACAGAGCGACCGGCAGTGCTTTCCCGGCAAGCGGATCGCCGCGTAACGCTCCGATTGAATCGCGCACGTTTCCGACCGAACGCCGCGTTACGGCCAGAGCCGTATCGAGCGCGTGCCGCGCGTCACCTTGTTCGCCTTCGAGATGCCGGGCGGCGTGTTCGATATGAAGGCCCACGGCCGTAAGGTCTTGTGCGAACGTGTCGTGCAGTTCGCGCGCGAGTCGAGCACGTTCGTCGCCGCGCGCCGCCACGGCGGCGTCAGCGAGATTGCCGCGTTCGACCGCGAGCCCGACGATCGCGCCCACGGTGCCGAGGAGTTGCAATGCGCGTTCGGAGAGCGGCCGCCAGGCGGGTCCGGTCAGGTTCATGATGCCGAGCCGCCGCTCGGCGAAACGCAACGCGACGCTCGCGTGATAACGGATGCCGCCGCTGAGATCCGGCACGCCCTCGACCGACCGCAAACGACTGCACGCAACGACGTCAACGTTGTCGCTTCGAAGCGCCCCCGACGCGAAGGACTCCATGCACCAGCACGGCTCCGCCGTCATCTCGACGGGCCGGCGCAGAAGGGGCGGTAGATTGAGTGAGGCGGCTAGGTAAAAGCTCCCCGTCTCCGGATCGAGCAACCAGATCCAGCCGGTGTCGAGTTCGAGCCGGCGGCCGACGATATCGAGCACGCGGTCGAGCGCGTCGCTTGGGCCGAGCGTGGTAGCGATGGCTTCGAAAAGCGCGAGGTCCGGGTCGCTCGTCGCTGCGCCCCTTAGCCGCGGCGCATGATGCCGACCCCGGCCGGTGCGAACGATTCCGGCATGACGCCGGTCGAGCGGCCGTCGATGCGATGGATGCCGCCGTAATAACTGAACTCGATCAGCGCCGGGCGCAGGCTGTCGGGCAACGGCACGGTGCCCAAGGTCGGCCATTCGGCGACGGTGCGTCGCTCCTCGTTCAGCACGGCGACGTAGCCGTTCGAATCATCTTGCGTTTGCCGGTCCGGCTTGCGATAGCGGACATAGCCGTCGACGATGTAGATGGGCGAAAATGTCTGCATGAGCGCGCGCAGGGGTGCCACGAGTACCGCGATCGCATACGTGAGAAACGCGAGAGCGGCAAGGCCGAAGATCGGCGCGATAATGATCGCCGATTCGAAACGCGTCATCTTCGACCCGCTCGGAAGCTGAAAGAAGATGAGACTTGCGGTGAGGCCGCCGAAGATCGCAAAACAGATGATGGGTTCGATCGCGATCAACAGGCGCCCAAGCAACCCGTTTAGGACGACGCGCCGCTCGCCACGCGTCCAAGGACGACGCACGAGCGACTGGACGCAGGCCCGTACGCTTTTCGCCATCTCGTCGGTTTCTGCGCGCACGGTGGCCCTCCTCGGCTGGCTAACGCTCGGCATGCTGCTGGTTCCGTGTCGAGTTACCGCGCACGAGATGTCGTTGCGCGGCTTGCTGCTCGCGGTCTTACCCAGCCGCGGCGAAGTCGTCGTGCGCTACGACCCATTTTCCGCTCACCCCGCGGGCAGCGCGACGTTCCGCGTTGAGCCCGCGTCCGAACTGCGAAGGCTCAAAATCGGTGAGAGCATCGTTGCGACGGCCGACCTCGATGAGAAACCGTGGACGTTACGCGAAGTGCAGAGTGTCGCAGCGCGGGCGGCGCGCGCAACGGCCGGTCTAGACGGCAAACTTACCGGCGTCCTACGCGACGTGCATCATGTCAGCGTCGGTGAATACGCGCCCGACGCGACGTTCCTGGATCAGCGCGGTCGCTCGTTGTCGCTGCGCGACCTACGGGGGCAGTCGGTCGTACTGGCGTTCATCTACACGCGTTGTCGCGACGCGCGCGAGTGTCCGCTCGTGTCGTCGAAGTTTTTGCAATTGCAAGAACGGTTTCACGGCCAGCCGGTGCACTTGCTCGAAGTGACCCTCGATCCGTCGTACGATACGCCTCCTAGGCTCGCGCGCTACGCGACGACGTTCGGCGCCAAGCCTGCACGATGGTCACTGGCGACGGGCGACCCCGACAAGATGCTCGATTTCGCGGCGCAGTTCGACGTTACGGCATTCCCCGACGAGCGGGTCGGGTTGATTCATTCCGAGCGCACTGCCATCATCGATCAATACGGCACGATCCGCGAACTGATCGACGAAGGCTCGTGGTCACCGGACGAACTGGTTGCAGCGGTCGAACACGATCGCCGTCTTGCCGCCAACCCGCTGGAGCGCCTGAACCTCTGGCTTTCGTCCGCGGCGGTGGCAGTCTGCGGCAACTCGGTAGCAGGTTTCTCAGGCTTCACCGACCTGCTAACCATTCTCGCCATCGCCGCGTTCTTCACGTTCATATTCTGGCGCGTCGGCCGCGCCATCGCCCGCGGCGCGACGTAAAGAGAACGCTCCTTGGCGTCGTCGCGAAATTTAGGCGCTCAGTGAACACCGTCGACGCCTATCGAGCAGTCTCAAGTAGAGTGGCGGCCCATAGTCGACGAGCCCGCGAAGTTCCAGGCCCTAACCGTGGTGATCGCTCTAAAACCGAGCCCTTCGAGGATCGGACGGCTCGTCTCAAGTGCGTCGACCGTCAGGTATTTATAGCCTCGATCGCGCGCCATGCGGGTGCGCTCGGCGACGAGCGCTCGGTAGAGGCCGCGCTTCCGTAGTGACGGATTTGTCCCGCCGGCCCACATGCTGGCGAACGATCGGCTGCGCGGAAGTTCGAGGCGGCCGGCAGCTGCCGGCTTTCCTTCGACGTAACCGACGACCGCGATCGTGTCGGCTCCCTCGCGTAAGAGTCGAAGCTCAAAGTCGCTTATCGACGATTTTGTGTCTTTGCCGAAGATGCCCGTCGTCACGTCAACGTAGGTGGCGACGTCCCGAGGGGTGCTCACGGTACGAACGTCGACAACGGGGGCTACTTCGGCTCGGATTTGATTCGACGCCAGGTTCAGAACCATTAGAGTCTCGACGTCACCGGGTTCAAAGCCATGGGCCGCAAGTGAGGCGCTCAGATTCGGCGGCAAATCGTGGGCGTACAGCTTCCATTCGACGTCTTCACCGAGCCCGGTGAAAAATTCAACTTGTTTGGCGACGACCCGGTCAACATCGGTGACGTTGAGTTGAGAGAAGAGGATCATGTTGTACCGGCCGCGCGTGCGCACGATCCCGTCGATACGTTCGATACGCTGCCCGAACTCGATTGGCGGACGCACGCGCATCTCCGAATCGTATACCTGAACGATCTTCGCGGCCATGGCCACATTATACGCGTCTGCCATTTTAAGACGTGGTTGCGGCTCGGCATACCAAGCTTATGAAACGATGAATCTTTGCTGCCATCCCCTGCCAGTCGATGTCTGGATGTCGCGTTTTGATGTCGTCTGGAATACGGCGCGATGCCTCCGGGATAATCTCAAGCGCTCGGGTCACGGCGTAAACCGTCTTATCATCCGCGGCGTAGTCATCGAACGACACATTGGCGGTAAACGTACGGCTTAATCGCGTTTCTGCTCACCACATCGGTGCGACTCCGAGAATTTCCTCGAAATATCGAGGCAAACTGAAATAGGAGAAGCCGAATCGAGCGTCGGGGTCGAGTTCGATCAGCACGTCGAGATCGCTCGACTCGATGGAATCTCCGCGAGGTTTCGACATGATCCGCGCGAGGCTTGCCATTTCTGCACTCCGGGCCGCCGTGGAACGCAGCGCGCCCCTGAGGCGAAATATCACCAGCTGGTCGGAGTCCGCCGGAGTCGCCATGCGCCGACCTTCGCATGCACTGCTCCAGCGACGGCCCCACTCGCTTACACTCGGTTCCGATAGCTCGACGGCGCACACATTGTTCCGTATCTAAACCTACAGGGCCGCCTCGGTTAAGAGCATAGCGTAGCGGCGGCGCTCAATGCACGTTGATGGCGCCGCTGCTCGACGTGAGGTCGATTGGAATTGCGCCGGCGAGCGCTGCGGAAAGCTTTGCGTCGTTTCGGACATCGCCCGAGTTCGTCGAGGTATGGAGTGCGCCGTGGAAACCAGGAGGCACGCGCAGATCGATGTCGCCGCTGGTGCTGTGCATTGTAAGCGAAGACCCGGACCAGTTTGCGGCAAGTGCGGCGCTCAGATCTCCGCTCGTCGAGGTCGACGATAAGGAGCCTCCGAGATCGTGCACCTGCACGTCGCCGCTCTTCGTCGCGGTTCGCACGGCAGCGGCAGCCTGGCGTACGATGACGTCGCCCGACGATGTTTTGATGGCCACGGATTCTCGCGCGCGGTCGACGGTAACGTCGCCGCTCGAGGTCTGCACGTCGAGCGGCGCACTCGGATCGGCAACGCCGAGATCGCCGGACGTCGCGACGATCGCGAGCGCCGCGAGCCGTGGCACGCCGACGGTAAAATGAGCGTCTAAGAAGTGCACGAACTCGAACCCGCCGGCCGGCGCTTCGATTGCGATGATGCGGCGGTCGCCCGACTCCTGCATCGTGACGCGCACGCCGTCAATCTGGGCGCGACTCGAACCGCGTAGCGTACCGTGAACGCGGAGCGCCGTGCCTGAGCCCGGAACGAGCGAGACGTCGAACGACGACGAGCGAATTTCGAGGCGCGCATCCGGCGTAACCTCGAAGGTGCGATCGACGACTCGCGAGTAGCGGCCGCCCCCGAACAAGCCGGCACGTGACCACCCGCTGCCCGACCACCCGCTTCCGAACCGGCCCGCCGACGACCAACCGGCCGACGCGAGCGCCGCCAGGACGAGCGAGAGGCAAACGATCAAAGCGATCTCGCGTTTCACGAACGTATTACGCTTGGGGCGGCGGAATGTTCCGTGGCGCGTCGCGTTCGTTCGCCCGTGAAGCGAGCAGCAACGAGCCCAAAATCGCCACGACCGCGAGCGCCGCGAACATGGCGTAGGCGAAACGATAGCCGCCCACATCATCGAGGCGTCCGCCGATGGCGCCCCCCGCGAGCGACCCGCCGACGATCTGCCCGATAATGAGAAAGACGCTGAGCAAACCGACGGCCGTCGCGCGCATCGTCTGCGGCGCTTCGTTCGTGATGATGTAGCGCGTGGGCGCGCCCAGCAGCGCGCCAAAACCGATGCCTGCGAGCGTGATGCCGATGACCGCAAGCCACAACGTTTGCAACGCCGCGGCGAAGAGGCCAAGGCCAAGTGCGGTGATCGCAGCCCCGCACAAAAGCACGGCGCGGCTGCCGACCGCATCGAGCGCGCGGCCGGCGAGCGGAATGACGACGACGAACATCAGCGCACCGATCGCGGCGATGCCGCCGGCTCCGACCGGCGTCAGCCGATCCGCGGCCACCAGGGCAGCCGGAATGAAAAATAGCGCACCTTCGAGCAGCCCGATGAGAACTTCAAGTGCGTACGTGACGACAAGTTGCCGCGTCGCAAACAGAGCCGGTGCGATGATGGGAGCGCGTGCTCGTCGCTCGAGCGGCACGAGCGCGGTGAAAGCGATCAGCGCGACCGCGAGGCCGGCGGCCGTTACCTCGTTTCCGATCAGCGCGGTACGTGCGTCGAGCCGCGTGAGACCGACCATGACGCCGAGCAATCCGATCGCGAGCGTCACGATGCCGGCGATGTCGAGTGGTCCCCGTGCGCGTGCGGCGATATTGGGCACGTAGCGTTGCGCAAGCACGATCACGACGAGCGTAAGCGGTACGTTCGCCGCAAAGATCCAGTGCCACGAGAAGAAGTGCGTCACGATGCCGCCGACATTGGGGCCGATGATCGCCGCGAGTCCCCATACCGCGCCGAGCAAGCCGAGCGCCGAACCGCGCCGCTCGCTCGGGACGCGGTCGGCGATTGCCGCGGTCGCAACCGGGAAAATGCCGCCTGCGCCGGCGGCTTGAATTGCCCGCGCCAACAAGAATACGCCGAAGCTCGGAGCGGCGATCGCCAAAACGCTTCCCGCGCCGAAGAGTGCCACGCAGGCCGTATAGACTGGACGGCGCCCCAAAGTGTCCGACAGTTTCGAAGCGATCGGGATGCTGACGACGTTCGCAAACAGATACAGCGTAAACGTCCAGGCGACCGCGCGCGGCGTGATATTGAACGTATGGGCGATCGCGGGCAACGCAGGCGAGAGGACACCAAGATCCAGTGCCCCAGCGAAAACCCCGAGTGCCAAAGTGAGCAGTAGCGGTGCATGTGCGCGGTCGAAGCGGTGTCCCGCGACCTTCGCTCCGTCGGCTGCGGCCGTCGCTTCGACCCTAGTCGTCACTTCCCGATTAGGCGATCGAGCACCATCGCGGCGCACATCAGCGCGAGGTAAAGAAGTGAATATTTAAAGAGCACGCGCGCGAGCGGTTTCGTCGGACCTACGAGCATCTTCCACGCGTCCCACACGAACACGGCACCGAGAATGGCGGCCGGCACGAAGTACCACAGCCCCATCACGTGCAGCGGCGTCAGTGCAAGCGAAACGGCCACGAGCACGAGCGTATACGCAAATATCTCGCGCTTGGTTCGAAGCGTTCCGCGGACGTTGGGTAGCATCGGCACGTTGGCTCGATGGTAGTCGGTATTGGCCATCAGCGCGAGCGCCCAGAAATGCGGCGGCGTCCAGAGAAAAATCAGCGCAAAGAGCCCGAGCGCCGGCGTTCCGATCGCATGCGTGACGGCGGCCCAGCCGACGAGCGGCGGCACGGCGCCGGCCGCCCCGCCGATAACGATGTTGAGCGTCGTCGTGCGTTTGAGCCACAACGTATAAAACAGCACGTAATAGGCGTTGCCCGCAAGCGACAGCCACGCGGCGAGCGGGTTCGCAAAGCGGTAGAGCAAGGCGAACGAAACCACACCGAGCACGGCGGCAAACACGATCCCCGCGCGCGGCGAGATGCGGCCCGCCGCCACGGGACGCGTGCGGGTGCGGACCATGATAGCGTCGATGTCGCGATCGATCACGCAATTGAACGCACCGGCAGAGCCCGCGGCGAGCGCGCCGCCGATCAGCGTCGCAAGCGTCAATCCGATCGGCGGCAACCCGTGCGCCGCCATCAGCATCGATGCGAAAGTCGTGACGAGAAGCAGTACGATGATTCGCGGCTTGGTAAGTTCGAAATAATCGTTGAGCGCGCCGCGCCAACCGGCGAACTGAGCGGGCTCGAGACCCGCGAGTCGAGCGAGAGTCGAACTCACGCGCTCGATGCGATCCGGCGGCCGGCGAGGCTCCGTTCGGGAGTGCGCGCAGCGGAGCTGTGCGGTTCCAAGGTTGCAAGGATCGCAGCGATGACGAAGCATAGAAAAACAACGACGGCATTGGCCGCATGCACTTCGCGCATGTCCGTGGGCAAACGTAAGACGACGTTCGCAATGCCGAGCGCGATCTGTACGGTTAGGAACGCAAGGCCCGTTCCCGCAACGGTACTCGCGCGGCGGCACCCTTGGCGCCGGGCAACCGCGACGGCGAACAAAGCAACGAATGCAAAAGCGACCGCAAGAACGCGGTGCAACATCTGAAGGAACTGCGCCGCCGTCGTTCCCCACAACGTTCCATCGCACGCCGGCACCGTGGCGCAGGCCAAGCCCGCATAACTGGAACTGACGTACGCGCCGACGCACATCGTCGCGAATCCGAACGCGGCGGCCAGTGCAAGCGCAGGTGCGACGCTTCGGCCTAAGCGTGGCCGCAGCGGCGGCATGGCTTCCGGAACGGGTGCCGCCACCGAGAGGACGGCGAGCGTCGTCAACGTCGCGAGCAACGCCATGCCCATCGCCCAGTGCAGCATGACCGAGATCGGACTGTTGGCCAAGAGCACCGTTGCACCACCGAGCGCGATCTGAGCAAAAAAGAGCGCCACGAGCGCAACCAGCGTCGTCGATACGCCCATGATGCGCGCACGCACGCGTACGCCCGTTATGAGCGCGCCCAGGATGACGAATCCTTCGACGAACGCGATCAGCCGGTGGGACCATTCGAGCACGACGCCACCCGCGAGTGCCGGTATGAGACGGCCGTGGCACAGCGGCCAATCGGGACACGTGAGGCCGGCATCGTTGATTCGGACCCAGCTTCCCAGCACCGCAATGACGAATGCCAAAAGGGCACTTGCAATTGCGAATCCACGAAACAGCTTCACGATCTTCCTTAGTGTAAAAGCAGTCGTTGCGGCGGACAACGACTTTGGAGCCTCGCTGCCACTTTCCCCGGATCACGCACTCGATGCGAGGCCATCGCCTTCGATTCGCGAAGCGCCCTCGGTAATGAGGACGCTCGTGGCGCTAGGAGCCTTGCTCCTCGTGCTGTGCGGCTGCCGCGAAGTTCGCGTGAAAACCTTTGCGCACGGTACGACGGCGGTATCGGGCGGCAACCGCATCGTCGTCGTGCGCAACCGCCACGAAATCGAAGAGTTCGGTATTCGCGCGCCGGTACGTTTCAATCACGAATTCGGCGTGCTGCTCCTTTTAGGACCGCACGAGGAAACGGGCTGGCGTCAAACGATCGAGTCGATCCGAGCCAACGCCGACCGCGTGCGCATCGTGGCCTTCGAACGAGCGCCGGCCGACGGCGGCGAACCAGCCGAGCCATACCACACGTACACGCTTTGGATCGTTCCCAATTCGGTATACCGCATCGGATCGGTCCTCGATGTCGTTACACCCGAGGGTGATCCCTTGGCCTCGACGATCCTCAGATAACGCCGATAACCGCCAAAGCGCGCTCGGAGCGGGCTCCATCATGATGAGGAACCTTTGAACGTTGAAACCATGGCGTCGCTCGGCGCCGAAGTCACACGCTTGGGCGTAGTTTTGGAACCGAACGGCGATCCGACCGAAGCCGAAGGCGTCCTCAATCCGGCGACGGCTCGGTCGCGTGAAGGCAAATTGCTCGTGTACCCGCGAAGCGTGTCCCGCGGCAACGTTTCGCGCATCGGCATCGTGGAAGCAAGCGGGGCCTCCGAAGAACCACGCTTCACCCGGATCGGCTTTGCCCTCGAACCGCAGGCGCCGTACGAGATTCGCGCCGGCCAGGGCGGATACGGGTGCGAGGATCCCCGCGTTACCTTCGTGCCCTTGCTCGACCGCTACGTGATGGCCTATACGGCTTTCGGCCCCGTCGGACCGCGCATCGGGGTGGCGCTCTCACGGGACGGTTACGATTGGGAGCGCTTGGGCTTGGCCGACTTTTCGGGCTTCGATCTCCCGAGCGGCGATGACAAGGACGGCGTCTTTTTTCCCGAACCCGTCCTGTCGCCCGCCGGCGTTTGGAGTTTCGCGTTCTACCATCGGCCGATGCGCCACGTGGTGGCGATCGACGTCTGCGCCGCTGCCCCGATCGTTCTCGCGAAGCCGCCCGCGGAACGCGAATGTACGCGTATCGCCTACGTGCCGGTCGAGCCGGTGCTCGACGACCGGCGCAGCCTACTGCGGGTTACCGAGAGCGCGGTCGTGCTCGAGCCCGGTCCCGAGTGGGGACTTATCAAGAACGGTGGCGGTACGCCGCCGGTACGCGTCGCCGAAGGCTGGCTTTCGTTCTATCACGGCGTCGACGTGCATGCCGGCAAGGACGGCCGCTGTCTTGGGATGCGTTACAGCGGCGGTCTGATCGTGCATGACGCGGAGCGGCCGCACATCGTTCGCTACCATTCGTCGGCTCCGGTTTTAGCGCCGCAGACGGTTGAAGAGCGTTTCGGGACCGTCAACGAGGTCGTCTTCCCGACCGGCATCGACGTTCGGCCCGGGGCTCCCGAGCGCGACTACGACCTCTACTACGGCATGGCCGATTCCAAAATCGGGCGGGCTCGCGTTCGTTTGAACGCGGCTTAAGGCAGACGTCCCCCCGGCCGTGCTGCGCTATTTCGCGGCCGCTACGGCGCTGGTCGTCGCCTTCATCGTCATCGTTACGGCGTTTCACCACGGCGGCGCCGGACCGCCCGGGCACCCCCACTACGTCACCGCGACCGGCACGCCTGGGCCGCCGCAAAATGCGCCGGAGGCGCCACGGACGCCGGAGGCCGTCACGGGCTTTGCGCCGTGGGCCCTGTCCGCACTGCCGGAGTGCTTCACGCAGACGCGCGAAGTACGCGGGCCGGCGGCGTACGTGCGCGCTCACCTGGACGCTTCGCTCCTCGAAGTCCCGGCTGGCAGCGAACTGCGCAGCGGCGACTGCAGCGTCCTCCGACGCCGGACGGCGCAACTGGAGGTCAAGCGTGGCACCGACGTCGCCCTGGTCGTGCCGGACGTCGTCGGTTTTGCAACCGAGCGCACCGGCTCGCAACAGGCGCGGGCGCGAACGCTCGTTCTCGTGATCCGGAGCAACGCCGGTCTGCTGTTGCGACGTTACCGCACACGTCCTGATTCCGTTATCGTGCCCTGCTGCGGGCGATAGAAGCCAGGCGCAACCGGAAGGGCGTGGCGTGCGGTCGAACGAGTTCGATTCTATGCAAACGACGGAAGCCGATATCGCTACGGCCGTCGAGCGGCGGCGCACGTTTGCGATCATCTCGCATCCCGACGCCGGCAAGACGACCTTAACCGAAAAGCTGCTCCTGTACGGCGGAGCCATCAACACCGCGGGACAAGTCGCGGCGCGCCGGCGCGCGCGTCAAGCAACCTCGGACTGGATGGAACTCGAGCGCGAGCGGGGGATCTCGATCACCTCGACCGTGCTGCAGTTTCCCTATAAGGGATACACGCTGAACCTGCTCGATACGCCCGGGCACCAAGACTTCGGCGAAGACACGTATCGCACGCTGCTGGCCGCCGATAGCGCCGTCATGCTGATCGATGCGGCCAAAGGCGTCGAACCGCAGACGAAAAAGCTCTTCGCGATCTGTCGCGCGCGCCGTATTCCGCTCTTTACGTTCATCAACAAGATGGATCGTCCCAGCCGCGATCCGCTCGAACTGCTCGACGAACTCGAACGGGTGCTTGGCATTGCCGCGTATCCGATCGTGTGGCCGATCGGAAACGGACCGAGCTTTCGCGGCGTCTACGATCGTCGCTCGCACGACGTGCACCTCTTCGAACGTACCGAACACGGGGCGAAACGCGCCCCGGTCCGCGTCACCAACGTCGGCGATCCAACCCTTGCGGGTTTGACCGACGAGGCGACGTACCGCGAGTTTCGTGACGGCCTCGAACTGCTCGAGGGCGCGGGCGCATCGTTCGAGCGCGCCGACTTTATGCAGGGCGACGCGACGCCGGTGTTCTTCGGAAGTGCGGTGACGAACTTCGGCGTCGAACTTTTTCTCGATGCGTTCATCGAGCTTGCGCCGTCGCCTCGGCCGCGCTCGGCGGCGCTCGACGGAAACGGCGTAATGGCAGACATACCGCCTGCCTCCGATGACTTCAGCGGTTTCGTTTTCAAGATCCAAGCCAACATGGATCCCCGCCATCGCGATCGCGTCGCATTCCTGCGCGTCTGCAGCGGCCGCTTCGAACGCGACATGACGGTGCGCAACATGCGCACGGGCAAGGACGTGCGCGTCACGCGTGCGATGAAGCTGTTTGCAAATGACCGTGAGGTCGTCGACGAAGCCTTTGCAGGCGACGTCGTCGGCCTCGCTAATCCCGGCAGTTTTGCAATAGGTGATACCCTCTGTGCCGGGAGGCCGCTCGCGTACGATCGCATCCCGTCCTTTGCGCCGGAATATTTTGCTAGCGTGCGCAACGTCGACACGGGCGCCTACAAATCGTTCGGCAAGGGCGTCGCGCAGTTAGCCGAGGAAGGCGCAATCCAGGTATTCTACGGACGCGGCTCGATGCGCAGCGAACCGCTTTTCGCCGCCGTCGGCGAGCTCCAATTCGAGGTTGCCAAGTATCGCCTCGCCGCCGAATACAACGTCAAAACCGAGTTTTTGCGGCTGCCGTTTTCACTTGCGCGCCGAGTCGTCGCGGATGCCGGCGCAATCGACGCAGCCACCTGGCCCTCCAATGCTCGGCTCGTAGAGGACGCCGCCGGAGCAGCGGTTGCCCTTTTCGAAAGCGGCTGGAGCGTTCGATTGGCCGAGGAATGGAATCCGGCGCTGCGCTTCGAGCCCTTTGAAGCAACACAACGCCTTGCCGAGGCGGTCGGATGAAGCCACGTTCGAACCGGCAACTATTCATAGCCGCCTTCGTCATCGCCATCGTCATCATCGTGATCGCAAACCTGTTGGGTCGTCACGAGAACCGCTACGAGCGGATGGCCGATGCGATAACGCAGGCGCTCGCGCATAACGATATGGCACCCGTACAAAACGATTTCAACGCTAGCGACCGTCCCGAGCTGCAAAATCGCGCGCGGGTCGGGGCTCTGTCGGACCTCGTCGTCTCACTCGGTGCCTTCAAGGGGAGCAAAGAGAACACGCCGCAAGGTTCGGATCCCAATTACCATCAGTTCGCCGAAACCTTCGCGAAAGGCACGCTCGTCGAAAAGTATAAGCTCGATGCCGACGGAAAGATCACGCGCTTTCACATCGGTCCGAGCGCAGCCATGAACGCGGGCCCGTGATCTCCGGCGCAACGGTGACGTACGCCGACGTCGTGTCGGCGGCGGAACGCTTGCGCGGCGTCGCGCACCGCACGCCCGTCGTTACGTCGCGCACGCTCGATGCGCGTACGGGAACCACCGTTTACCTCAAATGCGAAAATTTGCAACGCATGGGTGCTTTCAAGTTTCGGGGCGCGTACAATCGCATCGTGCAGCTCGACCCGGGGGCGCGTGCGCGTGGCGTCGTCGCATATTCGAGCGGCAACCATGCCCAAGGCGTTGCGCTGGCCGCACAGATCATCGGCGTTTCGGCCACGATCGTGATGCCGCACGACGCGCCCGCGGCCAAGGTGGCTGCGACCCGTGAGTACGGTGCCGAAGTGATCGGCTACGATCGCCGCACGATGAACCGCGGTGAAATCGCGGAGCGCATCGCGCGCGAACGCGGCGCAACGCTCGTGCCTCCGTACGATGACCCTGCGATCATTGCGGGCCAAGGCACGACGGCGCGCGAGTTGCTCGAAGACGTGCCCGACCTCGACGCGTTGCTCGTGCCCGTCGGCGGCGGTGGATTGCTTGCGGGTTGCGCTCTTGCCGCCACGGAGCTACGCTCGGGCATCGCGCTTTACGGCGTGGAGCCGACGGCGGGAAACGATTTCGCGCAATCGTTCGCCCACGGCGAACGCATCGAAATTCCCGTGCCCGAGACGATCGCCGACGGCCAGCAGACGACCTCTCCCGGCAGACTGACCTTCCCGATCGTCAAACGCCTGTGCGCCGGATTTTACACGGTGTCCGATGATGCCATACGCGCGGCGATGCGCTTCGCGTTCGAACGTCTCAAACTCGTCGTTGAACCGAGCGGTGCATCGGCGCTGGCGGCGCTTCTGGGCGGCGCATACCAAGGGGGCGGCCGGCGCGTCGGCGTGATTCTCAGTGGCGGAAACGTCGATGCCGCCCTCTATGCCCAGATCATGACGTAGCGGGATTCAGCTACGCTGAATCCGTGCACGATCCGGCTCTGCCTCATGCACAGAGGCGGAAGTCGGGCAAAAGCCCGACCGGTTCATAGCGGGAGGCCGTCGCCGGACGAGCTTCGAACGCTCGTGATGGAGGACGAGGGAAGCGATGGACTCGGACGCGCGCGAGGTAAAAACCAGCGCCGGCGGTTCGGTTGAGCCGCTCGACAGCGTACTCGTCGATGCTGCCCGCGACGGTTCGAGCGAAGCCTTCGGCATTCTCGTCGATCGTTATCGGGCGCCCGTCGTTCGCCTAGCGTATCGTGTGACCCGCGACCGTGACGAGGCCAAAGACGTCGCCCAAGATGCGTTCTTGCGAGCGTATCGGCGTCTCGGCGATTTCCGTCCCGAGCGCCCCTTCGCGCGCTGGCTGTTCGTCATCGCGCGCAATGCTTCGCATGATGCCGTGCGTCGCCGGCAGCGGGCCGCTTTGGCGCAACCCGAACCCGAGCGTCCTGCGGAGCTCGGACCCGAAGATTTGGCGCTACGCAACGATGAGGCGGCCCGCGTCCATACGGCGCTCGAAGCTCTTCCACCGCACTACCGCAGCGTACTCGAGTTGTATTATGTCTCGGAGCTACGCTACCGCGAAATCGGCCTCGCGCTTGCGATTCCGATCGGCACGGTCAAGACGTATCTTTCCCGAGCCAAGCAGCGCTTGCGGCGGGAACTCGACGAGAACGAACGAGTCCTCGCCGCGTAAGCCTACATCTTCGGAACGGGGCTCGACGCCGGGGTCACGGGTTTTGCTAGGTCTGCACAAGCGACGTATGTTCGAATATCACTTAAGGACTTGTGAACATTGACGGCATAGTCCCCTCCAGCCAGGTCGGCAAGCGATGCCTTGACCGTCGATGTCGACTTGCCGTCGACCACATTGCTGAGCGGATAAACGACGGCGCCGAGCTTGGCACAGGTGCCTTTGTGAATATGCGCCGGTTGTGCGCCTGCAGGAGCGCCCGTGATCGCCATCGTCACCGTGGTCGAATTATTTCTAGTTGCAGCGAGCGAGACGGTGCCCGTTTCGCCCGATGCATTCTCGGCCGTGAATTGGTAACTGTGCAAGCCGGCGCTCGCTTTCATCGCGTCTTGCGCGAGGGCCGGGGTCGCAGCAAGGGCGGCGGCCGCGCAGAGGATGGCGATGCGTTGTGCTTGCATGCAGGTCGTTTTCATGCGCTCAAAGGACGGCGCCTGCAACGTTGACGCCTGCCAGGCGGATGGCGCGTCCGCTCAGCGGCGCCGCTTCGGTTTGGTCTGCGCGGAGTGTCTCGGACGAAACGGAAGACCGGGAACGAACGAGCGGTCGTGACGCAGGCTGCGATCGACGTCCTCGCAGCCGATCGGGCTGAAGGCTCCGCAGTCGTGCGGCCGTGCTTCGTAGATGCCGCAATAGTGACGCCCCGAAGTCGAGCCTTTGAGGAACACGCATTGGCTCGCGATGTCGTCGGTAACTTTCTTGAGATACCCGACGACGTAGCCGTCGGCCGAATCGCGCTGCACGACGTATGTTTCGAGGGCGTCCGCGTACGAGATTCCAAGATGATCGGCGATACGCTGAACGTCGGCGCGGTTCACGAACGGCTCGTATCCGCTACAGCATTCCGCGCAACCGGGGGGGCATGCCACGTTATCGGGCATATCACGCACGTGTTTGCGGGCGAGATCGATGACCGCGCCGATCGCCCGCACGAACTCCGGGTCGTCGTTATACTTGTACGACCACTCCTTGTGCGAGACTTCATTGGTATTGTAATGGTGCGTGGTCTTCTGATTGTAGGTCAGCGTGATGTGTTCTTCGGTGATCTCGATATTGGAAACCGCTTCGATCGGTTCTATGTCCATCCGCTCGAGCGTCGTCGGCTGACGGGTCCCGGCAGTGAACGCACGTAGTTCGCGTAGGGCGGCGTGCGAGATGAGATCGATCGTCTCGTGCATGGCGTGGAAGTTCGCGCCGGCGCGCCGCGGACCCCGCGACGTTGCGCGCGAATTCTACGTTAAGCCTAGCGTACTTACCACCTCGATAAGGAGCGTCATGTTCGTTCTCCGCCGTTTGGCCGCCGTCGCCATCGTTGCCGCTTTGGTCCTTCCCGGTGCCGTAGAAGCCGCCTCGGGCGGCGGCTTGCGCTCCAAGATCATCGCCGCGTCCGACGGCGTGCATTCCTATAAGCTTTTGGTACTCGGTACCGTCCGCTCATTTGGGGTTTTCGTCAAACCCAACCGATATCAGATGACGACGATGTTCCAAGGCAAGCCCATTAGGACGATTCTGATCGGACAGAACTACTGGACGTATTCGGGCGGCAAATGGCAGAAGTCGGGAACGGCCTCGAACAATCTCGACGTCGACATCGCCGGCCTCCTACGCAACGCCAAGAGCAGTCCTGGTACGCCGTTCGTCGCACAGCCAGACCAGATTCAAGACGGCAAAAGAGTGGGCACCTTCGCGTACACCTTCAAGAACGGCACGCAAGAGGCGTGTAACTTCGATAAAAAAACGTATCGCGTCACGCGCTGTAAAGCCGAAGAACTGACGCTGCTCTATTCCGACTACAACAATCCTCGCAACACCGTCGCAAACCCGCATTAGGTAAGGCGGATCGGCGCTTACGGTGCGTGGGCAGGCGCGTCGAGCGCGAGCGCCGTCATGATTTCTACGCCCGTCGCAAGTGCATCTTCGTCTATGTCGAACTTTCCGTGATGGTGCGGAAAGCTCGTGCGCGCATCCCGGCTCGATCCGAGCATGAAGTAGCACGCCGGCACCCGTTCGGCAAAGTACGAAAAGTCCTCGGCGCCCATGTGGCGCTCGGCGGAAATGGTCCGCGCTTCACCGAGCGTCCGTTCGGCGAGCGAGCGAACGTATTGCGTTTGGCTCGCATCGTTCGAGGTGACCGGATAGCGCCAGAGATAATCGAACGTATAAGTCGCGCCCGACGCGTCGCACACGCCGCGCAGCACGCGTTCGATGCGCTCGGCCATCTTCTCGCGGATGGTGTGATCGAAAGCGCGCACGGTGCCGAGTAGCGATACCGATGAGGGGATCACGTTGTGGGTCGTACCTCCGTGAATTGCGCCGATCGTAACGACCGCCGGTTCGACCGGATCGATCTGGCGGCTGACGACCTTCTGAACGCTCGTCACGAATTCGGCGGCAACGAGGATAGGATCGACCGACAGGTGCGGCGCGGCCCCGTGCCCACCGTGGCCGTCGATGCGGATCTCAATCGAATCGCTCGATGCATAGAAGGGCCCTTCGCGAAATCCGAGCACTCCAGTCGGCAACTGTGAAAAGAGATGCAGACCGTACGCACGCTCGATGCCGAACCGTTCGAACATGCCTGCTTCGAGCATCGCTTTTGCTCCGCCGCGCCCTTCCTCGGCGGGCTGGAAGCAGAAGACGATCGTGCCAGCTACGTCCGTACGGCGTTCGGCCACGAGTCTCGCGGCACCAAGCAACATCGCGACGTGACCATCGTGTCCGCAAGCGTGCATCTTGCCGGCCGCGCTTGATGCATACGCGTGATCGTTCTCTTCGAGTAGCGGTAGCGCGTCCATGTCGGCCCGCAGCATGATCGTCTTGCCGGGCCGCTCGCCGCGCGCTACGCCGGCGACTCCGGTGACGCCGATTCCTTCGTGGACCTCGAACCCGTACGTGCGTAAGCGCTGGGCAACGATTCCCGCCGTGCGCACTTCTTCAAATCCGAGTTCGGGATGTGCGTGCAAGTCGCGCCGGGTCGCAATCACTTCGTCGAGCAGATCGCGTGGCAGAAGGGTCGTCATGCGCCGCGCGTTCGACGCCGAGGCCTCGGTCTTCCCCCGGCAAACCGGCGGCAGGGAGTGGCCTCGTCCCGCGCAAGGTTGCCGCATGAAAACGATCGGCGTCGATCTCGGCGGCTCCCACGTTCTGGCGACGCTGGTCGAGGACGACGGCACGATCACGGAGCGTTCCGAACGTGATATCGTCGATCGTGCCTTCGATGCCGGCGTCGCGACGATCGCTGCGGCCATCGACGATATCCTGGGTCGCACGAAGGAAAAGCTCGTTACCGGAATTGGACTCGGTTCGCCGGGCAACGTTGATTTGGATACGGGAACCATCATCTATTCACCAAACTTCGGCTGGCACGACGTGCCGCTCGGTGGCGTGTTGCGCGAACGCTTCACCTTGCCGATCTTCGTCGCCAACGACGCGCGCTGCGCCACCTTAGGCGAGCACACGTACGGCACGGGCCGCAACAAGTCGAATTTCGTTATGCTCACCCTCGGTACGGGGATCGGCGGCGGCATCGTAGCCGAAGGCAAGCTGCTGATCGGCAGCGGCGCGGGCGCGGGCGAAATCGGCCATCACCAAATCTGCGGCGTCGACGGATTCTATTGCAACTGTGGGAAGATCGGTTGTTTCGAAGCGCAAGCCTCCGGCACCGGACTGATTCGCCATGCGCTCGCCATCGCGAACTCCTTTCCGCGCAGCGAGCTGGTCTCGGGCAAGCGTGAAAAGTTAGGCTCTAAAGCGATTCGCCGAGCCGCCGAGGCGGGCGACCCGCATGCGCTTGCGGCCTGGCTGCGATACGTCGACGACCTCTCTCGCGGCCTCGCCAACATCATCGCATTCGTCAACCCCGAAGTGATCGCGCTTGGCGGCGGGGTCGCAAGCGCTGGGGCGTTCATGCTCGACGCCGTGCGCCCCCGCGTGGACGAATTGACGACGATGGTACCGCGGGGACGCACGCAGATCGTGACGGCGGCGCTCGGAAACGACGCCGGCGCCGTCGGCGCAGCCACAATGGCGCGCCGTGGCGGCCTTGTTGCCCACTTAGAGTCCGGCGACGAGCGGAGTTAGGGGCGGGGCGTCGGAAAATTCGCCGCACGCGATGTTTGCGATCAGTTCGGCGATACGACGCGAACTGCCGCGTGGAGCGACCGATGCTTGCCGATCGCGCATCGACTGCAGCCGTTCGGAATTCGTAACGATGCGGCGCACGGAGCGAACGACGTCGGCGGTCGTCAGTGCGACGACGCCGATGCCGTTGGTGCGCACGTACTCGAGGTTGCCGCGCTCCTGGCCGGGGATAAAGTCGTAGACGACCACCGGAACTTCGGCCAAACTCGCTTCGGCGATCGCTCCCGGGCCCGCCTTGGTGACAAGCAAATCGGCGGCGCGCATCAGCTCGGCCACGTTGTCGCAGTAGCCGAGTACCGTTAGCGGCATCGGAAGGGTCGACGCGAGTTCGTCGAGCTTCGTGCGTAAAGCGGCATTGCGCCCGGTGACGACGACGAGGTGCAACGGGAGCTTCGATTTGGCGAGCGCAAGAGTCGTCGGGAGAAGTTTTCCGCCGCCTTCGCCGCCCGCCATCAAGAGCGCAATCGTTTTATCGGCCGGCAATCCGAGAGCTGCGCGCAGTTGCTGCTTCGTCTCGGAGACATCTTCGAATTTCGGGTGAACGGGGTGACCCAGATAATAGATGCGTTCCTTGGGTATCCCTCGCTCGCGAGCGCGCTGATACACTTCGCGCGCCGGGACAACGACCGCGTCGACTTCGGGAACAAGCCAACCTTCGTGCACGCGTCCGAGATCGGTAACGACGGTCAGCACCGGAATGTCGAGCATGCCGGCATCGGAGCGGGCGCGCAGAGCCGCGTGGTTGAGCAGGGGGTGGACCGATACGATGACGTCGGGTTTGTAATTGAGGAAGAGGTCGCGCAGTCGCTCACGATAGAGCGGCTCGCAAAAACGAATGACGTTGCGAAAGCGGCGCTTCCCGTTGGTTGCGTGGTAGAGCGCTCCGTAAATCGGCGGGGCGAAGCGCAGTGCGGCGCTATATGCCGGCCCGAGTTGCGAGAGCGGGAAGCTGCAGTACGATGCGACGTCTTCGATGCGGTGGTGGAAGCGTAAGACTTCGGCGTGCGGACCCATCCTGGTCTGGTCGAGTGCGGCCGCGATCGCATTGGCTGCACTACGATGACCGCCTCCGGTGTCGGAGATCAGGAGAAGGATCCGTTTGATCATCGACCCTCGCTTACGCCCGCTGCGTCGTGCGCAGCATGCGGAGCGCGCGAATGCGCTCGAGCCGCCGCAGTGCGGTGCGGCGACGGCGTTGGATGGAGCGGACGGACTTCATGAACGCCCGGGCGGGCGCATCGTAGAAGCGGAAAATGTCGCCGAATTCAACATCGGGATTGCGATGATGGCCGTCATGGTCTTCGGGCAAGACGATCGCAAGGGCGCGACAGATTCGGACGAGCCACGGCGGGCTGACCCAGCCAAGATCAGTCGTATGGCGCCACCACACGTGCAACTGCCCGACCACCAAGCCCAGAATCGCACCCGCAGCCGACCACGCTCCCAGCAGGCACAGCGGTGCGGCGATTGCGAGATACGGAACGGCGCCGAGCAAGCCGTCGAGCATCACCGCAGGATCCTTCGAGAGGACTGCGTGGTCCCAATACGAGCGGCTGCGGTCGTGGTGCGTGCGCAAATGCAACTTGAACCACAGATGTTGCGGCACGTGGTACAAAAACGTCGATGCCAGATCGCCCACCACGAGCACGATAACGAACGACACGATGAACATCATAATGCCGCGGCCCTCATAGGATTACAGATCACCTTGAACTCCAGCTTTTGAAACATGCTCTTGGGTTGTCCGCACGCCGCTCCCTGCCCATACTGGCAGGATTCCTTCTCGCACGCTGCACATCGCCGTCCTTCGGGCCGGTAGAATTTGGAGCCGCGCCGCAGATTCGGCCCGATATCACCATGCTCGAAGACCGAGCGCTGTCTTGGCGTGTGTTCGTCTCGGTCTCCGAGCTGCGCGGCTTGCGCCTCCTCTACGATACCCCGGTTCCTGCCGGTCCAACGCTTGCCGTCGTTGCGTCGATCGTTCGCGCCAACCATCGCATGGCGCCCTACGATGCTCTGATTTTAGCGACGCAGGCCGTGGCTGATGCCCGCGAGCGGGGGCTCGACTACGGGTTTTTTTGCGCTACTTTGCTGCAGGAATCGGCCTTCGCACCCGAAGCCCTGTCGGCCGCGGGGGCAGTCGGCATCGGACAGTTCACGCTCGACACCGCCGCAAGCGAGGGTATCGACCCCTTCGACTGGCGCGATGCCATGCACGGCTCGGCCGTGCTCCTGGGACGGTACGCGAACGCCTACGCCGGCGTATATCCCGATCCATATGCTGTGGCGCTGGCCGCCTATAACGCGGGTCCCGGTACGGTTGCATATTACAAGGGCGTACCGCCGTATCCCGAGACGCGTGAGTACGTCGCCGATATCTACGATCGATGGGCACGAATCATCGCAAATGCGTCGAGCGAAGCGAAGTAAGCAACGTTTCGGCGGCTTACTCGCGAGGAAAGGAGCGGCATGACGCCCGAGCAGCGCATGCGCGAGACCGGCGAGCGGCTGGTCGAGGTCATCGCCCGTCAAGAGTGGCTCAATCCGTGGGGCTACAAGCTCGAGCACGTGATGGCGGTCGGCTGGGATCTACTCGGCGGCCGCCGGGATCGAGTCCGTAATGTGCTTCATGGAACCTGGCTTGGACATCCGCTGCACCCGGTTCTCACCGACGTGCCGCTCGGAGCATGGACGACGGCGTTCGCGCTCGATTGCCTGGATTCGCGTTCGCGGGACGGAGCCGACTTCGCGGGCGCGGCTCGATTGGCGCTCGGGATCGGTATCATCGGCGGCGTCGGCGCCGCAATGACGGGCCTAACCGACTGGCAATACACCCATGACGACGCTCGCAGAACAGGACTCGTCCATGGGCTCCTCAATCTTGGTGCCCTCGGACTCTCGGCGTGGTCATGGTCGCGACGGCGCTCGGAGCGCGACAGCTGGAGCCGGCTCGCCTCAGGACTCGGTTACGGCACTGCTCTCTTCAGCGGGTTTCTGGGTGGCAACCTCGTCTTTCGCGAACGCATCGGCGTCGACCGAACCGAGCATCCGATGGAGCCGCGTGAATTCGTGCCCGTCCTCTTCGAAAACGAACTTGCCGACGACCGGCTGCAGCACGTACGGGCGGGCGACGCCGACGTGATTCTCTTGCGTAGCGGCGGCCGGCTCCATGCGTACGGTGAGCATTGTCCGCATCTCGGCGCACCCTTGTCGGACGGCTGGCTTTCGAACGGCAGCATCGTTTGCCCATGGCATGGCGCGCGCTTCGAACTGAGCACGGGCTCGACGGTCAAGGGTCCGGCGACCTCTCCGCTGACATGCTTCGAAACCTGCGTACGGGGCGGACGGATCGAGGTACGGCTGCCGGCGCCCGAAGACGCCGCCATTCCGCGAAAGACGGCTAGACAGCGTTGAAAGCCGACGACGTTCTCATCGCGCACCACGGCGTGCTGCGCACGCTGTTGACCCGCATCGAGGAGATGCCCGGGACGGACCAGGCACGACGGCGGCTCCTGGACGAACTCGTTCGGGAGTTGAACATCCACACGAAGATCGAGGAACAGCTCTTCTATCCTGCGGCGCGCAAAGTGAGCCGGCTCGTCGATATCTCGTTTGCGGAGCATCGCCAGCTCGATGATCAAGTGGCGGTCGTCTTGCGGACCGCTATCGACAGCGAGCGTTTCGATCAAGAGTTTCGTGCGCTCAAGGCCGGAGTCGAGGAACATGCCGGCGAGGAAGAGCGCATTATGTTCCCCGAGTGTCATGCCTTAGGCGACGGCGAACTCGAAGTGCTCGGCGAACGTTTGCAGCGCCGAATGGAACAGCTTCGCGAATCGAAGCTGGCGCAGTCGCTGATCGTGCTCAAACGCGAAACCTTGCGACGCGTCTAGCAGATGATCGTTCCAAAGCGCAATGAATTGATGCCGGTCGGGGACCGGTTCTCGCTCTATCGTGCGCCGGAACCCACCCAAACCGCAAGTTTTTCCGACGACGTGCGTTCCGGTCTGACGGCCTTGCGTAAATGGCTGTCGCCGAAATACTTTTACGATGAACTAGGCTCGGCACTGTTCGAAGCGATCACCCTTCTCCCCGAATATTATCTGACACGTACCGAAGCCGCCATTCTCGAGCGGTATGCGCCCGAAATGATCGGGGCGCTTGACGGACCGATCGAAATCGTCGAATTCGGCAGCGGCAGCGCGCGCAAGAGCCGCACGTTGATCGGTGCGGCGCTCGACGTGCAGGCCCGCGTGACGTATCACCCCATCGACATTTCGCCCAGTGCCCTCGTCGCAAGCGCGACGTCGCTCGTCGGCGAGTACGATCGGCTCGACGTCGCGGCGTACGCTAGCGATTACGTCGAGGTGCTGGCGTCTGCGCGCTTGAGCACGTCCAAGCGAGTCCTCGCACTTTTTTTGGGATCGAACGTCGGCAACTACGAGCCGCGCGAAGCGTGCGCGCTGCTGCGTGCGATGTCGGCCGCTTTCAAACCGGGCGACGGTCTGCTGCTTGGCGCCGATCTCAAGAAGGATGCGGCGACGCTCGAACTCGCCTACAACGACCCGACCGGCGTCACCGCCGCCTTCGACAAGAACGTTCTCGGCCGCATCAACCGCGAACTGGACGGTCATTTCGATCTCGACGCATTCGCACACGTGGCGCGCTATGAGGCGTCGCGCGGCCGCATCGAATCGCGCCTCATTGCGCAGAGGGGGATGGCGGTTCCGATCGGTGCGCTCGACCTCAACGTACGACTGTTCACGGCAGAATCGATCCACACGGAGTCCTCCTATAAGTTCGACGACGCCGACATCGCGCGGCTCGCGTCCGAGAGCGGATTCGCCGTCGCACGCCGCTGGGCGGACGACGCCGAGCGGTTTGCCGTCTGGCTGTTGACCATCGCATAGAAGTACCATGCGCATCGGAATCACATCATCGCAGCCGTACGCCGCCGACGGCGGCCTTCACCATAAAGTTATGCCTTACGCGCGCGCGGTGGATCGCGCCGGCGGCGAGCCGGTATTGCTTGCAAACGAGATCGCAAATCTGGACGAGTTGCTCGCGACGCTTGGCGGCCTCGTCGTTACCGGCGGAGTCGACGTTGATCCCAGGCGCTACAGCGGACGGTTAGAACACGCTCGATCCGAGGCCGGCGCCTATCGTGCCGACCGCGACGAGTTTGAGATCGCGCTCGTACGCGCGACGCGCGAGCGGGCCATTCCGACGTTGTGCATCTGCCGCGGCCTGCAAATCGCAAACGTAGCGTTTGGCGGCACGCTGATCGAAGACATCGGCGACGAACTCGGCGAGCGCGCGACAATCGATCACCTGCACGGGTCGCACGAAGTGACGGTGGAACCAGGCAGCATGCTCGGACGTGTGACGAGCGCGCTCGCATTCGAAACGAACTCGCGCCACCATCAAGCGGTCCGCAAGCCGGGCGAGGGCCTAAGAGTTGCCGCGCGCACGGCCGACGGTATCGTCGAAGCCCTAGAGGCGATCTTCGACCACCCGTTCTTTATCGCCGTCCAATGGCATCCCGAAGACCTCAGCGATGCCGTTAGCCACCGGCTCTTCGAAGCCATCGTCGCTGCCTACCGAAACCCGGCGTAACGTTAGATCGGTGCGTTTTGTTCACGGACCAGTCTGAGAGTTCATGTTCGAAGCGCTCTCCCGCTATCGTAATGCCGGAATCAAGTTCAGCCAATCCGACGTCGATATCGCGATCCATCGATTCCTGGAGTGACGACGGGCCGCATGTCTACTCGCAGACGTCTCAGTTGCCCGCGAACGTTCTTGGCTTGTCGACCTCGACCGCAGCCGACTCGATGTCGGAAGCGCGTCTCGTGGCGCGACGCGCCTTACGAAGCTTATAGCGAGGCGGTGGTCAGCGCTGTAGTGCAGCAACTGGGCCTGCACGATGTGCCATCATTGTTGACTTCACAGTGTCCGGTTTGGTGTTAAACGACGAAGCGCCGTTCCGCGAGGCGCAGCGCGCGATCGGCGACGATGGCAAGCGCAGCGGCGACGATGCTGCCGGCGATCGTGCGGTCGGGCGCGTTGTGTTGCAGGCCGTACAGAATGAGAACTCCGAGACCTCCGGCGTCAACCCAAGCACCGAGCGTTGCAAGCGCGATCAGCGCGACCGTGGCGATGCGGACGCCGCCGAGCATCACGGGCAACGCGTGCGGAAACTCGACGCGCCAGAAGCGTTGCCACGGCGTCATGCCGAGACCCCGGGCGGCTTCGATCAGGGGGGCCGGCACGCCGCGTAAGCCGAGCACGACGTTGCGCACCAGCAACATTTGCGCGTAGACGACGAGCGCGGCGATCGCGGTCGTGCCCCCGATGCCGAAGACCGGCACCAGCACCGCGAAAAGCGCGAGGCTCGGGATCGTGTATGAGACGTTGAGAACCTGTAGGACGATTCCACCTAAGCGTCGGGAGCGTGCAACAAGAACACCGAGCGGAAGCGCGATGGCTGCAGCGATTCCGAGCGATGTAAGCACGAGGTAAAGATGTTCGACCAGGCGGGCAGCGACGGTGCCGCTATGCGTGAAGAGGTACGTCACCGCGATTGCTGCGACTGCGCGGCGACGGCAGTGCGCACGTCCTCGAAGGTCAATCTACCAAGCGCTTTGCCGTCGCTTACGACCTCGACGTCGGCGCCATTCTGCAACAGAAGCGAGAGCACGTCACGTAAGGTGGCGTCGGCGTCCAGTGTTGCACCGCCGGCGTTACCGCTGGGCGGAGTCAAGGTTGCCGATTCGCCGGGGGCGCGCAGCGCGTCGCGCGCATGCAGCAGTTGAAGCCGCCGCACGGCATCCTTCGTGTCGAGCAGCGCTTCGACGTACGGCGTCGCGGGTCGTGCAAGGATGTGCAACGGAGCGCCGCTCTGTTCGATCTTCCCCTCGCGCATGACGACGATTCGATCGGCTAGGCGCAGGGCCTCATCGACGTCGTGCGTTACGAAGATGATCGTCGTGCCGAGCGCGCGATGAATGCGCAGCGTTTCATCCTGCAGCGCGAGACGGACGATGGCATCGACGGCACCGAAGGGCTCGTCCATCAACAGGACGCGCGGTTCGGCTGCAAGTGCACGTGCGACGCCGACGCGCTGCTGTTCGCCGCCGGAAAGTTCGCGCGGATAACGTCCGCGATAGCGCGCGGGTTCGAGCTGCGTGAGCGCAAGGAGTTCATCGACCCGCCCGGCGATCCGCACTCGGTCCCAGCGCAGGAGGCCCGGCACGATCGCGATGTTCTGGGCAACGGTCAGGTGAGGAAAAAGCCCGACGGCTTGGATGACGTAGCCGATGCCGCGCCGCAGCTCCTCGGGTGTCCCGTCGCCGGCGTTGCGCCCGTCGACGGCGATCGTGCCCTCGGCCGGTACGACCAGCCGGTTGATCGTGCGCAAGAAAGTACTCTTGCCGCATCCCGAGGGTCCGAGCAGCACGATGAATTCGCCGGCCGCGACGTCGAGGCTGACGTCGTCGACCGCGTTACGATCGCTCTCGGGATACCGTACGACGACGCCCCGAGCGTCGATCGCGGCACCGCGCCGCGCGCCCTCGCCGCGCACCGTCAACGATGTACCATCAGACGAGACGATGCTCGCGCAGGAATGCGTGCGCCGCGTCGGCGGGATCCATTTTTTCCCGATCGACCTGCGCGTTGAGCCGCCGCATGACGGTGTCGGTCAATAGCGGCGCGAGGGCGTCCAGGTGGGTGGCAAGCGCCGGCAGCGCGGCGAGGGTTTCGTCGCGCACGACGGGCGAAACCTGATACGACGGCCAAAAATGTTCGTCATCGACGAGCAGCACAAGACGATCGTATGCGATCTGCCCGTCGGTTCCGAACGCAACCACGACATCGACCTGCCCCGACTCGAGCGCCGTGTATTTAAGCCCGATATCGAAAAGTTTGATGTCTTTGAACCGGAAGCCGCTATACGCTTTCTGCAAGCCGGGCAGACCGTCGGGGCGCGTCGTGAATTCGGGGATTGCACCCAAACGCAGTTGCGGAGCCGCCTTCGCCGTTTGGGAAAGGGTGCGTAGGCCGTATCGCTGCGAAACGGTCTGGGTCGTGGCCAATGCTTGCGTATCATTGAAGGGCGCGGGTGCAAGCCATGTCAGCGCGTATTGGTCCTGATACGCGTGCTTTACCGTGCGGTACAAAGCCGCTGCATCGCGCATGGGAGGCCGGTGCAAGACACTGAGCAGCGCCGTCCCGGTGTACTCGGGATACAGATCGATGTCGCCGCGCCGCAGCGCGTCCATCGCGACTTGCGTGCCGCCTAAGTCGAATTTGCGCGTCACGCGAAAGCCGCGGGCTTCAAGGGTTTGCGCGTAAAGTTCACCGAGGACGAGTTCTTCGGTGAAGTTTTTAGCGCCGATCGAAACGGAACGACCGGCATGTTTCGCGCACGCCGGTAACATCGCAAGCGATGCCAGTGACGCAAGAAAGCGACTGCGATCGATCAAGCTTCTCGTTCATTCATGCCGGCGTGATGCCGGCTTTAGGGATGCCGGAAGGTGCGCCGATGCCGGTGGGCGAGCCGATCCCCCTGGCCGCGCCGAAGCTCGCCGCGATGCGCCGCTCGGCGAGCGTGAGTAAGCCTTGCACCGCAAGCGCGAGGATCGCGACGGCGATTGCGCCTTCGAAGAGCTGACCGTAATCGCCCCCGGCAAGCCCGTTGAGAATGTATTCGCCGAGGCCGCCTCCGCCGATGAACGCAGCGAGCGTCGCGCTCGCAATGACCTCGACCGCGGCGGTACGTACTCCGCCGAAAACGACCGGCAGCGCGAGCGGCCAAGCAACCCGGAAGCGCACTTGCCGCTCCGTCATGCCGAGTCCGCGCGCCGCGTCGATCAGCGCAGGGGGGACGTTGCGCAGCGCGACGTCGGTGTTGATGACGATCGGCGGGATCGCGAGCAGGGCAAGCGCCACGAGGGCCGGTCGAAAGCCGATCCCGAGGAACGGCTGCGCCAGTGCTAAGACGGCGAGGCTCGGAATGACGCGGGCGACGTTGATCCCCGCTAGCGAGACTTCGCGCAGCGCAGACGTGCGCGCGATCGCGCTTCCCAGCGGTATGCCGAGGGCGAGCGCGCAAGCCAGCGCGGCACCCGAGAGCACCAGATGATCGCGCACGTGCAGCAACAGGTCGCTCATTTGCTTCTGATGGACTTCCGAGGCGCATTGCCGAAGACCCTTGGATGATCGTGCAGCCGCAGCCGGCCCTTGCCGGCGAGCGCGAAACTTCCCCGCTTCCCGCAACGCCGCCGCTCGATGGCCCCTCGCTCGATGACCCGTCGCTCTACTTCAGCCGTGAGCTTTCATGGCTCGAGTTCAACGACCGCGTCCTCGAAGAGGCTATCGACGACCGCAACCCGCTACTCGAGCGCCTCAAGTTCACGGCGATCTACGGCACCAATCTCGACGAGTACTTCATGATCCGCGTCGCCGCACTCAAGCAGCAGATCGCTGCCGAGGTGCACAAGCGCTCCAACGACGGGCGCCTACCGGCCGAGCAACTCAGCGCGATTTCGGAGCGGCTGCGCGGCTCGCTCGAGCGTTTCCGCTCACTGTTGTGCGAGGAACTGTTTCCGGCGCTCGAGCGCGAAGGCATTGCGATTCGGCACTACGACGACCTGAGTGCGTCGCAACGCGCCGAGCTCGAACATCTCTTCGAGGAGCGGGTCTTCCCCGTGCTCACGCCCCTAGCCGTCGATCAGGGCCACCCGTTCCCGTATATCTCGAACCTCTCGCTTTCGCTCGGTGTCGAGATGTACGAAATGACGGACGACGGACCGCGCATGCACTTCGCACGCGTGAAAGTCCCGCCGAGCCTGCCGCGATTCGTGCCGCTCGCCGCGCCCGAAGGAAAACGTCAATACGTCACGTTGGAAGACGTTATCGCGCACAATCTGGCTGCGCTCTTTCCGGGTATGGACGTGCGCGCATCGTACTGCTTCCGCGTCACCAGAGATGCCGATCTCGATCTGCAGGAGGACGAGGCCGACGATCTCTTGCGTGCGATCGAGTCGGAGTTGCAACGGCGCCGCTTCGGCGAACCGGTTCGGCTCGAAGTCGAAGCGTCGATGCCGATACATCTGCGCGGCATGCTGCTTGAAGCGCTGTCGCTCGAGGCCGTCGACCTGTATGAAATCGACGGCCTGATGGGCTGGTCGGACTTCTTGACGATCGCGAATTTAGACCGTCCCGATCTGCACGATCCGCCCTTCACGCCTGCGATACCCAAGCGTCTGGTCGGTGAGCCCGATATCTTCGCGGCGATCCGCGAAGGCGATTTGCTCTTGCATCATCCGTTCGACTCGTTCGACCCGGTCGTACAGTTCGTGCAGGCGGCAGCCAGCGACCCGAGCGTGCTCGCGATCAAACAGACATTGTACCGTACGTCCGGAAACTCGCCCGTCATCGGCGCGCTGATCGAAGCCGCGGAAAGCGGCACACAGGTCGCCGCGCTGATCGAACTCAAGGCGCGCTTCGATGAAGAGAACAACATCGCGTGGGCGCGAACCCTCGAACGAGTCGGCGCGCACGTCGTCTACGGGTTCCCGGGACTCAAAGTCCACGCCAAAGTTACCCTGGTCGTGCGCAATGAACCCGACGGCATTCGCCGCTACATGCACTTCGGCACGGGCAACTACAACGACAAGACGGCGCGCATCTATACGGACTTGTCGCTCTTCACGTGCCGCCCCGACCTCGGGCGCGACGTGACGCATCTCTTCAACCGTTTGACCGGCTTCTCGAAGGCGACGCGCTACGAAGAACTGCTCGTCGCGCCGACCACGTTGCGTTCCGGGTTCCTTGAGCTCATCGAGCGCGAGACCGAACACGCGCTTAGCGGCCGGCCCAGCGGCATCGTAGCGAAACTCAATGCGCTCAGTGACGGAGGGATCGTGCGCGCGCTGTATCGAGCCTCGCAGGCGGGCGTACCGATCGACCTTTTCGTGCGGGGCATGTGTGAGCTACGGCCCGGAGTGCGCGGCGTCAGCGAAACGATCCGCGTTCGCAGCATCGTCGGACGCTTCTTGGAGCATTCGCGCATCTTTTGCTTCGCGAACGCCGGGCACCGCGAGGTGTTCATCGGAAGCGCCGACTGGATGGGGCGCAACCTCGACCGGCGCGTGGAAACGATCGTGCCGGTGCTCGATCCGGCGTTACGAGAAGACATCGTCGCGCAAATTCTCGACGTCTACGCCGAAGACAACTGTAAGACGCGCTGGTTACGCTCCGACGGTACCTACGTACGCCGCCTGCCGCCGAACGGCGAGGCCCCGTACTGCGCGCAGACGGTGCTGCTCGAGGCGGCGCAGGCGACTATAGGCGGCGAAGCGCGAAGCGGAACGCTTTAACCCGCGGCGGCGATGCGGATCAGCGTTTGCTGCATAAGCGCGCACGCGGTACGTACGCCGTTTCGTTCGACGAAGACGTCGATCGTGCAAACGGTCAAGGTGCGGCCGCTACGCACGACCCGCGCGTCGGCGATGAGCGTTTCACCGTGGGCCGGCGCGATCAAGTTTATTTTGAATTCGACGGAAAGCACGTCGTGGTCCGCGTCGAAAAGCGTTGCGGCGGCGCAGCCGCCGGCGACGTCGGCCAGCGTACTCGTGACGCCCGCGTGGAAATAGCCGTGCTGTTGACTGAGTTCTGGCCGGAACGGCGCGGCAACGGCGCAGCGACCCGGTTCGAGTTCGGTGATCCGCGCGCCGATCAACGCGAATGCGCCCTGCCGAGCCAGGTCGGCGCGCACGCGTTGTTCCCAGCCCGCGTCCGGCGGCTCGAAAGCGACCGACATCAAGCGGGAGGTCTTTCGGACATCCTCAGGATGATCTCCCATTCGCGAGCGTGCACCGGTTGCACCGAAAGCCGGGACCCCTTGCGCAGCAAGAGCATCGTCGGCGCGAGGTGCGGGCTGGCACCGAGTTCGGCGAGCGAGAGGAAGCGCGGCAACGCGCGCTCGAACGCCACGTCGACCATCTCCCAGATCGGTTTCGCTTCCGTCGCCCGTCCGTCGTAGTACGGGCTCTGTGGGTCACGCGCCGTAAAATCGGGATACGCCTCGCGCACGACCCGTACGATGCCCGCAATTCCCGGTATCTTCGTACTACTGTGATAGAAGAAGCCGAGATCGCCGATCCGCATTGCTTTCATGTGATTGCGCGCCTGGAAATTGCGAACGCCGCTCCATTCGGTGCGGCGTTCACGCTCCAGACGGTCGAAGCCGTACGACTCAGGCTCGCTCTTGAAGAGCCAGTATGCGTTCAGCGGAGATTGATGACGGGCGTCGGCTCCGCACGATCGGGGAATGTTTCTGCAAGCAGCGTGCGCAGTTCACCGTTTTGTGCCATCGGCGCGAGAATGTCGGTATCACCGTAGAACTTGCCGCCGATGAAGACCTTCGGTAACGTCGGCCAGTTCGTCATCTGCGAGAGCGCCTCACGCTTGGGCATGTTTTCCAGCACGTCGACGACGGCGAACGGGTAGCCGGCGCGGTTGAAGAATTGGATCGTTTCTAACGTAAAACCGCAGCGCGGCACGTCTTTGGTGCCTTTGCCGTACACGAGAATCTTGTTGTCGGCGAGCTCCTGCTCGATCTCTTGACGAAGGGTGTCGGTCGACATGGGCTACTCCAGAGTTTCGGTGCGAATGGACATGGCGTGGATCCGGCCGTCGGCGCGGGCATCGGCGAGCGCTGCTTCGACTATGCGATGGCGGTCCATCAGGGAGACGCCTACAAACGCTCCCGAGCGTACGAACACGTTGAAGTGGTCCATGGTGCCGGTCAGGTCCTGGATTTGCACTTGGGCGTCGGGCAGGGTGCGGCGAATCAGCGCGGTCATGGCATCATTGCGGATCATCGCCGGCCGTTCGAGCCGGGAATTCGGAGCCCCCGCCACTCGGGGCTCTCGGGATCTGCGCGGCGACTTCGGCGCGCACCTTTCTACTGCGGTAGTTCGGGCAGTCGCCGGCCGCGCACCGCGAGCCAGAGTTGGCGCGCTTCTCGCACGGTGTCCGGCACGACCGTGACCATCCGCTCGAGCGCCCGTCCCGCCGATGCGGCCAAGACAATCGTGGCGGCGCCCATCAGAATCGCCGGCACCCCGCGCGCTCGCACCCGCTTGCCGAGCGCGAACCGGCTCATGCGCACGATGCCGCCGAGATCGAGCGCCTTGCTCAGCGATTTAGAATCCGCCATGCCGCTCAGCTTGTCTGCGCGGCCCGAGGCGGCCTACCGTCGTGGTCGTACGTCGACGCGGGTATCGCAGAGGCATGAAAGCCGTACGCCTCAATGAACTCGGCGGTCCGCAGAATTTACACGTCGAGAAGATCGATAGGCCGCGACCCGCGCCAGGCGAGGTTTTAGTCCAAATACAGCGCGCGGCGTTCAACCGGCGCGACGTCTATATCACGCAGAACCTGTATCCCGGTATCACCTTGCCGAGGACGCTCGGGAGCGACGGCGCGGGAACGGTCGCTGCCCTCGGGGAGGGCGTCGCCGGGCCCGCGGTCGGGACTGCGGTCGTCATCGATCCGGATCTCGGCTGGCAGCCGGACGAACGCGTTCCCAAGGTCGGCGGGAGCATTCTCGGCATGCCGGCGGACGGCACGTTCGCGGAGTACGTAGCCGTCCCGGCGCGGAACGTCTATCCCAAACCGGAAGCGCTATCGTGGGATGAAGCGGCAGCGATAGGACTTGCGGGTTTGACGGCGTATCGCGCGGTCTTCACGCGCGGACGCATCACCAAGGACGACGTCGTCTTCATTCCGGGCGTCGCGGGCGGCGTCCAGACGTTCGTGCTGTTGTACGCCAAGCACGTCGGTGCCCGTACGATCGTCACGTCGGGCAGTGCGGAAAAAATCGAACGTGCAAAGGCGCTCGGGGCCGACATCGCAATCGACTACAACGCGGATCCGGACTGGTACAAGACGGTCCGCAAAGCCGCGGGAGACGGCGGCCCGACGCTCATCGTCGATGGAACCGGCGGCGAGACGTTCGCGCGGTGCCTCGAGATCGCGCGCCCGGGAGCGCGCGTCGTTACCTACGGCGGAACGCGCGGCGACGCGACGATTCGGCCCTTCGCGGTTTTCTGGAAGCATCTCGACGTGCTCGGCACGTCGATGGGAAGCCCCGAAGACTTCGCCGCAATGCTCGCGCTCTTCGATGGTGGTTTGCGGCCGGTGATCGACCGAAGCTTTCCAATGTCGGAGGCAGCGGCGGCGGCTCAGCGAGTCCTTGACGGCAAGCAGTTCGGCAAGGTCGTGCTCGCGATCGCGTAACGGTTCGGCAGATGGCACGAATCCGCGGATGCGTACGAATTCGGCTCATGGTCGCAATCCTTTCCGGCGACACTTGACATCGCGCCAGGCTTTGCGCCATGCGAACCGCCCATCATCGGCAGCATCGCGTTCGCGTTGCGCCAGTTCGCCGGCTACGAATCCGCTGCGGCCGCCTCCGGTCGGTTCGGCTAAGCGACTCGCGGCAATCGTCGCATCGTGTTGGTCACCCAGAACCGTCTGCAAGCGCTCAACGGCCTTCGCAAGCGACGTCGAGCGACGGCCGAGCACGGGAGCCAGCGCTTCGGCTGCATAGCGCACGTACTTCGCTTTGATGTGAATCCGGTGAAGTTCCGCATCGCTCGGGGGGCGGCTGCGCTTGCGGACCCGCTTGCGCATGCGACGAAAAGCGCCGTCTAAGAGTGACGGTCCGATGTCGCTGGCGCGCTCGCTCGCATTTTTCCCTACGGGGGGTCGCTCTGCAGCGACGATGAGGGCGTCGAGCAACTCGACGTACTGGGGTTGTCGCATCGCGTGTACGAGGCGTTCGTAGGCAGCCTCGCGCGCGAGCCGGAACGATTTGGTCGCTTCCGGCGTCCACTTCGCATCGTCCGGAGGGAGCGCCCGCGCGTCGCAGCCGATACGCGCCAGCAGCACGTCGGCGTCGCGCGCATCGCCGAAGGCATCGCCAAGCCACCGCAAGCGCGCGCCGAGCGCGCGCGCGTACGCCGTCTCGAACGCCGGCTCAAAAGTGCGCAGCACGGAGCGCAAGCGCCGCACCGAGGTTCGCGCCTTGTGCACCGCTTCGGAATCGTGCCGAAGCCGGATCGCGGCATCGTTGCGGACGATGCGCTCCACTGCGTGCGAGAACGACGCTTTTGCGACATCGAGGATGCTCGCACCGCGGTCGAGTTGCGGCCGAGGAATGGCAGCGTCGCTTGGATCGCGCCCGAGCGCCCGCACGTCCTTGGGGATCGGGTTTGGGCGTCCGGCACCACGCTTGCGTAACATCGCCGCGAGAGCATCGAGGACGCTATCGCCGGCACCGTCGGCGAGTTCGATTTCGACTTGGCGAAAGCGGTCGCCGACCTGCCGTCCCGTCACGACTCGCACGTCGTCCTCGACGATCTGGGCAAGTGCGTTATCGTTTGCGCTCCGAACGTCGCGACTTGCGCGCACGGTGCGCAGTTCTGCGACGTGCGCAACCGGTTCGCCGCGCACATAGGGCGTCGCGAGATCCAGTGCCGCAGCGGGCACCGTTTGCGCGTCACCAGGGAAAACGTGCTCGACGCGGGCGAGGCCGCTGCCGCCACTGGGGACCGATAGCTTCAACGTCCAGCCTTCGCCGAAGCGATAACGAAGGCTGCAACCCCAGCGCGACAAGCGTCGATCGCGCGTGTCGTAGTAGAGAGTGTGCAATCGCTGCAGCCGCGGGGCTGAGGCAATGTACCCGTCGAGTTGCTCGGGAAGGCGCGCGAGCGAAAAGTCCGCCGGCGCGTCGAGCTTGAGTTCGCGTTCGAGGTGATCGTGCATCGCGTGCCGAGCCTTGTTTCCGTTTCCGAGTGAGGCTTATGTTCGGCGGTAGACCTGGATGCGGTCGACAGCGTCATCGTAACCGAGTTCGGCGGCGGCGACGGCCGCGCTTTGCGGGTCGACCATTGCGGAGAGGTCCGGGTTGAGGATGGCGCGCTCCTCTTGCGTGAGTTCGCGCTCGAGCGTGCGCGCGCGAACTTGGTGCTCGCGTTCGAGCGCGGTCAAGTAGGCGAGAACTTGTCGCGCGGCCGCAGGCCACACGATGCGCGATACGTCGTGATAGACGGTACCAACGAGCTCGGGTATCGTGCGTTCGCCCACCGCCAGCACCGCCAGCAGTTGGCGTTCGCGCTCGATGCGATGTGCGATATACTCGTCAAGTTTGTCGCGCGGGGCTGTGGCCGGTTCGCCGTGTCCGCCGTAGATTACGCGCGCGTCCGGGAAGTCGTCACGCAGCCGACGCAAGGTCCTAAGATACGCCCGCATGTCGCCGCGTGGCGGCGCAATGACCACCGTGCCGCGTCCGACGACGACGTCGCCGGTGAATAACGCGCCATCATCGGGCAACCAGAAAACGAGATGATCGTCCGCATGCCCGGGCGTATCGAACGCGCGCAGTTGCACGTCAGTGCCGTCAATCGTATCGCCGTCGCCGAGGGTAACGTCATGCGGAAAACGGGCCTTGCCGTGGGCGTACACCGGCGCACCGGTTCGCGCGCGCAGCGAAGCTGCGCCGGGCGCGTGGTCGGGATGCCCGTGCGTTACGGCGATACCGTGAATCGGGACGCCGCGCGTTTTCGCGGCAGCGACGAGTGCGTCGAGGTGATGCTCGTCGAGGGGGCCTGGATCGATGACGAGCGCGCTCGTGCGGCCGAAAATGAGATACGAGTTCGTCCCGTCCAGCGTCATCGGCGACGGGTTATCGGCGGTTAGCCGAACGACGCGTTCGCCTACCACGCGTCGTCCTCGCCGGTCAGTCCTATGTCGCCGGCCGCACCTTCAAACGGGCGCGTGATCACGATGCGGCGTTCGCGTGCGTGCGCGAGCAGCGGCTCGACGCGATCGAAGCGAGCCAGACGTTCGAGGTGCTTCCGCGTCGGAAAAATGATGCTCAAGTCGCCGCGTTCTGCGCGCCGCAGGGCGTCGGCCGGCGAAAACCACGTTCCGTCGTGAACCTCGACAGCGTCGGCCGAAGGGACTTGATCGTCGGGTGCACGTGCGAGAAAGAAGTGCGTGTCGAAACGGATCTTTTGTGACGGCGGCGTGATCCAATTCGAATAATGAGCGAGCTGCGTTGCGTCGAGCGCGAGTTCGTGCTCCGTGAGTAAGGTTGCAAACGGAACCTTCGCGCTCATGCGCGCACGCAGGCTACTCGCGAGGCGCTCGTCAACCGCGGTACGCGATCCTTGTGGTTGGCGTACCACGAACAAAATGCCCGCTTCTTCGAGCAGTTCACGCAGCGCTGCGACAACGACCGGCGCCGGCGCATTGCCCGCAGTTCCGTGCAGGCGCGCGAGCATTGCCTGCTCCGCATCGCCCGCCTCGACGGCGCCGCCGGGAAAAACGTATGCACCCGGCATGAAACGGCTGCTGTTGCTGCGACGCGTCAGATAAACGGCCAGACCCTGTTGCCCGTCCCGCACGAGCATCACCGTTGCCGCCGGACGGGGAACTTCGGGTGCCGGAGCAGCGTTGTGCACGTATGAGCGCGCGTTTCGTCGCTTGCGCGGCGGCGGCCCTGTTTATGGCAAGTGCTGCCGGCGGTTTCGCGCAACAAGCGACACCTGCGCCCGCACCGACGCCCGTTTCGACGGCAACGCCCGCCGTGACGACCCCAGCTCCTTCGCCGACCCCCGTCAACCTGCCGAGCTTGCCCCCGACCACGCACGTCGATCCGTATACACGGGCCGCGATCGACTTACTCACGGGGGCCGTAAATCGAGCGATTTCGAGTCTGGGAAATACGACGTCCGGGCGCGTTTCGTATTTCAAACGCTTCGAACTTCAGATTCAGACCAGCGCCGGTTCGTACCGCGACGTCCACCTCCATCAAGGGACGATCATCGATCCGCGTGGAGAAACGCTCACGACCGGTCAGCACGTCGACGTGAGCGGTGTCGCTCAATCCGACGGATCGCTCAACGCCAACGTTATAACCGTTCACTAGGAAGCGTCGGGCGGGACCGGCTGGGACCGGTCACGTAGTTTCGCGCGTGAGCGTTCTGCGGTGACCAAAGCCTCTTTGCGTCGCTTAGAGGCCGCTGCGGTGTTCCTAGCGGCGTTTGCGGCCGCGGCGTTCGTCATTAAGTACAAGACGGGGGTCGAAGCGTTCCTATCCTCGATCGGAATCGGCGCCTATCCGCTTGCGATCTTGCTTTTTGCAATCGTCGCCGCGGCCCCGTTCTCGGTTACCGATGCGCTTGCGGTCATGAACGGCGTGATCTTCGGGCCGATAAAGGGCTCGATCGTTAACGCAATCGGACTCATACTCGCCGCCTTCGCAGGTTACGCGCTCGCGCGCCGCACGTCGCACCTCTTGGAACTCGAAAAGAACATCGGGCGCTTACCCACATGGGTGCGCCGCTTTCGCGTGGGTTCACCGCCTTTTTTGTTGACCTTGCGCGTGATTCCGGGGTTCGGAGGAACGCTTGCAACCCAGATCGCGGCAGCGGTGCGGGTCCCGATCTTCGTACACGTTTGGACGATGTGTGCCATCGCGATCCCGTTTTGCACACTACTTGCCATTTTTGGTGACCGCGTGTCAGCGAGCGTTCATGCCTACTACGAAGCGCATGCGCCGCACGTCCACATGCACATGCGCATGCCTAAGGGCTTTCACGATTTCTTCCATCACCCGCGGCACAAGGAGGGCCGCCCGTGAACGTCACGCTCGTCGAAGACGCGGCCACGCTCTCGGCATTGTGCGAACGCATCGATGGCGTCGACCGCGTAGCGCTCGATACCGAATTCCACAACGAACGTTCGTACGCGGCCCGTTTGATGGTCGTCCAGCTGGTCGTCAACGATGAGGTGGCGCTCATCGACGCGTTGCAAATCGCCGATTTACAGCCGCTTGCGGAGGCTCTCGCGCCCAAGGTCGTCGTCGGCCATGCCTTACAGAGCGATCTGAAAATTTTTGCCGACCGGTTCGGTCGACTGCCTTCGGCAGCCTTCGATACGCAGTTAGCCGCGGCGTTTTGCGGTTACGGCATGTCGATCTCGCTCGGAGATCTCGTGCACGACATCGCCGGCACCCGCTTGCGCAAGTCGCATACGGTGAGCGATTGGGGCGCGCGGCCGTTGACGCCCGGGCAGATCGAATATCTCGTCGACGACGTCCGCTTTCTCTTTGCACTGCAGGATCGGCTGACGGAACGCCTTCGAGCCACGGGCCGGTACGATTGGTTCGAAGCCGATGCTAAGCCGCTCGTCGATCTCGAGCGTTATCGCACCGATCCCGAGCGGCTCTACCTTCGCATTCCGGGCGCGATGCGCATGAACCGGCGCGAACTCGGCCTGCTGCGTGAACTCGCGTTGCTGCGCGACGCTCTTGCACGCGAACGTAACGTGCCGCTCAAATACATCATTCCCGATGATGTGATGTCGGCGGTCGTTGCCTTGCGTCCTAAGAAGCGCGATGATCTCTCGCAGTTGCGCCGGCTCGAAGTCGGCGCGCGCAAGGCCTTCGGGGACCGAATCGTCGCTGCCGTTGCGGAGGGTCTCGCGCTCGATGATGCGCAGTTGCCGCACAAACCGCCGCGTACGGGAAGCGCCGATCGAGAAGCGATCGTCGCATGCCTCGCCGTGCTCGTTAACGCCATCGCGACCGAGAACGACTTGCCTCCGGCGCTGCTCGTAACGCGCAGCGCGCTCGAGCGCGTTGCGCGTGAGTCGCCTTCGACGATAGACGAAGTTGCACGTGCGCTCGACGTAAGCGACTGGCGTGAGCGACTGATCGCGCAGCCCCTCTTCGCGCTCTTCTGCGGCGAGATCGCGCTGTCGATAACGGGTACGAGCAGCGGGACGCCGCGTATAGCGCGCGTTCCAGGTTACGGCATGCAATCGACCGGGGGCGCGCGTACGCCGTAGCGAAGCGCTACCGCATGATGGGTGATCACGCCGACAGTTTCGGAGCACGCACGACGCTTGCGGTGGACGAGCGCTCGTACACAATCTTCGATCTGGGCGCACTCCAACGTGCCGGCTTCGAAAACGTCTCGCGACTCCCGTTTAGTCTGAAGATTCTCCTTGAAAACCTCGTTCGTCACGAAGATGGCCGTAGCGTCACGAAGGATCACATCGCGGCGCTCGCGCGGTGGTCACCGGCGGGCGGCATTGCGACCGAGATCGCGTACCGCCCCGCGCGCGTGCTACTGCAGGACTTCACCGGGGTTCCGTGCGTCGTCGATCTGGCCGCGATGCGCGACGCGATGGCGGCACTCGGCGGCGATCCCAAGCGCATCAATCCGCTGCAGCCGGTGGAACTCGTGATCGATCATTCGGTGCAGGTCGATCGCTTCGGCACCGAAACGTCGTTCGCCGAAAATGCGAAGCTGGAATTCGAACGCAATCGCGAGCGTTATGCGTTCCTCAAGTGGGGCCAAGTCGCACTCGACAATTTTCGCGCGGTGCCGCCCGATACGGGCATCGTGCACCAAGTCAACATCGAGTTTCTCTCGCGGGTCGTCTTCGGCGCCGGCGGCGCCGGTCTGCTTGCCGACGACGCCGGCACGGCGCTCGCGTATCCTGATACGGTCGTCGGCACCGACTCGCATACGACGATGGCTAACGGGCTCGGTGTGCTCGCCTGGGGCGTCGGCGGCATCGAAGCCGAGGCGGCGATGCTCGGTCAACCCGTTACGATGCTCGTTCCCGACGTCGTCGGCGTTCGAATTGCGGGAAAGCTTTCGGAGGGCGTGACGTCGACCGATCTCGTGCTCACGATCGCGGAGATGCTGCGCAAGAAAGGCGTCGTCGGAAAGTTCGTCGAGTTTTTCGGCGTCGGGCTCTCCAACTTGAGCGTCGCGGACCGCGTGACGATCGGCAACATGTCGCCGGAGTACGGGTCGACCGTTGCGATTTTCCCGATCGACCACCAAACGCTGACGTATCTCGAATTAACGGGACGCCGCCCCGAACACATTGCGCTCGTGGAAGCGTACGCGCGCGCGCAGGGGCTGTTCCGCAGCGACGATTCGCTCGACCCGCTCTTCACCGACGTCGTCGAACTCGACCTCGCGACGGTCGTTCCGAATCTGGCTGGTCCGCGGCGCCCGCAGGACCGTGTTGCCCTCTCCGACGTGAAGCGCAGCTTCGCTTCACTCCTCAATCAATGGCACCACTCCCGGACGCGAACGGGCCACGAGCAGTCCTCCGGTGACGAAGCGGTCGCGGCGCTCGAAGGCGAAGGCGGCGGTGGTACCGCGGTCGCAGCGCGCCCCGAGACCGAACTCTCGGACGGCGCGGTTGTGATCGCGGCGATTACGTCGTGCACGAACACGTCCAATCCGGCGGTCATGATCGGCGCTGGGCTCGTCGCGAAGAAAGCCTTCGAACGGGGTCTGACCCGCAAGCCGTGGGTGAAGACGAGCCTTGCGCCCGGCTCCAAAGTCGTAACCGATTATCTCACCAAAGCGGGACTTCAGCCGTACCTCGACGCGCTGGGCTTCAACCTCGTGGGCTACGGCTGCACGACGTGCATCGGCAACAGCGGTCCGCTTCCCGAAGACGTAGCGCAGCAGGTCGCCGAGCACGATATGATCGTCGCTGCGGTGCTCTCGGGAAACCGGAACTTCGAAGGCCGCATTCATCCTCAGGTGCGGGCCAACTATCTCGCTTCGCCGCCACTGGTCGTCGCCTATGCGCTCGCGGGGCGGATGGACGTCGATCTCGTGAACGAACCGCTCGGGTTGGATCGGGCCGGGGAACCCGTGATGTTGCGCGACCTGTGGCCAACGAGCGCGGAAGTCGATGCGACGATCGCTGCTTGCGTCAGCGAAGCGGCCTTTCGCGCGCGCTACGCCGACGTTTTTACGGGAGAAGACAACTGGCGTTCGCTCGAGGTCGCGAGTAGCGAACGCTATGCGTGGGACCCGGGGAGCGAGTACGTCAAGAAGCCGCCATATTTCGAAGGTATGCCGCCCGAACCGCAGCCGCCGGGCGACATCCGCGGCGCTCGGGTCCTCGCGCTGCTCGGCGACAGCGTGACGACCGATCACATTTCGCCGGCCGGCGCCATTGCCAAAAACAGTCCGGCGGCCGCCTATCTCCTCGAGCGTGCCATCGAACCGGCCGACTTTAACTCCTACGGCGCACGACGCGGCAACCACGAGGTGATGGTGCGCGGGACCTTCGCGAACGTACGCTTGCGCAATGCGCTCGTTCCCGGCGTGGAGGGCGGCGTGACCCGCTACTTACCGGACGGAACGCTGATGTCGATCTTCGGGGCGGCGATGCGTTACAAACGCGACGACACGCCGGTGATCGTGATCGGCGGCAAAGAGTATGGATCCGGCTCATCACGGGACTGGGCGGCGAAAGGCCCGATGCTGCTCGGCGTACGCGCCGTCCTGGCGGAATCGTTCGAGCGCATCCATCGTAGCAATCTGATCGGCATGGGCATTTTGCCGCTCGAATTTCTGCCTGGCCAGAGTCCCGAGTCTCTGGGACTGACCGGCGAGGAGATCTTCGATGTCGAGGGATTCGGAGAGCGCATCGCGCCGCGTAGCATGCTACGCGTAAAGGCGACGCGCGGCGCCGACGCCGTTCGAGCCGAAACCTTCGAGGTTCGGGTCCGCATCGACACGCCCGACGAAGCCGATTATTTCCGCCACGGCGGCATCCTTCAGTATGTGTTGCGCCAGCTCAAGAGCGCATGAGACCGCCGGGCGGCTTGCGCCGATTCGGCTGCGTCGAATCGTACGAGCGCCGCAAACACGACGGATTCGGTGAAACCGAATCCTCTAGGGACGAGGAGTCGCGACCGGGCTAAACGTCGGGTTCGGCGCGCCGCTCGGTAGCGTCGTCGGCACCGTGCTCGGCAGGGCTGAAGCACTCGGCGAGGGGGAAGGTACCGGCTGAACCGGGGCGCCGCCCCGAACGGGCGACGGGGCTGCGTTAGCGGCGAGCGCGAAGGCGAGCAGCCCAAAGCCGGTCATTAGCGCGAAAATGCGTTTTCTCATGGGGCTTTGTACCGCAGGCGGGGAGGTACCAACCATGCTCGCGTCAGTTTGGACGGCGGCATTTGGGTGAGAAGATCATCGTATGTTCGAAAGCCGGATGCCGGAGACGTTTCTTGCACAGCTTCCCGAAGCGCTGCGCGGCGTCGACTTTCCCGCGAGCCGTGATGACATCGTCGAGATGGCGCAGATGAACGGTGCGCAACCGGCGCTCATCGACCGCCTCAAGGATCTTCCCGATCAGGACTACGATAATGCGAGCGCGGTGCTCGCGGTGATCGGCGCGCGCTAGAGGATTCGGTTTCACCGAATCCATCGCGTTTTTGCGGCGCTCGTACGATTCGGCGCAGCCGAATCGGCGCAAGCCGCCCATCTCGGTCCCCTGCGCTGCGCTCGGGAACCGTGTCGGGCGTCGGACAAAGTCCGACGCCCTGCTAGGCTTCTAAAGGGTCGCGTTTCTTGCGTCCGGTAGAGCGTCCGAGTATGCTCGCCGGTCATTCCTCCGCCGCGCTGTTTTCATTCGAAGGGCCGGATCGCTATGCGGCGGTCGGCGGCTTGGGCACCCGCGAGACGTCGTTTGCGCGCGCGCTTGGCGAGGCGGGCCTCGACACGACCTTATTTTTCGTCGGCGATCCGGCGCTGCCGCCCGTCGAAGCCTTCGCGCGCAACGTTACCCTGCGACGCTGGTGCCAATGGATCTCTCGGTATCATCCGCGCGACGTCTACGACGGCGAATTCGAAAAAGTGCACGATTATTCCGGGAGCGTGCCGCGCTTCGTCGTTGAGTCGATGATTGCGCCCGCCGCTGCCCGTGGTGAGCGTGTGCTCGTGATCGCCGAGGAATGGCAAACGGTACGCGCGGCGATCGCGCTCGACGCGCTTTTGCGCTCGAGAAACCTGCGATCTGCCGCGACGATCCTGTGGAACGCCAACAACACGTACGGTTTCGAGCGTATCGATTGGGCCTTACTGCAACGCGCCGCGACGATCGTTACCGTCAGCAAGTACATGAAGTTCGAGCTTGCGGCCCACGGCGTACCCGCGCTCGTCGTGCCCAACGGCATTCATGCAGAGTTGCTGACGGGCCCTTCGCCCGACGAAGTCGCCGCCTTTAGGAAGGCGCTGCGTGGTCGTCCGGCGCTGGTCAAAGTCGGACGCTTCGACCCTGACAAAAACTGGCTGCAGGCGATCGATGCCGTCGCTGAACTGCGTGCCGCGGGACTGGCGCCGCAACTTATCGTGCGCGGTGGTAAAGAGCCGTACGGCGATGTCGTCTTTGCGCGCGCGCGCGAGCGCGGGCTGCAAGTGGCCGCGATCGAAGCCGACGGAGAAGATGCCGGCGCGGTGGCGGATGCGATCGCGTCGAGCGAGGCCGAGATCGTACACTTCGATGCGTTCCTGCCCGAGACGACGCTCTTCGCTCTCTATGCCGCCTGCGATGCCGTGCTTGCCAATAGCGGCAAGGAGCCGTTCGGTTTGGTCGGGCTCGAGGTCATGGCCGCGGGCGGGATCGCCGTGTGCGGAGCGACGGGAGAAGAGTACGCCGAACCCTTCGTCAATGCGATCGTCTGCGATACCGATGACGGCCAGGAACTCGCGCAGTATCTCCGCGATGCGTACGACGACCCGGCACTGCGGGAGCGTATGCGCCGGGCCGGCCGTGCGACGGCTACCCGTTACGTTTGGCAAAACGTCCTGGAAACGCTCGCGCACAAAGTCGAGTACGCGTCCGGGCGTCCCGGTTCTCAAGCCCGCGCCTGAATCTGCCGATGAACCTTCGGATCGGCGCTGCAGCCGCCCAACCGGAGGAACGTTGGAATCGTCCGAACGCACGACTTTTATTGCACGCGCCGGAGCGGTGGCCGCCGCAGCCGGGCGCCTGGGAATAACACTTCGCAAATCGCCCCGCGCCTTCGAGCTAATCGCCGAAGCAGCGGGCAACCGCATCACCTTTCCGATCGTAAGCGACGCGCGAGACTGGCGCGAGACGAGCGCCGAAGAGGCGTTCTACGTCATGCTTCTCGACGCGCACGAATGGGCGCAGGCTCGGCTCGATGATGCAACGATTGCGACACTTCCCAGCGGCGAGCAAGACGAAGTCCCGGCGATGCGCCGTGAGGAAGCGAGTGCTCTGCAGCGGCTCCAAGCGCTTGCGACCCTTCTCGGCGGCGAAGATCACCTGACGGACCTCTTTACTGCCGCCGGTCTCTCGCCGGTTGCCGCAAGCACTTAGCTTTTCGCTTCCGCCGCGCCGCGGCGTTGCCCGAGTTCAGCGGCCGATGTGATACGCGGCCGTTATGTACGGCAGAAACCCGGTGTTGCGGTCGGCGAGCGCCCCGCCGGAATCGAACCTCGTCGCGTAGTTGATGTAACGCAGGCCGTAACCGAACTCGACTGGTCCGCGAATCGTGCGCCCACGCACTTGCATCTCGACTTGTGCGCCCGTTTCGCCGCGTGCGCGCGTGCGTTCGAAACGGAACGGTGAACCGAAGTTGATAATGCCGTGCATCGCCGGCTCGAGATCGATGAGGAACCGGACGGCGTCCGGGTTGCGAGTAAGTCCGAAACCGAGCTCGTAACGAGCCCCGACGACGCGTGACGTGTTGACCGCGCTGAGAGGCCGTATGCGAGATCCCAGCTCGATATCGTAGCGCGTCGCTTGATTGTAAATGAGCTCGCCGATGCCGAGGTTCACGCGATCTCCGGGCAGATAACCGCGGACGACCGCGTCGAAGAACGCGATGTGCGTGGAGAGCCGTACCGGGCCGTCGACCTCATCAATGCTGGGCGAGTCCGGTAGACAAGGGCGCGCGCTAGCTGCAATCGGGAATACCTGACACGATTCGGGACGAGCTGCCATGATGGGCGGCCACTTTCCAGGTGCTGAGGAAAAACGCATTCTCTCGCTCTAGGTCTCGACGAGCGTTTCAATTCGCTGTGAGATTTCGCCGATGAGGTGGTCGGCTTCGCCGTTCGTGCGGCCTTCAGCGTAGACGTTTACCGAAGGGTCGGAGGCGTCGGGCAAGACGAGGAACCAGCCGCCGTTCACCGCGATACGGACGCCGTCGAAGAGCTCGACATCGGCTCCTTGGTACTCGTCGAGCACCGAGCGCATCACTTCGCCTTTACGTTCCCACGGGCAGGCGATGACGCGGTGCCGGAAATACCACGTGGGCAGCATATCGTTGAGTTCGTGTAGCCGCCGTCCTTCGGCGGCAAGCAATTCGAGAACTTTGACGATCGCATAAAGCGCGTCGAAGGCGGGCTGAAACTCTGGGAAGATCGGCTCTTGTTTGAAGCCGCTGCCGTAGGCCAGGCTGTTGCGTTCGGATGCAGCGAGGGCCATCATCGAGCGCCGATCGCTCTTGGTGCGCGTGACGTTGCCGCCGACCGAGGCGACGAGCTCTTCGATGATGTGCGGCGTCGTGATCGGCATGGCGATCGTGGCGCCGGGCCGTGCGCGGCAGACCATCAGCGCGATGAGCGCGAGTAGACGGTTGCCGGCGATGACGCGGCCTTGATTGTCGACGAGCGCGAAGGACTCACCGTCGTGATCGACGAGCACTCCCAGGTCGGCGCCGAGCGTGAGCGTGACGGTACGTAACTGGTCGATGTACCGTTCACGATCGGTACGAAACGTGCGCGCCTTCGCCTCATCGTAGTATGCGTCGAGCGCGACGATGTCCACGCCGAAGTTCGCGAGCACCCGAGGCAATACGAGCGACGCGTTCCCATAGCCGTAGTCGACGATGACCTTGAAGTGGGACTGCGGCAGCGCACGCGGACGCAGCGCCGCAATCATCTCGCTCGTATACAATTCGAGCGTGCGAGCCGGAAACGAAAGCGTCCCGACTTCATCCATGCCCGTGCGCCGAAAATCTTCGCGGAAGAAAAGGTTTTCGATCTTTCGTTCGCTCGATTTGTCGACGTTGATGCCGCTTGCATCCATGACTTCGATCAATACGGCATTGGAGTCGCCGGGGTCGACGCGAGTGTGCACGCCGCCGCTACCGCCCATTCGAGTCGCATAGCGCGCCAGCGGCAACGGCAGGGCGCGCAGATCCTCGACGTTGATGCCGACCGATAAGAGGCCCGAGATCACGCAACGGTTGAGCACGCGCGCCGCAGGATGCGCGTCGCGGCTCGTCATCACGGTCTCTCCGGGTCGCAGCGACGAGCCGAGCGCCTGTCCGAGTTTGAGCGCGAACTCGGGCGTCAACTCGACGTTGGCGAGTCCGCTGACGCCGATCGCGCCGAACAACGAACCCGGCCATTTGATCCCGTAGATCAGCGACATCGAAACGATCGATCCCGAGCTGACCGACTTGTCGGGCCAGAGCTTCAGGTTGGGACGTACGATCGCTCCGGAACCGAGGGTGCAGCCGCTGCCGACGACGGCGCCTTCACCTACGGTTACATGATCCTTGATGATGTTGTGGTCAGCTACCGTGCAGCCGGACGCCGTCGTCGACTCACCGACGTAGCCGTCGTTCCAAAGGATGGTGCGCTCGATGCACGCGTGGCGAGCAACGATCGTGTTGCTGCCGACGATGGTATCGGGACCGACGACCGCATCCGCTTCCACCGTCACGTTGCGGCCGAGCACGACGGGGGCCCTTAGGTGCGCCTGCGGATCGATCCGGCAGCCTTCGCCAACCCAAACGCCGGGCCGGCTTTGCGTACCGGGTATCGTGATGCGCACTTTCCCGGAAAGTGCATCGTAGTTTGCCTGTTGATACTGCTGCAGGTTTCCGATATCGGTCCAATAGTCGCTTCCGATGAACCCGGAGACCAATTTGCCTTCGTGGAGCATCCGCGGAAAAATGTCGCGCGAAAAATCGTATGATTTTCCGCGCTGCATGTAGTTGAGCACGTTTGGACTCATGACGTAAATGCCGGTGTTGATGGTATCTGAGAAAATCTCACCCCACGACGGCTTTTCGAGAAACCGCGTGATGCGCCGCTCGTCGTCCAAGATGACGACTCCGAACTCGAGGGGGTTCGCCACCCGTTGCAAGGTGATCGTCGCGTCGGCACCGCTGCGGTAATGATCGTCGAGGAGCGCTCGGAGATCGAGATCGGTCAGCGCGTCGCCCGAGATTACGAGAAACGGCTCATCGCCTAGCTGGTCTGCCGCGAGTTTGACGGCGCCGGCCGTTCCGAGCGGGGTGTCTTCGACGACGTACGATAGGGCAACGCCGAATGCGGAGCCGTCGCCGAAGTAGCTCTCAACTTCGTCGGCCAGATAGTGGAGGGTCGCGATAACGTCCGTGATGCCGTGGTGGCGGAGCAGATCGAGGATGTGCTCCATCACGGGCTTATTGGCGACGGGAGCCAAGGGCTTCGGCGTACGCGACGTGAGCGGGCGAAGGCGCGATCCTTCGCCGCCGGCCATTACGAGGGCTTTCACGTCGGGGATCCTCCCTTCACGCGTTCGCGAACGTCGCGGGCCAGGGCCGCCATGCGCGGATCGGTCGCGATGCCGGCGAGGTCGAGCGCGTTCTTGCGGCGCCAATTCGGGTACTCGCCGTGTGTTCCCGGCAAATTGATCTGCGCGAGTTCGCCGAGCGCATCGTCGAGCTGCACGAGCACGAGCCGTGCCGGAGTCGCTGCGAGATAGCGATATGCTGCGCGCACGAGCGGTACGTAGAACGATGCATCGCCGGCCGGCACATCGAGCGAACGGTAAAGCACTTCATACGTCGCGCCGTCGAGATCCCCGTGGCTACGCAGAGCGCACAAGAGCTGCGCCACCTCGCCCCGGCGTATCTCGCATGCGCGGCGTTTACCTTCGGTCGTCATGAGGCCGATGCGCTCGCGCGTCTCCAAGTCGCAACCCAGTGCCCAACCCGTAAGCGTCGGAAGATCGTGCGTCGTCGCCGTGGCGAGCGCGAGCGGTGGATATGCGGACGGCATTTTGAAGCGGAGATCAGCGTCGCGTTCAAAGAGCAACAGCCTATAGGATAAGATTCGTGCGCGCTCCATGCGTTCTCGAAACCCGTCGGGCACGGTACCGAGGTCTTCGCCGACGATCAGACATCGCGCGCGCTCGCTTTGCGATGCAGCGATCGCAAGCAACGCTTCGAACGGATAATCAACGTAAGCCCCTTGGGTGGCCGCCTGCCCGCGCGGGATGCGAAAGAGGCGTAGCAGCGCCATCGCGTGGTCGAGGCGGAGCGCTCCGGCGTGCGCCATGCCGGTAGCGAGTAGCTCCGCAAACGCCGCACCTCCGTCGCGGAGCATCGCTTGCGGATCCGGCGCCGCCAAGCCCCAGTTCTGTCCGAGCGGCCCGAGGGCATCGGGCGGGGCGCCCACCGTTTCGTCGAGCACGTAAGCACTGCGATCGCTCCACACATCGGCGCTGTCGCCGTCGACGCCGACGGCGATGTCGAGATAGAGTCCGATCGCAAGCATCTTGGCTTCGGCAGCGGCTTGCGCCAATTGATCGCTTGCCACCCATTGCAGGTATTTGAAGTAGTCGATGCGCCGGCGCGCCTTGGCAGCGAAGGCCCGCACGCTCGCGCCGTCGGGTTCCTGAAAAGCGTGCGGCCAGCGTGTCCATCCGTGCGCACTGCCGTCTTGGTGCGCGAAGCGTTCGCTCAGCGCTTGATAGAGCGCGAAACGTTCAAGGCGTGCACCGCCGGCTTCGACGAAGGCGTGGAATGCAGCGCGCCGCGCCGACCCCGCCGCGCGAAAGGTTTCATAGCAGACCTCCAGAGCCGACCATTTGACCCGTGCCACACGCGCGTACGCGACGTGGGGCATGGCCCGCAGCGCTGCGAGCGTTTCGGCGAGCGGTGACGACCCCATGCGCGCGCGCAATGCCGCCGCCCCCGGAGTATCCGCCGAATATTCAGGCGTTGCCGCGACATCGATGTAAAGGGGATTGAGGAAATAGCGGCTCGTCGGCGCGTACGGGCTCGCCGACTCAGGCTCGGAGTAATGAAGTGCGTGCAGCGGGCCCAGGCCCACGACGTCCGCTCCGGCACTGGTCGCATAGCGCACGAATGCGCGCAAATCCCCGAAGTCGCCGACTCCCCAATTGCGCTCCGAACGCAGCGCGTAGAGGTTGAGCGCGAACCCCCAAGCCCGCCCCTCGTGCAATTCCGGCGGCAGGTACGCTCGCGGTGACGGGTTCACGCAGCGGCGCTCGACCCCGAGCGCAAGACGACGAGCGACCGCGCTTGCAGCAGGTGCGTTGCCGCAGGCTCGAGTGACGAACCTCCCGTTCCGGCCTGATCCAGCGCCGTGTCGACCATGAGGTCCCAGCCCCCCGCGCGCACCGGCAACACGATCTCCAACTCAAAATCGTGCGCGTTGAGATACATCAACACGGAGGTGTCGTTCCCGTTGCGATGTTCGCTGCCGAACATCAAGCCGAGCGCGCGCCGGCCGGCATCGAACCAATCGCTCTCGCTCATCTCGCCGCCGTCGGGACGCAGCCATGTTATATCTTTTCCGGAGCCGTCGGGCAGCCAAGCGCCGCTAAAATACGTTTCGCGGCGGAACGCATCACAGCTGCGGCGCAGTGCGAGCACGCTCGTGACGAAATCGTGGAACGAGGGATCGGCCGGAGATGACCAGTCGAGCCACGTCAACGGCGAGTCTTGACAGTACGCATTGTTGTTGCCCGCCTGAGACTTGCCCAGTTCGTCGCCCGCCAGGAGCATCGGTACGCCTTGCGAGAGGATCAAGGTCGCCGCGATGTTGCGCCGCTGGCGCGCGCGCAGCGCAAAAGTATCCGGATCGTCCGTGGGGCCTTCGACCCCGCAGTTCCAACTGTAGTTGTTGTCGGTGCCGTCGCGATTATCTTCGCCGTTGGCCTCGTTGTGTTTTTCGTTATATGAAACCAGATCCGTCAAGGTAAAGCCGTCATGCGCGGTCACGAAGTTAATCGAAGCGCGCACGCGCCTGCCACCGCGTTCGAAAATTTCGCTCGACCCGGTCAAGCGTGACGCAAGTTCAGGCACCAGGCCGTCGTGGCCGCGCCAAAAACGGCGAACGAAGTCGCGGTACTTGTCGTTCCACTCCGACCATCCGGGCGGAAAGTTGCCGAGTTGATAGCCGCCCGGGCCCAAATCCCAGGGTTCGGCGATCAGTTTGACGCGCGCCAGCACCGGGTCTTGCAGGACCGTCGCAAAGAACGTGCCGTGCGGATCGAAACCGTGCGCTTCGCGCGCGAGTGACGGCGCGAGATCGAAGCGAAAACCGTCGACGTGCATCTCCTGGACCCAGTAGCGTAACGAATCCATGACGAGCTGTAAGACGCGTGGATGCTCTACGCGTAGCGTGCTACCGGTCCCGGTCGAATCGTCGTAATACCGCGGATCGGCGGCTAGGCGGTAGTACGAAACGTTGTCGATCCCTTTGAAAGACAACGTCGGACCCGCCTGATTCCCTTCAGCGGTGTGATTGTACACGACGTCGAGCAGCACTTCGATGCCCGCTTCGTGAAACTGCTTGACCATCGTCTTGAACTCGTGAACCGATTCGGTCGCAAGATACGGCTGATGCGGCGCAAAGAAGCCGATCGAATTATAGCCCCAGTAGTTGCGCAGCCGTTTCTCGATGAGAAAACGATCGTCGACGAAGGACGCAATCGGCAGCAGCTCGACTGCGGTAATTCCCAAGCGCCGAAGATAGTCCAGCACCGGCGGGGACGATAACGCGAGAAACGTCCCCCGCATCGGCGGCGGGACGCCCGGGAACTGCATGGTGAAACCGCGCACGTGCATCTCGTAGATGACGGTGTCGCGCCATGGAACGGTCGGCGCGCGGTCGTCGCCCCACGTGAAGGCGGTATCGACGACGACGGCTTTGGGCATCCCCGAGGCGTTGTCGCGCCGGTCGAACGACAGGTCGCCGCGCGGTGCACCCAAGCGATAACCGAAGTGGGCATCGCTCCAGCGCAGCGCTCCCGAGAGTTGTTTCGCGTACGGGTCAATGAGCAGCTTGTGCGGATTGAAGCGGTGTCCGCGTGCTGGATCGTACGGACCGAAGACGCGATAACCGTAGCGCAAACCAGGCCGCGCGTCGGGGACGTACCCGTGCCACACGCCGTTGGTATAGCGCGGCAGCACGAGGCGGTACAATTCGCGACGGCCGCGTTGGTCGAAGAGGCACAGTTCGACCCGCTCGGCGTGCTCGGAAAACAACGCAAAGTTGACGCCTTTGCCGTCCCAGGTGGCGCCGCACGGATAGGGCGCTCCGATATCGACGACCGGGCCGCGTACGCCGATCATCGCATCCTGGGTTGCGTTAGCTGCGCGCCGAAGCGCGCGCAAACGCCGCGAGGAGCGTTGCCAGCGCGTCCTTTCCACGCATCGGATCGAGCGTCGACTCCAAGGTCGGAAGATATGGTGCCTCATCGCGCAAGCCGTACAGCAGACTGCGCGACCAGCGTCCATCGATGCCGGCGGGTACGTAAAAAGCGGCTTCGGTCGTTCGCACGGCGTTGAAGGCTTGCACGGCTTTGGCCGCATCACCCGATGCGACTGCTTCGTCGACTTTGGTATCGAGCGTTTGCGCGCGCGATTCGAAATCTTCAAGTGCGGGCAGCAGACTGCGGACGACTTCGCGGCGTCGCGAGGTCGCATCGATCAGCGAGAAGGATTTGAGCCGCTCGCGCAGCGCGTCGGCCAGCGGCGTCAGCTGGAGATTCGGCGCCGCGGCGTCGGCGAGCCGCATCGTCACCAGGCTCGTGTAGCGCGCCGCTGCCGCCGCGCGATGCATGCCGGGATCGAAGACTTTCAGGCTTTCAAGATCGTCGTACGCCGAGTGATAGGTGCCGAACGGACCGCCGAAACCTGCGCCGAGCGCGGGCAGATTTTCGTGATAGACGAACGGTTCGTGATCGCTTCCGCCGCCGACGGGTTCGACCGTGCGTTTTGGGTCTTGAGCAGACCAGTATTTGTCCAGTGAGGGGCCGTTCGGTGCGGCGACGTCGCTTGCGACCGCGCGCGCAAGCGAGGCGAGTTCGGGCGTTGCATAGAGGCCGAACTGCGGGCCGAAAGCGACTTCATCGGTGTTGACGTACGCGATCATCCCCGCGCGTAGTTCCGCATCGTGCTGCTCGACCCAGATGTCGGAGCCGAAAAGATTTAATTCCTCACCATCCCACGAGCCGATCACGATCGTGTGGCGCGGCTTCCAGCCCGCGCGTTCGGCTTTGCCGTATGCTTCGGCGAGTTGAATGAGATCGACGGTTCCGCTGATCGGGTCGACGGCGCCGTACGTCCATGCGTCGCGGTGGCCACCGACGACGACCATGCGCGAGGGATCGGTCCCCGGTAAGGTCGCAATCACGTCCCAGATCGGACCGAACGTGCGCTTCGAATGTAGCACGAAGCGTGCATGGGACGTACCGCCGATGTGCAGCGGAAGCGGAAAACCTCCGTGCCAGTCGTCGGGTGCGAGCGGGCCGCCCATCGTCGCGATAAGTTGCTGCGCGACATCTCCCGTAACGGGCATCTCGGGAATCGACGGCAACGCGATTGCGGAAAACGGTTTGTGCGGTGCACCGGGCACCGGTACCCCGATTGCCGTCGGATCGCCCGGATCGTTGGTAAACGTCATCGTGTTGCGCAGCGAAGCGCCCAGCGGTCGCCACGGTCCCTGAGGATACGGATCGCCTTTGAAGTAACCGCCGTCCATCGGGTCGGCGAAGATCAATGTTGCAGCCGCGCCGTGTCTCGCGCTTTCGAACGCTTTCTCCGTCAGCGCGCCTTTTCCGATCCGTGCGAGGATGATCGCGCCGTGCACGTCGACGCCGAGCTTGGCCAAGGTCGCGAAGTCTTCAGGTCGTGCGTAGTTTGCATAGACGAGCGGGCCGGTCACGTCGCCGTCGTTGCTATAGCCCGAATAGGGAATGCCGATCGCCCGGTGATCGTACGAGAAACGGTCGCCCGGAACGGCTGCTTCGTGGAGTTCGAGATCGTGCACCGAGGGCTCCAGGAGTTGTAGGCGCTGTTCGGTCGGCACGGCGACCGGAACCGTGTATGTTACGAGATTCGCCGTCCAACCGGCTTTCGCGAGCGCATCGCGGACATAGAGCGCGGTGCGATAATCGGCCGGCGTTCCCATGCGGTGGACTTGCGAGGCAAGCGCCGTCTCGTGGCGTAGCGCCGCGGCTTCGGATGGCGAGGTCAAGACCGTCTTTTCGGCCTGCCGTTCGGCGGCCATGTCGGATGCGAGGAAGCCGCGCAGCGCGGGTTCGTCGGCGCGTGCGCGCGAAACGATACCGGTGGCCACGAGGAGCCCGGATACGGCAAAAACCGCAGCGCGAAAGAAGGCGTTTGTGGAGCCCATGCGCCGCAAGTTAGGGGCGAGTGCTCGCCGTCCTGCGCAGTGTGATCGCGATCGCAGCCAGTACGAGTGCGCCGCCGGCAATCGCGGTAGGGCCGAGCGCTTCCCCGAAGAGTGCGGCTGCGAGCAAGCCGGCGATCACGGGTTCGAGCAATGTCGAGAGCGCGATCGTGCTCGGCGAAAAGTCGCGCAGGGCAGCGTTGAGCGCGGTGTGACCGAGCAGTTGGGACACCAGTGCCATCGCGAGGATGCCGGACCATGCATCGACGGCGCTCAGTCGCGGGGCGGGTTCATGCGCGGCCACGGCTCCGACCACTAGGCCAAGCGCCGCCCAACTATACGTGCGCGCGACGATCTGCTGCGTAGCGAGCGGTCGAACGTGGCGCGCTCCGGCGTCCCGGACGATCAGCAGATATGCGGCGATCGCTGCGCTGCCGATCAGTGCTAGTCCATCGCCGAGGAGCGCTCGTCCCGGAACCGGCGCTGGAGTCGTGCGGTGCAGCACGATCAGCACGACACCGCAAAACGCGAGCCCGAGTGATAGGCAGAAGCTCCGCGTAGGCGCTTGCCGCTCGCGCACGACCTCGTACAATGCCGTCCACAGCGGCGTCGTCGTGACGAGCAACGTTGAAATCGCGACCGAGGTGTAGAGCAGCGACGCGATCCACGCGGCAAAGTGGACCGCAAGCGCAAGCCCGGCGATGCCGAACGCAAGCTCGCGCCGCGCCGAGATCTTCTGCAAGGCTCCGGCAAAAGCGAGCATCGCGAGCGTCGCGATTCCCAAGCGCAACGCCGAGACCGCAAGCGGCCCAGCGCCCGCCAGCGCAAAGCGGGCAAAAATCGCCGCCGCGCCGATCGCGAGCTGCGCGCTGAGGAGTCGAACGTACGGCAAGCCGTTGGTCGGGTTGGTCGTGCTGCGCGCAGGGGCCTTTCGCGAAACTGGCGGCCGCAGCCCGGCAGTGCGTATGCGTCGCTCATTGACAGTGCTCGTCGCGACTCGTATGGTAGTCGCATCCTCGCGGGAGTTCGCGTTGTACGAACTGAGAGGGCGATACTGTCGCCGACCGCCGAACCTGATCCGGTTCGTACCGGCGTAGGGAGAGCGGTCGCGACGGAACTGGAGTTCGAAAGCATGTCCGCGACCATCGAAGCACCCGGCAAGAAGAGCGACGCCCGTCGCACGTACGCGGTCGGAAGCGATCCATCGATTCGCGTTCCGCTGCGTGAGATAACGCTCACCAACGGCGCGTCGCACGTGCTCTACGATACGAGTGGTCCGTACGGCGACCCCGATGTCGCAACCGACGTCCGGCGTGGTCTTCAAACGCTCCGCGCATCGTGGATCGCGCAGCGCAACGACACGCTGGAACTTGACCGCCCCTCGTCACTCTACCGTCTCGGACGCGAGGCGATGCCCGAACTTGATGCGATCCGCTTCGTCGCGGCACGGCGTCCGCGTCGCGCGAAACCGGGATCTAACGTGACGCAGATGCACTACGCGCGGCGCGGTGAGATCACGCCCGAGATGGAGTTTGTTGCGTTGCGTGAGGGCGTCGCCCCCGCGCTCGTGCGCGACGAGATCGCGCGCGGGCGCGCGGTGCTGCCGACCAACGTCAATCATCCTGAAGTCGAACCTGCGATTATCGGGCGCAACTTTCTGGTGAAGATCAACGCCAATATCGGCAATTCGGCGGTCACTTCGACGATCGAAGAAGAAGTCGAGAAGATGACCTGGGCGACCAAATGGGGCGCCGACACGGTGATGGACCTTTCGACCGGGAAGAACATCCACGAGACGCGGGAGTGGATTCTGCGCAATGCGCCGGTGCCGATCGGGACGGTACCGATCTATCAGGCGCTCGAGAAGGTCAACGGCAAAGCTGAAGAGCTGACGTGGGAGCTCTTTCGCGACACGCTGATCGAACAAGCCGAACAAGGCGTCGATTACTTCACTATTCACGCCGGCGTGCTGTTGCGCTACGTGCCCCTGACGGCCAAGCGCATCACGGGCATCGTCTCGCGCGGCGGCTCGATCCTTGCCAAATGGTGCCTCGCGCACCATGCGGAGAACTTCCTCTACACGCACTTCGAAGATATCTGCGAGATCATGAAGGCCTACGATGTGACGTTCTCGCTCGGCGACGGCTTGCGCCCAGGTTGCCTCGCCGATGCCAACGATGAAGCGCAGTTCGGCGAACTCGACACGCTCGGCGAGCTAACGCAAATCGCGTGGAAGCACGACGTGCAGACGATGATCGAAGGCCCCGGCCACGTGCCGATGCACCTCATCAAAGAGAACATGGACCGTCAACTCGCCGTCTGTAACGAAGCGCCGTTCTATACGCTCGGGCCGCTGACGACCGATATCGCGCCCGGGTACGACCACATCACGAGTGCCATCGGCGCGGCGATGATCGGTTGGTACGGCACGGCGATGCTCTGCTACGTGACGCCCAAAGAGCATCTCGGCTTACCCGATAAACAGGACGTGAAGGACGGCGTCATCGCCTACAAGATCGCCGCACACGCGGCCGACGTCGCCAAAGGACATCCGCACGCGCGCCATTGGGACGATGTGCTCTCGCAGGCTCGCTTCGAGTTCCGCTGGGAGGATCAGTTCAATCTCTCCCTCGATCCCGAAACCGCGCGCGCCTTTCACGACGAGACGTTGCCTGCCGACGGTGCGAAGGTCGCGCACTTCTGCTCGATGTGCGGCCCGCACTTCTGTTCGATGAAGATCACGCAGGAGGTGCGCGAGTACGCCGAGCGCGGCATGGCGGAGAAGTCCGTCGAGTTCGTGGAGCGCGGCGCCGAGGTCTACGTCGCGGCACCGTAGCAACCAGACGCCGTTCTGCGTGGTCTGCGGCTAGGTATGACGCAAGACGCGGCTACGATAGCGGTTTATTACGAACATCCGGCATGGTTCGAGCAACTGTTCGCGGCGCTCGAGCGGCGCGGTCTTCCGTACGTCAAAATACTCGTGCCCGAGCACGTGATGGATCCGTCTAGGCCGCCGCTCGATGCGGGGAGCCTCGCCTTCAACCGCATGAGCGCTTCGGCGTACATCCGCGGCCACGCCGACACGCTTGCTTACACGGCCGATCTCCTGACCGATCTCGAGTTACGCGGCGTTCCGGTCATCAACGGAACGCGCGCTTATGCCTTCGAGACCTCCAAAGCGAAGCAGCTCTCACTCTTGGCATCACTTGGGCTTCCCTTTCCGAAGTCACGCGTAATCCATCGGGCTGAGCAGGCGGAGCGTGCGGCGCGTGAGCTGCGTTTTCCACTCGTATTCAAACCGAACGCAGGAGGTCGGGGAACCGGCATCGTGCGCTTCGACGATCTTCGAGCCTTACGCGACGCCGCGGCTTCCGGGGCGCTCGAGTTCGGCATGGATTCAGTCGCATTATTGCAGGAGTACGCACCCAAACGAGGCGACAAGATCACGCGTGTCGAGATACTCGGCGGTAAATTCCTGTATGCGATCGACGTGAGAACCAGCACGGAAACCTTCGACCTTTGCCCTGCGGACGTCTGCGTTGCGCCTCACGGTCGAGGCGATGGTGAATCTGACTCCGGGGTCGCGACGGTGACGGCGACCAAAGCCGATCCGCCGGCCGAAGCGATCGCAGATGTCGAACGCATCTGTCGGGCAGCCGGCATCGAAATCGGCGGCGTGGAGTTCCTCGTCGACGACCGCGACGGGCGTCGCCTTTACTACGATATCAACGCACTATCGAACTTCGTCGCGCATCCGGTCGAGACGATCGGTTTCGATCCCTGGGAGCGACTCGTCGACTGGCTCGAGAGTAGGGTCCGCGCGCGGGTATCACACGCATGATGCGGTTCGGATATTGGATGCCGGTCTTCGGCGGCTGGTTACGTAACGTCGAAGACGAACGGATGAGCGCGACCTGGGAGTACGTATCGCGCTTGGCGCGGCGCAGCGAGCAGATTGGTTACGATCTGTCGCTCGTTGCCGAGCTCAACATGAACGACATCAAGGGACCGCAAGCGCCGTCGCTCGATGCGTGGTCGACCGCTGCCGCGCTGACCGCGGTGACGGAGAAGCTCGAGCTGATGGTCGCAGTGCGTCCGACGTTTCACCTGCCGGCGCTCCTGGCGAAAGCGGCGGCCAACATCGATCGCATCGGCGGCGGTAACCGGCTGTCGCTCAACGTCGTCTCATCGTGGTGGAGAGACGAGGCGACGATGTACGGCGTCAGTTTCGACCAGCACGATGATCGCTACGCGCGGACGGCCGAATGGCTCGACGTCGTCGACGGAGTCTGGTCGCAGCCGAACTTCTCGTACGCCGGTAAGTTCTATACGGTCGAGAAAACGGCACTTGTCCCGAAGCCGCTGACCAAGCCGCGTCCGCCGATCTATGCGGGGGGCGAGTCTGAAACCGCCAAGGAGCTGATCGCGACCAAGTGCGATGCGTACGTCATGCACGGCGATTCTCCGGAGCGCGTCGGGGAGAAGATCGCGGATATGCGCACGCGCCGCGTACGCTTGGGTCTACCGCCGATGCAGTTCGGCGTCGCGGGCTTCACGATCGTGCGCGATACACAGGAAGAAGCGCAGCGGGAAGTGGCCCGCATCACGGACGTGCGCGCGAGCGCGGCCGGCTTCGCAAATTTTCAGCAGTGGCTCTCCGGCACGCAACTCGACACGACGCTTGCAACGCAGGAGTACAGCGTCTCTAACCGCGGATTGCGCAGCGGTCTCATCGGCACGCCCGATACCGTCGCGCAGCGCGTCGCCGCTTTTGCTGCAGCGGGCGTCGACTTATTGCTTTTGCAATGCAGTCCGCAACTCGAGGAAATGGAACACTTCGCCGATGCGGTGATTGCCCCCCTGCGCGGTAGCGTCGCGCGCGCGTAGGAAGCCGCAACGCCGCGTCCGACACTCTCCTACGTCACGACATCGCTGATTCAGGCCGGTAGCTGCCGAAGCTCCAAAGGTAGCCTTCGAGATCCTGAGCGCCGTATCCGCGACCGCCGTAGTCTGGACTCTCCGGCTCCCGAATGATTTTCGCTCCCGCGGCACGAGCGCGCTCGTAATGCGCGTCGACGTCCTCATCGCGTTCAAGAACGATGTACACCCCGCCGGTCGCGCCGCCGAGTTGGCGAGGTGTGTGGGCCGGCCACGTCATGTCTTCGCTCATAGAGCCGAGCATGATGAAGTGGGGGCCGAGCTTCAGCTGCGCGTGATCGATTTTTCCCCCCGCCCCCTCGTAAATCGCATGTTTCTCAAATCCGAAAGCGGCGCAGAGGAACTCGATGGCGCGCGGCGCGTCTTCATACCGAAAACTCGGGATGATCGCGCGAGCGGTGATCGCCTGTGTATTCATGCGTGCCATTATAGTATCCGCCGGTTCGACGCGCTAGAGTCCTCCCAAGATCGACGTCGTCCGGGGTATGCACGCTCGAAGGCGGCGCGTGCCTCAGGCTGCGTGATGATGACCTACTGGAAAAACGGTGAGGGCTCGTGACCAGGGGCATTGGGCTGATGCGGATCCGCCACGAAGGGAAATTGGTTTCGGAACGCTTTGTCGTTCTTTAAGACGTGGTCCGTCAGCAGCTGCCCGTTATTGAGGAGCGTGAGACGAGGGTCGGGGTCACGTCCTCGAGCCGGCGTCCACCGTTCTTGAGGATGCCACCGGCGGGGTTGTTTCCTCCTCCGGTACCGGAGTTCGGTACCTTCGGGTCGAGGAACAGATAATCGCCATGCGTCACGGCGGTGTCGAGCACCATCTGCGCGTGCGCCTGGTCGGTTCCGACCGCTTTGAGCGACGCCATGATCGCGGCCTTGAAAACGCCTTGTGCGTCGGCCTCCGGATTCGACGTAGCGAACCTGTCTTTGAGCGGCGATGGGATCAGCCCATTGGTAACGAGCGGAAACCCTTCGCGGTCGACCGTCTTCCATTCACCTGAGCCGGTGATCGCGCCGTCGTCGCCTGCCGTCTGAATGGCTTGGCGCTGCGTCGCCGCCTCGAAGCCGATTTTGGCCGCTGAACCCTTCAGCATCGAGACCGGCAATTCGAGTGCGGTGATGAGCGTGTTGAACCCCGCGTAGGTATCGCGGCCGCCGCGCCGACCCAGAACCGACTTGTCCGGATGGCCGGGATTCATCGTTGCCGATGCGACGAACAAATTTGCACCCGTGTCGTCGAGGAAGAGCGGGTCGTCCATTACGCCCGCGAAAAACTTCACGCCCGTCGCCGGATCCGTCGTGATGTTGGGCGGATTTGGCTCCGGCATCTGCGTCGCGATGGTCGTCTGCGCCGTGAAATGCTTACCGTTCGGCAACGCGATCGTGGCGGTCTGCGCGGTCAAACGTCCGACACCCGGCGCGTACGTGACGTCGATATTCTCGTCGGGTCGCGGGTTGCCGGAATTCGAAATCATCCAGCGATAGCGGAGATGCGGGTCGAAGATCGACATTCCGAAATGCTCGCCCGGGATGATAAAGCCTTGCGTCCCCATGATGAGAACGATCTTCGAGTTGTCGTTAGGATCGAGGAAGGCCCAGTCATCCGTAATGTTCGCACCGCGCTCTTGCGTCGAAATCGGCGAGTCGATGTGATTCGAGGCGACAGTTCGAGCGGGCGGGGCGAGCCAGACGGCAAGAGCGGCACAAACGGTGAGGGCTCCAAACCGCGGCCACGCCGAGGGTGTCGGTCTCATGATGGTTGCTTCTCCCGTGTGTTAGAGGTGTGCGCCACCCATGGCGAACGTCGCTCCCCGTACGCCGATGACAGCGCCCTTTGAGGTAAGCGAAGCTCCGCTCCGCTTCATGGAAGACACCTTCAACCTCATGTATCTCAGCCGCACCGAACAGTCCGTAAGCCGGCTTACATTCTTGGCGCAAATTCACCGGCGTGAGCTTCGCCTACCCTATCCGATGACAAAGTCGTCGAGTGCCGTCAACGTGTCGGCCATGCGAGCATGCAGCGAATGCGCTACGTTGAGCACGATCTGCGGCTCGCGTCCGAGCAGGGCAATAACGTCGACGGCTCGGGCCCAGCAGAGTAGGGTGGGCTTCACACATGTAGCCGTCACCTGATGAAGTGGTTCGGCATCAGGGATAAGTGAGACTTCGCCGGTAAATCGGCCACTGTGCAGGGTCGCAATGGGGGGCTGCGTTCCAACGATGGAATACCCAATTTGCACTGCGCCGTCCAGGATCAAGAAAATGCGAGTCGAGACGCTCTTGCGGCTGTACAATATCGTGGCACCTGGAAGGTGAGCCATGCGAAAAACCACGGCGAACTTGTCGATCAGCGAGCGATCGACGCCGTAAAAAAAGTCATTCTCCTGTAAGACGGGAAGCAGTTCGGACGAGACCGTGCTTCCGAAGCAGACCTCTTCAAAACTCGGCCCAAGAGGTTGCGCCATGGTACTGATCTTATCTCATGACCAACGAGCTTTCCGTAAGACACGTTACGCACGCGCGCTGCGCTGATCCGGTACATGAGAATCGCCGTACGATCCGTCAGTCTTGTGCGGTTCTCGGTCGCCTCGGCAAATACGATGCTAAGCCACGTGAAGTCGAACTGCGGTGCAGCGCCGGGTTCGTTGGCAGAAGCGGCCTTCGCTTATGAGGCGTCGAGCTCGTCTTTGGGAAGGGTGATGTGGTGGCCGTCGTTCTTGATGCGACCGGAACGCACCAAGCTTGCCATTTCGAGCGATACCGTCTCGCGCGTGCTGCCGATAAGCGATGCGATATCGCTGTGCGTGAGCCGGACATCGAGCGCGATGCCGTCCGCTGTCGCGATGCCATGCTCGTCGGCAAGCCGGGCGAATACGTGCATGATTCGATCCGACACGTTAGCATATGCCAAATCTTCCATCGTCGCCGATGCATCCCCGAGACGGTCGCTGAGCACTTTTGCCACGTTGAGCGCGAGAGTCGGATCGCTCGTAAGCAACGCGAAGAGATCGTCAGCCTTTGACGTGCAGACGAGTGTCTCTTCCATGCAGATGGCAACCGTCGTGCGCGTCGCCTGCGCGAACATCCCTTCCTCGCCGAAAACGTCGCCCGCGCCTAACACGGCGATCGTCACTTCTTTTCCGTCGGCGGTAAGGCGCGCGAGTCTCACCTTACCGCGCTTTACCAAGTAAACGAGCCGCGTCGTATCGCCCTGATCGAAGACCATCCCACGTCTGGGGAAAAGCGTCATCTTGAAAAGATGTTGGCAGTTCTCCACCAGTTCGAAGTTGGCGTCGAGGAACAATCGGTTATGTTGCAGATACCAGACCTTGTTCTCGTTTTCCATGACGCGATGGCTAGTCTGCATGGTCGCTGCACTCCTCTCAAGCGAAGATTCCGGTCCCTTTACAGCCTGCGGAGAAGCTGCAAACGGACCGGGAAAAACGGGAGACTGAGCGAGCGTAGGCAGACTAAGGCTGCGGTTGCGGCGCGTTACGGTGCACTGCCGACAACGCCTCTCCGAGTGCCCAGATCGAGGCGCCGAGCAGGGTGATGTCCTTGAAGAGAAACTGGTCGATCATGGTCGATACGTCGAAACCCGGCGTGCTGACGATGAAGCTAAGCGTTCCGAGGAACACGATGACGGCCATCGCGCTTCCGAGCGCCGAGAGCCGAGCGGAGAACAGCCGAGCAGCGATCAGCAAGCCCGTCACGATCTCGTACGTGCCGAAAACGTTCGACGTTCCCTGGATGCCGAAAACGCCGTTCATCCAAGCGAAAAACGGGCTATGCGTCACCAGCGGCTGGATCGCCATCGCTTCGCCCGGCGTGAACTTTAGGAAGCCGATCACAACTAAAATAAAGACGAGCCCAAAGCGGGCGACGATGCTTCCGATGTGCATGGTACGCTGGCCCGTCTGTTCGGAAAATATCGAAGCGTAAGGCCCCTCGCTTCTCGATTGCACCAGAGGCCCTCGAGCGGTTGCCATTTTGAAACACCGTTTCTGCACGATCGTGCGAGCTTCTTGACTAGGGTCTTGACGATACCACTATGGTACCACGGCGTGACGTAAGCCAGCATACGTCACGAAGCCGACCTTCGAAGATCGGCAACGTCCGTTCGTAAGCGTACGCCGTCGGTTGCTAAGAAACGAAGTTTTTGTAGGGCTCGGTCCCCTGTTTGAGCGTATACGCGAGCAGCGCGACGTGCGTCGTCTCGACGCCGAGGATCGACCCGGCGGCCTTTGCCAACATCCGATTCTTGAACTTGGGAATGGCCGTGAGGTACGCGGTGGCCGCGCCCCGCTCGACGGTTCAGGATGTCGTTTTGCGACTTCAGCACCGGATAGTCAAGTGCCGTCGTCTTGTCGGTCGGCGTCGCGCCGGCCGTCTTGACCGCAGCGATCAACGCGTCACGGTGCGCCATGTGGTCTTGCATGAAGCCTTTCGCAACCGCCAAGATCGGGGCCGACAGCAACCCTGTGGCGCCGGCATCTTTATACGCCTTGATGCCTGCTCGCTCGAGAGAATCGCGGAGTTGAGGAGAGCGACGTCGTCCTCATCGGCAGCCTGCGCCGTCGCGATGAATGGTCCGAGCAAACTCGGTCCGAACGCGGCTAACGCCGTGCCCGCGCCGAGCAGCTTTGCGCGTGAAACTTGCATGTTGAGTGTTCCTTTATAAAGCGATGAAGTAAGGACGCGCGTTTAATGCCGCCCGCGAGCATCGCTCGCGAGCGGCATCAGCCGCGTTAGTAAGCCGCCAGGCCCGATGCACCCACGTTGGCCGGCAATCCTCCGACCCTGCCCCGAGGCGCCAGACTGCCGTCGGGCTCGATCCGGTAGGCAGCGATTTCACCCTGGCCCCGCAGGAGGTTGTAGAGATAACGACCGTCGGCGCTCAGGCGTAAGTCCGTCGGCTGGCTCGTCAGGCCTTCGACCGCAGCCCTGCCGTTTATCAAGTCGACCGTACCGTTGCGTCCCAGGCGGAAACTCGAGATAGTGCCGCTGATGAAGTTTGCCGTGTAGGCATAGCGCTCATCGTTCGTGATAACGACCCAACACGTATCCCACTGGAAGTTATGCTGCGAGCCGGTGATTGTAGCGAGTGCGCCGCTATTGGGCTCGATCCGGTACGACGAAATCGTTCCGGAATTCGGTATGGGATTTCCCGACTCGGCGACCAGCATCAGCCCGTTCTGCAAAAAGGCGGCAGCGAAGTTTCGTCGACCGAAGGAGCGGTTCGGCCGAGTTGGCCCCGGGCGCCCGTCGCTTCCGACCTTGAACGTTTCGATAACGTTTTCGACGACCTCTGAACCAATCACGCTCGGCCCCTTGTCGGTCACCACGAGCATCCGTCCGTCGGGACTGAACTCTACGTCGCCGGGGACGGCAATCGGCGAGGCCAATGGTCTCGTTGAATTTTGCAGATGTGTGAGCTTACCGTCGGCACCCACCGTGAAACCGGTAATTTCATTGGCGGCCACGGACTCATCCAGAACGTAAAGTAAGCTGCCGTAGCGCGTCAGGCTTTCCGGCAGAACGCCCTCTGCAGAGACTTTCTGAATTGCAGTAAGCCTGGTCCCGTCGACGGCAAACACCGTGATGTCGTTGCTTCCCGCGTTGCTGGCATACAAGAACCGCCGGCCGCCGCTGTAGCCGAGCAGCAGGCCATTTGATGCGTCAAAGTCGTCCCCCTTACCATGACCCCCCGTTGCGTAGCTGCCGGCTTCCGTTAAGGTTCCATTGAGCGCGCGCTTATAAGCGACGACGCTGTTTTCTGCGGCCACGTTCGTCATGGCGAAAACAGCCCCAGACGTTTGGGCTTGTAAAACGGCGCTGGTCGGCTGGGAATCAGCTTGCACCGTTAACCCCGCCGCAGCCAACGCTAGTGCGGGCAGCGCGCGTATAGCTGGTTTTATAACACTGTGTTTGATTTTAGCTCTCTCCTACCGTAAAGCAATCGGTGTTGCGGCTCGCATCGCGGCTCAGCGTCAGCGACGACGCGGTCGAAGCTCGACGACCGACTGCTCAGGTCGTCGCTCTTACGCTAGGGTCGGACCGAAGCCGCCAATCGTGCCTCTCGCAAAAGGCTGTGGCTCAATCTCAACCGAGCGTACGCACAGCATAATGACGACGTGCATAATCGGCTGTAACCACGCTTACGAATCGGCGCGACTCGGCACGCGGTCGCCTGCGGACATCGCTTCTCCGAGCGTCCAGATGGACGCACCGAGCAGGGTAATGTCTTTGAGGAGAAACTGGCCCGGGCCGCCGGGGACGAACGGGTCGGGCGTCGTGACGAGAAACGTTAGCGTTCCGAGAAAAATGACGATAGCCATCGCGCTACCGAGTGACGAAAGACGAGCTAAAAAGAAGCGAGCTGCGATCAGGAGACCTGTAATGATTTCGTAGACGCCAAACACGTTCGACGTGCCTTGGATTCCAAAGACACCGTCCATCCACGCAAAAACGGGCTGACGAACCGCTGGACCGCGTGCGCTTCAGCGCCGGCGAACTTGAAACCGCCGATGACCACGAGAACCGTCACAAGCCCCAAGCGCGCGACGATGCTTCCAACGTGCATCACCTGCCGTCCGCTATCTCTGGAAAAAAATGAAGCGTACTTGTCGGATCGCTTTGTCGTCATCATGCGGGTTGCAACCTCATCGCCATCCTCCACGTCGACGGAGGCGCGAGTCGACGGTAACGCGAAATCAGCAGCGGCGATGTGGCCGTCCTTACAGATCGCGGCTTCGTCGTCGAGTGTACTACACCGCAACAACGTTGCCGCTGAAGCGCTTTAACAAGCGTACGCGTGGTGAGAAGATCGTGTCGCTGAACCATTTAATGCAGGCAAGTGCTGCCGGTGATGACTCGGCGCTTCTTCGGTACGTGCGCCTTCATCTCGGCGACGGCAACGAAGCTGTCGGGCGCGCCGAAATCGATAAGGCGTGGGTCGTCGCCCTCAAGGCGCTGCTGCCGGATCCGCCCACAGATTATGCCTTCATTCGCAAGCTCGTGGCGGAACGCGATCTCGCGACGCTCGCGCATCTCTTCTTCTATCTTCATTTCGCTCTCGTTGCTGCCTCTGAGGCATGGATCCACGATGGAACACTCTGAACAATTGCGCCCGGATCTTTGGACGACCGTGAACGAACGATATCCGGGTTCGATGATCCGAAAATCCGATGACGTAGCTCTCGCAACGCTTTGCGTTCCCCTGGAGCGTGCGCGCGTCGCTTTCGTGAGTTCTGCCGGCGTGCAGCCGATCGGCACGCCTCCCTTCGACGTCGCCCATCCGCTGGGCGATTTCAGCTATCGGACCGTGTCCTCCAGCGCAGTGCCAAGCGATCTCGAGATACATCAATTAAAGTATCCGAGCGCCGGTGCGACCCAAGATCTCAACGTGATCTTTCCGATCGAACGGCTACAGGAAATGGTTGCGGCGGGGCGGCTCGGTTCTCTGACACCGCATTTTTTCTCGTTCATCGGCTATAACATGGACCCCGTGCGGTTCGAGCGCGACTTCGCGGAACGACTCGCTGTCGCCGTACGCGCAGAGGAACCCGATGTCGTCTTACTTGCCCCGGCTTGACCGATCTGCCACCAATCCGTGGCGCTGGTCCAGCGCGCACTCGAACGCCTCGGCACCCCGACCGTCTCCGTCACCGTCGCACGTGATATTACCGCCGCGTGCCGGCCGCCGCGCGCCGTGTTCGTGCCCTTCATGATGGGTCATCACTTCGGCGTTCCGGGCAATGCCGCACTGCAAGCGGCCATTGTCAGGGCGGCGCTATGCTTCGTCGCCGAGGCGCGATACAGCGGCGAGATTCGTGATCTGCCGTATACCTGGAACCTCGCTCGGCGCGGAGCTTATTCCGGTGAGTCCTGAATATCGCGTCCATTGCGTAAGCGCGCCCACGGAGATCAGCGCGCCGACCGCATATACTGTGGGGTGTTTGCAAACGATTAGAGGCGCCGATTCGATGAACCGTACCTTTTTGTTGTTGGCTGCGCTGTTCGCGCTGTCGCTACTGCAGGCTTCGGGGGTCGCAGCGTCGTCAACCGGTCTCGAACCGGTTCTGGCTGGGCAAACGTGGCTCAACGGTCACCTAACGCGCAGGAACTTACGCGGGCGGGTGGTTTTGGTTGACGTCTTCACGTTCGAGTGTATAAACTGCGTGCGCGTGACGCCGAACTTGCAGCGTCTTTACCGTTCCTACGGCCGCCACGATCTCCAAATCGTCGCCGTCCATACGCCTGAGGTGCCAAGCTATCAGCGGCGACTGAGCTATCTCGGAAGGCAGATTGCGAAGGCATCGATCACATGGCCCATCGTGGTCGACAACGACTACCGAATCTGGCAAGCGTACGGCGCGTCCGCGTGGCCGACGCAGTTGCTGTTCGACCGCCAGGGCCGGCTGCGAGCGACTATCGTGGGAGATTCACAAGATGCCGTTTTGGACGGCACGATCGCTCGCCTCATTCGGCATTAACGTCATCGCGGGTAAGCGGCCTTACCGTCGGAACGAGCCTGTTGCGCGTACTCCTTGGTGTAGGAGTAATAACATGAACCAATCGGCCACCGTCCATCGCGCCGAAGACATCGAACAGCTTCTGAAGATCGGGCTCGCTCCGATCACGGATAACGCCCTTGCGCTCAGAGGACTTGGATTTGCGCGTGCCTACCCAACTGCGAGGAACCGATATGAAGCGTCGATGTACGCGCGTTCGGTCGATCGGGGCTCTCGTGCCACCCCGCGGGGGTCGCGCAACGTGTTGATTTGCGAGCGGGCGTTTCTGCTGGAGACTCCATGAATGATGCGTCTCGCCCCTTACGGGGGCAGGTCGCACTGGTTACCGGCGCCGCGTCGGGAATCGGGGCTGCGATTGCCGTAGCGTTTGCGCGCGCCGGCGCTCGCGTCTGTGTCAATTACGCGTCCAATCGAGCAGGCGCCGAGAAAACTGCCGCCGCCATCGGGGAGACGGAGGGTGATGCCGTTGTCCTCGAGGCAGACGTCGGTTCGGAGACGGCGGTCGAAGCGATGTTCGCTGCCGCGAAGCGCGCCTTCGGAACGCCGACCATCTTAGTAAACGACGCGGGCATCGACGCTCTGGGCAAATCCATTGCCGATATGTCGCTTGCTGAGTGGGAGGCGGCGATCCGCACGAATTTAACTGGACCGTTCCTGTGCTCCCGCGCTTTTGTGCGCGGCATTGCGCAGGCCGGCACAAGCGGCGCAAAGATCATCAACATCAGCTCCGTTCATGAAGAGATCCCGCGCGCCCGCGCCTCGGAATATTGTGCAAGCAAAGGAGGCTTGAGGAACCTGACGCGTTGCCTTTCCCTCGAGCTCGCGCCGCAAAAGATCAACGTCAACGCCATTGCCCCGGGCATGATACTGACGCCGATGAACCAAGCCGATCTCGACGATCCCGCAAAACTGAAAAAAGACGAAGAAACGATTCCCTGGCGGCGCGGCGGCCAACCGGAAGAAGTGGCGCGATTGGCGCTCTATCTCGCGTCGAGCGACGCGGATTACGTTACGGGTGCAACGTACGTCTCGACGGTGGACTGATGCAAAATCAAGGACAAGGCGCGTGATCATGAACGACCGGTCTCCCTTGCACCTCGAGAATACTGAGCCTCTGGTCTTGCGACGATCGCCGAGTCTGGAGCCGTTCTTCGTCCTCAGCCCGTATGTTTGGAAGGACGCGCACGGACGGTATGTCATGCTCGTGCGCGTCGTGAACCAGGACGATGATCCGCATAAGAAAGTCGCCCGCGTGCACCGCGCCGTCAGCGCGGATGGCCTCGAGTTCACGATGGATGATGAGGCCGTGATCCCGTCGGGGGCGCCAGGAGAAGATGACGACGGTGGCTGCGAAGACCCTACTGTCGTCAAGGACGGCGGAACGTATGCCGTCTATTACTCCGGTTACAACGTCGGTAAAAATGAAGCTACGATGTTGTGCGCGAGTGGGTCGTCACTCTTGGATTTGAAGAAACGCGGGCGCGTGCTGCCCGAGAGCGACTGGTATCGAAACTCGAAAGAAGCGACGGTCGTGCGCGGTGCCGACGGACGATGGCGAATGTTCTTCGAGTACTCGGCAGAGAACGCGTCGAAGGTCGGACTCGCGACCGCACCGGCACTCGAAGGCCCGTGGGACTATGAATCGTTTGATTTCGCGCCACGTCCGAAACTATGGGATTCCTGGCATCTCAGTGCGGGGCCGATCGTCGCGCAGAACTCATCCACTCCGATCATGCTTTACAACGGCGCTACGCAATCGGCGCACTGGCGCATCGGCTGGGCGGCTTTCGATCCGGAGTACGGGGAGGTTCGCGCTCGCGGCGAGGAGCCGCTCGTCGAACCCTCGGGAATACGGGATGACGCGACCGACATCGCCTTCGTCGCATCGGCCGTGGAACAAGAAAAAGTGGTCTGGCTTTACTACTCGATCAGCGATCAGCGCTTGATGCGAGCGGTGCTGCGGCTGCTTTAAAGTAAACTCGGCCCGGACGGGTGCGAAGCACCGTTGCCATTGCATTGTCCGTCATCGCGATGGTGCTTTTTGCCCTCATCGCGTCCGGAAGGCTCAACGAGCGAACTCTTGGACTGACGACCGTGGTCGATGTCGGTTTCGCGTTGAACCGAGCTCTCTCGCTCACCATCCAGCTCGGTTTCTCGCTTGGGCTCGGCATGATTTTCAACACGGCGCAGTCCCGCTTGGAGATGCGTCGATGCTCCACTCGGTTTTGCCTTTGCCCGCTGAGCGCAGCACGAGTTGAGACGGGCAGGGTAAGGTGCCTTACCGCCTTCTCGTAAGGCGTACAGCCATACTGGTACGGCTCCCCCGGAGGAGAGTATTATGAAAGATATCGCCTTGAACCAAATAACAGTACCGCGCCGCAGACTATCGACGGGTGCGATCGCGCTGGCCCTCGTGGGGACCCTGATGAGCCCGTTCCTTGCCGCGCAACCCGCGCTTTCGCAGAACGCGTCGCTCACGCCGCTCGTAAAAGCTTCGTCGTGGCTGAACGGCACGCCGTCGCAAGCGTCGCTGCGCGGTAAAGTCGTCCTCGTCGACGTGTTCACATTCGCGTGCGTCAACTGTATGAACATCACGCCGAACCTGCGCTCGCTCGAGCGGGCGAAAGCAAGCGATGGCCTGACCATCGTGGGAATTCACAGTCCCGAGACGGCATACGAGCACGATCACAGCGCCGTGGTCACGAACTTGAAGACGCTGGGGATCACGTGCCCGGTCGCAATCGACAACGACTTCGCGCTCTGGAACGCGTATCATATCGCGTTCTGGCCGACGCAGCTCATCTTCGACCGCCGGGGAATCTTACGGAAAACCGTCATCGGTGATTCGCAGGACGCGCTCGTCAACCAAACGATCGAGACTCTGTTAAAGGAGCGCGCTTAAGCGCTACGAGCCCGTGCCGATGCGCCGTCGCGCTTTCTTCCTCATCTGTGCGATCGTTGCGTTCGCCGCACCTTCCGCCGTCACCGCAGCCGATGTACGCGTGCACTTCTTGGGCGACCACTTCGTGCGGGTACGCCTCATCCCTGAATCTCGTACGGTCGTGCCGGGCGGCTCAACGTGGCTTGCCGTCGAGCTTACTCCGGCGCCCGGTTGGCACATTTATTGGCGAAACCCGGGCGACAGTGGGCAACCGCCGCAGATTGCGTGGGCCCTTCCCCGCGGCGTCTCGCTCGGCGCGACGTCGTGGCCCGCGCCACAACGGCTTGCCACGGGTGGCATAACGACGTATGTCTACAATAGGCAGGCGACATTGCTGGTGCCGCTAGCAATCGGGCGCCGCGCACATGCGGGGCCCAACGCCTCGATAGCCGCCGACCTTTCGTGGCTTGTGTGCTCGAACGTGTGTGTGCCGGGACGTGGACACGCGAGCACGCGTTTCGCGATCACCGCCAGAGCGCCGGCTGAAGAAAACCGAGGCGCCGACAAGCTCTTCGCCGCCGCGCGTTCACGTTTGCCGAGTCCGGCACATTTCGAAACAACGTTCGGATCCGATCGCAAGACGTTGCATATTTCCGTGCCCGTCGCAGCTTTCGATGGCGAACGCGTGACCGGCGCGACGTTCTTTCCCTTAGACGGGAAGCTGATCGCGCAATCCGCGCCGCAGCACGTAGCGATCGATGAGCGGGTCACGCTGACGCTACAGCGCGACGCAGCTCAGCGTCGCATTCCTTCGCACATAGACGGCGTGCTCGCGGTCGCCGGAACCGGCGCGGACGGGCGTCCGGAACTTACCGATTATGCCGTCAGTGCGAATCCGGCCGTTACCATGATGGCGGAACGACCGCTCTCCTTCATCGCGGCTTTCGCGCTCGCTTTCCTCGGTGGAATCGTTCTCAACGTGATGCCGTGCGTGTTCCCCGTGCTCTCCTTCAAAGCGCTCGGTGTGATTGCGGGGAACGCGTCGAACAGGCGCTGGAGGATGGGCGCAGCGTACGCGGCCGGTGTTGTGGCAAGTTGCGCTGCGCTCGGCTTGGTGTTGTTAGGATTGCGCGGTGGAGGCAATGCGATCGGTTGGGGATTCCAATGGCAATCGCCGCTCTTTGTCGCGTTACTCGCATTCCTGTTGCTCGCGCTCGCGCTCTCGATGTCGGGCGTCGCCGAAATCGTCATACCTCTGCCCGGCCCGCTCGCGCGCCGCTCTGAAAATCACGGTGCCGTCAGCGCGTTCACGGACGGCGCGCTCGTGGCGCTCGTCGCTTCGTCGTGTACGGCTCCGTTTATGGGGGCGGCAATCGGTTTTGCGCTGACGGCAAGCGTCCCGGTAGCCCTCGGCGTCTTCGTGGCCCTTGGCCTCGGCCTAGCGCTTCCGTACGTCCTCGTGACCGGTATCCCAGCAGTCGCCGCGCGTTTGCCGAAGCCCGGCCCGTGGATGGTTGTCGCACGACGCTTTTTTGCGTTTCCGCTCTATGCCTCGGTTGCGTGGCTCGTATGGGTCTTCTCGGCGCAAGTTGACGGGAACGCGCTCTTAGCGCTCTTGGCCGCGCTGGTATTCGTTGGATTTGGAGTCTCGGCGTTCGGTTCCGCGCAGACTAGTGCCGTCTGGCGTCGAGGGTGGCTATCGTTCGGCGTCGCGGGATTCGTTGTCGCTCTCGTTCTCGTGGCACCGGTACGGGCCGTGCAACACGACGTTAGGATGCAAACGACGTCGCAACGCGCGCTCCATTACGAGTCCTTCTCCCTCGCGCGGCTCGCCGGGCTACGTCGCGCTGGACATCCCGTATTCGTCGACATTACCGCGGCATGGTGCATCACGTGCGAAGTCAACGATCGCCTTGCGCTCGAGCGGCCGGAGGTCGGAAAGCGATTCGCGGATCTGCATGTCACCCTTCTGCAGGGCGATTGGACAAATCAAGACGCCCAGATCGGCGCGTATCTGCAACAGTTCGGTCGCAGCGGCGTCCCGCTCTACGTTTTCTACGGCGCCAACGGCAACGTCGAGGTGTGGCCCCAGTTGCTCACACCGGGGCTCGTGCTGGCGCGCTTGAATCGCACATAGCCGTTGCCGAAATGCCGAGATGTTCGCGGCGCTAGGCCGCTGCTTCGTCCCAGATGCCTTCGTAGCCGATAACGACGTCGGCCGCGTTGCGGATGGCAACCGCACTGTCCCGAACCATGACCGTCCTTCCATCTGCTCGTCGCGCAGCCACGGGGACATCGCGAAGGGAGCCTGCCTGAGCGATGCGGTGTTGCCATGCGACCCGCTCTTGCGGATCGGCATACAAGTCGGCGGCGACGTTCAAACGCAGGTACTCCTCGATCGAAGCGTAGCCGAGCATGGTCACGAGAGCCGGATTCGCGAACAGAATCTCTCCGCTTGGCCTCGTACGATACAAGCCGATCGGAAGTCCAGCGAACGGAACGTTGACCCATTCGGTCTTGAACGGCAGCTCATGTCCGGCCGACACGAAGAGATGCCGTAATTCGACTTCATCCAGACGTAAGGCGTCAGCGATGCGCCACAGACGATCCTGTGAGCGCGGCCGAGCGACGCGACCGCCCAGCCAATTGACGATCGTCGCCTTCGAAACACCCGAGAGTTTGCTGAGCATGCCGGGACTCACGCGATAGGTAGGACGCGTCATCGAGAGCTCCAGAGCCTCGGCAAAGTGCATCCTGTCGCTCGTTCGCTTTTGACCGGAAAGGCCCTCGGTCGCTGCTGTACGCCGGGTCGATTTCTATGCAAAGCTAAGCTTTGGACTGATACGAAACGTAGGGCAGACGCGAGCCGGCTTTTTGCGGAGACTGAGGAACGATGTTTCCGGCCGAGTTGCGGCGCCCACTTAACAAGCGCGCCCAGGTCTTTGCGCAGGGCGACGCGGTAACGAACGTCTACCTCGTCCACGCCGGCGCGATCAGCCTGGCCCGCTCGAACCCTGATGGTAAAGAGGTCACCGTAGCTTTTCTCCGCGCTGGCGACTTTTTTGGCGAAGATGCACTCTTTGGGCGTGGCCTACGGGACACGACGGCGATTTGCATCGATTCCGGGGCGATCTTCGTCGTTTCGCCCGAAATGTTCGGCGCTGCTATCCGTAGTGATCCCTTGCTCCCCATGAGGCTGGCTTCAAACCTCAGTGCTAGATTCGATCAAATGACGCAAACGGTCGAAGATCTCGCCTTTGCCAGCGTTGAAGCGCGCCTACTGATACTGTTCGATCATCTTGCGAATCGCTACGGCATCCCAAGCATCGATGGGATGGCGATCCACCTTCGGCTGACGCACGCGCAAATAGGCACTTTTATCGGCAGCACACGCGAGACCGTCTCCGTGCATCTCTCGGACTTGATCCGACGGCGACGCTTACGTTTGGAGGGACCGTACTACGTACTCCGCTCCGAAAGCAGACATACATCCGTGTACGCAGCACTTAGAGGGGCGTGAACGCCTGCAAGCGCGTCGAATTTCCGGTGCGGCAAATGCGACGCCGAATCGTCGCCCTGAGCGAATCCGTTTTGAATGCAGAGCGTTTTCACGCCGACGTCAGGTGGCAGCGAGATGCTGCGTCAGTTCGGCGATGCGGGATCGACGGCGATCCCCGTGGTGTTCTGCGACAGGCCGTTCGAGATGCTGTACTCGTATTTGCCGGAGGGGTATGCGTACACGTCGACGGGGAGATTTCCGTACGAGCCGTCACTGACGTACAGGTTACGGTTCGCCAAGTCTAACTTGCCGTAAAGGGACGGACCCTTGGCGATTATCGTGCGTATCGGCGGGCCGCTGAACGGCGGGGCGTAGACCAGGATGCCGCTGAAGCCGTCGATGACGATGAGGTTACCTTTGACGTCGAACTCGAGACCGTAGGGGTTATTCAAACCAGTGAGGGGGAGAACCTTATTGCCCTGCTGCCGCCCTCCGAAGTACTCGACGACGTTGGCGCTGTTGTGACCCGACTGGAATACGTTGCCATGGCTATCGACCGCGACTCCGGGGGAACTGACAAGCAGAGTTGTGAAGTGTCCGCGTGGGCGAGGTCGCTCCCTTTTCGTATACATCGATGCCGCGCGTATCAATGTCGGCGACGTACACCGTGTCGTTCGTATTGTCGAACGCAACGTCAATCGGCGAACCGTTCGGATCGTCGAGCGTGGGACCGGCTTTGCCGCAGTTCGGCCCGAAGGTTAGAATCTTGTGCGGCTTACCGTAGCTGCCGACGATCGGAACGTAGAGCACGTGCCGCGCATTAACGCCGATGCCGTACACTCCGTACGTCGGAAGGACGTCCTTACACTTCTGCGGCCCATTTTTACTATCGGAAAGCGCGTACTCGTTGACAAAGTGTGCCTGGACCTGCGCGACATACAGCCCACCCGCTCCCGTTGCGCCGTCTTGGCTCGCGCCGAGCGACAGACCGGCATCCGCCGAGCTGATATCCGCGAGCATTGACGCCGCGGGGACAGCAGGGTTCACTCCTTGACGGACGACTGACTGTTGTGATTGCGTCTGATCCGGAACTAAGGGGGTTTGCTGACCGGCCCCGGAGCAACCGGCAAGCATGGCAACGGCCGCGGATGCGCTAAGCGCAAGTCCGAGCGAGCTTAAAATACGCATATGAAGTGGTCTCCGTTTCAAACGAAGGTAGACGTTTTGCACCTTACACCTGGGTCGCATCATTTGAGACTCCTCTCGAGCGACGAGTAAACTGATCTCATTAGATATATGCCGCCCGAACCGCAGCGGATGACTTCCGCAATGTCAGCCGGGAAACTCACGTTCCGATTCTGCGTCGGCTCGCTTCCAGAGCGCGCGCTGACGAACGAGGTGTAGCGCGATGGCTGTTGCTGCGGCGATCACGCCGACGGCGACCGACCATGAGAGCGAGCCGTTGAGGTGACCGATCAAGAGCCCCGCTATGCCGCCGAGGATTAGGCTGTTGATGACGGCCACGGAGCCTGCGGTCGCTACCAAGCTCTGCCACCATGAATTCGTGATGCCAACTTCATGCATCACTTCGGCTTTACTCTCACCTCCGACACGAGCGAGGTAACGCGACAAGCTTGGAGCGGCATCGAGATAGAAGCGCCGAATGCGCGCGATGCGCCGGAGGTAGGTAACTTCTTCAATCGACGTTTGGATGGCCCGCTCGAACGTGACAAGTCCGACGAAAAACAACGGCGGCAGTACGACGAGAGCCAAGACGAAGAACGCTGTTCCCAGTCGCGACACCTGGCCGAAGAAAGCGAGAGCGACGAGTACGCTCGATACGCTGCTGAGGAACAGCGCGGTACGACCGTTCGTCTCTGCGATCGTGGCCGAGCGGGCGGTCTGCAAGACGAAGTGTTCCGTCGAGCTCGGCACGGTACGCAACGTGCCCGCTGGGACGTAGCCCGCCGCGATGTGACCGGCTGCGCGGCGAAATCGGCGGAACGCGGGTCGCAGCCCGGTCACCCCGGGCGCGGCCCGCTCGTCAGAAACGAACGCTCGCCGGCACAGGGAGCAGTCCTTTCACTAAGTGTAAGCCACCTTATTCTCTCGCGGCGCGCCTTTGTATATGATGGTATCGTGATGTCAAAGATGAGTCGAGGAACCATGATGGGCGTGTTCGCCGGAGTTGCCGTGATGCTCGGAATGAAGAGTAGGCCTGCGCGAGCTTTAAGCGGTGAGCACTTTGAAATCAGCCACACCGACAAAGAATGGCATGCTGTTCTCAACGCCGATCAGTATTCGGTCCTGCGCGACCACGGCACGGAATCCCCGATGTCGAGTCCGCTCGATGAGGAGAAGCGCGCGGGACGTTACTCGTGCGCAGGCTGCAATCTGGGGCTGTTCGATTCGACCACGAAGTTCGACAGCGGCACGGGTTGGCCGAGTTTCTATCGGCCGCTGCCGCACGCCGTTGAAACGTCGCGCGACGACGGGTTCATGCTCGCACGAACCGAAGTGCACTGTCGCCGTTGCGGCGGCCATCTCGGCCACGTTTTCAATGACGGCCCTCCGCCGACCGGTCTTCGCTATTGCATGAACGGCGTCGCGCTTGAGTTTCATCCTCGTGCTCGCTAGAGGGGTTAGAGGCGTCGACCGGTCGATACGTGCCGTCCGGGGCATAAGACGTGTCGCCCTATCGTTGCTCGTGGCGATGGGAATCGGCAGCATAGGCTTGCGCGCTCCGCTGCCGGCCGATGCCGCCCAGTCGGAGCCGACCCAAACAGCGGTGCTCGCTGGTGGGTGCTTCTGGGGACTCGAGGGTGTTTTCGAAGCGCTCAAAGGAGTCCGTCAGGTCGCGGCAGGGTATTCGGGGGGCAGCGCATTGAGCGCGCATTACGAAATCGTGAGCACCGGTTTGACCGGGCACGCCGAATCGGTTCAGGTCACGTACGATCCGCGCGAGATTTCGTATGCAACGCTTCTGAAAGTGTACTTCTTCGTCGCACACGATCCCACCGAAAGCAACCGGCAAGGACCTGACTACGGACGTCAGTACCGGTCGGAGATATTCTACGCTTCGGACGCGCAGAAGCGCATCGCGCAGTCGATGTTCGGCAACTAACCGACTCGAAGGCGTTCTCGGCCCCGATCGTCACGGAAATCGCACCGCTGCACGCTTTCTACGCTGCGGAATCCTATCACCAGCATTACATGGCTCTTCATCCGAACGACCCGTACATAGCGATGAACGATGCGCCGAAACTCGCGCATCTCAAGGCCGAGTTCTCTTCGCTACTTGCAGCCAAACTTTAGGAAACTGCCTGTCAGACCGGATCGGCAACGCGGCGATCTTCAGAGTTGTTGCGGTCGACGCATCACGCGGCGCACCGATCGCGCCGAATTTGAGTCCTATTCCAGTGCCGTGGCATGGTCGTACTGACGTGCCCGTGCCGATTGACAGTGCCGAGCCTGTATGATAGCTTCTGGTTGCAGATGAGCAACGCGTACGTTTGCGGATATTGGCGTCTCGAGCCGCCCCGATGGTGCTGGTGAGTTAGGCGCGACCCGATACGAACGTTACGTATGGTATTGCCACCCTCGCCAGGGTGGTTTTTTTATTTTCGACAGGAGGCTCTTCATGCCGGCCGCACCCCGATTAACCCGGCGCAGGTCCGACCGTACGCGCGTGGTGCGCGCCGGCGACGCATGCTTTGGTGACGGCGGATTCGCTCTGATCGGCGGTCCCTGCTCTGTTGAGAGTCGCGATCAATTGCTGGTTGTCGCGGGCGCTGTCGAACGAGCGGGCGGCGTCATGTTGCGTGGCGGCGCGTGGAAGCCACGCACGTCTCCCTACGACTTTCAAGGCTTGGGGGATCTCGCCATCGAGCTGCTTGTCGAAGCGGGCAGGCGAAGCCGCTTACCGATCGTCGTCGAAGCATTAGCGGAACGACACGTCGCGATGCTCGTCGCCAACGTCGCGATGATTCAAATCGGTGCGCGTAACATGCACAACGTGCCGTTGCTGCAAAGCGCGGCACGCAGCGGGCTGCCGATCTTGCTCAAACGTGGTCCTTCGGCGACGCTGGACGAGCTGCTGCTTGCTGCCGAATACGTTTTACTAGAAGGGAACGATCGCATCGTCCTGTGCGAGCGGGGCATTCGAAGCTTCGATGCGGCTACGCGCAACGTGCTCGACCTCGGCGGCGCGCTACGCCTCAAGGAAATGACCGACTTGCCGGTCATCGTCGATCCGTCGCACGCGAGCGGACGGCGTAGCCTCATCGAACCGCTCACGCTCGCCGCCGCTGCAGCGGGCCTGGATGGCGCGATGGTCGAGGTGCATCCGAAACCGGAGGAGGCGCTCTCGGACGCCGCCCAAGCGATCGACTGCGCTACATTTCTTCGAATCGCGCGCGCCGTTTCGGCCATCCGGTCGTCGCTGCTCGATCCGCCGCGATTCGCTATCGCGTGAAGCTCACGGCCGTCGTACGCGAGTTCGTTGGCGACACGATTACGCCGATCTCCGCTTACGTTGCACTGGCCCGTCCGGGGGGGATCGTGTTTGCTCGAAACCGTCGAAGGAACCGCCCGCGCGACGCGCTTCTCGTTCATCGGTCTGGATTACCTCGAAACCGCCACGTTCGAGGACGATCCCGACATGCTCGATCGTATGCGAGAAACCTTGACACGCTACGATGTCATCGACAATGATCGCTTACCCTTCTCGTGTGGTATCGTGTGCGCGTTTACGTATGACGCAGCGCGCATGCTGGAGAAGATCGGGCCGAAACCTCCAGGCGATGTGCGCTTCCCGGACGCGTACATCGCCGTTCCCGGCACCTGGGTCGTTTTCGATCATCTCACGCACCGCGTGGCGCTTATCGCGCTCGCACGGGACGATGAAGAACGTACGGCTGCCGAGCATCGGCTAGAAGCGTACATCGAGCGTTTGCTCAGGACGCCTCCGACGGTTCCGAGCCGCGTTTGCGCGTCGGGCGAGGTCCGCGCCTCCGTCGATGAACCGACGTTTCTAGGGCGCATCGCCGAGGCGAAGCGCTTCATCGCCGAGGGCGACGCGTATCAGCTCCAACTCGGCGTCCGCTTCTCGTGCGCGCTCGACGGAACGCCGTTCGATTTCTATCGGCAGATTCGTGCCCGCAATCCGTCACCGTACATGTTTTACGTCGAAACCGCGCAAGGCGCGGTTTTCGGTGCGTCACCGGAGTTTCTGGTGCGACTCGACGACCGCACTGCGCGGCTGCGGCCGCTCGCAGGCACGCGGCCTCGCGGCGAGACCGCCGAGCGCGACGCCGTGATTGCCGCCGACCTCCTGGCCGACGAAAAAGAGCGCGCCGAGCACGTGATGCTGGTCGATCTAGGGCGTAACGATCTCGGTGTCGTCTGCCGCACCGGTACCGTGCGCGTCGACGAGCTGATGGGGATCGAACGGTACAGTCACGTCATGCACATCGTCTCAAACGTGACGGGTGAGTTGCGTGCCGATAAAGACGCGTTTGACCTGTTCGCTGCGGCGTTTCCCGCCGGTACGGTGACGGGCGCGCCGAAAATTCGGGCGATGCAAATCATCGACGTACTCGAACCGATCGCGCGTAATTTCTACGCGGGCAGCATCGCGCGCTTCGATTTCGCCGGAAACATGGATTCGTGCATCGTCCTGCGCAGCGTCGCGACGGTCGGCGGCCGCGCCTACTGGCAAGCGTCGGCCGGCATCGTAGCCGACAGCGAGCCGCACGCCGAATATGCCGAGATATTTGCGAAGACGCGCATCATACGCGATGTATTGGGCCTCGGCTCATGAGCCGTCTTCTGCTGGTCGACAACTACGATTCGTTCACGTATAACGTCGCCCATCTCTTCGGCGGTTTAGGGGCCGAGGTGGACATCGTGCGAAACGATGATCGACAGCTGCAAGGCGCCGTCGGGTCGTACGACGGCGTCGGGATTCGTCCAGGACCCGGTCGCCCTCGAGACGCCGGCCGGAGTATCGTAACGATTCAGGAGACGCTTGCGGCGGGACGCCCCCTCTTGGGGGTGTGTCTCGGCTTGCAGGCCATCGCCGATTTTTTCGGCGCTCGGATCGATCATGCGCCGCGACTCGTGCACGGAAAGACGTCGCCGATCGACCACGATGCCAGCGGCCTGTTCCACGGGCTCTCGTCGCCGTTTCAAGCGACACGCTACCATTCGCTCTGCGTGGCACAGGAGAGTTTTCCCTACGAGCTTCGGGTTAACGCGGTAAGCGCCGACGATGCGGTCATCCAAGGTATCGCGCATCGAACGCTCGCTATCCACGCCGTACAATTCCATCCCGAGTCGGTACTTACGCCGGACGGGCACGCCGTCTGCGCGAACTTCCTCTCAATGACGGCCCGCTGATCGCGCGCTTTACAATCTAGCAGGCTGCGGAAAAAGTCGCGTGCAGGCGTTTGGTTTTCTGCGCATTTTTGCGTATCATGATGGCAAGTCTCCTCGATTCTATTGAGGTAGCGGCCGATGCGGTCCAAAGATGTTCAGAAAA
>JAABUZ0100000327.1_pt1 | contig 120739 bp, 109 predicted proteins | sample 5562091 | NCBI WGS metagenome assembly JAABUZ01 (sample SAMN12813069, study PRJNA571459) | rock metagenome | isolation source: Antarctica rocks | place: Antarctica: Victoria Land, Linnaeus Terrace sud | collected 2015-12-21 | reverse complement strand
TAATTGGTCGAGCCATGTGGAGGAGCTGGCCTTTCCCTGGCATGTTCAATCGTTCACAAGAGCAAGTCTACCGCTTGCTCTGGCCCTTTGTCGAGAGGGTCTGATGTGATATTACCGTAAAAGGAGGAACTTGTATGACTACTTTTAGCGAAGAGGAACAGTGTCCGTGTGGTTGTGGCTGTCCATGTGGTTGTGGGTGTTGTTAGTAAAGACTTGCATATTGGTTCTCTTGCCCAGTTGCTACACGGTTGCTACATTTTGCCTAGAAACCTGAAATAACAAAACGTCTCAAGCCGCTTCTACATTGACTTGAGACGTTTTCTAAACCTTGATGGGTAGCGCATACGGGATTCGAACCCGTGATCTCCGCCTTGAGAGGGCGGCGTCCAAGACCGCTAGACGAATGCGCCATGTTGCTTTAGCTCTTCAATGTGATGAGGAGTCTCTTCACGCAACGTATAATACTCCTCTATGCCATATTTGTCAAGCGATCTGTAGAGACCGATTGATGCTATTTCAGCAAATAATGAGGGAATCGCAAAAACCAACGGCGACCACAAGGGTCAATGCCACTTAAATAAGCAGAATTTGCTTCGCAAAGCACAGCAACACGATGAAGATGTGAGCGTCTATGTATCAGCTTTTCAGGTGATACAGTTCTGCTTTTCCGTACTTTTTATACGACCGTTCTTCTTATTTAAGTGGCATTGACCACAAGGGTCGCACCCTACTATACGACGTGTAGGGTGCGACCCTTGTGGTCGCCCGTTCTTAGGTTTAATTTTTAAAGAGCCTTATCGCGTTCCTATAAACCTATTTTCGCAAATCTACTCGCTCTAGCTTGCCGCGCAAGCTGAAGTTGAATGCTAGACGTGTCCATGTGTCGGGTAGATGTGGCGTTGTCGTATAGCCATCATCGGTCACGTTGAGACCCGCGAACCCGAAGATGGCCGCTTGCCAGACCGCACCGGAACAGGCCGTGTGAATGCCTTCCGGCGTGTTGCCGCGCAGGTTCTCGATATCTACGAGGTTGCCCAGTTGGAACAACTCTTTGGCTTCATTAGCTTTGTTGAGCTGACATGCCAGAATGACATGAAATGCTGGCGTGAGCGAGGAACCATAGTCATGATCGGTGATTGGATAGTAGTAATCCCAGTTGGCCTGCTTGGTTTTGAGATCAAAATCCTGGCTCAGCACCGTCAACAGCATTAGTACGTCGGCTTGTTTGACGATACGATACTTTTGCAATGGATACAGACCAATGATGCCCTGGTAAGAGTCGGTGCGCCCCTTGTATTTCTCTTGATCGAGTGTTTCAAGATTGAAGAAACCATCGAACTGCTCGAACACGCCCGTTTCCTTGTTTTGAGGAATGCGAATGTGTTCGATCACATCTTGCCAGTGCTCGTAGTGTGTGCTGTTCAAACTCAGCTGCTTCTCCAATGCCTGTGCCTTATCGGGAGCAATGGTGCGGAGCCACTTGAGTACATCAAGTGCAGTCTGCAGGTTCCAGCGAGCCATATAATTCGTGAAGGCGTTGTTATTGACGTGTTCGTGCCACTCGTCGGGACCAATGACATTATTGATTTCATAATCATTACGTTCGGGGTTTTTCTCGACGCGACTGCCCCAGAAGAGCGCCGTACTCAAGAGAACCTCAGCCCCGTAGTCTCGCATGAACTCGTTGTCACCGGAAACGCTCCAATACTGCCATGCAGCATGAGCAACACTTGCACTAATATGTATTTCCAATGGACCATTCAGTACCGGGATGACCTCGCCATTTTCTGGGTGAATGATAGAAGGTGGCGTTGATTCTTCGCCGCTAAGCGTACTCTCCCATGCATACTGCGCCCCCTCGTAACCGTTGCTGGCAGCCTTCTTTCGTGCCGCTGGTAGTGTGCGGTAGCGATACATCACGAGATTGCGTGCGAGATTGGGCATCGCGTAAATGAAGAAGGGCAACATGAAGATTTCGGTGTCGTGGAAGATGTGACCACGATAACCAAAGCCTGTCATACCTTTTGCCGCGATACTATAGCGGTCATCATGCGAAGAGGCATTGATACGGAGTTGATACAGGTTGTAACGCACCCCTACCTGCGCCGACTCTTCGCCCTCGATAATCACGTCGGCCTCGTTCCAGAACTGTTGCCATGCCGCTTGCTGTGCGGCAAACAAGGTATTGTACACCATCGGTGAGTTCGCTTGTAGCTCTTGCTGATGGGCACGTGCTGTTGACAACGGCTCAACCCCATCGCGTGAGGTGTACATCGTTACCAGCTTCTCTGTCGTCACGGTTGCTCCCTGTGCAAGCGTGCCAGTGAGTTTGACAGCAGGCGCAACATCGGAATTATATACTTCTGTCTGAAAGCCCTTTGCGTCCGTTACAAAGCTGAAGACTTGCGCGAGATGTACCTGGGTCGCAAGCGTTTGACTCTTGAGCCAAACGGTATTTCCCTGATGGCCCTGATCTTCGGTTTCCCAGTGCATCAGGTTGTAGTTGCCAACGGCGGTATTGAGGCTTGCAAACAGGTCAACTTGCAGCGGTTGTTTCGCTTGTTCTACTGTAACGCTATAGCGAATAATGCCGACGTGCTCGTCCGCTAAGCTGGCAATGCGCTCACTTTCGATAAGTAGGCGATTACCGGATTCATCTTCCCAACGTACTGTACGTTTTAGCACGCCGTTCTGTATGTCGAGAGTGCGTTGATACTCAAGAATCTTGCCTTTATCCAGACGGACGCGCTCATTGTTGATGAACAGGCGAATGGGTGTCCAGTCAGGTGCGTTCGCCAGTTCTTCCTTTGCTATCGGAACTTTATCGAAAACACCGTATAGCAATGTTGCTGGATTTGCGCCCGGATAGCCCTCTTCAAACGTCCCCCGTGTGCAGAAATAGCCATTGCCTACGCTGTACACGGTCTCCTGGCTATGCAATTTCTTGGGTGTAGGGTCAAAGGTATTCTCGCTTATGTGCCAAAGGTTCACAGAAGCATCCTTCCTAAAATCACAGGTAGTAGCTTTTATACAATGCTATACCGTGTGCTTTTATGTGTTAATCTATCAAATCTTGTAGTTTTTTGTTTTCCATATTCGGAATAACTTTGTCGGCCTTGTGAAAACGTTCTTTTGGACCAATGCCCAATGCCTCCATGCCAGCAGCTTTGATGGCCTCGATGCCAGCATCCGCGTCTTCAACACCCAGGCAATCAAGCACCGATGTATTAACGAGACCTGCGGCGAAGACAAACACATCCGGTTTTGGCTTGCCATTGACAACGCTATTGCCATCAGCGATGCCATCGAAGTAAGAGGTGATCTCCAACTTCTCTAGCACTATCGCAGTATTCTTACTAGCAGAGGCGATAGCGGTTTTGATGCCTTCCTGTCGTAGTTCTTTGAGTAGTTCAACGCCACCCGCAACAACTTCTTTCGGCGACATATTCCTGATGAGTTCTGAGTAATAGCGGTTCTTGCGGTCCATCATCTCCTGCATCTGCTCTTCTGACACCTTGCGACCCTTGAGCAGGTACATGAGCGAGTCGCGTCTGCCGACACCACGCAAATGGGCATCATTCTCCTCATGGGTGAATGGGATACCCTCGTCGTCGGCTAGATGTTTCCATGCCTGATAGTGATACTCGGATGTATCGGTGAGTACACCATCCAGGTCAAAAATGATCGCCTTTGGTCTTTTCATGAAATAACGCTCCATTTCTGAAGAACTATGCTATGTTTTAATAGTAGGAAGACACTAAGATATGCTTACCTCTACTAGATTAACGTATAAACAGCAGAAGAGGTGACATGGAAAATTTTATGGTTGTGTTGGCGCGATTGCTTCGCGTTTCACGGCAGGTCCGGCAAGAAACGACGCTGTGATAGCTACCGCACTAAACAAGAGAATCACACTAAAAGCATAGGTAAAACTTTTGGTGTGATCGAGTATGTAGCCAATGACAGGTGGACCGATGATCGCCGTTGGACTGGATATCATACTCACAAAACCTTGCGCGACTCCTCTCTTGACGCTGCGTAAATTTGCCGCTGAGTTGAAGACAGATGTGTAGGGAATGGTTGCTCCAACTGCAATCAATGAAATGCCGAGGACCGCAAGTATAGGAATGCTCAATGGAATCATCAATACAGCAACGCCTATTGCTCCCATGATGGTACCCATACGCAACAAGGGAATTGCGCCAACGATGCCGCGTCCAATCAATATACCACCAAGCGGTCGAAAAAACATCCCTGTGAGGAGCGCGAACGAGCCAAGCGCGGCGGCAAGTGGTAGCGATAGATGGTATTGGTCGATGAGATAGATCGTTAGCCATGCCGAAATCGCTGCTCCTAAGCCGAACGTTCCAAGATGCGATAAGCCCAACGTCCATACTGAGGGTGAGCGCACCGCCGCCTTCACATCAATTTTAGCATTCTTGTGCGCCTCTTGCCCATCACTCACAAAAAGCCATATGATGACAGAAGATGCACTGAACAACCCCCAGAAGAGAAAGCAACCACGCCAACCAAAGTACGGTAGCAGAAGTGGTGTTACCAGCAATCCCAACGCCTGCCCTGCCTGTGTCGCACCACCATAAAGACCTTGCCCTAACGATGCATGTTTCCCCAGTCCTGCCGCAATGCCAGCACCCGCGACGAAAGCACCACCAGAGCCAAAACCGACGAGCAGACGACAGAAGAGGACCCATAGGAGCGCGGGAAAGAGTGGTAAGAGGACACCTCCGACAACGATTAAGCCGCTGAACCAGAGCAGGACAGGTTTTGTACCGAAGCGATCTGCTAACACGCCCGCCGGAATATACGTGAGTGCCAGGCCAAGAAAGAGCAACGTCGATAACAATCCCGCTTGTCCACTATTGATGTGTAGCTCCGCACGAATGGTTGTGATCAGTGGGCTATAATTGGTGTAGTGAACTGATACCACGATAGACGTAAGACACGCTGCGAAGATACGTAAGGGAACGCTACCAGGTTGTTTGTTGCTAAGATTCTCTTGTGATATCCCCAAAGATGAGGGACGTGCCATAAATGTTGTCGCGCTTTCTTGTCCAAATTTTTGTGTGTAATACCCCCCATTGTAGCACGTCGAAATGGTAGGGACCGATTTATACATCACGGTCTAGGTGTAGGGGCCCCTACACCTAGACCGTGATGTATAAATCGGTCCCTACAAATGATTTAAGGGATCAACTGTTTGTCCAAAGGAGACCGTATGATAGCGCACCCGAATAGGTGAAGACTTTTGGATATCGGCTACGAAACGACTTTCAATGAGTGCTTGTATGCGTTGGGCAACGAACTCGGCTCCGCTCTGCTCCGTATTGAGAACGGCTACGATAGTATTCATCCCATGTATGCTGAGTAGGTCATTTCTCCGCATATACTTTCTTAGTGTCGGTAACATTTTTTGTAGTGCTGTATAGAGGCTGCGTTCGTCCTGGATGTCGCGGAATTTGCTCCCCTCGTGTTGCATTTGAAAGACAATAATGCTTTGTGTTTTCGAGATACGCCTGAGTTTGCGTTCAGCATCCTCTAGCAACTTCGTCGATGCTACCGCTTGCCAGACATGGTGCGAACGTTTACGCATGACATCGTACTGTCCCTGCAAGCGTGCCAACCCTTCCAGCCCTATTGTCCCTATCGTCCATGCAAGCTGTTTAGGACTGTTCACTGTGTAGGGCGCACTGACAAAGAGTTCTTGCAAAATAGGCAAGACGCTCATAGTAGGAGCTGCATAATGTTCCTGCTCACGTATTTTGAGATGTCCGGCGTGAATGCGGCGCCGCTGCTTGAGGAAGTCGCGAATGGTCATTGGACCTTTGTTGTAGACCAGTGCCTCCGGTTCGTACACTAGATGCAGTTTTTGCGCCGAGATTGCCGCCTGAATGGAAATCTCATCGACGGCGGTATCGGTAGGAATACTGCTAATCAGGTTGCGAAAGGCTACCACTTCACCGAGCTTAGGACTACGCCGTGCCATGCGATCATGAAGGAGCCAGAGCAGATGCACCGCGTGCCCAACGAAGGTGTCTTGATCGTTGACGGGTACCGGGTGCGCTCCCACCATGCCTACCTGTGTATCGGCAAAATGGAGACAAAGTTGCTCTAGTGTGTCATGCTCCGGTATAATGTCGGCACCGACCATCACCAAAACAGCATTGCGAGCGTATTGCAAAAAGAGATTGATGGCTGATGCCTTACCCTCACGCCGTTCTTGGATGATGAGCTGTATACGTGGTTCACTCTCCATCATAGCCTGTACGACGCCTACAGTATTATCTGTACAGCCACTTGCAACCACAAGAATCTCGTTCAATGCAGTCTTATAACTTGTCTGGTTCAAGATGGCATCGAGAGTACGCCCAATATTTGCCTCTTCGTTATAAGCCATAACCCCCACGCTATACTCAATACACCGTGTTTCCAACAATGATGCCGGAATAGTGATGGGTACCAGTTCCGGTTGTAGAACGGCTTCTCTAGCGTAATCTTCCATGTTGCTGACCAACGATATATACCTCCTTCTCAGTATTACCTTTCTTAATCGGCAGTAATAACTTGTTTCTGCATAGTCTGAAGTGCGAACGTAGAATTATGACAGAAGATGTCAACTAGTAGCTGTTATGCTTGTGCAAGAAAGAGGTTTGAGGGAGCATGACAGGGCTTGCCCCTGTCATGCCTCAGTTGTTTGGTTCTTTGAAAGGAGTACTCTATGCGTATCGGAATCAATCTTGGTCCCAATGCTGATTGGGATGCTATGTTAGCTGCGGCTCAACTGGCTGATGAGCATGGTTTTGATGCTCTCGGTTTCCTGGATCATTATCATACGGATAAACTGGAATGGCCTTATATCTGTGGGTGGTCTGCATATGGTGCACTAGCAATGGTGACATCTCGCATTCACCTGGTGCCTATGGTCATTGATCGCTTGAACTATCTGCCGGGCGTGCTGGCAAAAGAGACGGTGACGCTCTCTATAGCGAGTGGCGGACGTTTCGAGCTTGGCATTGGTGCCGGAGACTTTTTCGAGGAGATGCGAGCATGGGGTATAGACGTTCCTGATGCCTCGGTACGTATTGCAGGACTCAAGGAGACCGTCACGGCCCTGCGTCGTATCTGGCAAGGGAAACAGGTAACTTTCGAGGGGGAGCATCTCCACTTGAAGAATGCCGCCTCGACACCTATTCCACCTCAGCCTATTCGCGTCGTGGTTGGAGCAGGCTCTTCGCGACGTTTGATTCAAAGTGCCGTCGAGTATGCCGACGAGATTAACGTCTATGCCGATGATGACGTGATTCGCTTTGCACAACAAGAAATCAAGGCATCACAGCGTTCTGTGAGCCTATCCGTGTATGTCTGGGACTGGTCGGAAGAAGACATCACCACGAAGTTAGCAAATTGGGAGCAGCTTGGGGTTGAGCGCACGTTTCTCACGTTCTGGCCTCCATTTGATAAAATTCCTGCTGCTATTAAATATATGTCTTGAGATCGCTCTGACCTATACTATTCTCCATCCTCTTCTGCCTCGCCAAACAAGTGCTGTATTTCTTTCAGCGTGATGGCCCACGACTCCGAGGTCGGATCAATCACCACAAAATGGTCTGCCCCCGGCAATTCGATGAGCGTAATGTCGTCGCCAGCATCGTTGGCTATGCGTGCATAGGATTGGCTCACATTAAATGGGACGCGATCATCGCGTGTACCATGAATGAGGACCTGTGGTACATCGAGCGGTAACAATGCCGCTGGCGAAGCGGTTGCATAACGCTCTGGTACATCCTGTGGCTCTCCGCCGAGCAGGGCAACGGCAGCATTGTCACCAAGATTGAGTTGCGCCACGTAATCAAGGTCTATGCATCCTGCGAGACTCACGACACCAGCTAAAGGCAATGGGTCTTGCATCAACAGTTCGCCCGCTGAAATACGATGTCGCGCCGCCAACCATACCGCGAGGTGTCCCCCCGCTGAGTGTCCAACGGGTACGACTTTTTGTATATCCAGTGCATACTGTGGTGCAAGAGTACGCAGGTAATCTGTGGCAAGCGCAACATCGAGCAGAGTGTTCGGCCAACCACCTTCATGATTGCCAATACGCCGATACTCGATATTCCACGCGGTGATACCGTTGTGTGCCAGATCGCGTGCCAAACGGCGCATCAATGAAAGTGAATATGCCGCTCGCCAGAAGCCACCATGAATCAGTACAACGACAGGCGTTGTCGTTGTTGTATCCTGTTTTTCCGCTCTATAGAGTTCACCAAATTGGAATGCTTTGGGACCGTACTGGATGCGTATCCCGTTGTCGCGTCCAATGATACGGCGTAGCCTCTGTCCAAAACGTTCAAAAAAACCCATGCTGCCTCCTGCAGTGCTCGACGCGCTTAAAACGCATCACTACCGGCTATCCATGCCTGTGTAGAGGGAAACAAGATATCGAGTAGTGGATATAGCTCTTTTGGTATGCTCTGCCCTGGTTGCTGTATTGCCCACGCTGCGGGCCGATATCCAAAAAGGAGTTGTGTGAATACCTGTTGACTGACCTTGATATGACGCGCTGCATGAGCACTGCTCGTCATAGGGTCAAGTAGATGAATGCCCATTGCGTCTGCTCCCAGCAGAAACGACTCGTTCTCGATAGTTACCGCAACCACACCTGAGCGTGTGGGGCTGTGCTGTTGCCAACGCTCGTTCCACAGTGGCAGTAGTGCATCAATCAGCGTCGGTAGATGACCCGTGCGTGCCATCCAGTCGGCATCAGGAGTGTGTGTCACCTGACTTCGTACTTGAAAATGGTCAGAGAGCAAATAATATGTTTGTGAGTTCGTTGGTAACGGCCAGGAGATGCTGCTATTTTCTTCACCTGGTCGGTCCTGAACCAGTCTCACATGCTGTTGCAGCAATGCAAGTGCCGCATACTCATCGTCCGCCGCAACCTCATAAGCTACGAGTCTCTCAGGCCACCTGTTGAGCATGAGATGCCCACGCACTATGCCTTTGTCATCTATCGCCAAGTACGGTTTCATCCAACCTCGGTCGTGAAAGAGTCGCTCCTGGAATACTCTGTCGCGCTCGAATGCAGCGGGATACGATGCGTAGTGCCTTTGGTATAGCCCAAGTAACGCTGGTATATCCTCAAAGGTTGCTTGCCTAACACTATAGGGACTGAGTGCTTGCGTTTGAATAACCTTGTTTTCAATCGTGTGTATTGCATAATCAAACACATCAATGAACCCGAAGCGATGATAGAACTGACTGATCCCGTCCAGGAGCAACAATGCATGGGAATGTTCTTGTGCATACGTGACAACATCGCGAAGCAATGCCGCTGCGACCCCCTGATTGCGATGCTCCGTCGCTGTGACAACGCTCCCTATACATCCTGTAAGCAAGCGTGCGGACCCAATACGCAACATGCGCTCATCGACATGGCAGCCGCCGAGTAACGTATTACCGATAAAGGCACCGCGTAGACTGTGTGCTTGAAATGCCGGATTGCTTTCGACAAATCTACGGAGGCGAGAGACTGCCTCGACCGCATCTATAAGAGGGTGAAACGTTTGTAGTGCCAGCAAATAGTAGGCATCTCGTTCGGCAGGTGTCTCTAGTGGACGAATAACAAAATCTGGGGACTCGGCGTGTTTCAATGACATAAAAAATCCTCGCTCAACAATAAGTATTCATTATATGCACTATAACACATCTATGGTAACTCTTGAACGGGTATTTGAGGGCAATAGGGGATTTGGAATTCGGAGGTAGATAAGAAGGCAGACGGGCGACCACAAGGGTCGCACCCTACTATACCTTTTGCGCGTCAAACGTGTTAGGTATAGTAGGGTGCGACCCTTGTGGTCGCCCGTTAGTAGCTGATGGTTCGCCTGTTGGTAGCTTGTGAGCGAGTCAGCGAAAGTGATAAGATGACACAGTGTGCAACCGTGCATACAATGTACACGTCTCATCGTAGACACTTACTTTCATTCAAAGGGGAAATATAATGCCGAAAGCAGAACGCCGCGCCCAGGTAACATGGGAAGGCAACCTTGTGCAAGGACATGGAACAATTGTAAACACCAGTAGCGGTGCCCTCAACAATCTATCTGTAACATGGGCTTCGCGCACTGAGAGTCCCAACGGCAAAACAAGCCCGGAAGAATTGATCGCGGCAGCCCACGCGGAATGCTACGCGATGAGTCTCACGAATACTCTTGCTAGCAGTGGCACCCCTGCCGAAAAACTGGACGTAAGTGCTGTCTGTACTGTAGAGCTAAGCGCGGCCGGTGCCAAAATCACGAGCATGGACCTCACCGTCAATGGCAAAGTTGCAGGCATTGATGCCGCCGCCTTTGAGAAGGCGACGCAAACAGCGGAGCAGAGTTGTCCTGTCTCCAACGCGTTGCGTAACAATCTCGCAATTTCCATACACGCTCAGTTAGAGCAATAAATGTAAAAACTGTAGAGGCTTTTATTCATAACGCCCTCGTCCCCATCGACCATGTAGGCAGACGTTGAGGAACGGAATCAATGGATGGGAAATGTTATCAATGGGGACGAGGGCGTTATGAATAAAAGCCCCTACATATTTCTTTATGTATGAGGGTATATGCAATCTTATCTTGATCTCTACGATTTTCGTGTACGTGTAGCTGAACTCTACCAGAGACGCAATACCGCATTGCTCGCGAATGGAGAAGACGATGCTACGGTGTTAAAACGCTTTCGGCAAGAGCGTGATGGTATATTCGCAACTCATCCACAATCGGCCCTGGACGAGGAGCAGAAGCGTATATTTGAGGGCATACCCTATTTCCCTTTTAATCCTGATATGCGCTTTTCCGTTCCTATAGATACAAATATTGAACACAGGCAGCAAGAAATCGTCATGAACGTCAGCGAATCAATGAAAATGACGACGGTAGGGCATCTCCGTTTCACCGCCGAGCAGCAAGAGGCAACGCTGTCACTCTACTGGCTCGACATTTACGGCGGTGGTCTCTTCCTGCCATTTCGTGACGCGACCAGCCCAAAAGAAAGCTACGGTGCTGGGCGTTATCTCTTTGACACCATCAAAGGCAGCAACTTCTTATCGTCAACTGATGAACACGGACGCATGCAAATCGTGTTAGACTTCAACTACGCCTACAATCCATCGTGCGCCTACAACGACGCCTGGACCTGTCCCCTTGCCCCCATCGAGAATAGATTGAACGTGGCGATACCTGCCGGGGAGAAGAAATTCAAATAAATACAATCCTCAATTCTTGCCAACGTAGTCGATGGGGATGTGGGCGTTATGAATAAAAGCCCCTACAGGGTTCAACACCATAAACGTTTCAGCCATTGGCGATTTGTAGGGGCCTTTATTCATAACGCCCTGTTTGCCAACGCACCATGTCGCTAGGAATTGAGGGATGTGTTCAATTGTAATGGGAGATGGTCGATGGGGACGAGGACGTGATAAATCGGTCCCTACAATTGCTCAACAATCATCGGCAGCACCTCGCCAACTTTTTCATGAATGACCACATCAGCGGCTGAGTCGAGCGTTGTTGGTTGCAGATTGAGAATAATAAGTGGTACATGGCTATGAAGCGCGAGGCGTGGCAGCGTCGCGGCTGGTATCACCTTGAGTGAAGAGCCTACGACAAGAAAAAGATCACATGCTGCAGTCATTTCTTTTGCACGCGCCAATTCTGCATCGGGTACGCGCTGTCCAAACAGAATTGTCGCCGCCTTGAGTAAGCCGCCACACGCATCACAACGTGGATCAACCTCGCCCGCATCTATGCGTTGTTGCAGGTCACCCATCGAAGAACGCCTCCCGCAGAGCGTACAGGCCGCGAAACGTGAGGTCCCATGCAACTCTATGATATGCTCTGGATTGTTACCTGCATCTTGATGCAGACCGTCGAAGTTTTGTGTGAGAATGCCGCTGAGGATACCTCGTTGCTCTAACTCTGCTAATGCCCTATGCGCGGCGTTCGGTTGTGCTATCCTCACCTGCGCGGAAAGGTTACTGCGCGTTTGCCAGTAGCGTTGTCGTGCCTCCGGTTTCTCAAGAAAGTCGCGATAACTGGTCGGCGGATTCTTTTCCCACGGAGAGCCAGGGCTGCGAAAATCGGGAATGCCCGACTCCGTGCTAATGCCCGCACCCGTCAATGCCACAATGCGTCTCGCCTGTTGCATCAACTCCACCGCATCAGAAATAAGTTCTTGTAAACTAAGCGTGTTCATCATGTTTAGAGTATAACGTTGGTTAGGAGAGATAGCAAATGTAGGGGCCTTATTCTATAACACCCACGTCCCCATTGACCATGTTTCCCAGCCATTGGGGACGTTCCTCAATCCTTGCCAACGTTATATATAGGGACGTGGGCGTTATAGAATAAGGCCCCTACAATACATTTCTCTTATATAGTATGTATAATAAACCTATTGTGCGGTTTCTCTGCTCGGATGGGGGCAAATTGCTCTACGAAATGGAAAAATTGTTGTAAGAGGTGGGTCAGATGCATTTGCTGCCAGAGTTGGTGGTACGCATTATGCACGATTTCTACTTCCGTGTTGTGTCGATCCATTGTTATTCTCTTTCTTGTCGCATACAGTGCTATACTACGGTACGAGGGTGTAGCGTAGTAGCGGGCTGTGGAGTCGTGTTTCATTCGCTAAAAAGCTGTTCTGTAGCCAGATTAGAGGTGCCAGAAGACAGGCATACAAACAATAATAATTGGTTTTCCATGCGAGAGGATTCCGTATAATCTCTTCGAGGTGGATACTCATTCAGTATATCATATTGCTCTAATATATGTAACTCCAAAATCAACGAATTTATTCTGAAAGAAAGGTAACATACAAAACTGTGCAAGAAAACTTCTACGGCTACCAGCAACGCCGTCTATCGCTACTGCTCAATTGGGGTTTCCTCAGCATGATTGCAGGGCTAGTGGTTCAGTTCAACTCAAAACCATTCTGGAAGCAATTTGGCTTACAGGCTCTTCTCTGGGGCGCGATAGATGCCGCACTTGCTGTGTTCGGTCTGAGGAGCGCGAGTCAGAAGGAGAATCGGTATACTCTTGGGAAACCTAGTTTCCATGATGAGGCAAAAGATGCACGCGTCTTCTATCGTATCCTGCTCATCAATACAGGACTCGATGTCCTCTATGTCGCAAGTGGCACCTGGCTCATGCAACGTTTCAAAGAACATGCCGACCGCCGTGGTATGGGCCTCGGCATACTTGTGCAGGGTCTATAGTTGTTTCTTTTCGATGGTTTCGTCTCGCAAGAGGTGCGACGGCAGTGGAATGAATAAAAGTCTTCAAAGGCATGATTGTACTCAAAGATGCAATTGGAGTATGACAGGGGCAACGCTTTGTTACTACTATACTGCGCGCCACTGTGTGGCTTACCACACGACTTCGTATATAGTAGTAACAAAGCGTTGCCCCTGTCATACCAAACCAAGAGTCGCTTCGTGAGTGAGTTTGGACTCAATAGGCAGGCCCTGTCATGTCCCATATAACTGTCACGGTAATGGCTGCCCCTGTACAACTGTGAAGGGGATGTCTTGCTTTAGCGATGTATGCTTGAAGCAATAATGCCAACAAGAACAATAACCAGTATGATACCAAGCACGAACGCTATGATAGGCAGAATCAGGACGGCTAGCGTTGCTCTACCACCACTCAAGCGATGCACACCCATCGTCATGAAAACTTGCAGCACAATGCCGTAGATACCCAGCGCACCAGCAGCGAGACTACCAATAAAAGGAATAAGTGCCAGGATAAGGCTCACAATGGCTATTGGTATATAGTACAGAAGGTAACTATACATGTATGCTAGGAATGAGCCTTCACCGCCGAAGGCTTTAGCGATCAGGTGATAAATACCGATGCCGATGAAAAGAAACAGTGGTACCAGGATGATGTAGCTGAGCGGGAGGAAACCAAACGCAGATCTGATCGCATTGACGCTACTTGTAGGCAGATTTTGCGCGTTCAGCGTCGTTGCGAGCGACAGTCCCACAAAAGCAAAGCCAAAGAGAACAGAGACGATGGTGATTATAGCTATTTGTACCCAAACAATATTCCATGCAGCTTTGCCTTTCTCTTGTGCGAATGTCGCCGCCGAAGGCTTAGTCAACACTCGAATATACTGGCTCGGCAGTTGACGAATAGCCATGCCAAGTGGCAATGGCGCACTGGCCGGTGGCGGATTGTAACCATAACCCGGAGGCATATTTTGTGGATAGGGTGTCCCATATCCCGTCGGTACATTAGACTGGTAGTTAGGCGGCGTCCCATAACCGCCTTGTCCCTGTGGTGGATAATTAGGTGGCGTCCCATAACCGCCCTGTCCTTGCGGTGGGTAGTTAGATGGTGTCGTATAGCCGCCTTGTCCCTGTGGTGGATAATTAGGTGGCGTCCCATATCCACTTTGTTCCTGCGACGACCCATAATTAGGTGGAGGCTGAGGTGTTGTGTTCCCATAATTCTCCGATGGAGGCTGGTTCGCGTATGGGTCTTGATTGGGATCGGCTCCCTGGTTTGGCGTGTTAGACATAGTAGTTACTTCCTTCTTTCGTAGCATATCTATGAGCCACTAGTAGCAAGTGGCTAAGCCAAAGGTCGAGTCTATGGTAACACAATGAGAAATGTTGTGTCTATACCCAAAATGGACCGGTATAACTCTTCAATAAAAGAGCATCAGCCCTGTTTCTCCTCACAAGGAGAAACAGGGCTGATGCTCTTTTATTGAAGAGCGTCTGCTTACAGTGTTGCTCTGCCAGCTACTCTGTCTGTATCTCTAACGCCGAAACCCACGGCTGCGGCGGCTAAGCCTGTCACAAGGTGAAGAGCGTGGTCTCCTGCATTGATGTGCATAATGCCCAGGAACAATCCGTTGTCATGCCCGAATGACCCTGCTGGAAAGTAGAGCGCGGGAATGAGGCCGAGCAGTCCCAGGATGATGTAGATGACACCAAATGCCTGGTTGAATGTGCGCGAATACCCTGTAAAGGCGGCGGCAATGCCTAACAGCCCGAAGAGGAGGTGGACGATGTTGTGGACGGTATCCACATCGAAGATGCCAAAGATCGCTTTGACATTCGTACTACCCTCATAAGGTGTAAAGAAGCCGATAATAGCGACGAGAGTGAAGACGATTCCAAGTGTAAGTGCAAGAATGCGATTAGCGGACCATGCGGTGTCGGTTCGTTGAATCATTTTTGTTCTCCTACGTTTATAATAATACTATACAAAATGTATAATCTATTCTTGATACGGATTATGGCACGGTTTCGGATACAATGATGCTGTGTAGGTATTTCGGTTGCAAATAGCTATAGGCAATGGAATGCCCCCACCATCATTATCCAACAAGCCGTTCGATCAACAAGAAATGCTCCCGATCATGTTCGATGATTTCCGCGACAATAACACAAATAGCTTCTTCATCACCACCCCAGGGTGGGCGAACTGTTTCAGCCAAACGCTTGTCGTCGAGTTCGTCTGTCATAAGATGCACAAGATGGATTTGTGTTTCTTCCCAGTAAGTATGAACATCTTTCAGAGAACGCTTAGCATCCTGTTGACGCATCTCTGCATTGGCCTCATCGCCGATTGGTGTAATATCCGGCAATGGTTGATCGTGCGTGTAGGCAACAAGTATTGCATGCGTTGCAGCCTTCCAATGCGCCATGTGTGCTAGAAAATCTTTGACCGACCAGCCTTCGGGCGAAATTGCTGCTAGCTGTTGCTCTTCGCTTAGCCGACTCACCAGGATGTCGAAACGGTCATGATCGTGTTTCAGCGACTCCAGTAGGGACTCTTGTGTTGGCAGTGGTGTTGGCATAGAAAACACATCTCCTTGTTATTGTACACTTTCTTTTAGTACGATTCACAGGTAACTATACTATACAACTTCGCTTTATCGAAAGCTGGTAGAGCATAACAGAGGGAACCATGATACTTATGCTATTATCTCCATCATTGGCTGTCTGTCGTCTCGCCCCAGATACAGAAATTCCAACCTGGGCGCTACAACAACGTTCGCTACTCTCTATAACATATACTGACGATGAACTCTCTATCGTATGTCTCGCGCAGGTAGTGCCAGCAGGCATTCGTTCCGAGAAAGATTGGAGAGCTATCAAAGTGCAAGGTCCTTTAGATTTTTCGCTAACGGGTATTCTCTCCTCACTTGCTACTCCATTGGCGGCTGCAAGTATTCCAATCTTCGCAGTCTCAACATTCGACACTGATTATATTCTTGTGAAAGAACAAGATGTGGAACGTGCTATTGTTGCGTTGAAGCAACAGGGGCATAGCTTTGTGCCTTTGGAATTGTAATCTATAGGAAGAATAACGTTTATACACGAAGAGAGTTTGATCAGGGAAAAGCAGTATATGACAAGTAAAGACTATCATTTTATTACAAATTGGCGTGTGCGTGGTGTAGTGAAAGATGTAACCGATATTATCAGCGATAGAGAGGCATTGACGCGTTGGTGGCCTTCCGTGTATCTCAAGGTGGAGGAGCTAGAGCCAGGTGATGCTGATGGTGTTGGAACCGTGATGCGTTTGTACACAAAAGGCTGGTTGCCGTACACCTTGCTCTGGCAACTTCGTATAGCCGAGATATACAAAGATGGCTTCTTGCTTGTTGCCTCCGGCGATTTCGAGGGACGCGGCATCTGGACCTTCAAGCAGGTCGGCGAGTGCGTGGCTATCACCTACGACTGGAAGATTAGCGCAGAAAAATCCCTGTTGCGCTATTTCTCATTTATTATGAAGCCACTATTTGCCGCGAACCATTACTGGGCAATGGCACAAGGTGAAGAGAGCCTCAAACTAGAACTAGCAAGATGTAAAGCGGCAACCGACGAAGAACGCGCACGCATTCCTGCACCTCCACAACCGACATTCCGTTCGCCATTTCTTCTCCCGCTTGCATGTGTTGGTTTTGTTGTCATTGGTGGCCTCGGTTATCTCCTGGTGAAAATTCTCGATAAGGCATGAAATGGAGTATTATGAACAGGCGATCTCGCCTTATTCGCTTGAGGAGGTGCTCGTCCAAATTCGCAGCAGATATCAGGATAAAATACAAGAGAACGGGATTGAGTTCCGTGGGGAGCAAAAAACTTCTATTGGATAAGCATGGGCTATGAGATATAGAGATCAAACCTAGTCATGAGTAGTACTATAGGCCAGAAAGCAGGAGACTGAAGCGTAAGGCCGCGTTTATACGTACTACTAGTAAGCTTATCCAATTCTTGTTTTTAAGGAGAATGACTCGTGGATATCAGTACCATCCTCGTGTGGCTTGTTATTGCCGCCATTGTTGGTTTCCTGGGTGAATTGATTGCACGTCGGCGTGCGCCAGAAGGCATTTTTGGAGCTATTATTCTCGGCTTTATCGCTATCTTTCTTGTCAATAGCGTTCTTCATCTCTTTATTAATGGTGAACCAACTGTTGCGGGAGTACATATCATAACCTCCATCATTGCTGCCGCCATTCTTGTGTTTCTGTGGAGCGCCTTTGCCTATCATCGCGTGTATCGTCCATATCGTGAGCGTTACTATCGACGCGGCACCTATGCACGCCGACCAGAGCGGCGCCGCCGCCGCTTGTTCCGCTAAATCCTTTTCCAAAGAGGAAATCAAAAGCGCCATTCCGTTTTTCAAAACGGAATGGCGCTTTTGATTTCCTCCTACAAATGTATCGTCACGCTCCCCTGTCCCAACGCGACCCGTTGCTGTAGCACGCGTCCACCGATACGAACCACAACCTCGTATTCTTTCCAATGTGGCTTATAGCTCTTATGTTGCTCGTCAATTCTAACCGTTACGGCATCTCTATCGACACGACAACTTATCGACGTGCCTGCAAAGGCACCATTACGGTATGCCTGTGTCGAACCATCGTCCTCGTACAGTGTATAGCTTGCCAGTCCATCGGTTGCCATGTAGCACGTAAAGGTCAATGGTGCATCATTTGGCTCATCAACATACTGTAGGATTGCACCCGTAGGTAGAATGCTGTTTCCCTTAATCAGTAAAGGCCAACGATCAATAGGGGCAGCAATATCACTTGTTGTACCACCCGGATACTCCGTGCCGTCCCAGTAGTCGAACCAGGAACCAGCAGGCAAGTATACGCTTGCAGTTGTTTCGTTAGGCCGTGTGATGGGTGAAGAGAGCAGCGACTCGCCGATAAGAAAAGCACTTTCGGTATCACAAGCCTGCTCGTCCTGTGGATAGTGATAGTAGAGCGGTCGAATGATTGGCGCACCTGTGGTTGACGCCTCCTGGAATAACGTATACAGGTAGGGTAACAATTGGTAGCGCGTCTCTATGGCTTTGCGATAGGCGTTCTCGTATGGTTCGCCAAAGGCCCAGGGTGTCTGATCGGGATTGTTGATCGCATTATGGTTGCGGCAGAATGGGAGGAATGCCCCAAGTTGTGCAAAGCGAACAAGCAACTCGCCGTTGGCAGCATCCCAGAAGCCACCAACATCTGCGCCAACAAAAGGTACACCGCTCATACCTAGATTAAGGCACATACGTATGGCGAGCGAAATGTCTGCCCACTGGCTCACGTTGTCACCTGTCCACACAGCCGCATAACGTTGTATGCCAGCCGTGCCCGATCTCGTTAGTACAAAGGGACGCGAGTCGGGACGTAAACGCTGCAACCCTTCATAAGTAGAGCGTGCCATCTCCATACCGTAGGCATTGTGAAAGAAGGCGTGTAGGACCGGAGGACCATCAGGTCCCGTGACATCCTCGCCACCAGCACGGTGAAGCACCGTGTTATCCATCGTCTTACCGTGAAGCTCGTCTTGCCCATCGGTTTGTTGAACGAAAAAGTTTGTTAAGGCTGGCTCGTTCATATCATTCCAGATGCCATCGACGCCTTGATCGAGCAATGTCTGATAAGCATTGCCCCACCATTCGCGTACCTTGCTTTGCGAATAATCAGGGAACACACATTCGCCGGGCCACACGTTGCCCTTGAAAATCTCTCCATTGTCATAATGGCAGAAGGCGTCCTCTTGCATGCCCTGCCGATAGGTACTGTACTGCTCGTCAATCTTGATACCAGGATCAATCATAGTCACGGCTTGCATATGTTGTTCATGTAGTTGTGCGAACATCTGCTCCGGCTGTGGAAATCGTTCTGCATCCCAGGTAAAATCGCGATAGCCATTCATATAGTCAATATCTAGCCACATGCCATCGTTGGGATGCCGACGCTCGCGCAATTTTGCCGCTATATCCAGCACAGTCTGCTGTGTCCTATAGCCCCAGCGACATTGATGATGCCCTAATGTCCAACGCGCAGGTAATGGCATATGACCCGTGAGTGCTGTATACTGGCGCATTATGTCTGCGGGCGTGGGGCCTGTGAAGAAATAAACGGTTAGGGTATCGCTTGCAACGGTGATGGTTGCCTCTTGTGCAGAGGCATTGCCCATGTCCATGTCGATCTGCTCTGTCGCATCGACCAGAACTCCATATGCCCTGCCATCATCTTGATTGAAATTAAGAAAAAATGGAATTGAGGTATACATCGTTGGTGTGGCGTCGTTATGGCGTTCTGGTGGATCGATATTCCAGATGGGGAACGCTTGCCCACGTTTGTCCATGCTACCAGTACGCTCGCCCATACCAAAGATGCGTTCAGTGCTTGCCAGTGGCAGTGTAAGACGTAGGGCGGTATCTGAGTATGCAAAGCCTTGCAGATATGGCTCGATTTCAGTTCTTGTGGCAGAAACCTCTCCGCCCGTTGCGGGCCATGCTTCGTCACCTCTTGTAACGATCCAGGAATGATAGGGCAGTGTGCCGCTCTCACCGTCGGATAGTGCATAGCGTCTCTCATCGAGTTGTGTACTACGCTGAAAACGAACTCGTATCGTGTTCCCTCCCAGTAAGGAGCCTGCAAACAGTCCTGTATGACCGTTTTCACCTGTGTCCCAAACATGTTCGTGACCCCATGCTCGTATATAACGGAGCTGTGAAACTGTTGTAAACACGAATACATACCCACTTTCTGCTGAAAATATATGGATGGAGTTTTCTCAACGATAACTAACGAATATACATAGTATCTTAACACATAATCAACCTTGCCTCACTTGCCGCCAAGTATTATACGTGTGGGGGATAAATATTACATGGGGAAGACATTCTGGGGGGGACGTTCAACCGCGTAGTATTTACGGTAAGGGACGTTTACCGCTAATTGGCGGAAAGTGAAACCTGGAGTGAGAAAACGTACAATCCTTGACACGTCTGGATTGTCCTTTCACCACAGGTGTAGGAAAAGTGCAGTTATGTATTCTTCCTATGGACGGAGGTTGCTGTAGAAGCATCTCGGGGGAGATGCTTCTACAGCAACACTTGTCCCACTTTGACAGAAGGACGGACACACGTGGGCAAAACCTTTGCAAAGGTTTTGCCCACGTGTTTTTGTCTAAAAGATTAGAGTTCAGGCGAGACCAGGCCATGTCGTAGTGCGAAACGCACTAGCTGCGTAATATCGTGCAATTCGAGTTTACCCATAACATTCGCACGATGTGCCTGTACTGTTTTGATGCTCAACACAAGTTTATCTGCAATCTCCTGGTTCGTGTAGCCCTCGGCAACCAGCTTGAGTACCTCCATCTCACGAGGCGTAAGGATACGTAATGCTTGTGCAAGGTCTGTATTATTGACCGTCACTCGCCCAAATGTTGTAGACGAAGAGGATTGCTCAGAAGGCGTAAGATAGGCGCGAATAAGAGCTTTGGCGAGGCCAGGATAAAGATAAGCACCTCCCCTTGTACACAGAGGCTTTGCTGTGATGGTACAAATCCCTCTGCCAGTGCTTGCATATCAATGGCCCAGGGACCTGCCATAAAAAGATACAGTTGTACCATATATTGTCCCTGCCCTAACTCCCTTGTGCTAATCTCACGTGTTGGCATGTTCATATTTGTCATGTGAGCATGCGAGAATATAGAAGCACTTTCAATTGGAATGCCCTCAGCATCGGTTAAATATAATTTTATCATGGTTGGCTTATTCGTTACAAGTTGCTGTTGCAGGATGCGGACGCGCAAAACGTTAGGCGTGTGTGTCTTATAAGATGCAGCAAAGAGCAACGTGCCAACACATACAAAAGCCAGCAAGCACCAGAAAAACGGACGTATACGCATGACACTGACTCCAGGAGTAGGCAAGCAGATTGCTAAAAGGCTAGATATGTATCTATAGCATAAACTAGTGTTGCGTAGAAGTCTATTGGTAAATCTACCTATCTTTGCAAAAAAACGTGCGAAGTACTGTTTATATCTCGGTCACACCCATCTGCAAGAGCACGCGTCGCAAGTGCGTGATACCGAGGCGCATACGGGCTTTGACCGTGCCGAGGGGTATCCGAACTTTCTCGGCTATTTCTGAATGTGTCCACCCTTGAAAATATGCTAGTCTGATGACAAGGCTTTGCTCCGCGGGGAGTTTTGTCAGTGCCTCTCGTATCTGTTCCCTTTGAATGGATTGCCATGCGCCCTCCCATGCGTCGGGTTGCGCTGTGTTCTCGTCGCGGTCAACCTCTTCCCATGTCGCTTCTTTCAACACAGAACGACGCTGTACCGTGCGTAAATAGTCGATGGTGCGATTGTGAACAATTGAAATAAGCCAGTTACGAACTGTTCCTGATTGTGCTGCATAAGAGGACGCGCGTCTCCACACGGATAGGAACGCGTCTTGTAACATATCTTCTGCTATCTGGCGGTCGGATACCATCCGGTATGCAATTGAGTAAAGGATACGATTGTAGCGATCATAGAGCGGCTCCATTGCCCATACCGCTCCACCTGCGATGGCATGGATGAGCATTTCATCGCTAATCTCCTCACTGGGTTGAGAACCATTGTGCGGTATCTGCGCCTTGTCAGTACCACCCTTATTAAAACTCTGCATCATACCCTTCTTCTCTGGTATCTTGATTACAGCTTGTACCATTAGGTGAATTGCTACTGCTTCTGCCCCGGCACCTCATAGTACAAATATGTAGCATGCAGCATTCCGCTGAACAATGTATGTATATGCTTGTGAAAATATAGTTGTATCTTGTCTTCTGCTTCTGATAAAATGTAGGCAGATGTATTATCATATATCATAGAGATGTACACAAGTTATTAGGAGCATGTACTACCTCGCTTCCAGGCACATACACGGGGTATGGTGATATCATAAGCGTAATAGAACGCTTTCGACCAACTGCCAATGTGTCATTCCTGCTTAGCTCCCTACAGGTAATTTATCTTAACATAGAGGAAAGGAAAGAGCAATAAAATTGAGACGTGAAGATTTTCCTGGTTGCTATTCCTCTAAACTGAGTTCTCTTAAACTGGGTTCTCTAATCTGGAACGATTAGTTCTTGTAAATAAACACTAACATGTACTGAACCAAGAGACATCACTGAAAAGCGCCTTTTCAGTGATGTCTTCTTAAAAAAATGACGATTCACTTATTTTCTATACGGGGAAACGCTTTTCCCTCCATCTGTTCAAAAGCGAAGCGTAGGGATGATGGCACAGGGTGAGGTCGCCCATTGAGATAATTGCACCACACCATAACTGACCGACCAGTGGCAAAGATGCGTTCGTGGTCATGAATATCGCGTATCTGTTGCTCCATAATGAAGCTTGTGCGCCCAACATGAACAACACGGACTCCTATCTCTACAGTATCTGATCTTACAAGGGGGAGCATATAGGTACATGTGGCCTCTTTGACAAGCAAGCCATAGTGACTGCCATTAGGGTTTGTCCGAATGCGTGGGTTGTGCGGAGGATGCGAGACGATGCTTTCTACCTCCTGGTGTTCCTCATGTGAAGGCCACTCCTTGAGCCATGTGTCGAGTTGGTCGAAGTAGTAACTTCGGGCCTCTTCAAAATAGGTGAAATAGACAGTGTTATTGACGTGTGCCAGAGGGTCAAGATCGCGGAATCGAAGTTGTACTGAATACCAAGAGGGGAAAATTTCGTCCATCGACTTCCCTTATTCCTTTCTTCTACTAACCGTTGGCTATGATCAACTACATCATAAACCAATACGTCAACTTTGCAGAGCGTTGAAAAACATCGTATACCCTGCGTGCTCACTTGCAATGAGCAGACAAAAAATGTAACCTATTAAGACACGAGTACGTGATTACGTATGCGATAACAGCATTTCCAATTGTAGTGGTAAACAAAACAACCAACTGATGTCAGTTCCACAAGAGAAAAATGTATTTGTGTATCTGAGATAACAATCTGATTACGCCAGAGGGCGTCGTGCAGCAAGCTGATCCTTCTCGTTGCATTGGTTGCCGCAACTGCGTCTACGCCCGCCCTTTTGGTGTCCCAAAATTCGATGTGCAGGCTCGGCTGATGAAAAAATGTAATCCTCACCCACTCCCCGTTCATATTCCCTTCGCTGGGTCCGACCGCCTTTCTCTTTTTCCACACTCCTACAGCACCATCCGCTTCTCCCCGCAACACAATCATTGGACACGCCGTTGGTGTCATTGCTGGCTACCTCAGCCTTGTAGTGACAGGGTTAACAATGGCTGGACCAGCACTGGTGGTTGGAGTCACATGGCCGCGAGTCATTGCCGCAGGGCTTTCACTGGGACTGACAGCGGGGGTGATGGTGTTACTCAAGGCACCACACCCACCTGCCGGTGCGACGACTCTGATTATCTCGCTAGGTATTCTACGACAACCCTGGCAACTTCTCCTGCTCATAGGAGCGGTGATACTTCTCACCCTACAAGCCATTGTTATCAACCGTCTAGCAGGTATCCCATATCCTCTATGGAAGCCTCGGAACGAATCGACTAACTCTGCTTAACGTGTGTCCTTCAAAGCACGTAAAATCGAAGCAGAAAATTTTCTGCGAAAAAAAGTAATCCGTTTTATATCGAGTGACGTATCCTATTGTGATACCGGGTTAAAGGGGGGGATGGCGTAGCGGCAGCAAGCATGCGATCACACTTCAGACCGTCGCAGTTGCTACGACTCTAAAACCTTGGAGTGGGTATCACAACTTTTCTATTTACCTTTCTAACGATACATAGTCCCAGGCAACCAGAAGTGCAGATACCCTTCTCCTTCCTTCTCTGGTCCTGGGAAAGGTCTCCAGCGTCCATTTCGTGTGGATGCGCTGGAGACCTTTCTTTTTTGGGCGAAATTGCTTTTTTTAGCTCATCATTAGAAACTTTTTGCGATATGTAACCGTGATGAAAGTGAGCTTATCGCGCTAATAGATGGATGAAAGTAAGGTATGAATGTTTATATTGCCAGCCCTCTAGTAAAGGAATTATATGAGAATCGTACACATTGCTCCCCCATGGTTACGTATTCCACCTAAGCATTATGGCGGTACAGAGGCCGTTATTGCCAATTTGGTCAATGAGCAGGTTGCACAAGGACACGATGTAACGCTACTTGCACCCGGCGATGCACAAACATCAGCTCATTTGGTCTCGTTTTTTCCTCAATCGTTAATTGAAACTGGTGTACCCTGGCACGCGCATCTCAAGGCGTATTATCATCTTTATAAATCTATCGAATATATCAAAGAGCATGATTTCGATGTCGTTCATACGCATCTTTCGTCTAGTGCGGATATGTACCTGTTTCCACTCATGACTTCTCTTGCCACTCCTCATGTGACGACTTTACATAGTCACTTCCCTTTTGATCGCGCACAATCATGGACGGGCGATGCCGATGAGTTTTACAAAGAGTGGTTTTTGTCCGAACCTATGGTTGCTATCAGCAAATATGAGCGCAATCATTCACCCTATCCGCTGAACTTTGTTGGTGTTGTACATCATGGCTTGCCAATGGACTTTTTTAAGCATCGTGTGAAAGAAATTGGCGATTGTTTTGTGTGGCTGGGTCGTTTTGTCCCCGAAAAAGGTGCTCACCTGGCAATTCAAGTGGCGCAGCAGAGTGGCGTTCCTTTAATCCTTGCTGGTATTGTAGACAGGTATGTTGCAGCGTCGGTGGCATACTTTGAGGAGCAGATAAAACCACATATTGATGGGAAACACATTACGTATGTTGGTCCCGTCAATACAAGGCAGAAGATCAGCTTATTGAGCAAGGCCCACGGCTTCCTCAGCCCCATTCTGTGGGAGGAGCCGTTCGGCATGGTAATGATTGAGGCAATGGCTCTAGGTTGTCCCGTGGTCTCGTTTGCGCGTGGCGCAGCACCTGAAATTGTTGCTGAAGGAAAAAGCGGCTTTCTTGTCAACACTGTTGAGGAGATGGTAGAGTGCATTCCTCACCTTGCTGAACTCAATCGTACTAGCATACGCGACTATGTGCTAGAAAACTTTTCTGCGCGGTCAATGGCAGAGCAGTACGTAAAGATATATAAAAAAGTAATTACCTCTGCAAGAACAAAGGCGAGACAAACAATGCAGGTCAAGAAAGATGTTCCGATTCTTGAATCTGCTTTCATGGTCCCTCCGACTCCTGTACTCAAAGTAGGCGACCCTGTTCAGGTGTCGTATCAACAGTCTCCGTCAGCCAGGGCAAGGTCGGAAGAGAAACTACACTAGCAAGGCGCCGATAGAGTTCGACACAAATGTCTGGCGAGTGTACTTCAAAAGGGCAGTGACAAAACACATAGAGCGTTATGCCTTGTGTGAGCCACTGCCCTAATTGCTGTGCCCATGCATCGAGAAATGGTGCATTGACTGCTTTATCTGGATGCCCAATGTAGCGTACAAAGGCGAGGTCGGTAGTTGTGACAATCTGGAGTGGCAAGTTTGGCTTACGTTCGCGTGCTTGCAGCATGTGCTGTTCTTGCTCCGTTCCGATGCGAATGGGACGTGTGTCCATCAGTACACGCGCCACGTTGAACCGACTCAGCAAGTCATTCAACGTTTCGGCACTCTGTGCTGTGTAAAAGCTGGGATGACGTACCTCAACTGCTAGCCGCACGTCACTCGGCCAGAAGGTAAGAAACGCTTCTAACTCTGGCAGACAACTCGGTGAGAAAGCAGGAGGAAGTTGCAGAAATATTGGTCCGAGCTGGGTACCTAAACTCTGCATGCGTTCTACAAATGCCAATGTCTCGTCCTTACGTTGGTCTAAATGAGGTTCATGGCTAATGCTACGCGCGACCTTGGGACAAAAGCGAAACGTTTCTGGTGTCTCCTGTCGCCAGCGAGCAACTGTCTCGACGGAAGGTAGAGCATAAAAAGTTGTGTTTCCTTCGACTGTCGTCAATTTTCTACTATAGAGACGCAAAAAATCACTGGCGGGCGTTTTCGGTGGAAAGAAGTTGTTATGTCCAACCCATTCTTTGTAACCCCATGCAGGACAGCCTATATAGAACATCTACTCACTCCTTTTTGTTGTATTATAGTCAAAATTTTCTCTATTCAGCAATACGCTTGACAACTAAGCAAATGTATGGCATTATATTTTAGGCAAATTATACAAAACAGCGTTATGCATGTGTCGCTTACCTCTCTAAAAGCACGTTTCTTATGTGATCGTTGTAGATGTTCGTTTTCCAGTCGTACCCCTTCAAATGTTGTACAGTTTTGAAAGGCGTTACACATGACGATTACATACGCTCCCGAAATAGAGGAACTCAATACTCCTTCGACCGAGACCCTTCCAGAACGCCGTGCTGGTGGCTGGTCAATCCGTCCACAACCTCGTATTGGCCTCGATTTAGGAAGCGACGATGAGATGCTACTGATAGAGAACGAAACAACCATCTCCTGGACTCTCTATAAAGATTATCATCAGCTTGGGATCATAGACCCCGGCGAACTGCTCGTCTTTCACCTTTGTAAACATGGCACACTCAATGTACGTCCCATCAACACCATTGATATTGTGGAGTACCTTGTGCTACCCCTGAACTACTTCGTCAATCAGATATACATTTATAAGCACTACATAGACGAACACATAGAGGTCTATGATATGCGAGCTACGTAGTTTTTGTGTTACATTATAGCCCTATCGGGTTATTTCTAACACGAATAACGCCATCTAGCACGACTATACGTTATACTTTCAAAGAGATAGACAAATAGAAATTTTTGTATGTGAGGGTAACGTATGTTGTCTGCCGCAGTCACGGCTTTGCTGCTTGTGTTGATGGGGGCTATTATCACAAGCTTTGTTCTTGGTGGATGGCGTGAATATCGTCGTCACCAGAGAGTGTTATTACAGCAACATGCATCCGCTGAGACGCATCCATTGACACCTTTTGGAAAAGCAGCGACCAGCACTGCTCCATTTATTTTACCAGCCTCGTGGTATACACGTCGTCGAACATTGGTCTCACTTGGCTTTATCACAATGGCCCTGCTCGCGCTTTTTATTCAAGACGGCCTCACTGAGGGCGGATTGCGTACACTGAGTAGAGGTATTGGCTTTACCTTCCTGAGCGTCTCGCAGGCTAGCGATGTACGAACAACGGCACATTCTACATCAATATCTGTGAACTTATTAGCTGCAAGCGCACGACTGGTACGCATTGACTCCGCTTCTCGCTCCCAATACTACACAGACTATCAGTATCAGGTATGGTCGTATTCATCATGTTCGGGTATTGCAATGGCAATGGTCATGAATGCTTACGGGCAACATCTTATCGCTGCCGATGTGCTGCAAGAGGAATTGAATCTTGGCGTGTATGATGTAAACCTCGGCCTGTTGCGCGAGGATGGTATTGCGATGACTGCCGCGTATTATGGCTTTGACACAAGTGCTAACCATACGCGAACATTACAAGACCTCGTTACGCTTGGCAATTCAGGCAAGCCCATTATCGTCGGTGTGCGCGACAATTACTACTATCCCGGCGGTCACATTTTCGTTGTGCGTGGCGGCGATAGCCAGAACGTGTATATCTCTGACTCCTCGCGTGCCAATTTCCAACATATGTCCTATAGTATGTTTCTCGGTATGTGGCAAGGCTTCAGTGCAGTCCTGACTCCTCATCAATAAAACAATGAAAAAATTGGGCAACGTTCACACACCGCCCGATTTTTTCGTTGCTGTCATTAGTAAATCATAATCGGCGTGTACAACTTGACGTAGTTATAGAGCCAGCCTGCATCTGCCTTTGCCATGTTCACACAACCATGCGAACCTTGCGCCGAGAATGGATCACCGCTATCATCTGCATGTGGATAGTTGGTACCGGGACCATAATTGACACGCCACCAGCTATCATGGATAAAGTATCCCTCACTGTGGTACTGCATCGCGAAATTGATAGGTGTAGGCGGATAATAGTCAGGCGAACTTTTTGGTACACCTGATTTGAATGTGGTTGGCGATTGTTTGCCTTCAACCCACCATGTACCCGCGAGTGTCGGCTTGTTTGGACGGCCCGTTGTCACCAGGAAAGATTTCACCAATTTCCCATTGTCATAGACGCGCATAGCCTGCTCTTCTAACGAAACAATCACTACACGTTTGTTGATGTTGCCATAATGCTGCATGAGCTGGATATCGCTCTGGTGAACCTGACTATACGGTGTTTTATCGCTACTGTTCGTGGTCATGGCGTGAAAGTTGGTCAAGTACATATTGAGATCATCGACCGCTTGCTGGTAGTCGGCAAGCGTTTTCGCTGAACTCAACTCATCCTGTGCCCAGCCGCCCATACCAGCAGGACCATATTCATAACCGAGAGCATAGTCAGTATTGTTGTACGCATTGTGATATTTGTGTTGCTGTCCCCATGCTGTCACCTCTTGATTTAACTGTTGTTGCAGGTGTGAACTTTCAGTTTTTGTTGCTGGTAACTGAATGGCTGTGACATGCCCATTTAGGGTAGTCAATGCCGTTTGGTATGCCGTGTCCGTTTTTGCTGACTGAAGAGCCTGCCGATCTGTGTTGTATTGTTGCTGATATAGTGTGGTATCGCCTCCGCTTTGCTTCATCAGCGTGATCCACTTTTGGAATGCCTGGAGTTGCGCGTTACCCTTATTGCTCAATGTTGTGTTGATGGTAGGCGTAGGAGCCATCGTAGGTGTATTTGTTGCGCTCACCGTCGTACCAGCATTTCCAGAAAAATTACATGCACTCAGTAACAAAAGGCACAAGACGAAAAGGCTTATTGAAACAGTAGTGGAGAAATGGTACTTCATTTTTTTTACCTGTTCTCGTTGGTCTGATATATGCCGCATATTCATAGCTTTTAATAGTTGACTTTCTACATGGGTCTCAAAGAACATACATAATATAGTATATAACGACATGCAAAAGGGAAAGAATTCGCAATGAGTGTGACATATGTCACAGCAAAGCAAGCTTTGCTGTAAATTAGCTCACAATATGTTGCAGTACAAATGGTGTGTTGCGCTCGCTGATAAGTAAACGGTCTAGTGTGGTGGTAATTGACATAGCACTTTTATCACAGGCAATCCAACGACGATGCAACTTTTCGGCGACAATTGGTGTGACACCACTTCCACAAAAACAATCGAGAACGAGATCATATTCCTCAGAGGAGGCAGCGATAATACGTTCGAGCAACGCCTCTGGCTTTTGCGTGGCGTAACCTGTGCGTTCGGGGTCACGTTGATGCAGATGGTGAATATCGGTCCATACATCGCTCGGTGTCATCAGCGAATCTTCGTCGTAGGTGTAGAGACGCCCTGCTGAGCGAATTGTCCATGAGACACGGCCATCTACTCCGACCTCTTTTCGCATATTGTTCCTTTTCTGGGTCCCACGCCGCTCGCTTATCCTCTCGCCATGAAAGCGTGCATCTGCTGATTTCGTATAGAGCAAGAGCGTATCATGCTTACGTGCATAGCCTTTATGCGGACGACCACCGGACTGATAATGCCAGATAATCTCATTGCGAAACCCCCCACCACTGCTTAGAGTGGGATGAAATATTTCATCGAGCAGCAATTTAGCATAGTGGGCAGTTCGCCAATCAAGATGTACATAGATGCTGCCACGCTCAGACAACAAGAGGTACAACAGTGAAAATGCTTCATATAGCCACTGAAGATAAATATCTACGTCGTTGTCCCACGTATCTCTATATGCTACAGAAGAACCGGAAGAGAAGACGCGCCCAGTCATAAATGGCGGATCAATGTAGATAAGGTCAACACTCGCAGCAAACTCATCAAGGAGGGTAGAAAGAACGTCGTTCTTGTCACCGCATATGAGGCGATTATACCATTGTATTTCAGATGAATGTTGAGCCGCTTCTTGCTCTTTATGCTGTGTAGCAGGGTGCCACGCTACTGTTTGCAGATGGAGATGTGAGGTAAGCTGTACATTATAAGACTTGTTCAGGAATGCGTCTTTCCCCTTCCACGTTAGTTCAGCCATAAAACACCCCTTTTGTGTAAAAACACGTCTTGCAAATACCCAACCTTGTTCATGATACGGGAGATTCTGGCTACTGTCAATTACAGGTTTGCAAAACCTGAATTACCTACTGTATGCTGTCTGGCAGATGAGACGCGTTGATACTTATTGATATGTGTATGTAGCAACCTAAGCACTCATGCTTTTTGTCCATATGTTTATTTCGTTGTCTGTGGCATGCAAGCAATGTGCTGGAATAGAAAGAGTTGAGAGGAAAAACCTATGCCTGAGAAAATTGCTAAAATAGCCTTGTTTCCACTGCTATTATTGTTCTTAATACTTGTGTCGGCCTGTAGCACGTCGAAGGTGGGCACAATACCAAGCGGCACACCAGATCATGGTAGTGGCACTCCTGCCGTTGTCTCCACTGCCACAACCTCCACACAAAACGTATCCTCCGCATCTGCTAGCACTCTTGGTGCTTCCTATGCCTTCGTGCGAAATGATCAACTCTGGGTTGCCTTGCATGGCACGAAACCTACGCAGGAAACCCACTTTAATTATAGTCAAGTACCAACAGTATTTTGGCATCAACCTCTATGGTCTGCAGGTGATGCGTATATTGCTCTCATCACAACTGCTGTTCCAACGGGAATAGGTGGCGGTGGTTGTCCTGCTCCTGATTATGGAGCCAATGGTGCGCTCTATATTATGAATACTAACACGCGGCAGTTTACTCAAGTTGCGTTGCCTGCACCAGCAGATAATGTGCAAATGAGTGGTGTGCCGCGTATGGATTCATGGCAGTACGCATTTTGGGAGGATACAACACACCTGTTAGCATGGTACAATAGTGGTCCAGGAAAGACAGGTACCGGACTGTACCGCTACGATGTAAACGCAAAAACGCTAACACAAGTGCTATCACTGCACGCATTGGGGGTCGCGACACTCTTTGATCCACAAAAGGATAAGCCATTGTTGCTCTCGCTCCGTTACAGTAGTGGGCAACTTTTCTATCAGGTCGTCGTACATCCTTTTGGGCAACAAAGTCAGATCATTCTTTATAGCCATTCATTAGCGCATCCTGAAATACAGAGCAAGCAGTTGTTACAAATGGGCAGCGAACCTTGGTGCGCGACACCACAAAGCGGTGCCTTTGTGAAGCCGGGGTGGGATGTTGCACCTGATGGTCAACAGCTTGTGGCGCAAATGATACAGGCAATAGGTCCTACGCAGTCTGCTGGAACCGTACAAACACTGAACTTAAATGATGGCTCGACGACAGGGCTCTTTGCTCAAGTAGCATCTGATACATTGAGTCAAGATATTGCGTTAACGTGGGGACCTGATAGTCAAACAGTTGCTGCGGCCGCTTATCACATGGCTACCCAGAGTGGTCCATACACGGCAACGCTAGCTAATCCGACAGCTACCCAGCAGTATGCACCAAATGTAGTTGGTCAGGTGACATGGCGTGCTGATAGTGCCGCGTTTGCACTACAGAATACTGAAACGACAGATACGACGACCTCTCCTGATGTCTATGTATTTGCACCAGGAGATGCACACGGGCAGAAGCTTCTTGCTGACGCTCACGATTTTTCATGGGGTTGAGAGGTAATAATGCAATATGTCCTCTGGGTTCTTTTTAGTTTTATCGCGTATGGCGCAGGAGTTTATATACTCCTGCGTGTTACGCCAATGCTTCTGCACCGACAGTATGACGAAGGTCTATTTATGGGAATAGCGGCAATGGATATCCTTGGTTCCTTGCTTGCTTTTGGTGCCATTGTTATCCCACTTGCACTGTTCAATGGAGCTTTAGCGGTGCGTATTCTTGGCGTACTTTTCCTAATTGGCATCCTATTTGTCGCCGCTCGTCTGGCTCGTCGCAGTCTTCAACCACGTATCATAACCGACACATTCCGCAGTTCCCGCATCATCGCAGGAGTCTATAGCATTTTTCTTGCGGTCGCCGCCCTCTATTATATCGTGCAAATATTTGCCATAGGTCGCTAGCTCATTATATTTGTTGCATCTGTGCTATGATGGAAAGTGTAGTATATTTTTGTTTGATGACACGGTTACTCAAAGAGGAAAGAACGGCATAAGATATGTTGTTGTCCTCTAGTGGAAAGCGCGGTGAGCTATGATTGTACGCGATATCATGACAACAACGCTAACAACGGTCGCACCAGATGATACATTGAGTCATGCAACAAATTTGCTGCGTCAGCACCAGGTACATCAGTTACCAGTCACGCGAACTCTTCCGGTTGCAACACCTGCACATACGGAGTATCAGTCACACGAAACGATACAAATTTTAGAAGGAATGCTGACTTCGCAGGATGTTGATCTCGTCGTAGCATTGGCGCGTCAAGAGGCATCCAGCGACGCATTGCATCGTTCATGGCAGGAGCGGCATGTCGTCGAGGTTATGCATCGTGCCATCATTCGTGTAACTCCTATAACATCAGTTGCGGCTGCCGCACAAATTCTTGTGGAGCGCGGCTTAAATTATTTGCCTGTTGTCGAGTATCAGCAGGTGCAGCAGGAGACGCAACCCTTGCTGGTCGGGCTACTCACGCGGAGCGACTTCTTGCTTGCGCTCGCCCGTGCAATGGGTGCATTTGAACCAGGAATGCAGCTAGATATTATGCTTCCACTGGGTTCAACTGAACCTCTTGCCGAAGCGTTGCGAATCGCGGCAGAGCTACATGTGCAGGTGCGAAGTATTATTGCTGCCCCTCTTGCAAGCCCAGTTCCCCTGATTGCTACACTTCGTATAGGAACCATTAATCCAACTGTATTCCTTGTTCGATTGCAAGAGGCAAGTATTCAGTATTCTCTTGTAGATGGAGAAACTCATGGCTAATACACCTGATAGGACTCCTGGTAGAGCACGTCTCATGTTTGAGCCGACTGAATTGCAGTACAATTTCGGCCCCGAGCATCCTCTACAACCAAGTCGTATAGAGGCATTGATCGATCTCCTCAAAGAGACAAATTTGTGGCACTATGAGCATACACAGACACGCCTTCCTCTTCGCTCCGCAACTATTGCAGAACTGAACCTTATTCATACGCAGGACTACGTACAGGCAGTGCAGCGTTTGAGCCTGCCCGATGAGCTGACTATGACACAGGAAGAGCGCGTCGAGCGAGCGCGACTTGCCCTCAAATATGGCTTTGGCGATGGTGACACGCCTGTCCTCTCCGGTATGCATGAGGTAACAGCAACTATTGCTGGTGGAACATTGGTGGCACTGAGTGCTGTCATGGGACTGCCCGAAGGTGGCACCTTTACGACAGAAGAAGAGAGACCACTCCACGTATTTCATCCCTCCGGTGGTCTGCATCATGCATGGGCTGAACGTGCCTCCGGCTTCTGTGTATACAACGATGCGGCAGTCGCAATTGCCCATGTTTTGCGTGCTAGTGAAGCGAAGGTACTCTACATCGACTTCGACGCGCATCATGGTGATGGAGTGCAGCGTGCGTTTTACGATGATCCACGCGTCATGACTCTCTCTTTTCATGAGACCGGTCGCTATCTTTTTCCTGGAACAGGCGACGTACTTGAGATGGGTAACGGAGTAGGGCGTGGGTACTCGGTAAACATTCCGCTGGAGCCATTCACAGAAGACGACTCGTATATAGAGGCAGTGGATGCACTCCTCTCACCGCTCATTATCTCGTTTGCCCCCGCCGTGATTATTAGTCAGCATGGCTGTGATACACATGCATGGGACCCCCTCACACACCTTCATCTCACCATGCGCGGCATCACGCGCCAGATGAAAACGGTCCATCAATTGGCACATACCTATTGCGATGGACGTTGGGTTGCTCTCGGTGGTGGTGGCTATGATCTCTATCGTGTTGTTCCTCGCGCATGGAGCGCATTGTGGGCGGAAATGTCTGAACAGACACTGCCTGAACGCTTGCCAGAGGCGTGGATTGCACGTTGGCAACCCAAATGGCTCGCTGCACAAGAACAAGAAGAGGCCGCGCAAGAAGTGATGGGCAAGCCAGACGAAGCAACTCTTTTCCCTGCTTTTTTTAAGGATAGTGCAACAGATTTTCCTGCACAACCCCGACGTTGGTCCATTAGCAATACGAATAGCCATACCATTGCACTGGTACGCCACCTGCTCGTTCCCTATCCTGTTCGTCACGCGTTTCCCTCGCAACGGCAACGCTCTCCGTTATCAGGTCTCTTCGATCTGCTACATATCAATAGAGCAAGTACACCCTCACGAAGCAAAGTTTTGAATACAGTGCGGGGAACCGTTCTCTTACGTGACTTTTGTCCACCCTCGTTAGTAGAGCGATTAAGAGCGGATGACGGATTGCGAGCTTTTGCACGTTTTCCAGAGCGTGAGCATCAACTGCTCCTCGACATCGCGAGAAGTCCAGATTGTGCTCTTGCTCTAGCTCATACTCCTGCTGGTGATATTGTCGGTGAGGTAACGATTGCCCCTGCCGACGATTGGTGGGAAGGCATTGAGAATGTGTATGAAGTTGCCATTGAGGTGAGTTCAGGATGGCGCGGTCTTGGCATTGCCCACAATCTCCTGGACTTCGCGTTGGAACTTGATGCCTTGGAGGATATGATCTTCTTTGCAATGGGCCTCTACTGGCACTGGGATGCAGAGGGCCTTCACATCTCTGTCTATCGCTACCGCGAACTTATTACGCGACTCTTTGGCTCTCAGGGCTTTACAGAGTATCCAACGACGGAACCAAATGTAAGTATGGAGCCAGCAAATGTGTTGCTTGCACGCATTGGTAAGCGCGTGGATAAGCGCGTAGCAAGCCAATTCCTCAGTCGTTTACTCACCTCGCCCAACCTCTCTGCCCTATAAGATGGCTACAAAACCGGTTATATTCCCAAAATCCGATTCATGATAGAGAGCGTAGTATAGTGTGAGAAGCAGGACGGTCGGTTTACCCATGCGTCCACTATGGCTAACCGCGAAGTAGGCCGTATATGCTTCTCGCATACTCAGTACGTATGCCTCAAAACGTATGCAATCCAATTGCATATTCCGGTCGTAGTATAGTGTGAGAAGTAGGAACAAATGATTGTTAGGGCGCCCACCGTGTCAATCCACGAAATGTATCGTTTCACTTCTCTCCTAACCACCTCTGTTCTGAGATGTATTTTGGAATAGAGTCACTAATCATGTTGAATGGTCAACATGATGATGATCAACGTTAATGTGCGAAAATTCATTGTATGGAAGGATCATGACAACAATGGAAAATTCAAACGAGACAGTCAAAGCAACCTCACGCCGTAATGTTTTGAAGGGTGCTATTGCTGGAGCAGCAGGGGCCACAGGACTAGCCGTTGCTGGCACAGCGTTCCTGTCTAACAGCGCAAAACCCGCTTCAGCACACAAATCAAATTGTGTAACGCCTATCGCTGAAATCTTTACCATTGCTCGTACCGCCGAGCGTCTAGCCGTGACATTCTACACACATGGCTTGAACAATGCGGACAAGCTCGGCATCACGGGTGCTGACAGAGCGTACATCCGCGCAGCCCTCATCGAAGAGCAGATTCACGAACTCTTCTTCGCCAGTGCCGGCGGCGGCTATCTGGCAAGCACCTTCAGTTTCCCAGAAGGTCCAAAGACCTTTGAGGACCTGGCGACCTTCATTGCTACACAGCAACAGCTCGAAGGGGTCTTCGACTCTGCTTTCCTTGCCGCTGTCAAGGAATTTGGTTTACAGGGGAGACCAGACCTGTCGCAAATCGCTGCACAGGTTGCGTGTATTGAGTCCGAACACCGTGCGCTTGGGCGTGCTATCGGTGGCCTTATCCCTGCCGACAACTGGGCCTTCACACCTGTCTTGATCGGCAAGGTCGGCGATGCTCCTGCACTCGTCGCCAAGGCCGGCTACCTCAGTCCTGTAAATGGCAACCACTACACTTACGAACAGGTTCCCGTTGGTGGCGGCGGCGTAGTGTACCGCAGTCCTTTTGCTGTCGCATCATGCTCATAGGAATGTAACCATACATAGCTTGCCACTTTAAAATGTACTAGCCATGTAGCGGAGCTTTTTCTGAGAGAGATGGTCTTTCCTATAAATAAAGAGGAAAGATCATCTCTCTCTTTTTTTATAAAAAATACGAATATTGCTACTCTGACTGATACCTTTACACCATCTCAACTAAACCTTAACCTGAATAACACAACCTTCTTGTATAGTTAAGTACAGAATGCATGAGTAAGAAAGTTATAGACATATTATTCTTATGCGCCAACCAGCTTGACAATCAATACGGATGTAACACAGAAGAAACCATTTGTTACCCCTTACAAGTAACATTGGCTGAATTTGTAGTTTTTGTCTTCCTCGGAACGAGCCAGCATCTCGGTACTCTGTGTATCGAAATGCTGGCCTGTTACGTGTCTATGATAGAGAAAACAATAAGTCGCTTGCCCTGCACTCTCCTCGCTGGCTTCCCTCACTTGGAATTCGATAAGAAATAGATAAGAACAGAATAAGTTATCGAATTCTTACATTCCTAAGAAATGTAACCCCTCTACTTTAATATAGTTTAGTTTACGCTTAGAGAGCCTTATAGCGGAGCTTTTAAGCTCGAAAAACACTTGTATTTTCTGCTGGAAAAGGCTACTCTATGGGAGACGAAAGAAAGCGAGGACCGATCTTATGCAGACTAAAGAACGCTCATCAAGGGTACAAACGAAAACACCCATTCCTGGAATCACCGATGGTATGTTAGTGACGCAAACGTTAGCAGGAGACCAGCGTGCGTTTGAGGCTCTCGTACAACGCTATCACGTTTCACTTTTCAATTTCATATGTCACTGTCTGGGTGATTACGACCAAGCATGCGATGTCTCACAACAAGTTTTCTTGCAACTCTATATTTCTATGCCCACCCTACGTACTGGTGAGCCTCTCAAGGCGTGGCTTTTCCAGGTCGCACGCAATCGCTGCCTCGATGAACTACGTCGCAAACGTGCTATTCACTTTTCTGAATTAGAGTCGGCCAATGACGAGGATGATCTTTCACCGCTTGCAATTATGCCTGATACTCGCCCTTTGCCGGAAGAAATTGCTGAGCGCAATGATCTCCAACGTTCTCTTCGTTGCGCGATTGATAGTCTGCCCCCGAAATTCCGTTCGGTTGTTCTTTTACGCTATGCAGGCCAGTTGAGTTTTTCGGAGATCGGCAAAACGCTCAGTATGCCAGAAGCTACCGCAAAGACGTATTTCCAGCGTGCCCGTCCACTTCTGCGTGCTGCGTTGAATGCTCAGACACAAACTGCATCAGCTTCCTAAGTCTTTCCTAAGAAAACTAGGTAAAAGTGAAACTTCCCTCTTCTGTGTTTCGTATTAACATCAGTTAAGAATCACATAAGAGGGAGTATACTTATGAACTATTCACACCAACTGCTTTTCACTGAAGACGATGAAATTGATGCTCTGTTCAGTCAACTTCAGCAAATTGCACCTCCATCAACTCTCGTGGGGGATATCCTTGCCTCGGTTGCACGATTGCCATTGCCAAAGCAACGGTCAATGCCAAGAACCTGGGAAGATTTTGGATTTGTGGTCTATCATGAGGACAAAGAACCTTCGTAATGCTACAAAAAACTATTGCATAAAATAGAGAAGATTTTGTACCTCAATTCACGCAATAGCTTTTTTATTACAGGCAATAGAGATGTGTAAGTCCCCTTGCTAGTATACGAAAACTTACACATTCCGACCTTGTTATGCTATTTGATCTGAAAGCTTACCCGTGTTCACGAGCCAGCGTACAAATTCCATGCGCCGATGTTCTGCGACAGCACTGTGGCGTTGTCGCTCGGCGTGGTCTCTACGTAACTTGCTTAACTGCTTGACCTCTCCCTCAGCGAACCCACCTTTACGCAAAATGTCTCGATCTTCTTTACGATCCATGTAAGTCTCCTTCTTGTTTGATAACAGTTATGGCGCCGTTACCATCAACATGTGTTTACGAAGCGTGAGCGATATGACAATGTCTTGCTTAGTGGAGTAGATGAAACGTTGTCCTTTGTAGCCAGAATGCACTGGCATGTGAGTGGAAAAGTGTTTACTTTGGAGTGAATGAGACCTATTTGTACGTGACGAACAAGGGGAATGTTGTTCGATAAGCACAGCCCGTCGCCTGTAGGCATGGTGTGTGCAGCATCCATAACGTGCATTTGAACACCCCGCTTCCGCTAAATGACTATTCCGCTGCGGCAGCGTCGCCGATGCGACTAGAGATAGTACTCCTATCTCTACTCAGAGAGTACCCAATAATGTGTGAAAATCACGTAAATATTTTTGCTTTTGTGTGAAAATCGCGTGAATATTTTGTTGAAACAGAGATTTTGCTAAAATAATGAGTTATAGAGATGGCTCTCTATCATCCTCTCTATCTGCCGCCGGCACAAAATAGCCCACTCCTAACTCGTTGCGTAAGAAGCGTGGTTGGGCCGGGTCAGGCTCTAGCTTCTGACGCAAGTGACGCATAAACGTGCGAAGATAGGTATTTTCTCTACTATAATCCGGTCCCCATACCCTCTGTAATAACTCGCGATGGGTGATTACCTTACCAGCGTTGCGCGTAAGTTCACAAAGCAACTCATATTCAGTGGGCGTGAGATGAATCTTTTTTCCACCAGATTGTACAACACGATGCGCGTAGTCTACTATAAGCCCATTCTCACCACCACTTCTATACAGTGATTTTTCTTTCTCTGTCGTATTTACACGTAAGCGCATAGCCTCATCCGAACGACGAAGAATGACACGGATCCGTGCAAGCAGTTCGTTCAAGCTAAATGGCTTGATTAAGTAATCATCTGCTCCCAGGTCAAGAGCCTTAATCTTTACAACTTCATCGTCATGTGCGGAGAGAACAATGACAGGTGTATTACTCCATTCACGAAGGCGGCGTAAAAATGTCAAACCATCAAGAGAGGGAAGTGCAAGATCGAGGAGTACAAGCTGCGGTTGAGATATAGCTGCAATATCGATAGCCTGTGTACCATCGCTGACAGCTTGTACCTGGAAACCTCTCGCTTTTAGTTGTGTTAACAAGAAGGTACGCATCTGGAGATCATCTTCAACGCAAAGAATACGGACCTTTTTATCATTTGTGGACATTGTATTGTTTTCCCTATCTAATGATATAGTGCTTTGTACTTAGCAATGAGTAGTTTCCTTGAATATTGGCAAGGTAAAGGCAAAACTTGCACCTTTGCCAGGGCTACTTGTAAGTGTAAATGTACTATTATGCGCCTCAACGATGCCACGACTAATGTAGAGACCAAGGCCAGTTGAACTCCAATGGCCCCATTCCCCCTGCCTCGGTCGTTCAGCATGAGCACTATCTATTCTATTCATTGCTGCTAAGGTACTAAAACGTCTAAACAGCAACTTCTGTTGTTCTTGTGGTATGCCCGGCCCTCTATCACTGACGCACAGTGTAACACCGATTGGGTGCTCTTGAGAAACATCTTGCGGCGCAAAATCTGCGTGTGCTTCAAGTAAAACAATGTCATCTTCTGGAGCGTAACGAAATGCGTTACTGAGCAAGTTGATAAGCACACTCATGATGAGATCATAATCAGCGCGTACTGCGGGTAATGCTTGCGTATATTCAATCCGTAAGTGTCGCCGTGAAGAAGCAATCAGTGCTTCGAGTCGTTCTGCTAAGTCTTCAAACAGTTCGGGTAAAAGTACCGCCTCCAATCTGAGACGTAACGCTCCCGCTTCGATGCGCGACGCTTCCAGGAGACGATTCACTGTACTCACGAGCCGCTGTACCTGCTCATCGGCAACTTCTAATGAGGCATATTGCTCTGCAGGTGACCATTGCAAATCCTTTGCGAGTAAAGCGCTCAGCTGAGCGCGAATATTTGCGAGCGGAGTTTTCAGTTCATGAGCCATCGTGGTGAAAAAATCTTCTCGCGCTCGTTCCAAAGCCTTAATAGTGGTAATTTCGTGACAAACAAGAACTGCACTGCTGATGATACCATCAACGTTACGTAAGGGTGCCGCACTTACGAAGATATACATTGTTTCATCATCCACATCTTGCATGTGAAGTTCTGCCTCACTCGCTTTTCCATGCTTGAGTGCTAGATGAAGCGGTTGCTCCTCATACGAAAGAGACGAGCCGGAGGCTGCATAGATAGCGATTGGGCGCAGAAGACGTTCAATATTCGCTCCAGTTGCATCGACGACGGCTTCACCATGCTCATTCGGTGCTTCTAAGAGAACGCCTATGCGTTGTAGCAGTTGCACTGCACGACGGTTAATAATGATGATTGAATTATCCTGAGCAGATACAAGCATAACACCCGACGGTAAGCGTTCAAGGAGAAGTTCTAGTCGTGCGTGCTCAGTTTCTTGTGCGAGCTTTGCTAGTTGTAGGGCTTCGTTGCGCTGTGCCAGTTCTCTTGTGCGTGCGACAACCTCGGCTTCGATGCGTTCGCGGTCTGCTGCTTGCGCAGTGCCATCTCGATAAATGACGACAAAGGCAAACGTATCACCTATATCATCGCGAATAGGGGTATACGTGCAACGAATGGTATATTTTTGTCCGTCTGCCCCGATCATTTTGAACTCGTCTGTAACTCCTGCTTGCGCTCGTCGCTCAAGCTCTGGTATAGAATCAACTAATCGCGTAACATCATCAGGGAAAATAGCTTTGCTTTGTTTGAATGCCTGTGTGATGGGAAGCCCGATAATTGTATCATTCCAACCAAGTAATGTGCGTATTGCCTGATTCGTTTCTGCAACACGCCAACGTGGATCAAAAATAATGACGCCATCTGGTATAGCCTGCATCACATATTTTTGTTGATGGGCACTGCGCCGCTCTGCCCGTGCCATTGCATCTAGCTTGCGAAAAAGACGTGCATTTTGTATGGCTAAACCTGCTTGTTGAGCAAACTGTTCCAGTAGTTCAACATCTTCTTGTGAAAAACTTCTGCTCTGCGGGTGATATATTTCGATACTGCCGAACAATATCCCGTGCCGTGTTATTTCTTTCGGAACCTCCTGGAATGCTATCCCATTATCCCTTGCGCTATATGGCTCGAAAATGGGGACACAGAGAACAGAGCCGGGATGACGTGGTGTTCCACTGTCATCAAGCAAAGGAAGGTCAATCTCTGTCGCTTGCCTGCTATCAACGATGGTTACTGGATACGGTTGTTGCCCCACTTTTGCAAGTAGTATACGGTTATTGAGTATCGGATGCCAATTCTGTGATATAGCGTGAATGCCTTTTTGGGCTGCAATAGTAACTCTACGTCTAACTGGAGATAATGCGTTTCGTATCTTATCATAATCTGAAATGGTGTGATCGATGAGGAAAACTGCACCGTAGGATGTATCAATCAATTCAGTTGCATAGCGCAGAATACGGTCAAATACAGTTGAAAGGGTGTAGGCTCCCACTATAGCCGAGGAGATATGCTGAATTGCCTGGAGATGCAGACGCACGCGTACCTTCTCCGTCACATCTTCGATAGTGACGAATAATGCATTGGGAAGATTAGGGAGTTCGGAGTTTTTTTTAATGGTTATACACCAGTACGTTCGCCCTCGCGTTTGCAAAAATCCTTCATAAGGAAGCTCATTATACGTGCAGCTTATTCCTGTCTCAACGACACGTTGTAAACATGCAAGAACATTCTTGTGTAGTTTTTCTGGTAGGAGTTCCTCGATCCTTTGCTCGATTCCTGTGTAAAAAGACTGTTGCTCATCGAGAAGAGCGCGTATATACGAGTTGAGATAACAGATGCGTAGATCAGGGCCGTCAAGAACAGCAATTCCAACGGGTAAGTAGCCAAAAAGAGCCTCGAGTTGTGTCAGTTGCTCTTGTTTCATATATGTTTTCTAGTGTCCAATACAAGCAGATATACTTCTGCACAATGCAAGAAAAGTTGTAACGTTTCCATTATACGTTTTTTTGGCGTGGTTGTCTCATTACCAGCAAAATTTGAAATTGTATCATCTACACAATTCTGCTATGATGGCTACACAACATCGGGATTAAGGTATTGTATTGCGAGAAGAGGAACATTCATGGATTTGCGAGGGAAGCGCGTTTTAGTGATGGGGCTAGGGTTACAAGGCTCTGGTATGGCTGCAGCTCGCTACGCTGCTCAACAGGAAGCAATAGTACGCGTGACAGATATGAAGTCGCCAGAAGTACTAGCACCAAGCGTACAGGCATTGTCCGGTTTACCAATAGAGTTTGTGCTGGGCAGACATCGCGAAGAAGATTTTTTATGGGCGGATATCGTCATTCGTAACCCTGGTGTTTCTCACACTTCCCCCTATCTACGTCTTGCTCAAGAGCATGGAGCGCAGATAGAGATGGAGATTGCACTCTTCTTTCTTGCCTGTTCAGGACGCATTATTGGTGTCACTGGTACGCGTGGCAAGACAACAACAACGACACTTTTGTATGAAATTCTCCGTAACAGCGGCGCACCAACGATATTGGGTGGCAATGTTGCGGGCGTTGAGACACTTTCACTATTGCCACAAATTACGCCCACAACACAGGTTGTGCTTGAACTTTCAAGCTGGCAATTAGAGGGACTTGCACTCCACAAGATAAGTCCATCAGTTGCCGTGATGACCAATATCTCACCCGATCACCTGAATACGTACAACAGTATGGAAGACTATGCTGAGGCAAAAGCGAATATTTTTCGCCATCAGTTGCCCAACGATCTTGCCGTGTTCAATTATGATAATCCCTGGACACGGCGTTTCGGTGAAGAGTCGCCGAGTACCACATGGTTTATCAGTATGCAACGTGGTGGTAGCTTTGCGCGTGGCTCGACTCATATTGACCCATTTGTCTTTCCTGAAACGCCATTAGCAGGCAAACATAACCTTGAGAATATTTTGTTGGCAACCACAACCGCACGCCTGCTCGGTATCCCCGATACGATCATTCGGGATACGGTGCGAACCTTCAAGAGTATTTCGCATCGCCTCGATGAGGTACGTATCGTGCATGGAGTTCGTTATATCAACGACAGTTCCAGCACAACACCCGTTGCAGGACGTGTTGGTATCGAGGCATTCGATGCGCCAATTGTGCTTGTAGCTGGTGGCAATACAAAGCATCTTCCCTTAGAACAATGGCCTGCGACAATTGTACAGCGTTGTCGCGATGTTGTGCTACTGGCAGGCAATGGTACAGACGAACTTCTTCCTGCCATTCAAGCTGAGGTACAAAAGCAAGGACGTGCAACTCCTGTGCGTGGCGTCTTCGATACATTCAAAATAGCCCTTGACACTGCAGTAGCTTTGACTCATCAGGGTGATGTTCTCCTTTTTTCGCCTGGATTCACCAGCTTCGGGATGTTCCTCAATGAGTTTGATCGCGGCGATCAGTTTGTGGCGTATGTTCGCAATTTGAGGTGAGGAGGCAGGGAGAGCGCGAGGCATTGAGTCCAACAAATTCGTGAACGTCCTTTGTAGGGGCCTTATTCTATAACGCCCTCGCCCCAATTGACCATGTGGACAAGCATTGAGGAAGGTGTTCAATGAAAGAAAACGGAATCGATGGGCGCGAGGGGGCGTTATAGAATAAGGCCCCTACACCTTCCTCAATGTCGCAGGGATTTCCCTGCTTACCCCTCTCATTGTTTCCTATATTGTTGGGGTTGCGACAACAGGTTAAATTCTGATAGACTAACCATTGTTAGGGCATAGCACATTGCGATACACTCTAAGGTAGAGTGACTGCACCATTGCTGTTGTTTGGCATGTGACCACTGTAAAGTGCCCAAAGGAGAACACATTCTATGACAATGATGATGAGTAGGAAAGCTCTGGAAGAATACGGATTAGTCAATCTTGGCACTATAAATTGGAATCTTTCGCCAGCAGTGCTTGTTGAGCATGCACTAGCACGCAAAGAAGGCGAGCTTGCAGCCAATGGAGCGTTTGCAGCGACAACAGGTTCGCATACAGGTCGTTCGCCGAAAGACAAGTTTGTTGTCACAAATGAAGAGTCTGATGCCAAAGTTTGGTGGGGCGAAAACAATCATCCTATGACCCCTGAAAACTTCGAGGTTGTGCGCCGTAGCCTTGCGGACTATTTGCAGGGTCGCGATGTCTATGTACTCGATGCAGCGGCGAGTGCCGATCCACACTATCGTATGCCGATTCAGGTTATTACAGAGTTAGCATGGCACAACCTCTTCGCACGTCAGTTGTTTCTACGCAAAAATGAGAGCGATCTTACTAGTGACCGCGAAGGTTTCGCGATTCTATGTGTACCGAATTTCCATACAAATCCGCAATCGCATGGCACTCGTTCGGATATCGCTATCATTATCGACTTCAAAGAGCGGCTGGTGCTTATCGCAGGCACTCAATACGCCGGCGAGATGAAGAAGTCTATCTTTACCATCCTCAACTTCATTTTGCCTGCCGAAGGTGTATTGTCGATGCACTGTTCCGCCAACGTTGGACAAGAGGCCGATACCGCGCTTTTCTTTGGCCTCTCTGGTACAGGCAAGACCAGTCTCTCGGCTGATCCGGCTCGTCGCTTGATCGGTGACGATGAACACGGCTGGGGCGAAAATGGCGTCTTCAACTTTGAGGGCGGCTGTTATGCCAAGTGTATTCACCTCTCACAAAAATACGAACCACAGATATGGAATGCAATACGCTTCGGCTCTGTGTACGAAAACGTCGTTTTGGACCCAAAAACGCGCATGCCAGAGTATGACAACGACTCGTTGACAGAAAACACCCGCGCTGCCTATCCCATCGACTATATTGATAACGTGATTGAGTCGGGCATGGGCGATCATCCAAAAGCAGTAATTTTCCTCTCCGCCGATTCATTTGGTGTGCTACCTCCTATCTCAAAGCTGACGACTGAGCAAACCATGTACTACTTCTTATCGGGCTACACCAGTAAGCTAGCTGGTACGGAGGCAGGTGTCACAACGCCACAGGCAACATTTAGCTCGTGTTTTGGTGCAGCATTCCTGCCCCTTCGTCCCGGCGAATATGCCAACCTGCTCCGCGAACGTATTGAGAAGCACAATGTGCGCTGCTATCTCATCAATACTGGTTGGACGGGTGGCCCCTATGGGACAGGTTCGCGTATCAACATCAACTACACGCGAGCAATGGTACAGGCTGCCATCAGTGGTGTCCTTGATGATGTGGAGATGGTTGTAGACCCCATCTTTGGCCTTCACTCACCAACAACTTGTCCCGATGTTCCTGCTGATATACTTATTCAGCGCAATACCTGGCAGGACAAAGAGGCATATGATCGACAGGCCACCGACCTCGCTGCACGCTTCAAAAAGAACTTCGCCCAGTTCACCGAAGTTGGCGACGCCGTAGTCAACGCAGGACCACGCTAAATTTCGCATTGGACAGAGCAGGGGCCATGAAACTGCTAGCAGTTTCATGGCCCCTGCTCTGTCCAAGACATGCTAGAAGTACTATGACAGACAACTACTGAAATTCATCCACGCGTAAAATACTGGTTTTTCCGTTCATTACAGAGAATTGATATAAAAAAGCTTTAAGATTAGCGAAACATAGTGTAAAATAGAGGCTATCAGCACTCATATATTGCTACTTACTATCGGGATAAAGGAATGCCACTATGAAACAAGGTAATGGCACAGATGTACTTGGACTCAATGATCCGCGCAACGCGAGTATAGGTGTTATTTATGTATCTCCCACTGACGAAAAGAAAAGTGTCCTGGCAGCTATATTAACGCAAGAGAAGCTTGGGCGCAAACAGGTTGCCGTTGTTCTGCCCGAACAAAATAAAGCATTTCAACGTCCAGGCGATTTCGATGATCTAAAAAGTTTACGAGGTAAATTACAGACACAAATTATCTTTATTGCAGCCGGTGGACCCGGCCCGGCAGCTTTTGCACGTCAGCGAAACTTTCCTGTCTACTCTACATTAGAAATTTTCGCAAAAGCTTTGAAAGACGAAGAGCAGAACCCGCCTGAAAGCAAAAAAGGCGGCTGGTTGTTTGGGGTAGGGCGACAAAAGCCTGTTACTCCCCCAGTCGAGCCAGCAAAACCGGAGGTGGTGCAAGCTGGGACGTTTATCGCTCCCCTATCCGGCGAGGAAGAGCCTGTCTCACATAACGATCATGTTGTTCCTCTTGTATTAGGAGGAGCAGAGGCTATGGCGGCATCTTCCGCAGCCAATGGCAATGGTCACACGAACCCGTCAAATGATAAGGATGCTTCACCTACAACAGCGACACGGCCAGCAGAAGAGGATGACTGGCACATATTAGCTCCTGTCGCCGCCGCAAGCGTAGCCCCCACTTCTGAGCCTGCTTCGGCAAAGAACGGCACAAATGGCAGCAATGGGCATCGTGTTGAGAATGAAGAAGAGGGCGATGGGAGTCCTGGCATTATTCTGCTGGCTCCTACACGTACTAAAGCAACAGTAAAGCTGCCCGTAGCCAAAGACGATACACCTGCTGCACCGCTCATTGTGCCTGTTGCCAAACCAGCGCAGCAAGCTCCTCCGCCACGAGCAACAAAACAGCGTAACAGTGGTAAAGTAGCTGCGGCAACGGTAGCGACAGGTGCCGCTGGTGGTCTCGCTGCGGCATCGCTGGCACGTACCGCTGGTGTTGGCAGTGCGCCCCCACCAAGAGCCAATGCCCCCGGTGGGGGTGGAGGAGGCAGTGGCAGACCGAGGCGTGGTGCATTACTTGCCGCCCTTGCAATCCTGCTTGTACTCACGACAGCCGTTGTCGGCGGTATCGCTATCTCAGCACCAAGCCTGTTGGCACCACTCAAGAATGTCGTCCCTAAGTTCACAGCGCAAAGTACCGTCAACATCGTACCAGACAGCAAGACCGAGAACAACAACTACCTGATTAGCGGTGTCACTAACAATCCCGATGCCAGCAAGCGCGAAGTCAGTGCGCGTGTCGTCGTCGGCACCTCACCAGCACAATCGAAAACTGTCAATGCAACAGGCGTGAAGCAAACACCTGCAACAGCAGCAACGGGAACAATAACACTCTTAAATTCTTTTCCCACTTCGCAGAGAATTGCAGTTACTACTTTCTCTGTAAATGGAGCAAGCTTTGCAAATAATGCAAGTGTTCTTGTTGGTGGCTCAAATCCACCAGTAGAAGGAACTATAACAGTAAGTGCCCATGCGGTTACTCTTGGTTCTAAAGGCAATTTGGGTAGCAAAACTTTTTATGGCTCATGCTGTGCAAATGGGATAACCGCTTACGTTGGACCTTTCTCAGGTGGGCAAGACCCGCAGAACTATACGTTTGTGCAAGCAAGCGATATTCAGGGTGCCGTGAGTGTACTAGAGCCTCCATTGGTCACACAGGCGCAGAACTCATTGAAGACAAAAATTAACTCCAATGAGCAGGTTGCAGGCTCGACGACGTGTTCGCCTTCGGTGGCACAAAATCAAAATGCTGGCGATAAAGCCTCCTCCGTGACGGTGACAGTGACGGTGACATGTAAGGCGGAGGTGTATGACCAGAAAGGCACGCTAGCTCTGGTGACGAACCTTCTTAAAACGAGGGCTACCAACGATTATGGCCCCAACTATGCCCTTGTGGGCAATATCGTCACACAGGCACAGGTACAGGGCGTGAACAATGGCGTGGTGAACCTGCTTGTCAGCGCAAAGGGCATTTGGGCCTATCAGTTCACCGATGCACGACAACTCGCATTGAAGAAACTGATCGCGGGCAAAAGTGTGGCGGATGCGGCAACTATCCTCAAAAGTCAGGCAGGTGTTGCCAATGCATCGTTTGACCCGAACAGCGGCACATTACCAACCAATACCGATGATATCAAGTTTGTGATACAGACCGCGACAGGCTTGTCTGGCGGTGGCGGAACTTCTGGTGGGGGCAGTTTGACTCCGACTGTGACTGGACCAGGGACGAATCCAACAACACAACCTGGGCTTGGTGTTGGCGGTGGTAGTTAAGGAAAGGTAGACAGACGTGATGCTGTCTCTGGAAGGCAAGCAACTTGGAAACTATGAGGTTATCCGCCGCATCCGTGTCGGCGGCATGGGAGCCGTATACGAAGGTAAACAGCGCACTGCGTTCGACCGTCGTGTAGCTATCAAGGTTATTCTTGGTGACTACGCGGCGGATGCCGATATGCGGCGACGCTTTGCACGTGAAGCCCGTACCGTCGCACGTCTGCATCATCCTCATATTCTTCCGCTCATCGAGTTCGGCGAAGAGCAAGGAATGCTCTTCCTTGTGATGCCCTTTATTGATGGTGGCACACTCACAAGCTATTTGCGGCGTAGTCTGCCTCCTCTGGCAGAGGTTGCCGCCATGTTCCAGCAGTTGCTCGATGCTGTTGAACATGCCCATGACGCTGGTCTGATTCATCGTGATATAAAATCATCCAACGTCTTGCTCGAATTGCGCCGCAGTGGTACACCCTACGTCTACCTTGCCGACTTTGGGCTGGTACGCAACTCCCGCAAGGCCGAGTTAGAACAGACAGGCAAGCAGATACCGCTCGATCAAGTCCCTGGCACGCCACATTACATGGCACCAGAACAGACGCGCGGTATTATCACCACCTCGACCGACATTTACGCCCTCGGTGTCTTGCTCTATCAGATGCTCACGGGTGAGCTTCCCTATAACGACGATGACGACATACGTGTCATTCAAATGCACTTGAACGCACCTATACCTGCACCTTCAGATTTCGATAGCTCCATTCCATTCGAGCTAGACGCCGTGGTGCGAATCGCAATGGCGAAGCGGAGTGAGGATCGCTTTCGTACCATCGCTGAATTTCGGCAAGCGTTTCTGGCAGCGGTTAAAGGCCCTATCGAAGTTGTGGAAGATGTGCCGATGGAGATCGAGTATGTCGCACCACAGTCACAAAGACGCTCCATTCACCTGCAACGCCAGGATGTGCCCTCACCTGTTCCGATGCCTCTACCTGTACCACTGGCACCCCCACGTCGCATACGTAATGGGTCTCCTGCACAGGTACGCGAACGACAAGAACGCCATGATAGGCCACGTATCACTGAAGAAACAGTGAGAAACCCGCAGGAAAAACAGCGCATCACCGAGGAGCCAGCACCATTACATCGCAAGCGTAAGCGGCTTGGGATTCCGCTCTTCGCAACGATGCTTGTTCCTACCGTACTATTGCTCATGCTGCTCATGCCGCGTGTGCTAGGTATAAGCTTTTTCCCGTCGGGATTTCCAATCTTAGGTACGCCGCCCGTCGCAACCGTCGATGTGACGCCGCAGACAAAGACGGTGCAAGCAACGTATGTCCTGACAGCCTCGCCAAAAACAACGACGCCGAACCTGATCGCGCACACCATTCCAGATCGCATTCTGCAAAGTACCGCAGTTGCCAGTAGCACTGTACCAACGACGGGGACGAAGACAATCGCAGGTGTGCAGGCGCAGGGCGTTGTAGTATTTTCCAATAGCACAAACACGCAAGTTATTGTACCCTCTGGTATTGTTACCTCTTCTTCAGGTATAAAAGTACAGCTTACGCAGAATGTACCTGTGCCGCCGCGACAGAATAAGCGAGATGGCAAAGCACCTGGCAATGCCGTTGCCGTCAACGAAGGTGTTAGCGGAAATATTGCAGCACATACCATTGATGGCACCTGCTGCGCTCCTGGCATCGCTGTGAAAAACGTTGAGGCGTTTTCAGGAGGCGTGGATGCACAGGTCCTACACATCGTCGCGCAGAGCGATATTGATGGTGTACAGAATACTCTGAAATCACAACTGCAAGCACAACTCGTCCAGAAGCTGAACCATCAACTCCCTGCCGATGAAACGATGGCGGGCGAACCTGTATACACTACAACCGTGACATCTAATAATGTCGTTGGTTCCCAGGTTGATATGGTCCAGGTGCAGGTGAGTGTCTCGGCTAGTGTTCCTTCTTATAGCCGTTTAGTTATGGATCATGTGGCGGCTCAGTTATTGGACAAACAGGCAGTGCAGACACTTGGCTCTCATTATCAAGTGCAGGGAACGCCAACCATTACATCTCAACATGCCGATGTACATGCAAAGGATGGCCTCATCTATCTCAACGTCGCCATACATGGAACATGGTTATACATTTTCACGTCACAACAGACAGGCCAGTGGCGGCAAATGATTAAAGGGGCAACAACTAAGGTAGCATTAGCCTATCTTATTACGCAAGAGGGCGTTTCTACTGTGCAGATACACTTGCCTTTTCAAGCGGACCGTTTTCCGACAACCAATGATGGCATCGAAATCAAAATCGTTGGTGCAAACAGCACTTCATAATTGTGCTGTGCTATACTATTGAAGGATTATCCCTTCTTACCAATAATGTGTGAGGTTTGAGCAGGAAGCAAGAAAACACTGTAAATGCAGTGTGTCTATAAGGAAGAAATACGTGCAAGAGAAGACAATACCTATGATGAATGATATACGTTATTATGACAACATCTTAGAGATAATCGGTAACACGCCGCTTGTACGTCTCTACCGTGTCGCGAGCGATGTTGCGCCACTTGTGTTAGCGAAAATGGAGATGTTTAACCCAGGTGGAAGCGTCAAAGACCGTATCGGTCCTGCGATGATCGACTATTGTGAAAAACAGGGCATCTTACGTCCAGGTGGCACAATTGTTGAGCCGACGAGTGGCAATACTGGTCATGGACTCGCCATAGCCGCCGCCATCAAAGGCTATCATTGTATTTTCGTCATGACCGACAAGGCGAGCGAAGAGAAGCGCAGTTTGCTGCGTGCCTATGGAGCCGAAGTCGTTATTTGCCCAAGTAGCGTCGATCACAACTCACCTGAGTATTACAAAAATGTCGCTTATCGTCTCGCTGATGAAATTCCTGGTGCGATTTGTCCCGACCAATATGCCAATCCTGCTAATCCTGCGGCGCACTATGCAACCACAGGCCCCGAAATCTGGCGTGATACTGCTGGTCGCATCACAACATTTGTGGCAGGTATTGGTACAGGTGGCACGATCTCTGGGACGGCGCGTTTCTTGAAAGAGAAAAATCCTGCCATTAAAATCATCGGTGCCGACCCTCCTGGCTCGGTCTACTCCGGCGATACGCCCAAACCCTACAAGGTCGAAGGTATTGGCATGGACGTATATCCCGGCAATTACGACCCTTCCCTTATCGATGAGTTTGTGCGCGTGGATGACCGCACCTCGTTCTACTGGGCGCGTCGTCTGGCTCGCGAGGAAGGTATTCTCACAGGTGGCTCCGGTGGTACTGCATTAGCCGCCGCGCTGACGTATGCACGCAAGTTAACGCCGAACGATGTTGTGGTTGTGCTTCTGCCTGACACCGGACGCGGCTATCTTACTAAGGTGTTTAACGATACTTGGATGCGCGAAAATAATATGCTGATGCAGACGGAGTTGAGCGAACCAACTATGCGCGACGTGCTGACGTATCGACGTAGCAACACACGTAGTATGCCACTCATCGTGAGTGTCACAACGAGCGATACCGTTGCCGATGCAGTCGAACTTTTGCGACGTTATGGTATTAGCCAGACGCCCGTTATGGAACATGGTCACATGGTTGGTAGTCTTACTGAGGACCTGCTGTTGCGTCGTCTTGCCAGTGGTGAACCTCTCACATCAAGCACTGTTGGCGAGGTGCAAGGACCACCATTCCCATGCTTGGATGCGGATGTTCCCGCACGAGACGCGTATACCTTGTTTGGTAGCGGTCAGTCGGCGGTGGCAATTATCAGCAATACAGCACTCGAAGGCATTGTGACGAAGAGCGATCTACTAGAGTTCTGGGCCAACGCTCGTAGCCCACACGAAGAGGAAGTTAAGACAAGCTAATTGGACAGTACTCCGACAACGAATAATGGGCACCAACGCCCTATCTACATTATTGGCGACATTCATGGTCAGTTGAAGAAACTGACCATGTTACTACAACGCGCGAAATTAGTACAACACGATCTTTCGTGGAGCGGTGGTGCAGCAACGCTATGGTTTCTCGGTGACTATGTTGATCGTGGACCAGATGGTGTTGGCGTGATTGACCTCATCATGCGGCTACAACACGAAGCAGAGGCGGCAGGCGGCCATGTTGGTGCGCTTCTGGGCAATCATGAACTCTTCTTGTTAGCTGCATATCGTTTTGGGCGACGCTCGACGGGACTTGGCAGCAACTTCATTTCACGCTGGAAACAAAACGGCGGCAACCTTAAAGACCTGAAAAGGCTGACGCACCAACATTTAGAATGGCTGAGTGCATTGCAGCCGATGGCTCTTGTCGAAAACACCGTGCTTGTCCATGCCGATGCTCCAATCTACATTCAACATGGACGCTCCATTGCTGATGTCAATGCGGACTTCAAAAAGATTATGAGCAGAAGTGATACCTTGAGCTGGGAAGAACTGCTCGAAGCCTTCGCACGTCGTGGTGCCTTCAGTCATACCTTCGGGGGTGATGAATTTCTGAGTCGTTTCCTCGACATGTATGGTGGTAAGCGCGTTGTGCATGGGCATACTCCCATCTACTTTATGCGTAATATCCAACCAAAATCCGTAACGGAAGCGTGGTCCTATGCCGATGGCCGTTGTGTGAACGTAGATGGTGCCATGTTTCTCAACGCCCCCGGCTTCATATACCAACTCCCTGATAAACTATGACTAATGAACATGGAGACATCTTCCGTAGGGGCCTTTATTCATAACGCCCTTGTCCCCATCGACCACGTTTTCCATCCGTTGATTGTGTCCTTCAATCCTTGCCACATAGCTAATGAAGACGAGGGCGTTATAAATAATAGCCCCTACAATTCATTACATGAGCGCAGCCAACAAAATAGCTGGCACTTTCCACGGCGACGGATTCGCCTCAAGGCCCACAAGCTTTGGAAACACCTTCGCCGCCGTTTTGTCATGTGTCGCGAACCACGGAGGCGTCGGCGTACTACGGAACGGTGCCCGCAACACGCTTTTCTGTGGGCGCGAGAACATAAGCGTATTATGCACAACGCCGTTGCCCGACTGAATGTCGTTAATAGGATGACCAGGGAAGGCTCCCCATGTGGTTGAGCAGAGTACAAAACTTGTGCCTGCCCAGTAGTTGAAGCCGATTGAGCCATAGCGCAAATTCGCGATTGCGCGTTCCACCGCCGCCGCAATTGCTGTGTCTTTGAGTGACGTTGGATGTACCAGAAGCGTCGCGTTCAACGTCCCCCACAAATCCTCATTCGCAAATGCGACCGCTTTATCGATGTACTCAACAACGCTCGTTGCCTCTAGTGTCGTCTCGGCGAAGAGACCGCAGAACGCCTCAGTTGTGAAGCACACATCGTCCGTATGTTGTGCATCCACGTTAGCAATCAGCGTCCACGGCAGTTCTTGTGCGTTTGCCGTGCCGATCTGTTCCGCATCGGGATGTTGTGCTACGAACATCTTCTGGCGATCCTGTGCCCCTGGATAATATGAAAGGCGCGTTGGAACCTTCTTCAGGATATCGCGTATTTTCTGTACAAGCTGCTTGCGTTGTCCCCATCCCTCATGCATAATAACAACACGCGTTGCATTACAGTTGAAGCCCGCGTTATTTGTCAGCATCGACACAATATGCTCGGCCTGATAAGCGAGATCGCTTTCGCTCCACTCCCCCGGCACAACGATTACGGGACTCACATTTCCAAGCTCACCCGTAATGCGCTTCGTCAACAATGGCTGTTTTTGTGCCTTACGCGTTGCACCCTCAGCACCTGTGCCGAAGACAATCGCATCGAACGTCTTATCGGAACCTGTAATGTGAATTTCATCAATCCCAGCATGATTACAGAGATAGGCGCCTTCAGCCACGCCACCATACACTACACGCAGAAATCCTTTCTCAATCAAGCTATGAAAACCCTCTTCCATAAGCGGACCGACATAGGCATTGACAGGGTTCATCTTGATTATCACGACCTGATCTTCAACAAAGAGCTTATAGAAGATATCCATTGGTCCGATGCTTGCGACATTACCAGCACCAAGTACCAGTGCAACCTTACCTTCGTGTTGGGTATCCTTATACATCATCGCCTGCGTCTGTGGCAGTTCCTCAGCCGTTACTCCTGGCTCCATCCAGACCTCTGCGGTGACGCCACTAAAGAAAATGCGGTCATACACTGTCATGGGAAACACTGGCGCGACCACCTGCCCGTTGGAGAGCGTCTTGACCTCGCCCGGAATTTTCGGGTGTCCGTCGGTTTCGGTATCCAGCAGTGACTGTCGCAACTGGCACAAGTTTTTGACGACAGGGAACACACCTGCCAACCACTCTTCCCCTGGCGCAATACTGGCTGTTCCTTTGGCTTTCTGGCCTGCATCTACCCAACGCTGGCTTATAGCGTAAAAATCTTGAATGAGTTCGTCGATGAGAGCGATACGTTCACGAATGGTGAAGACAACCCATGCTTTTTTGTGATCTTGCAATTCTTGTATTGCTGTATCCATTGCCTCGTTAGGTGATGCTTGAATACTTCCTGCTACTGTAGGAAATTGTGGTGAACCTTCGCGTGTACTGACTGACATAATGTACCTCCATGGAAAATAATGGCTTCGTTGCACGTATCCACTTTATCTAAACAATATCACGCTACTACAAGTAATTACAAACGACCAATGTTTTGTTGCAGTCTTGGATAATACCATCTGAGGGCCTGTAGTTCACGTTGATACATTGCTAAATGTCCCTCTTCAATCTGTTTTTGAAATGCACTATGGCCCACTTCCGCAGACTCTTGTATAAGCGAGCATAACGCTTGTAATCGTGGCCTAACCATATCTAGCACTTCCTGTGGTTGTACGATACTACCATAGCTCTCACAAAAGAGGAGAAGACGCCTCGCCTGCATTCTGTGGTCTGTTAGTCCAAGTTGTTGTAGTGCTGTATTCCCAAAATGGACGAGCGGCACAAAGCAATACGCTGCATAGGCGAGGTCCCAAACACGTGGTCCTGGTCCAGCAGTATCAAAATCAATGATTGCCTTTGGTTGATGTTTTACAAAAACCATATTGTATGGTGCAAAGTCATTATGACAGATGATTTCATGCTTCTGTATATCTGGATAGCTGAACTGCCAGTTAGCATTATCAGGAGGGATATAATGTGCTGTGAGATCATGGAAACGACGAAGAAGACGTGCAACCTCATCAAGTACAGAATCAGACCACATATAGTAAGGAAGAGGATATTTACCAACCTCTCCCTTAATGAATGTAAGAATTTCGCGCCCTTTGTCGTCAATACCCAACACACGTGGCGTAGCTTCAAATCCATGTCTTTCAAGGTATCTTAGTAGGTCGTGTATCGTCGAACTCCATGGTCCTGCTGTACGCCGAACGGTATCACCTACACGCACAACTTCTGTCATATTTCCACCACCAAGCAATGTTTCTTCGTCTGCCATGAATTTGAGCTTTCTTTAGTTGAAGGAAGAACATATCTTCCTCCAATCCTATGTCTATTTTTCCAATGCTGGCGTATTGCCAAACACTCTCTGTGCTCCCGGCTTTGGTGCTGCCCAACGAGCGGCGTTCGCAATGACGCGCTGCACATCTTTATGGTAATAGGTTGGGTGTCTTTCGTGACCAGGGCGGAAGTAGAAGATTTTACCGCGTCCACGTGTGTAACAGCCTCCACTACGAAAAACCTCGCCACCGCTGAACCAGCTTACAAAAACCAATGTTTCTGGTGGTGGTACGTCGAAGTGTTCGCCATACATCTCTTCATGCTCGATGTCGATGTACTCACCTAACCCCTCAGTGATTGGATGACCGGGGGCGACCACCCACAGGCGTTCATGGTCGTTCCCTTCGCGCCATTTCAGGTCGCACGTCGTCCCCATCAATTGTTTGAATATCTTCGAGAAATGCCCCGAATGAAGCACAACCAGACCCATACCATCCAGCACACGCTGATGTACGCGTGCCACAACCTCGTCACGTACCTCAGCATGCGCCATATGTCCCCACCACACAAGTACATCCGTCGCATCCAAAATAGGTTTGGCAAGGCCGTGTTCAGGTTCATCGAGGGTTGCGGTACGTACCTCGAAACCAGCATCATTGAGAGCCGCCGCGATCACGGTTTGCATACCATCGGGGTAAATCGCAGCCACCTCTTTATCAGTTCGTTCGTGACGATATTCATTCCACACCGTCACATGTATTGTCGAAGCCAATTCGTCAGTCCTTTCATTGCATCGTGTAAGCAGGTTTTTCGTTTCACACGTATTGTACAACTTGAAATGGAGCAAAGGGGCATCTTTGGCATGACAGGGGCAAGCCCTGTCACTACTATAGAAGCAAAAACGGCGTAAACAGTGTATAGTAGTGACAGGGCTTGCCCCATACGCGTTAACTTAACATAGAAAAGCGGCGATGTGTCGAGCAAGGGCGCCCTGGTCCCTTCAACCCTAAAGTTAACGCCTATGGGGCTTGCCCCTGTCATGCCCCCGCTCTGCTTTATATGCTATAATCCCTTCAAGAATGTCGTTAAAAAAGCGTTTCCCTAAGTTAAGAAAGAGAGGTGCAGAAATGTTACTAGATTATCGCTATCCACAGGCTATTGCTGTACAAAGCGGTGCTAGCAGATACGTTTGCCACCGCTTCAAACACTTAGGAGCGCATAATCTATGTCTATTCTCAAGAGGAGTTTCAGTGCATCTACAGTATATCTGATCTACTCAGGTGCAAGTTCCTTCTTTTTTGCCTTGATTGTTACGGTCAACCTTGTTTACCAGTTAGAAATCGCGAAACTCAATCCACTACAACTCGTGCTTGTCGGCACCGCCCTGGAAACCGTGTGCTTTCTATGTCAGGTACCAACCGGTGTGCTTGCCGATGTCTACAGCCGCCGCCTCGCCGTCATTCTCGGTACGCTGATTACTGGCATTGGTTTTGTTGTTGAAGGCTCTATTCCACTCTTCGCTACCATTGTACTTGGTCAGGCTCTCTTTGGTATCGGTTCCTCACTTGCCGACGGTGCTGAACAGGCATGGATCGCCGACGAGGTAGGAGAGGAGAGAGTTGGACGCATCTTTCTCTTGAGTTCACAGATCGGATTGCTTGGTGGACTTGTTGGCGCGTTGGTTAGTGTTGGCCTCGCAAGCATTCGTCTCAATCTGCCCGTTATTCTCGGTGGCATCTGCACCGTTATCCTTGCCGTTTTTCTTATAGCCTTCATGCCAGAGAATGGCTTCCATCCAACTCCTAAAGCAGAGCGTCAATCGTGGCGACAGATGAGTACCACCTTTCGCGATGGGTTGCGCGTCGTGCGTGGACGCCCTGTTCTCATCATTATTCTCCTGATTGCGCTATTTTATGGTCTCTATAGCGAAGGCTTTGATCGTCTCTCGGCGGCCCATTTTCTGACAAACTTCACGTTCCCCGTTCTATGGTCATTCAAATCAGTCGTCTGGTTTGGCCTCTTTTCTGTCGTTGGAACGCTCCTAAGCCTCATCTCGACAGAGGTTGTCAGAAGATACGTGAATCTAAACAATCAGCGTATGGTCATACGTGTGCTGTTTGGCATCAACGCGCTGGGCGTTGTAAGCATTCTCGTCTTCGCGCTCGCTGGCAACTTCTTTCTCGCAGTCGCTGCTTACCTGAGTTTTGGTGTCTTCCGCCGTGTGAACGAACCAATCTTTACTACATGGCTGACGCAGAACATCGACGCCAAAGTACGAGCAACGGTGATTTCGATGTGTGGTCAGGTCGATGCATTCGGTCAGATTATCGGTGGCCCGCCCGTGGGTGTAATTGGCAACATCTTCTCGCTACGGGCCGCCCTGGTCTCAGTAAGCATCATACTCTCACCCGTGCTATTGCTACTAGCCTATGCCTTTCGCAAAGCCAAGCTGCATATCGTACCTGTAAAAGAGCCGCTTATCACATAACTGATTCTATCGCTAATAACAAAACTTCGTAGGGACCAGATTTATCGCGCGAAATCCTTGTCAACAGAACATTAAGACATTGAGAAAACGAATCATATGCGATAAATCGCGCTCGGACGCCGTAAGCGTGGTCCCTACGAAATCCTATTGCTTTTGTACAGGAAACTGTAGCTCAGTGACATAGCCAGGTGCATCTGTACCTGATACATGCTGTAGGTGAAGCTGACGTGGTACATCAACAATCTGATATTTGTTTTCTTCCAACCACTGGTGCAAAGCCGCATACGCCTGACCAAGCGCGACGTTACTACCTGTATGAACGGTGCAAGCCATCAACCCTCCCTGTAGCGTTCGGACGTTGACCTGTTCGTCTTTCGCTACCGCAGCAGTCAACGGAACTGCTGCCTCTACGTCTATACCCATGCTATCATCGTACCACTTGTACCTTGAATGCAGGAGCAGTATTCGCGGTGACGAATATGGTACACGCTGCTGCTCTAAGTAGGTAAGGATTTTCTCATGAGATCGTCCGAGCTTAGTGCCCAATGGAATAATCTCGCGTATCGAGGCAATAAGCAGAGGATCAACTTGTTTCAATAATACATCGTATTTAGGCATAACTCCCTCCTGTTCGATCTGGCGCAGTCGGACTTCGAGACGTAGCAAGCGTACTTGCTCTGCCTCGATAATTTCCTGAGTTTGTGCTTGTTTGAGTGCAAACATCTGTCGCAAATATTCAAGGGGGATATCTTTCTCAAGCAATTGAGCTATCTGTTCTAATGGAAAGCCTAGCTCTTTGAGGGCCAGGATTCGATTGAGACGCGGTAGTTGAGCGAACGTATAAGAACGATAACCAGTATCTGCATCAAGAACATTCGGTTTGAGTAGACCATATTCGTCATAATAGCGCAACGTAGCTACAGATACCTGACCAATCCTGGCGAATTCACCAATTCTAAGTGTTAGATTTTTTTTCATTGGTTCATTGCCCATTGATCGCGCGAACGGGTATAACACATATCGGCTGCGAATAGAGAGTGGTAAATGCTTCCACCGATACTCCTATGCTATGCAACCCTTCGTGATATTTCTCACCATAGGTTTGTAGTATGGCACTTTTATCCCCCTTTTGAAGCAATTCAGCCGCCCCTTCGAGAATTACTACATCAAGACCATTCTTTGTATCATCTAGTGCTAGTACAACGCTCCTATTCTGGCGGATATTGCGTACCTTCCGCGTGTTTGGCTTACTAAAGATCAGAATCATCTCACTGTCCCATAAAAACCACACAGGTACGCAATGGGGGCGACCATCGGGACGAACAGTAATTAGCCAGATTATTTTGTCCGAGTGGAGTCGCTTTTCCACATGTGTTTGTAAAGCTATAGACATATGTTCCTCTCTTGCCTTATGAATAAAGTATCTTTAGAGGAAGCATACACTCTCATGTTACATGAGAGTCAAGAGGAAAAAGCCTATAACATTTTTCAAACTATCTCGGTTTACTCATACTATTTGGTGCGGTTGTTATACTCGGCTTAGAGGAACTTATACATAGGGATACTCATTTCATAACACAACAAAAATAAAATTGTGAGGGCGTAAACTGTGAAGGTATTGGTAACTGGTGCCGCCGGTTTTCTTGGTGGGCATCTGGTAGATATGTTGCTAGAACGTGGCGACGAGGTACGTGCAATGGTGCGACCCGTTGAGGATACTGACTATCTGCGTACACTACCAGGAGTGGAGATTGTGAACGGCGATTTGACCGATGGAGTATCGCTCAAGCGCGCAGTGCAAGGCATTGAGCGTGTCTATAACGTCGGTGCAAAGACGGGACCATGGGGGCCAGAAAACGTGTATTGTGCCATCAATGTACAGGGTCTCGCCGATCTTATTCACGCTGCTATGGATGCTGGTGTGCAGCGCATTGTACACACAAGCTCTATCACCGTATACGGGCATTCCCTGCATGGTATTGTGACTGAGGATAATCCTTTTCATGCCGAGGACAATCCCTATAGCCGTACAAAAATTGCTGGCGAAAAACTGATCGCGAACCTCGTTAAAGATCAAGGCGCACCCGTTGTGATTGTTCGTCCTGCCTGGATTTATGGACCACGCGACACCGCCAGTTTCGCGAAATATGTAAGTCGTGTCGAATCAGGAAAATTTTTCTTGATTGGGTCAGGGCAAAACATCGTTCCTACCGTCTATGTACGTGACGTGGCTCAAGGCTTGCTCAAAGCTGGTGATGCGAGCAACAACGTGATCGGACAAGCGTATACGCTGGCAAGCGATGAGCGTGTGACGCAAGCAATGTACCTGAGCACAATTGCGGATGCGTTAGGGGCGCGGCATATCTCACTCAAAGTTCCCTATACCGCACTCTATGCTGCTGGTCGAAGTGCCGAACTTGCCTGGCAAGCAATGGGACGGCGTAGTGACGCGCCACCGCCACTCACAACCTATGGCATTACCTTGCAGGGAGGCGACCAACAATTCTCAATCGACAAAGCGCGTCGCGAACTTGGCTATGCACCTGCATATACTATCGAGCATGGCGTAGTTGAGGGTGTGAAATGGTATCGCACTCTACAAAATAACACATCATCCGTCCAGCCTTTCCGTGAAACCGCCGAGATGAGAGGTTAAATAGCATCGCCTTTTACCATTGCTGTCATTTTTTCAAATAGAGAGGTTTTGTCTCTCTGCCTTTTTCGAGAGCAGGGAGACGCCTCTCACGTGCATGAAACCAATTGAAGAGGTAGGCAATCGTCACAATAATAAAGAACCCATTTCGTATAGCCGCTGTCTGGAAGAAACCCGGCGTCGAGGTAATTTGTAGAGAAGCGACGGGCCGTGTGTAAAAATAGGCAAAGATCACTGTTGTTAGCACGGCTGCTGGTCCCCAGAAGCAGAACCAGAATAGATCGAAGGCACCAACATAGCCGAGTAGCGGAATGAGCCAGATAATATACTGTGGGCTGAATACTTTACCAGTCGCAATAAATACAAAAATGAGTGCTGTGCCTGCTTGTACCACATCCATTTTTTTTCGCCATAGCATAAACATGCAATACACACAGCCGATTATCAACAGCGTTGTGCTGATGAGAGATACAAGACCGCTGAACTGATTCGTGATGTTAATCGAGCCATACATGTTCGTGATATCAAAAGGGATACCGCCGAATACCTTTGTAAACCAGAGCAGGGTGCTACCGCTTGACTCAACCTGCACAGGTCGGTCAGCAAAATAGGCAAGCTGCCGAATAATCGCTCCCTGGAAATCCAGTAGCGCGAAAAGTCCTGTTATCCCAACGAGAATACCGATGAACAACAAGCAATTTTTCCAATGCCAGCGACGAATACCCTGCAACGTCTTCCACAGATGTTGTGGCAATGTTGCCAGAGGAAGTGTTTCTGGTAAAACATATAAACGCTCTTCTGCTTGTTGCTCGGCAATGAATAGAGTGGGTAGCAGCAGGATAGGGTATATCTTTAATAACACTCCGAATGCAAGCGCAACATAGGCAAGTCTCCAATGCCGTCGCTCCGTAGCGATCAAGCTGACAAGGGTAAGTGCTGCTGGCAACAGGTCAAAACGTACATGTCCAGTTGCGACTGCTCCTCCAAGCAGGTAAAGTGTAAAGATAAGTCCAGCCCCACGTGGTCCGTAACGTAGCAGAAGCCAGTAGACAAATACCGCGGTGAGGGCCATCAAAAATGCAAATACAAGTTGATAGTACGAGATGGGTGCTAGTAGTGCCAGTGAAAACGGAATCAGCGTGAGTGGTGGATACTCTATTGGCAACATATGAAATGGTGGATGTACTCCCTTTGGCAAAAAAGCGCATTGTTGCGCTGGTAGCAGATGTGCGCCATTGCTACCGAACCAGAACGTCAGCGCATAGCACTGGTAACGGGCGGGATCGGTAATAGGTAAAAAAACCTCCCACGAAGCCGCAATAAACATAAGAACGACAACAAATGTGATAGGTATATATGCAACCACTCCTTTACGAGCAAGAAACGCCTCTTGTAAATAAATAAAAAACTCTTTTATTGTATGTATACTCTGGACATTCTCTCTATGTTCGTGTTGCAGCAACGATATATTCCTCTCAATTTGACATGTTTCTTAGGTGGGTGCTATGATTTCGAGTGATGCACACCTTTTCATTGTGTGCCTTTATTGTTTTGGTCATATTTGCACACACTGCATGACGAACGGTGAGCAAAGCTAGTCACGAACGGCGGCGTTCACGCATTCATCTGTAAAAATGCACGAATCTCGCTTTATTAGGAAGGATACAATCACATGGATAGCAGAAACCGTACTGAGACGAAGACGTTGAAAGTTGGAGATACTGCACCCGACTTCACGCTCAAGACCGAGGATGGCAACGAGTGGCAGCTCGCCGACGAGCGCGGCAAGAAAAACGTCGTTCTTGCCTTTGTCCCTTTTGCATTCAGCAGCACCTGTTCAGCGCAGCTTCCCGCATATGAGGCAGACTTGAACCGCTTCAAAGATTTCGATACCGATGTCGTCAGCATCAGCATGGACAGCCCCTACGCGCTCAAGGCATGGGAAAAGTCGATGCATACCTCGTTCCCACTTCTCTCGGACTTCTACCCACAGGGCGAAATTGTAGATACCTATGGTGTGCGTCATCCAGCAGGTATGGCTGAACGTGCACTATTCGCCATAGACAAACAGGGCGTTATTCGCTATATCGAGGTACAGCACTCTCCTGGTGAGATGCCTGATAATGAAGACCTCTTCGAGGCACTACGCAAACTTTAACAGAGGTAAGAGTAGATAAAACATGATGGAGTGAAGCTGGCACTTTCACTCCATCGTGTTTTATCTATTGCACCGCTATTTTTCTTGCCACGCCGATGCGTCACTGAGCCTCTTTACCTGCTCAGCAGTAAGTTTGACCGCAGTTGCCGCAAGGTTTTCCTGTAATTGCTTCGTAGAATTTGCTCCGATGATGGGAGCTGTGATAAACGGTTGTGCTAGCAGCCATGCCAGCGCAACTGCTGAAACTGAGCTTCCAGTCTCTTTCGCTACCACCTGTACAACATCAAGCGTATTCCACGAGGCATCGTTATTATATCGTCTTGCTATAGATGCACTTCTCGCACTTTCGATGCTTTCCCCTCGCTTATACTTGCCGGTCAAAAAACCGCCTTCTAACGGACTGTATGGAATCACTCCAAGGCCGTAGGTTTCACAAACGTCTTTGAGTTCGCGCTCAAACTCATCGCGGTGGACGAGGTTATAATGTGGTTGAAGCGAACTATAGTGTACCGTTTCATGTTTGTCCGCGCTCCACAGAGCCTGCATGAGTCGCCACGCAGGATAGTTCGAGGCACCAACGTAGCGTACTTTGCCAGCTCGTTGCAAGTCGTCGAAGGCTCGTAACGTTTCATCAATAGGCGTCTCCTCATCGGATGCGTGCGATTGATACAGGTCAATGTGGTCTGTTTGCAGACGACGCAGCGATGCATCGACGGCGGCAAGAATATGTTCGCGTGAAAGTCCTTGCTCATTTGGACCCTCGCCCATTGATCCACGCACTTTTGTCGCGAGGACAATCTGCTCACGATTGCCGCGTGCCTTCATCCAGCGGCCAATAATCTCCTCTGATACGCCACCTGGATTGCCTTCAGCCCAGCGCGAATAGACATCTGCCGTATCAATGAAGGTGCCGCCATGTTCCACAAATGCATCCATCACAGCAAAGGCACTCTCTTCGTTGGCGGTCCAGCCCCACTGCATGGTACCCAAACACAATTCTGAGACCTTCAAGCCTGTCCGACCTAATCTACGATAATTCATGGTATGAAACTCCTTCTATCCCTCTTGCAAATTTATCGGCTGCCACTGACTACTGCCATACTCTGGATAGTCAATCTCCCTGATATGTCCCGGCTCCTCTCGTGCCTCCCAGCTTCGTAGCGCGTCAAGTAATACCTTACGCTGCAAATCGTTCTGATGTGGTCCACCTAAATAGTCGCCTAGCTTAAACTTCTGTGGTGCAATAGCTCTTGGCGGTCCTGCTGGTCTCGAATTTTCAGGAAGTAATGTAATCAGGGCCGTCGGAATGCCGACCATCTCTATCTCACGTTGGATTGCAACGAGCACATCGTTAGGAAGTGGTGCTATAGGGTTAGCTAGGCCAGGCAGGATAATCGTGTCTACCTCCGCTAAAAGGTCTCCTCTTTTCTTCTTCTTGACAACTGCAAAGAACGTCTCTCCACAGAATACCACGTTGCCGATCATGACAGCACACGCACTTCATGACACATTGGCTTGAATCCGTTGAAAGCTGGCTATCGTGCCGCTTTTCGAGAGAGCGAATATATCTTATAGTAGAGAAGACGATTGGTTGTCATCATTTGCGAGAGAGTATTGAAAGGACCTGATACGATGCATGCTCAGATTGTGTTATTCGATGGTTTTGACCCACTTGATGTTATTGGCCCCTATGAAGTGCTAATCGCAGGAGGGGCTGCAACTTCAGGAGCACTGACCGTTGAACTTGTATCGGCAGAAGGACCTCGAGAGGTCATGAGCGGCTCTGGTGGCCTCGCTCTGCATGCAACAGCACTCCTAGACCCAGACACCGCTGATCTTATCATCGTACCTGGGGCCGCAGGACGAATCAGCGAACCTGAGGATGGGCAAGAAATCGACACCATCCCTCTTCTGCTGGCGCGGACGCTAAAGACTGACCTGCCCACATTGATGAAGAAAGCACTGAACAATCCCAGGGTCCTCGTCGCGACGGTCTGTGGTGGGTCCCTGGCACTGGCAATGGCCGGTCTGCTCGAAGGTCGTCATGCAGTGACTCATTTCATGGGCATGGATGTCCTAGGTGCCACAGGAGCCATCCCAATTCAGGCACGTGTGGTTGATGACGGTGATCTGGTCACTGCTGGTGGGGTCACCTCGGGCTTAGACTTGGGTTTGTATCTGCTCGAACGCGAGTTTGGTCCGCGCATCGCAGGTGCCGTGGAAAAAGTGTTCGAGTATGAGCGACGCGGAACGACATGGCAGAACAAGGGGCTCGAAGCAGTCGCTCTGTAACGCGTTCTGCTCTGTCTCTCTATGCCTCAACGGGTGCTCAAGCAATGAAAGAGAGGATTTTCATGTCTATTACAGGCACTTGGAACGTCAACATCTCAACCCCGATTGGGATGCAAGCAGTCGTCCTTGAACTCACCGAGGTCGGGGGTGTCGTCGAAGGGATCGCCAAGGGATCAGGAGAAAACATTCCACTGATCGATCCTATTCTCGACGGCAATCGGCTTCTGTGGAAGCAGTCGATCACCAAGCCGATGCGGTTGAACCTCACGTTCGATGTCACCATTGACGGGAACACTCTCACTGGCACATCGAAGGCTGGGATGCTACCCACGTCTAAGGTCATTGGCACACGAGTTATCGAGTAGAAAGAAAAGAGTCGGATCGCTTGCAACGACGCAAAGTGTTTGTCATGGGAGCGAGCATGTTCATCGCGCTTTCACTGCTCAGCCTCGCCTTCTTCCAAAACTGGCTGATGGTTGAAATCAGCGCAGCATTCCTGGGTCTTGGACTTGGAGGCTACTTTGCGGTGGACAATGCGTTGGCAACACAGGTCATCACCAGTACATCAGTACGAGGGAAAGATATGAGTGTACTCAACATTGCTAATGCGTTGCCAGCAGTTCTTGCCCCAGCGACAATGGCCTCTCCTCTTTCATTGAGAGTAGGGCTACTTGAATGCTTTCTTCATCTTTAGTGAAATCCCGTTGTGCTTCGGGGGGAGGTCCTGCCTCGGGACAGAATCCTGCTTGTTCCAACGCTTCGGCCAGACGTTGGGCATCACTTGCCCAAGCAAAAAGATCGATGTCTTCATGCTCGCGAGTGATCTGACCCAAGGCAAAATCTACCGCCCAACCGCCACGTACCCAAATTGGGATAGCTCTGGTTTCACACAAAGTCATGATCTCTTGAAGAAGAGCGAGTTGTCGAGTGTTCATGAGAAGATTCTTTCTCCACAAGTGGTTCTATTAATGTAGAACGATCTCTCGAGCTATGGGTAGCAAGCGGGCTGAATCACCAAGAGTGAGACAGACCCATCATGCTTTACGTAGATGGGAAGTCCAAACTGGCAAACTCCCTTGTCATCCTCCAGGCCAATTCTTACACTTATTCTTGACAAGCGCAATCCGGGGAGGACCGCGTACTCTGACAAAGATTGGTGTAGGAGGAAGACCATATGCTCATCGTGAACGACGAACAGCACTTTCGCGCAGGGGTGTTGAGCCTGGAGGACCGATGCAAATACTGCTCCAAAGCCTTTACGGCGTATCCTCTCATCCTAAGCGATGATGTAGATCAGACCGTGTACCATGCAGCGTGCGCCATCGAGCTTGCCACGAAAATCATGGTCGATCTCTACACCTTCTTCAGCCCACCTCCTCCCTATGATCAACTGGTTACTCTCACGGCATCTGGGGCCGTTCCTTATGAGGAGGTGCCTATGCAGTCAAAGGAGATCGAAGAGATCAAGGCCGCGCTGTGGGAGCGAGCGTACCATCAGTGTAGCAGCGTGAGCTGTCCAATGGGGCAGGTGATGGCAAAATCCTGTAAGGGCAAGGTCCAAAGTGGTTGATAGCCGGACGGTCTGTAGTGCCTCCAGTGTCGCGAACTGAGTCGTGAGCTATGCGAACATCCGGTAGCTCACGACTGTTCAACACGAGAGAATTCTTTTCTTCGCTCAGAGACTGGTCATTCGCTCGAGGGGCTCGGGGTACCGAGCCCCTTGTACCGTGATCTTTGAAATGGCACTTTTGATCTCCCGCAGATCGTCGGGCTTCAGGCAAGCAGATCAATTACCGCCCGGTTTGCTTTCCGCGCCTCCGGCGTATAGCGAGGGAGGCGGCTACAGATATCAACACTGGCGAAGGTCGTGTTTTCGTCGATCTTTCCCGTGAGATAGCCCCTGCCCAGGGGGCTGTATGGAACGAATCCAATTACCGAGTTCCTCGCATGCAGGCAGCACTTCCTCCTCAACAGTTCTCCACCACAGCGAGTATTCGCTCTGAACTGCCGTGACTGGCTGGACCGCGTGAGCGCGACGGATGGTTTCTGCTCCTGCTTCAGAAAGGCCGAAGTGTTTCACCTTTCCTTCCTCAATCAGTTCCTTCACCGCTCCCGCTACATCCTCGATGGGCACGTCTGGGTCCACACGGTGCTGATAGAACAGATCGATGGTCTCGACCCTGAGTCGCTTGAGCGAGCCCTCGGCCCCCTGCTTGATGTACTCCGGCCGACTATCCGGGCCCATCTGCTCCCCATTGGGGCCAAATTTGTACCCGAATTTGGTGGCGATCACCACCTGCTCGCGCAAGGGAGCAAGCGCTTCGCCCACCAGTTCTTCATTGGTGAACGGGCCGTAGACCTGGGCGGTGTCGAAAAAGGTAATGCCGCGTTCGACTGCCGACTGGATCAGTGCGATCATCTCCTGCTTGTCGGGAATCGGGCTTTCATCATGGCTCATTCTCATGCAACCGAGCCCAAGGGCCGAGACTTCCAGGGTATTGTTTCCAAGTGTACGCTTCTGCATGTGCTGACCTCCTCTTTTTATTTGTGTTGTCTCCTGTCTTTGCGTTCCAGGTCGGAATTATCTTCCTACACGATCAGCCCTGGTACTGTTCGTCGCTGACTGGTTCCATCCAATCAACGACCTTGCCGTCAAGCTGTTCGGCAATGGCGATGTGCGTCATTGCGGTGGTTGGCGTGGCACCATGCCAGTGTTTCTCACCTGGTGGGAACCAGATCACATCACCCGGTCGAATCTCCTCAATCGGACCTCCCCAGCGTTGGACCCGACCACAGCCGGTTGTTACTATGAGCGTCTGGCCCAGTGGGTGACTATGCCAGGTAGTCCGAGCACCCTGCTCGAATGTGACGCTGGCACCTCCCGTGCGTGCCGGATCAGGTGCTTGGAAGAGAGGGTCAATGCGTACCATGCCGGTAAAATTCTCGGCCGGTCCTTTGCCCGACGGTTGTGAACCACATCGTTTGATGTCCATGTTCTCAAATCCTCCACGTTGTATTGTTTTTGCTTCCTCTGTGTTCCCTTCTCGGAAATGATGTTCTAGGGGTAGTATACATCGTAATTGCTGTATGCTCACCCTTTAGCCTTGACAATAGACTTATCTACATGTATACTTAGAGTATGGAAACATCGTTACCAAAAAGAAACAATATAACATATACATATCAGCAAACTCGTGAGCAGGGGCGAGATTTATTGCGTCGCAACGTTATTGAGACAGCAAGTCGTCTCCTGGTGCAGGAAGGGCCGGACGCCCTCACTGTACGTCGTATTGCCCAGGAGCTAGATTGCTCGACCAAAATACTCTATACCATGTTTCATGGGAAGGATGGCGTCGCGAATGCTTTGTATGTTGAGGGGTGTGAACGTTTGCAGCAGGAACTTGCGCGTGTACCAAAGGTAGATGACCCCACAGCATATCTCTATGCTATGGGGTGGGCTTACTGGAACTTTGCGCTTGAAAACCCTGGTTATTACGGCGTAATGTTCGGTGGTGCGATTCCAAACTTTCATCCCAGTGATACAAGTATTCATATGGCGACAAATGCGTTTGAGATGCTCGTAGAAGTCGTACAACGATATATGGATCAGGGCATACTTGCGAAAGATGATGCAGGAATTATCGCTAAGACGCTATGGGCATCTTTACATGGTGTTGCGAGTCTCCAACTTCTGGGGCATTTTGCAACACTTGAAGATGCTAGAGATGTATCTAATCGCACAATACGTGCGGTTGTTTCGTCGCTTATTCCAGACGAGTTTTCGCGATAGCACGTTTCATGCTTACCTGTTCGCTGTATAGTCGTTCATGTTTTTATACCGGTAACAGTGTTGCTGTTTAGCAAATTTGTTACAAAATTAGGGAAAATTCAGAAGGAGATACCAATTATGTTTACTTTCAAAGGAAAAACGGCCCTCATCACAGGTGCCTCGTCGGGACTCGGCTTGACGTTTGCTCATGCTTTAGCTGAGCGGGGTATGAACATTATTCTCGTCGCACGCTCCGCGGAACGTCTTCGCGCACTAGCAAAAGAGATTTCTGAACAACATACTGTGCATGCCGAAGTGCTTGTCGCTGATCTGAGTCAAGCGCGTGAGGCTGAGCGCATTCAACAAGCGGTTGAGCAACGTGAACTCACCGTCGATTTACTTATCAACAATGCAGGGTTTGCGACACACGGTTTCTTTGAAACACTCGAACCTGAACGCGAGCAGGAAGAGATTATGGTTGACGTAGCCTCAGTTGTCGCTTTGACTCATGCCTTCTTACCACCTATGGTTGCACGAGGAGAAGGAGCTGTAATAAACGTAGCCTCAACTGCTGCGTTTCAACCAGTACCTTACATGGCTGTTTACGGGGCAAGTAAGGCTTTTGTGTTATCATTTTCGCAAGCTCTTTCAGAAGAATACCGGAAACGTGGTATTCGTTTTCTTGCTCTCTGCCCCGGTGCCACCGAGACGAATTTTTTTCAAGTTGTAGACGAAGGGGCTGCAGTTGGTCGTAGGCGAACTTCGGAGCAAGTTATAGCAACGGCTCTACAAGCACTTGAGCAAGGACGCACCGTTGTTATCGACGGACAGGCCAACGCTTTTACCGCATTGACTGTCCGTTTTGTCCCACGCCGACTTGTTACTCGTATCGGCGGACAAATGTTTCGCCCTCGTGATACAAAGACAAAAACACGCGTCAATGCGTCTCTATAGTAGCGAGCAACACATGGAAATTGCCAGCAAAAATCTTTTTTGCTGGCAATTTCCATGTATGTTATACATTCTGTCGAGAGATGCTTACATTTTCCCTGTTTTGTAGCTTCTGTATTGCACGCTCATAGAACGGCAAGGCCAACGCCCGCGCCTCTGTCAGTTTGATACGCTCATACATCCAGTCGAACTTGGCACGCACACTTTTTGCATTCCAATTATCATTGGGTGCATCAATACGGTCCAGGAAGAAATCGATATTGACTTCTAAGAAACTGAGGCTGTCCGCCGCTTGCACCCAATCGGCCTCTTCCCAACCGCCCATCTCATGCACACGTATCAGGTTCGCCACCTCTGTCACCAATGCTTCAGAGGCATGTTGTGTACGCAGAAAATCGCTGACAATGCGAGCCGAGCGTTCCGAATGCTCTCTATTATAAATTGGGTCGTTTGGACCGAGGTCGGGATACTGCTTTGGACTGTCAGGCCCTGGGAAAGCTCGTTCCATATCATGCGTGACCGTTGCCAGTAGCATCACCTCCGTCGCGTTGGGATTGATACGTCGCAGCCATTCCTCGGCCTTGAGCAGGTGCATGGCGTGTCGCCCGTAATGCTCCTTGACCCAACTTCGTGACGCTTCAAGTAAATCGCTCACTATCTATTCCCATCCAGAGGTTTACCCCATGTTACTATGCCGACGACCTGCAACGGCAGCATACCATCGCTATGATAGCGCGACAGAAATGTACGTACTTGGAAATCGAAGTCCACCACTTTTTGCTCCCCCATACGTTCCTTCGCAAACCCACTTCTCGAATGTAAACCCTCGATAAAGTCGTCGATTGACTGATTAAAAGGCATAGGAGCAGTCTCTTTACGCCCTTGTTGCAGAAAAAATCCTCGCTTCTCTAACTCAATAACGGCATCAGCCGTCCCGTAGTCTCGACCCATCCCAAACGCTGTCCGCAACTTTTTCAACTCATCCTGCCACGGCATAGCTAGTGTATGGCGATAGATGAGCGCGAGCAATCCGTTCTGCGTGAGCATTGAGCGAAAACGTGGAAAAGCTATCGACCAGTTGGGCCAGTGAATGCTTGAGCCAGCCGTGATAAGTGCATAGGGCGGCGCAAGTGGCACATCTTCCAGCTTGCCATAGAGCCAGTGCAAGTTAGGGGAATCGCCATCGGGAAGTTGCTTACCCTGCTCTATCATGTTGTGTGAAAAATCAACGGCATCGACGCGCTCGACACGCATAACAAGATTTCGCGCGATATCGCCTGAACCTGCACCAACATCCAGTACATCGCGTGGCCCGTCAGTAATGAGACCCGTGAGAATATCGAATACTTCTGCTGGATAGGGTGGGCGGTAATGGTACGCATCGACCACTTGACGGTCCTTGAATGCTTCAGCATAATACGTGCCGAAACGCTCTGGTTTTGGTTGCATTATCTTCCCTTCGCGTATGTACGGCTAGCGAGAATATTCATGAGCAACAGAAATGCCATATCCATCTTACAACATTTTATTTTCGTGCAAAAATCACTTGACAACGATAATAGCAATATGCTATATTATAAATAGCGAACGGTTATTATGATTTTCATTAGGAAAGCTTTCTTACAGAACATCTTACCCGTAAGCCTGGAGGGACATGGCATGGACATTGGTGCATTATACGCATTGCTACTCAATCCAAACATTGTTTTTTTACTGTTTGTTGTTGCGACGCTCGGCATTTACTTTGAGCTAGTCCATCCCGGTGCCATGTTCCCAGGTGCAATAGGTACCGTCGCTCTACTGCTTTTCCTCTTTACAGCGACAGCCTTGTCGCCGAACTGGGCTGGCTTAGTCTTGATGCTCCTGGCGGCGGTCTTACTTGTTCTTGACGTGAAACTACCTGGACATGGTGTGCTGACGGTTGGTGCTGTGATCTCGCTTATTGTTGGAGCATTGCTTTTCTTCAATAGTGGAGGCACACATGATGGAGCATATCTCAATCCTCTCGTCGTTTATAGTGTCGCAGGTATTGTTGGCATTGTTGGTATTATGCTGGCGAGAATTGCCTTACGTCTACGCAAGATGAATGTTACGACAGGTGTGCAAGGTATGATCGGTGCCACCGTTATCGCGCGAACGCCTCTTCTACCGGAGGGACGCGTGAACTACGGTGGCGAGAATTGGGCAGCTATTCTAGATGACCCTGCTATGTCTGCTGATCCTGGCTCAAAGCTGCAAATAGTTTCTGTAGAGGGACTGCGGCTGCATGTACAGCCTTTAGGTTCCGTATTAAGTAGTGGTACGCAAGCTATTCAGATGCTCAAGTAAATGGTGTCTTACAAGAAGGAGAAATGCTCATGAACCCTACCGTCGCGATTGTGATTAGTGTTATTGTAATTATCGTGCTCTTTCTAATGTTCTCAGCTATTCGTATTGTGCAGCAATACGAGCGCGGTGTAATCTTCGTTCTCGGACGTTTGACTGGCGCAAAAGGTCCAGGTGTCTTCCTGGTACCCCCATTCATTTCACGCATGGTCAAGGTTGACCTGCGTATTGTGACTCTGACTGTGCCGCCGCAAGAGGTAATTTCACGCGATAACGTTACGATTAAAGTGACTGCCGTACTCTACTTCTATGTTGTCGATCCTGTCGCGGCTGTTGTCAACGTGATGAACTTCGTCCAGGCGACCACGCAGATTGGGCAAACAACGTTGCGTAATGTGTTAGGTCAGTCAGAACTTGACGAGATATTGTCACAGCGCAACAAAATCAACCAGGATTTGCAAACGATTATCGACGAGCATACTGAGCGTTGGGGCGTAAAGATGACAGCAGTAGAAATCAAAGACGTAGAGCTACCCATAACGATGCAACGCGCAATGGCAAAACAGGCCGAGGCGGAACGTGAGAAACGCGCCAAGATCATTCATGCAGAAGGTGAGTTCCAGGCGTCGGCTCAGTTGGCGAAGGCCGCTGGTGTCATCGCGGGACAACCGAACGCGATGCAACTCCGTTACTTGCAAACCTTGACCGAGATTGCCGTTGAGAAGAATTCGACCATCATCTTCCCATTACCAATGGACCTGATCGAGCCGATGGTGAACATGATGAAACGCCAGCCGGAGGCCAAACAGCAACCAATCAACGGTGGACCATACATCCCGCAGAAGGATAGCCCATTGTCTGAACTGCCGCGTTAAAGCAAAAAACAACAAGAACGGAGCGTACAAGAAAAGCTCTTGTACGCTCCGTTCTTGTTGTTTTACAGGTTACTGTGGTTTTCGCCTTGCTTACTGTGCAGATACTCGGCGCAGGCACGGTATGTTTCTTCTGAAATAAGTCCTTTGGACACATAATGCGTAAGCATCACGTCCAATTTTAGAATACTCATCAGATTGTACCCGTGCTGGCGCAATCGTTCAGCAGCACCGTGTTCGCGGTCGATGAGAACGATAACGTCCTTCACCTTCAAACCATTTTCTTCCAATAGTGTCGCGGTTTCCTGTGTGCTACTTCCCCTTGTGATGAGATCGTCGATGATAAGGGCGGTGTCACCTTTCGTAAAACGGCCTTCAATACCGCGCTTGCCCGTTCCTTCTGGGCGGATGCGCGCATAGATCATCGGCGTCGAAGTCTCTAGCGAATAGGCCGATGCTAGAATGAGACCTCCCACTGGTACTCCTGCGACCAAGTTGAAGGGGTGAACACGTGCGCGGCGCAACGACTGCGCCAAATTGATTTCCTGTTGCATAAGTTTTGCTGCAACACTTAGTGCGGTTGGATTGCTAATAAGAACCTTGGGGTTGATGAAAATTGGCGAACTCACGGCAGACTCGCTCACCGTAAAATTTCCAAATTGGACTCCTCCAAGATCAAATAGTATCTGTGCCAACCAAAGATTATCCAGTGACTGCTCTTTCGCCACCTCTCATCATCCTTTCTGCGGAGAACTTTTTGTAGTATGGAGTATACCATATCACATAGACGACGCCAACTGTCTATATCCATTCTTCTCTTGCATTATAGACGGTTGTATGATAACGTACCAACGAATACAGTACAAAAGAAATTTTCAGGTGAAGTTATATGCCAATTATTAGTTGTATAGACGTGGGGAAGTCGTTTGGCGCGGAGCGTATCTTTGCAGGTATCACGTTTCAAATTAACGAACATGATCGTATTGGGCTGGTTGGACCAAATGGTGCTGGCAAGTCCACATTGCTAAATATATTGGCGCATCGAGAAGAACCCGATGAAGGCACCGTCTCCGTTGCGCGTAACACACGCATTGGCTATCTCACACAATATGTCGATTTTCAGCCACACAACACACTGCACGAAGAATTGTTGACGGTCTTCTCAGAACTACGCTCCTGGGAGCAAGAGCTAAGCGTACTGGCTCAAGAGATATCTTCTTCCAGTGTGCAAGGAAATAAAGCCTTGTACGATACGTTGTTGGCGCGTTACGACGACTTGCAGTCACGCTACGAACATGCGGGCGGCTATACCTACGAAAATCGTGTCGAGCAGGTACTCGATGGTCTTGGCTTCACACGTGAGCAACAGGAAGCTCCCGTCACTCAACTCAGCGGGGGACAACAAACACGCGCCTCACTCGGCAAACTTCTGTTACAGGAGCCGGATGTATTGTTGATGGATGAGCCAACAAACCATCTCGACCTCTCCGCCCTTGAATGGTTAGAAACCTACCTTCTAGGTTGGAAGGGGGCAATGGTCATCGTGGCACATGACCGCTACTTCCTCGATAAAGTCGTGTCGCGTACCATCGAGATGGCCTTTGGACGTATCGAGGAATATCCAGGGAACTACACCAAATACCTCAGCTTACGCGAAGAACGTATGGAGCGACACGCTCGCGAATATGAGGCGCAGCAGGCACATATTGCTCATACCGAAGAGTTTATTCGCCGCTACAAAGCAGGACAGCGTAGCAAAGAGGCGCGAGGCCGGCAGAAGTTGCTAGATCGTCTTGAGCGTGTCGAACGCCCGCAAGATTTTCCAGAGCTGCATTTCCAGTTTGCTTCTGCCATGGATAGCGGTCTGGTTGTCTTTTCGACGCACAAATTAGCCGTTGGCTATGGTGGTGGTGCAAGACGTGACCCACAAAAAAGTGGTGAACCTACTGTATTAGTGCGTGTCGCGGACCTGGAATTGGTGCGCGGCGACCGTGTTGGTTTTATCGGTCCTAATGGGGCTGGCAAGACAACAGTTTTACGCACATTGATTGGTGAATTACAGCCAATTGCTGGGCAGGCACAGCTTGGGCATGGAGTGCGCGTCGGCTACTATTCGCAGACACACGCGGGCCTCAACTACGAACGTACCGTTATCGACGAAATCCGACAGGTGAGCTTCTTGAGCGAAGAGGGGGCACGCGGCTTCCTGGGACGTTTCCTCTTTTCTGGTGATGACGTGTTCAAGTCAATTGGCTCTTTGAGCGGTGGCGAGCGTAGCCGTGTCGCATTAGCAAAATTGACACTGCAAGGCTCTAACCTTCTCATTCTCGACGAGCCGACAAACCATCTCGACCTGCAATCACGTCAATTCCTTGAAGAGATTCTCAGCGATTTTGATGGTACGCTGCTTTTTGTCTCACATGATCGCTACTTCATTGATAGCCTTGCCAGCAAAGTATGGGCCATCGAAGATGGTGTGTTAATTCCCTATATGGGCAACTATACTGATTATCGCACGAAGAAGCAGCCAATCTTGCTCGATGTACCTGCACCAACCACCAAGAAAACTGTCGTCGCTGCCAAACCGTCCGCGCCAGTCGCGAAACCGAACAACAAAAAAGCTTCAAAGGTAAAGACGCGTACTGTAGAGGATGTTGAACGTGACATCGAGAAGGCCGAGGCACAGGTGAAGACTGTAGAAGCTGCCCTCTCAGAAGCCGCTCTCCATGCCGATGCTGAACAACTGACACAACTATCAGCCGATTACGAGCAGGCCAAAGCAGTGGTTGACGAACTTCTCGTTGAATGGGAACGCTTGGCCGATGCCGACGATATGGGAGCGTGACACATCACGCTCCTTCCCCTATCTCTTTTTTCTCACTCCCACTATCACACCGCTGATCAATCCAATAATCGCTAACACAAGCGGCAACACAGTCGCCAATATCAGCCAACCACCCAGGAAGATGAGTGGTTGTAATAGCCTTGCATGCGCTTGTAACTCAAAAATAATCTGCCTGTATATTGGTCGATAGCCAAAACTTATGCCGAGTATGGCTGCCGCCAGCAAACTGAAGATGAGTGTGACGAAGACACGGAGAAAACCATAGCGATACGAGCCACGTGTGGCATTGACACATAAAATCGCTAGTCCCACACTCTCAAGCAGGAAGGACAATGCGATTGGTAGCGTTGGACCCACTACTGGTAGTAATCCACCAGCAATGCCTAGCGTGAGACCTACCAACTGAACGATAGCTCCTACAAAGAGGGACATAGGCCAGCCGCGTCTCTGCTCAGAAGCGATCAACCCATTTTTAGGGGGCATTTTACCACTATTTTGTGCCACTGCGATACTGGACATAATGTTTGTCTTGATGGCATAACTTTCGGGATTGCTGGCATCTAATTCCAGGGAGTGTTCAATCGCAGTAAGTGCCTCCTGATTGCGTCCCATATTCGAGAGCAGAACGGCACCCATACTCCAGGCAAGTGCGTTATCGGGTTCTTTTTGGCGCAACTGACTGACGGTAGTAAGTGCCTCTGGAAATCGACCCATCATACCAAGAATCTGGCTTTTTAGTGTCAGCCCGGAACTATCATCAGGCGTGAACCGTAATGCCTGATTGGTAAGGCGTAACGCTTCCTCTGTATTTTGCATCCGAAACAACCGCATAGCTTGTTCGAGGAGTAAGCTACTTTGTTGCGAATTTTGTTGCGGCGGAGAGGGCGACATTTGCGCGGTTGCTGTCGCCTTATAAGAACTTTGTTGCGCCTGAGTTGTTGGCGATGAAGTCCGTACATCGACTGGCGACGACTGTGGTGGATAGGCCAATGGAAATGTTGGTGATCTCGGAATGCTAGACATTTCTCCAACCAGTATGATAGGATCAGGTGCCTGTCCAAACACTTGTGGACGTTGTTGCTCTCCCAATATGTTCGTAAGATACATGTACAAGCTTTGGAGCGTGTTATTTCCTGTTGCGTCGGTAGCAGCACCGCTCAAACCGACAATCATACGTAGCATGAGCAGACCGAGGCCACGTTCTCCTGTTTCAGCACCGAACTCGTTGCCACGACAGGAACACATGAAGATACGATCCCGTTGCTGTTGTAGCCCTGCGAGTAGTGTAGGACCGAGCAGAGGTAACACATCAAATGCTGTGGTGCGACGTGCGTTCCATGCCTGCCCCGTCTGAAATGAGTCCAGAATGAAGATAATTTGTGCGGCACTACTTCGTGTTATGACTTGTTGAGCAAGCGAAAGGAGATTCAATCCTGTTCGTGGGTCACTATATTTGGTGTCGGCCAATGCAAGACATCCGTTGCCGCTATTCACATCAACAAATGCATGGCTTGCAATATAAATAAGCACGAGATCATCTGGTTGAGCAACCGAAAGACACAGTTGTAGTGTGAGAGACCCAACAAGGTCTCTTGTTGCGTTTGCGCCGTAGACATACTGTACGTTTGCAGGTTCCCACTTGCCTCCCTTATCATTTACCAACCATTGTGCAAATGCGCGTGCATCATTCTCGGCAAACTGTAGCGGTTGAAATATCATATCCTGGTAGTTATTGACACCTACAACAAGTCCAAGGCGTCTGCCCATGCAATTTCCTCGCGTCTAGCGTACTTTTTTTATTGTGTAAATATTGTACGCCACTTCGTCTCTTCGTGGTGAGAAACAGGCAAAAACAGGTACTTTTTGGATGTGCTGTGAGTGGTGAGACACATCTGTACATACTATAAGATGGATGTTGTATATTTTTTTTGTTAGTATCTTCTACTCGATAAGGAGGATTAGAGAATGGCGCGTGTTTTAGGATTGACAGGCAATATCGCGTGCGGCAAAACCTCTGTCGGACAGATGTTAGTAGAACTTGGTGCCGAACGCTATATTGATGCAGACGCAACCGTTCACTCACTCTACGCATCTGGTCAGCCCATCGCTATCAGCGTCGCTGAAACATTTGGCACTTCTGTCATGAACACTGATGGCAGTGTTGACCGCAAGGCACTGGGAGCGGTAGTGTTTCAAGATGCCGAAGCGATGCGCCGACTAGAGCGTATTGTACACCCTGCCGTTGGCGGCGCATTGATGAAAGAGCTAGCCCTTGTTAGCCCAACAGGAATTGCCATTATCGATGCCGTGAAGCTCTTGGAAGGAAATTCGGGCACTCTATGTCAGAGCAAGTGGATCGTCGTGTGTCCAGAAGCACAGGAACGTGCGCGACTCATTGCACGTAACGGTTTTAGCGAGCAAGAAGCAGACGCACGTATTCGTGCTCAGTCTCCTGTCGAGCCACGACTCTCCCTCGTCGATGAAGTCATCGACAATGGTGGCTCGCTCGCACAGACACGCGCACAGGTCGTAGCTGCATTTGAACGCTTTTGTCGCAAATTTCCCGCATAATCTCTCTTATATTTGTCAGACTACTACGACATTGCCTTCGTACCGATAACGGCAAATAGCGGGTCATGCCCTCTATGCAGCCACGACGCCTGTTTGTCTATATGTCGCTCAACCTCGATTGTTGCAAATCCGCCAGCAAGCTCGTAATATCGCTGCACAAGTGCAATATGACTCTCGTTATTGCCCTCGTACCAGATATGTACAGCCTTCGTGGGGAACATCCTATCCGAGAAATGTACTAACGAAACGCCTCCTGGTTTGAGTACTCGTGCCACCTCACGAAATACCTCTACGGGATGCTTGAGATATTGTACCGATACCGTATTAATGACCCCATCAAAATAGGCATCGGGAAATGGCAACTGCGGATTTTTGTTGAGATTATGTACGACGTAGCGCGTCAATTGCGAATTAGCTTGCAGTTCAGCCTCATTCATACCCAGCCCAACAACCTCTTGATAACGTACATCCTCTGGTAGATGCGAGCGATAACTGCTCATAATATCGAGAATATGAGCCTGTGCAGGTACATGGCGGCGAATAGTGTCCGTCACAGCAGCGATTGCAGTATCGTCGATATGGACAACCATACGCGGCGCAACATAAAAATTACTATCATCCGACTCGTCTTGTCGCGTAAAATCGCGCGGGGAAAAGTTTTGTATCATCATTCGACCCTTGTGTATAAGTTTGACTGTATTGTAAACTACGTATCGACTCTTCTAATTATGCACTGCATATGTATGCAAAAAGCAATGGTTACAAAAAATCCTGAGTATGCTTACATCTACGCGTAAAAATACGCTATTGACAGGTGTCTTGCGATTTCGTATAATCCGCTCAGCTACTTACGATGGACTCCAAACCTGCCACAGATCGGTATTACACTATCTCATTTTTAGGGAAGTACAAATTGTTGACGAAGATATCTTGTGAGTGCAAGTGTAATTGAACAATTCGTAGGTCGATTGGTGAGATTTGCAACGTTGCTAACGTATTAACACCTAAGATGAATGTTGTTTTTGAGAATTGTTCTAAAAAGCATTCTTCGATTCAGATGGTTTTTATGTTGTTTCGGTAATGTTGAAGGAGGCTAACTGCACTATGCAGAAGCGCATGACACGTATTTTTGCCCTCATAATGGGTATTCCCCTGTTATTGGCATTCCTTGCCGCCTGTGGTTCTGGCACTACAGGTACTGGTGGTAGCTCAACTCCTACTGCTGGTTCCAAAACTATTGAGATTGCCACAGAGTTGCCAGTCTCAGGTAAGGATACCAGTAGCGGCAAACCTGCCGAGGATGGTGCTCACCTCGCCGTCGATGAGGCGAACAAAAACAACACTGTTCCTGGCTACAAGTTCGTATTTGTGGCGAAAGATGATGTTGGTGCCAAGGGTATCCATGACGCTGCTGTTGGCGCACAAAACGTGCGATCATTGATTGATGATGCTCTTGTCGCTGGTATAGTCGGACCTTTCAATAGCGGCGTGGCACAGAGTGAAATGCCAATTGCAAATAAGGCACCGATCCTCCTTATTAGCCCCTCGAACACAAATCAGTGTCTTACACAAGAAGGTGCGGACATTGGCTGCACAGGCGCAACAGACTATGTACCAACATTACGTCCAACAGGCAAGGTGACGTACTTCCGTATTGCGACCACTGATAACCACCAGGGGCCAGTAAACGCTGATTACCTGTACAAAACCTTCGGTTACAAGAATGCATATGTTATTGATGATGCTGAAACCTATGGTGTTGGTATCGCCAATACATTCTCCGGCGAATGGACGAAATTGGGTGGGAAGATTCTTGGGCGCAGTAGCGAGCAAAGTTCGACAACATCGTATGTCTCCCTTCTCACACAAGCCGCATCTCTAAAACCCGATGTGATCTACTTCGGTGGTCTCGACTCTACTGGTGGTATCTTGATTCGTCAGCAGATGCAGCAAGTAGCTGCGTTGAAAAACACTCCCTTTGCTGGTGGTGACGGTCTTGTGACGCCTACGTTTGCTTCAACTCTCGGCGTGAGCGGTGGTCCAGTATATGGTACCGTTGCCAGTGTCGATGTGACGAAAAATCCCTCTGCCGCCGATTTTGTCAAAAACTATCAGGCCACGTATGGACCTCTTGGTGCATATAGTGCCGCTGGTTACGACTGTGCTAAGATTGTCATTCAGGCCATAAAGGCAGCCCTTGCTAGCGGTGCCCAGACACCACAAAACAATGGCGACTCCGCTGGTGCGAAGACTTTCCGCCAGGCAGTCATCGATGCAATGTCTAAGGTTGATTATACCGGTCCTACCGGCCATCACACCTTCGACAAAAACGGTGATACCACAAACAAAATCATCACCATCTTCCAACTCGCCAATATCAACGGCAAGCCCGATTGGAAGACCGTTTCCGTAGTAACCTTGTCTTAGTACACATAGTGTGCCGTACCATGCGAATCGGATGAGCCATGAATGCTGATGTGACTCGCGTGGTCAGTACAGGGAATAGTCGGCAGATAAACAAAAATTTGCTTGACTATTCCCTTCTCCTCTAATTATTCAATCTTCCAGTACACAATAAATTTGGGAAGTTGAGAATGAAGTAAACATATGTTAATATTACAAGAATTAATCGCTGGCCTTGTGACAGGTGCGATTTACGCTCTGATTGCTTTAGGTTACACGATGGTCTATGGCATCATCGAATTGATCAACTTCGCTCACGGCGATATTTTTATGGCCGGCACCCTCGTCTCTATTTTTATTCTCGGTCTGCTAGGCGTTTCTGGAGCATCACATCTCAATCCCTTTGCACTAGCAGGTGTAATGATACTGGCTTGCCTCGGTTCCATGCTCTTCTGCGCTGTGTTAGGTATCGTGATAGAACGTGTTGCCTATCGTCCTCTCCGTAACGCGCCACGTCTTGCACCGCTCATCTCTGCTATTGGCGTTTCGCTTATTCTTGAGGATGCAGGAAAGCTGTGGAAGGGTGCCAATTTGATTTCATTCCCTCAAATTTTTCCACAGATCAACTACACTCTTTTAAGTACAAATCAGGGGAATGTAACCATAAGCAGTATAAATATTCTGGTACTCGTCGTTGCGGTTGTACTTATGGCAGCTTTGCAGTTGTTCATCACTCGGACACGAACAGGACGTGCCATGCGTGCAGTTGCTCAAGATCGTGATGCAGCCGCTCTCATGGGTGTCAATGTGGATCGTGTGATCACGATTACCTTTTTCATCGGTGCCGCCCTTGCAGGAGCCGCCGGGTTTATCTATGGTTTGCAGTATGGCAGTACTTTCTTTTATATCGGTTTTCCACTTGGCCTTATTGCCTTTACCGCCGCCGTGGTTGGTGGCATCGGTAACATCGTCGGAGCTATGCTGGGTGGTATCCTGATCGGAATCATTGATGCTCTGTCTACATTCATCCCTGATACTGTATTGCCACATGGTGGTGCTGCGTGGCACGAAGCCGTGATCTTTGCGATCCTGATCTTGATCCTCATCTTTCGTCCCTCTGGGCTACTTGGTCAACAAACACCGGAGAAGGTATAGAGATGATGCAGATTCGTACATATACGTTGTCGGAAATGAGGTGATAAGGTATGTCCACACTAATACGTTCCAGTTCGCTTCTTCCTACGGCTGCTCCACGCCCGCTACTACTCAAATGGGTTGTTGCATTATTAGTACCTATCGCAATCTTCACCTTCATCTGGAGTGGCGAAGAAATTGTCAATAACGTGCTACTAACATTGTTTGGAGCTGGCAGTGCTAAGCAGAATACTGTTGGACTTGTCTTTGCAGCCGTCTTTATTATCGTTTTTTATGCTATTGTGATTACCCTCGCGGGCTATCTCGTCGCAGCAGATACAGGGCACCGGCGTACTATTGAGGTATGGATAGATATCCTCGTCTTCGTTCTTGTTCCACTCTTCCTTGTCATGGGCATTGGGCTTATTATTGGTTTAGCCCTATGCGCTATTATTTGGCCCATTTACTTCTATGTACGCAATCGTATCCGCAAAATGAGGAACTACACGTCACCTCAACCATTTGAAAATCTTGTCGTCATGGATGATATACAACGAAGTCAACTTATGAAGCGTGCGATAGCAGGTAGCTTCTGGTTTGCTACTGCCTTCGCAATTGTATGGCTGATTGCGGATATCGTCTACTTCGTCAGCGGCACTCTGCCCGTTCTCCTTCTCATCTGGGCGATAATTCGCACCATTCTTCTTCCAGTTGCAGGCTATTTTCTTGGTCGTTTAGCTGGGCAATTTGCCTTGCGCCGCACTCTCTCAACGAAAGAGATAAAGAACAGTGAGAGCAATGAGATTGGCAATGGTCGCCGAGGAGTACGTGTAAGCTTACAACGCAGATTAGAAGTGCTGTCCAGAGGGCGAGCTAATGAAGAGGCAAAAGATTTGGTACCAAATGATTTTCCTCTCCGTAGCAGAGGTGCCCAACGTTTTTTCATCACGTTGCTTGTCATCTTCGTCCTCTTTTATCCCTTCATCGACCCTTTCTTATTCGGTCAGGGTACGGACGGTCGTTTAGCGGGCTATGGTGACGCAGGCTACTACGTCATTCTCGCACTTGGCCTCAACATTGTTGTCGGCTTTGCAGGCTTGCTAGACCTGGGCTATGTGGCGTTCTTCGCCATTGGTTCTTATGTATGGGGTATTGTTGGTTCACATCAGTTTTCCATCATAACGGGCATTCCTGTCAATATACAAATTCTACCCTGGCTCTTCTGGCCGATGCTCATCGTTACCGCACTGATCGCAGCATTATTCGGTCTCCTACTTGGTGCGCCAACATTACGTCTACGCGGTGACTATCTCGCAATCGTGACACTCGGTTTTGGCGAGATTGTGCCTATTGTCTTTCTGGAATTGGATAAGTACACAAACGGCCCAAATGGTATTGTTGGTGTGCAACCACCCGCATTCCCCGGTGCTGACTGGACTACTGCACTTCCATACTACTACCTCATTTTAGCTTTGATTGTATTAGTCCTCTTTGCGAATATTCGCCTACGCGATTCGCGTTTAGGACGTGCATGGATTGCTATTCGCGAAGATGAAATTGCAGCGTCCTCTTCAGGCATTAACCTCGTGAACACAAAACTGCTGGCCTTTGCCGCAGGTGCATTTCTCTCTGGTATTGCCGGTGCATATCACGCCGCAAAACTCGGTGGCGTAACACCCGATGACTTCAGTTTTAACGACTCTGTGATTTATCTCGCAATGGTTGTTATTGGTGGCCTCGGTAGTATCCCTGGTGTTATGGTTGGTGCGCTTGCTGTCTATGCGATTAACGAATTTATCCTGGCACAGCTTGACACTTTAGGGGCTGCTCCAACCACCATCATTCATCCCATTTATGCTGCGATTGGTCAAGTTATCCCTGGTTTTACCTTTGGGAATATCCGCAATCTCATCTTTGGAACAATTCTTGTGGTTGTGATGATCTATCGACCCGAAGGATTGATACCCAGTGCCAGACGGCGACGTGAGTTACATCAAGTTGATTCTGATGTCGAGGCAGCAGTCGATTTAGGTTCGCTCGATGCAGTACCTGGATCACCAGGATTTGAGTCTGAAGTGCATGTTGAGTAATTGAGCAGCAGAAGAGTAGGAGAAAATGCATGAATGTTGAACGTGCAACTCTGGCAGGTGAGGCAGGCGAGATTACTACTCAGCCGCTTCTTGAATTGAATGATGTGACGAAGAGTTTCGGTGGTCTGACGGCGGTACAAGGTGTGAATTTACAAATTCGACCAAGAGAAATTGTAAGTATTATTGGACCCAACGGAGCAGGGAAAACAACCGTTTTTAATCTCATCACCGGCATTTATCGTCCAACTTCGGGGGCTATTCGACTACAGGGAAGGTCACTCGCTGGCTTACATCCTGACCAGGTACTTGTGTATGGTATCGCACGTACATTCCAAAACATTCGTTTGTTCAACAACATGACTGTATTGGAGAATGTGCTGGTTGGTCAACATACGCAACTCAAAGCAGGGGTGCTGGGTTCACTTTTTCGCCCACCACGTGTTGTAAGGGAAGAGCAAGAGGCTCGCAAACGCGCTTTAGAGTTGTTAGCTTTCTTTGGCCCAACCCTTGTTGAACGGCAAGATGAGTACGTCCTCAACCTCTCTTATGCAGAAAAGCGCCGTGTCGAGATCGCAAGAGCACTCGCGGCAAAACCTAAGCTACTTCTGCTAGACGAGCCAACTGCTGGTATGAACGACACGGAAACTGAGGAAGCTGTAAAATACATTCGTCGCCTGCGTGATGAATTAGACTTGACTATTCTCTTAATCGAACACAAACTCGCCGTGACTATGGGTCTATCTGATCATATCGCGGTGCTTGACTATGGACGCAAAATCGCTGAGGGTCTTCCCGAAGAGGTACGCAACAACGAGAAGGTCATCGAAGCATATCTTGGGAAATCTTCTACTATCAACGAACCTGCCGAGTAACGAGAAAATTATTCCATCTTACTTAGAATGTGCAAGAGATGGAAGATAAACTATAATCGAGGTTTATTATGACCGCCGTATTGCAACTGAACGATGTAAATACTTATTATGGACCAAGCCACGTCTTGCAAAACGTCACTTTAGAGGTCAACCAGGGGGAAATTGTTTGTCTCCTGGGTGCCAATGCCGCTGGTAAGACCACGACTATGAAGACTATCTTTGGGCTTGTACACCCCAAAAGTGGCACCATCCAATTTGAGGGCAAACCCATTCAAAGTAAACTGACGGGCGATATCGTGACATCAGGTCTGGCTCTCGTGCCAGAGGCACGGCGTATCTTTCCCCGTATGACCGTCTACGAAAATCTGGAAATGGGCGCGTTCAGTCGCCGCAACCGCAGTGAGATCAAACTAGATATGGATCACGTCTGCCAGATTTTTCCCCGTATCAAAGAACGTTTGAAGCAGGTTGCAGGCACAATGTCCGGTGGTGAGCAGCAGATGCTGGCAATGGCACGTGCGCTTATGTCACGCCCGCATATGGTTTGTTTGGACGAGCCATCGATGGGACTCTCACCTATTCTTGTGGAAACTGTTTTCAACACCATTTTGCGTATTCGCGGTGAAGGGGTAACGGTCTTCCTCGTAGAGCAAAACGCATCTATGGCACTCAGCCTCGCCGACCGAGGCTACGTTCTGCAAACAGGCAAAATCGTCCTGACGGATACCGCAAAAAACTTGCTCACCAACGATCTTGTACGACAAGCCTATCTTGGTGGCGCATAAAATTATATATACAGTAGCTGTGGGTCGTTCGCATGCGAACGACCCACAGCTACTGTATATATTTACTTCTTATCAAGCTTCTGATGCAGTTCGTTGATGCGCTGTATCACTTCCGCGAGCGTTGTTACACCCATCTCTTCCATGTCTTCGCGTAGGCTTTCCAAAATTTCTAGCCGCTCCATATCATCGTATTCGTCAAAATCATTGTCATCCGTTGTATTTACCTGTATCCCCTTTGAGTTTTGCATATTCATCACCTTTGCTCCTTATTCGTATAAAAATGAGGTATTGGCGTCTTGATAGCTCCAGCCTGCCTGCGTATCATTGCCTGTATCGACAACAGCGGGCACACCTTGCGGCTGACCATGAGCAGCATCGACAGCCACAGTATACAATCCCTTGCCAGCACCGAGCCTGTGACCCTGCCAGAGCAAGCGATTATGTGTGAGAAAGAGAAAATGACTACTATCCGTCGCCCACAAACTATTCGGCACAGGTTGCAGTAATACGTTGACTTCCGCTATCGTTGTACTGTTAGTGGGCGTAGCTCCATCACTTAAAAGCACATGCGACTGCTGTTCCGCTACCTGTACAATTTGTAGCGTATGCGGACCATCCACCAACAAAAACTTGCTATTGGGCGACCAGTAGGGCACACTATTCCCCTCAACGGTGAAAGTAAAGGAAGAGCCTGTAGTAATGTTGACGAGCGTGTCTTTCTGGCCCGTACTATACAATACCGTGTTGCCATCAGGTGACCATGCAAACTGTGTGCAGGTACAGGTCGCCAACGTCTGGTCTTTACCATCGGGTGCATGTAAGATGAGTTGTATTGTCAGTGCCGTCTCTGAAACGCGTTGAGTCGAGGATTTTGTAGGGGCCGGCTCAGCGTACAATAGGAAGGGTTGCGCGTGATGAGGTTGCCACAGAATACGTTCGAGGGCAGCAGGAAGTGGATGGCCTGCTAGTGGTGGTAACAAAAAGCGGGTATTTGTCCCCGTTAACGAAACAGTGAATACACCTCTTTTTGTTATTCCTATAGCCGAAGAATCAGTATAAGAGAGCGACAGCAGTGAGTCGCTACTGGGTAAATTTTTAGCTGCTATACCGCCAGGTTGATCATTTTGCGACGCCCACCAGAAGGCATTTTCCGGCGTCTGTGAAGCGCTAGGCTCTTGTCGATAGATAAGACGGGTTCCGGTTGCGTTCCACATCGGGTTACTATATTGAACACTGGAGCTAGAGAGCATAATGGGGATAGCACTACCACCGTCGATACCAATGGTATTGACGGTGCTGGGTGTATCTGTAATTTGTCCTGTAACTGCGTTTACTGCAAGTTGTTTGGCTGCTGCTGTTTTAGCAAAAGAATCATCAAGTGCGCGAAATACAAGGATTTGATGTGTCGGCGACCAGCTATAACCTACAACGGGGGTATCCTGAGTAACCGCTGCAAACGCATTTGCACCATTGGGATCGCTTGTCCAGAGATGTCCGTCACGTATAAATGCAATCTCGTTACTCCCAAGATGGCCTGGGCTGCACGCTGCGAGACTGACAAGCATCAACATTAAGAAAAGAAAAATCCGTCTCTGTCTCATGGACTGAGTATAGTCCTGTCTCATATACAGGTCAAGAGTAGAGCTGCATAGATGTACTTATTTCATCGAATATGATATGCTTTTTTCATCAGGTTATGATAGTACAAACGTACATAGAGGCTCGGTGACTCATGACTCAATTAGAAAGACTACTCTTCCTCAATACGAGGAACGAACGGGGTCGGTTACGCTACGTTTCTGATATATGTTTAGCCCTTGTCGGTGTTCTCTTTATAACAGGCTGTATAGTCCTGTTCCATCTCTCTTTTATTCGCAATATCTCGTTGCTCTATCTTTTCATTGTGTGGCTGCTAGCGATTAACCGGGGCCTCTACTCAGCATTATGGGCTTCCATCTTCGCTTTTTTCTCCTTTGACTTTTTCCTTGTGCCACCACTTTTTACCTTCACCATTGGCGACCCTGCCGAGTGGCTTGCCTTGTTTTTCTTCCTGGCTACGGCCATTGCGACAGGACTGATTGCCTCACGATTGCGTCAGAGTGTGCAGGATGCCAACCGTCGGGAGGACGAGGCGCATGCCCTCTATCAACTTGTGCGAGCTACCGCAAGTGTGGGCGATATTCATAACCAGCTAAAAATTGTGGCCCATACTATCGAAGAAGTTTTCACACCCTCCGGTGTACGGAACTGTTCTATTCTACTGCCAAATAGTGAGAGCGGACGAACAACATTTGAATACGTACAAATGGCAGTAGACGCTGGCTTCCCATCGTCTGATGAAGAAGCCATGCACTTATGGGTGATGAAAAACGGCCAACCACGTGATCTCTACGATGTCCCACTTGTGCCAAAGACTGCGACCGTGTATGCCTCGAAGGTTGTTGTTCATACCACGGAGCAGTCTCACGTGCCCCGTCGTTACATTCGACTCATTCCGTTGACAATAGGGACACACGTTATCGGAATTGTCCGTTTGACCGTCGAAGATGATCCCGCTGTCCATGACGATCAAAAGCTTCTACCCTCTATGTATACATCTTCTGCTCAGCGCACGAACACATCGAATTTTTTTGCGAGGCTTATAAATAACATTGTTGGAGCGAAGCGCGAGCAAGCATTGTTGCAGACCGCGTTCTTTCAAGCGTTCCTGGATCAAGCCACTGCCATCATTGAAGGTGCGCGTTTGCGCCAGGAGAGCTTGCAGATAGAGGTATTGCAACGTACCGACGCCCTGCGTGCGGCCCTCTTATCATCGGTATCGCATGATTTACGCACACCACTTTCGTCGATCAAGGCTGCTGCCTATAGTTTACAGGAGAAAGACATTACATGGGATGATGAGTCACGGCATAGTTTCGCGGTGACAATAGAGCGTGAGGCCGACCGTTTGAACCGCCTCGTGGGGAATATTCTTGATATGTCTCGTATCGAAGGGGGCGCACTCAAGGCTGAGAAAGAACTTTATCCACTCGATGAACTGGTGTATCATGTAGTCAATCATATGCAATTTTTGCTGAAAGACCGGGACGTGCGTCTCTCGGTCCCTGACTCTTTGCCACCAGTTGAACTGGATTTCTTACAAATAGATCAGGTTCTGACAAATCTCATTGAAAACGCTGTACGCTACACGCCTGCTGGTTCGCCGATTGAGATAAGCGCGGTCGAGCAGAATGGAGAGATTCGTGTGAGCGTAGCAGATCATGGACCAGGGATTCCAGAAGAGTATATCGAGCGTATCTTTGATAAATTTTATCGTGTATCGGGTGCAAAGCAAAGGGGAACTATGGGTACTGGACTGGGTTTAGCTGTATGCCGAGGACTTGTGGAGGCACATGGAGGACATATCTGGGCGGAAAACCGTGAAGGTGGCGGAGCCGTCTTTCAGTTTACATTACCTCTAGCGAAGACGAGGATACTAATATGAGTAAAGGGAGTGCGCGTATCTTAATTGTCGATGATGAGATGGAGATCAGGCGAGCACTACAACGAAATTTAGTTGCACACGGCTTTGACGTAGCCGTTGTAGGTAGTGGTGAGGAAGCTTTGGATGAAGTTACTCTCCATCGCCCCGACTTGATGCTCCTCGATCTCGGCCTACCAGGAATGAGCGGCCTTGAGGTCTGTAAACGTGTGCGAGCCATCTCTAATTTGCCGATTATCGTGCTATCCGTGAAGGACACAGAGCGCGACAAAGTACATGTGCTCGATCTAGGTGCGGACGATTACGTAGCAAAACCCTTTGGCATTGACGAAGTACTTGCTCGTATTCGCGTTGCTCTGCGCCATGTCGCTCAAATTCAGAGCCCCACAGGCCCGACGTTTGTTGCAGGACCACTCAAAGTTGATTTTGCACAACACCTCGTCTATGTGCATGGTCGTGAAGTCAAACTTACTCCAACCGAATACGACCTGCTTGCCGCTTTGATTAAAAACAGCGGCAAGATTATGACACGGCAAATGTTGCTCTCCCAGGTATGGGGCACTGGCTATGGTACAGAAGCGCACTATCTGCACGTCTATATCGGTCAGCTACGCCGCAAAATTGAACCTGATCCTGCCCACCCTCGCTTTATCATTACTGTGTCAGGGGTGGGCTATCGCTTCAACGGAGACGATGCAACTGGTTAATGCACTATTACCATTGTTTCAATAAATGTGCGACCTTGCCTGTATCCGTCTCTTCATAGCGTATCTCGTCAGGCTCAATATCTGTGAGCTTCGAGACGTTCTCAGCAGCAATAACCATATCAGCAGGGTGAACTACTTGCCAGACATGCTGTACTGCGTCTGACTGCCCATGTCGATACACGAAGAGGCTGGGAACACCTGCCTCCTGTGCCACATGGTTTGCTCTGCCAAAATCTTCTTTTGCCCGTGCATCTGTTAAATGTGGTGATACGGCTCTGAAATTTTCAGGGGCACGTGAGGAAGAGCGTTTCCCAACATATAAAAACGTCACTGGAACCTGGTCTTTGCTGCTCTTTACCGCCGCGTTGATAACTGCTCTGTTATGTTCAGCTTCAGAAGTAAGGACAGCGAGTATCGAACCAGGAATGGGTTGCTCACGTTGTGTCGCTATGACCGGTACACGTCCATGTTTCTTGTGACGCGAGTAATTGTAGTATGCTATTCCCATACCTACCACAGACACAGAGCCGCCAAACGCCGTTGCGAGTGGCTTGTTTACCAGATTTGTTGACCATGCAATAACGACAAGAACCGTTGTGAGAATACCCAGGCAATAGTTGAGTGTTGAGCGTGTCCAGCGTCCCTCGGACTCCGGTCTCTCATTCGTTGGCGTAGAGTCCTCGGTTGCACGATCCTCCACCTTTTGTTCCACACTTTCTGACGGATCTTTCGCGGATAATTGCTGCTCTCTTGTTGGTCGCCCAGCATTTTGTACAAGTAACGCCTGCTCTTGCTTTCTAGCCTTTCGCGTTTTATGACGCACAATATCCATGCTGATGCAGGTCAATGTAAAGGCACCTAACAGACCAAATGCGTACATATCACCGAGAATGTCGATTCTTCCATTTACCGCTAAAAGTACAAGTATTGGAATACCCACTGCCAGCATAATCGCGTAGTGTGGGGTGTCACGTAGCTTATTGCGGCGCGTAATAAATTCTGGGAAAAACTCCATGCGCGAAAGAGCCAGAAAGACATGATAGGAGCCGATAATCGCCGTATTGCCTGCGAAAATCAGCAATGCACCAGCACTAATTGCCACCTCTGTCTCCAAAAATGTACCGCCCCAGTGACGTCCAAGAAGCGAAATAATCTGCGCTGATTGTACGGAATCAGCCGCTTCCTTTGGCAGTAATAACGTCGAGAACATCGTGAGTAGTGGGCTGGTCAGACACACGGTTATCACAACGAGGAATAGTGCCATCTTCCCTACCATTCTACGTGGCAGTTTCATTTCAGGCGAAAGTTGTGAGATACTTTCCAAACCTGAAAACGCAAGAAACGAACCCGCGAAGCCCGCTAAAAACGTGGTGAATGTGAGGTGTTGACCTGCAAACATTTTCGGAAATAGAGCAAGAAAATTTGTGAAAGAGATGTGCGTAAAGACGGTGACTAGAATAGCAATGTCGCTAAAGAAAGCAATGACCGCTCCCACCAGACTGACCTTTGCGCTCTCTTTCACTCCTACCCAGTTAAGAACGCCGAGGAGTACAAGTACAAGCAGTGTAATCCATACACTGATACCAAATCCTAAAAACAACCTTTGTGGTCCAAGTGCTGGCACAACGACGCTTAAATAGAGTATGCCCGAAAGACAGCTAATGGTGGCAGTAAGAAAGTAGTCTACCAGAATAAACATGCCACCTAACGCGCCAAACCATTTGTTAAGTGCCTGCGCCGACACTGTAACAACGCCACCACCCTGTGGAAAACGATATGTCACCTCGACATATTTGAGTGTCAGCAAAATGAAGACGATCATGGTCAGAAAAACAAAGAAGCCTGCCAGCGGCCCCACCGTCCCATAGAGAATGCCAGGGACATAGTAAATGGAAGTGCCGATATCCGCGAAGACAACGGCCCAACATAGTAAAGGACCAAGTTGTTGCTTCTTAATCTTGCTCTCATTTTCTTGAGATGGCTGGGATGCCTCTTGCGTCGTAGACTCTGTAGCCATAACGTAATTTATCCTCTACTATATGAACTATTACAGAAGGGTACTGGAGTGTTATATCTCTCCCTTGTAGTACGTAGTGTATCACGTGACGTACCTCCCCATTGAATGGGGAGGCTTCTACATTCGCGAGAGTGTAGAAGCCTCCCAACCAGTAGCGTTTTCTGTCCTCGTGCAAGAATGTTGATGGCGGCGTTTACGTCTCTATCGGGTTCCGCCCCACAGTCGCAACTATGCCACCGTTCGGATAACTCTTTCTTGCGTACTGTGCCACACGTAGAACAGATTTGCGACGTGAACTTGGGGGAGACTTTGAGAAGTGTCCTGCCAGCTTCTTCCGCTTTGCTTGAACACAAACCTACAAACATGCCCCAACTCGCATCAAGGATTGACGTGTTCAATCCGCCCTTTGCCGCCGCCCCATTGGGGATGTAGTTCCCTTGTTCGTCTTTCTTGGGCTTGGGCTTCCGGGTAAGATTGCCTATCTTGATATCTTCAAACACGATCACCTGATACTGCTTGACTAACTTTCGACTCTCTTTGTGTAAGAAGTCACGTCGTTGGTTGCGTACCTTGCGGTATGCTTTGCCGAGTTGTTTCTTGGCCTTGTTGCGTCCAGTACAGTTTTGACGTAGTTTCACGATTAGGATATAGTCGGTATTTACACGTTTTTCGTGGCATTGTTCTCTCCTTTCTCAGACCGCGCTATCTCTTGTGAAACCAACTGCTCTATCAACTGTTGCATACTCTGATTGCGTTGTGCGGCTAGCACTTTGAGTTTGTGCCGTGTCTCAGGTGTGACCCTGATAAATGACGGCGTTTTGTTTGTTGTCATGTACACGTTGTACTCTATTGCTTACTTTGTATCAAGGCTCACATTTGCACCGCTAACCCCTGCCGAAAGGCGAGGGGAATGCGCGGCGCACATCTTCAAGTGTGACAGAGAGAAGAACTTATACAATCTTGAGAACTTTTTGAGCATTCCTCCTCTCTCCCTTACGCCTTTTTGAGCAAAGAGGCAGTATGATTTCTCCAGGAATTGTTTCACTATCAACATCTCAAAGAAGGTGAAGCCAATATGAATGGAGCACGTATCCTGCTGGTCGAGGATGACGAAGGTTTATGTGATGTTGTGTCCCGTAACTTACAGGCGCGAGGACACGAAGTACGTCTCGCAATAGATGTGCAAAGTGCCCTCGCACAACTACATTCACACACCTTTGATCTCATTCTTTTAGATATCAACCTTCCCGATCAAACAGGATGGGACGTGCTACGTATCGCTCAAAGCGAAGGCGTCATCCACATGCAACATATAGACGGACAAGGTGAGAAATTGCCCGTCGTCATTATGTCCGCTGTGCGCGTTAGCCCAAATCGCCTGGCAGAATTTCATCCCCTTGCGTATCTACCCAAGCCTTTTCCAATGGAAGCACTGATACGCTTGGCCGCAGAAGCGGCTCAACGAAACAAAAGTACTGACAGCGTACCCAGGGAAGACGCTGTTGCTGAAATCTCTGAAGATGTATAGATAGCTGTAGTGTGTTGTATTGCGTCGTACTGTGGAGGCACGTTATGTCTGGGCTAGTTCTTGATGTGTTTATTATCGTTGTGATGATAGCATCTTTTATCGCACTCATCGGCTTTGCTAGAGCCTGTGATCGTCTGTAGGAGGACATATGGCGAATACGCCTATTGAGTACATTCTTGTCGGTATTGTGACGTTAGCGTTGATTGTTTACCTGGTGATTGCATTGCTTGCACCAGAAAAGTTTTAGTCGTGAGGTGTAATTATGCCTGTAGCGCTCAGTAGTGCCTTGCAGGTGCTAATCTTCCTGGCTTTGATACTTCTGATTACGAAGCCGCTCGGCCTTTATATGACAAAAGTTTTTGCCGGTGAACGAACATGGTTATCACCGGCTCTTGTTCCTGTCGAACGTCTTTTTTATCGGCTTGCAGGTGTCAATCCCGAAGAAGAGCAGAAGTGGACTACCTATACCATCGCCATGCTGCTCTTTAGTTTGGTAGGATTGCTGATGCTATACATTCAGTTACGAACTCAGCAATGGCTACCCTTGAATACACAGGCTATGACAGCGGTTGAGCCACAATTAGCAATGAACACTGCTGCTAGTTTTACCACCAACACCAACTGGCAAAACTACTTTGGTGAGCAGACGATGAGCTATCTCACACAAATGGCTGGTCTTGCCTTCCATAACTTTGCCTCTGCTGCCACTGGCATTGCGCTGGCGGTAGCCTTCGTGCGTGGCCTGACGCGCAAAAGCGCACAGAATCTCGGCAACTTCTGGGTTGACATCACACGCTGCATCCTGTACATCCTGTTACCCATTTCTATTCTTGGCGCACTGCTTCTTGTCTCACAGGGCGTTGTACAAAATCTCAATGCCTATACAAATGTGACCACGTTAGAAGGCGTCAAACAGGTAATTGCACAGGGACCGGTTGCCTCGCAAGAATTCATTAAAGAGTTCGGTACCAACGGCGGTGGCTTCTTCAATGTCAACTCCGCCCACCCTTTTGAAAATCCCAACGTGTTCACAAATATGTTAGAAGTGGTCGCCATCTTCGCTATCCCTGCTAGCTTGTTCTACTTGTTCGGTCGGATGGCGGGTAACACGAAGCAAGGCTGGGCTTTGTGGATTGTTTCCGCAGTCCTCTTCTTGCTTGGTGTTTGTGTCGTTATGCCAGCCGAGCAAGTTGGCAATCCACAACTTACCCTCCTGAGTGTTAACCAGTCCGTCACAGATAACCAGTCTGGCGGGAACATGGAGGGGAAGGAGGTACGCTTTGGCATCGTGCAATCAACACTCTTTGCCACTGTGACCACCGATGCCTCATGTGGTGCCGTCAATAGTTTCCATGATAGCTATACGCCAATCGGTGGCCTCGTGCCGCTGGCAAATATAGCTCTCGGTGAAATCGTCTTCGGTGGTGTTGGTTCCGGTCTCTATGGCATGCTCATCTTTGCAGTATTAGCGGTGTTTATCGCGGGTTTGATGGTAGGGCGTACCCCTGAATACCTGGGCAAGAAGATCGAGCAAAAAGAGATTAAGATGGCCGCCCTTGCCATCCTCATTCTTCCGGCATCCGTCCTGCTCTTCTCGGCGCTAGCCATTGTCTTACCCGCTGGTCAAAGCTCTATCGCCAACGCTGGACCGCACGGTCTATCAGAGGTTCTCTATGCCTTTACCTCTACCACAGGCAATAACGGCTCAGCCTTTGCAGGACTCAACGGCAATACACCCTTTTACAACTGGACGCTCACCTTTGCAATGATTATTGGGCGTTTCGCCTTTGTTGTCCCTGTGATGGCTCTTGCTGGCTCTCTTGTTCGTAAGCGCGTCGTACCAGCGGGACTCGGTACCTTCCCCACAACTGGACCGTTGTTTGTCAGCCTGGTGATTGGTGTGATCGTCATTATTGGTGCGTTGACGTACTTTCCCGCCTATGCGTTGGGACCAATTGTCGAGCATTTGCTGATGTTAGCAGGAAAGACATTCTAAAATGAGTATGCATGTAGTAGAGATCCCACAGGAAACGCCAGAGACGAAGCAGTGGAAGACACGTCGTAAAAGTGGCACAGCCATTTTTGATGGAGCCATCATTCGCCGCGCCATTGGCGATTCTTTCAAAAAACTTGACCCACGCGTACAACTGCGAAATCCTGTGATGTTTGTGGTGGAAGTAGGAAGTGCCATCACCACCATCGAATTTGTACGCTTGTTGATTCAGACGCTCACACAGTCTAAAACTAATCCAGCGTTGGCTAGTGAAACGTTCTTTGTGCTTGCGATAGCAATATGGTTGTGGTTCACCGTCCTCTTCGCGAACTTCGCCGAGGCGATGGCGGAGGGGCGCGGCAAGGCGCAAGCCGATACACTGCGCCGTACACGTACCACAACGCTAGCAAAGAAACTCGCTGGCCCTGACCGTTCTAGCAACATGCAAGAAATCGCCGCTCCTGACCTACGTAAAGGCGACTATGTACTGGTAGAGGCAGGTGATGTGATTGCAGGCGATGGAGAGGTCGTCGCAGGTGTCGCCTCCGTCGATGAGTCTGCGATTACTGGTGAGTCCGCTCCGGTTATCCGTGAAAGCGGCGGCGACCGTAGTGCGGTCACGGGTGGAACACGTGTGTTGTCAGACTGGATTGTCGTACAAATCACTGCTAACCCCGGTGAAACCTTCCTTGATCGCATGATTGCCCTTGTCGAAGGTGCTGCACGTCAGAAGACGCCGAACGAAATCGCCCTCAACATTCTGCTGGCAAGTTTGACCATCATCTTCTTGCTCGCGGTCGTCACGCTTGAGCCGTTCGCTATCTATTCAGGCGAAGCAGTCTCCATCACAACATTGATTGCATTACTGGTGTGTCTCATCCCGACGACGATTGGTGGTCTGCTTTCCTCTATCGGTATCGCAGGAATGGACCGCATGGTACAGCGTAACGTGCTTGCCATGAGTGGCCGCGCGGTCGAGGCGGCAGGAGATGTAGATGTGCTGCTACTCGATAAAACGGGTACCATCACATTGGGCAATCGGCAGGCCAGTCGTTTCGCGCCTATACAAGGTGTTGATGAGCGCGATCTGGCACAGGCGGCATTGCTTTCGAGTCTTGCCGACGAGACGCCGGAGGGACGTTCAATTGTGGCTCTCGCGGAAGAACGTTACGGCTTACATGCAAGTGAGCAAGATGCTTCCGCGACCTTTATCCCATTTACCGCACAAACGCGCATGAGTGGTGTAGATATGAACGGCTTACAGGCAGGCATTATTCATTCTATCCGTAAAGGAGCAGGTGATTCAGTCGCCGCTTACGTCGCGGAAAATGCTGGCACAAGAAATGAGGAACTCGATACTCTCGTAAAGAGCATTGCAAGCGCGGGCAGTACACCCCTGGTCGTAGCTGAAACAACTTCTGACAGTAATGGTAGTACTGGACAGGCACGTCTGCTCGGCGTGATTGAACTTAAAGACATCGTGAAGGGTGGTATGCGCGAACGCTTTGATCAACTCCGTCGCATGGGTATCCGCACCATCATGGTAACGGGCGATAATCCGCTTACCGCCGCCGCCATCGCGAAAGAGGCAGGCGTCGATGACTTCCTGGCACAGGCAACGCCAGAGACCAAGATGAAACTCATTCGTGAGCAGCAGACGGGTGGAAAACTGGTTGCTATGACAGGTGATGGTACCAACGATGCTCCAGCCCTTGCTCAAGCTGATGTTGGCGTGGCAATGAACACAGGTACACAGGCAGCGAAAGAGGCTGCCAACATGGTAGACCTCGACTCGAACCCCACAAAGCTGATCGAAGTGGTCGAGGTCGGCAAACAGCTTTTGATTACGCGTGGTGCGCTGACCACATTCAGTATCGCCAACGACGTTGCGAAGTACTTTGCTATTATTCCAGCGGCCTTTGCCGTGACCTATCCACAACTCAACGCTCTCAACATTATGCGCTTGAACTCGCCACATAGCGCGGTTCTCTCTGCTGTGATATTCAACGCCTTGATTATCATTGCGTTGGTGCCACTTGCGTTGCGTGGTGTAGCTTATCGCGCTATTGGCGCAGGTCCGCTACTACGCCGTAACCTGTTGATTTATGGTCTTGGAGGTATCATCGTACCCTTCGTTGGTATCAAGATCATTGACCTGATACTCGTTCTCTTGCATCTAGCTAGTTAGCAATCGGAGTTGATCGTCGAGATGAGGAATCATCTCGACGGTCTCCCTGAATAAAAGGAATTTTTGAGATGAAACAACTTCGCCCTGCAATCGTTATAACCGTGCTTTTTATCGTTGTCACAGGTTTGATTTATCCCGGCATCGTAACTGGTCTGGCACAACTCATTTTTCCCTATCAGGCAAATGGCAGTCTCCACTATACCAACGGCAAGCTCGTCGGTTCAGACCTGATCGGCCAATACTGGACCTCTGCCCGCTACTTCCATGGTCGTCCCTCGGCAACGCTGAATCCGAATGGCACACCATCACCATATGAGGCCGATAACTCATCAGCTTCTAACCTTGGACCAACGAGCGCGACCCTGTTAAAATCTGTGAAGGACCGCGTGGCACAACTCAAGAAAGAGAATCCAAATGCCCCTGCTGGCCCTGTACCTGTTGACCTTGTAACTTCATCTGGCTCCGGTCTGGACCCTGATATATCGGTTGAAGCCGCTCTTTATCAGGTGCCGAGAATTGCCAGCGAACGTGGCATGGGCCAGGATCAAGTACATCAGCTTGTTATGAACAACGTGCAAGGTAAATTCCTGGGCATCTTTGGTGAGCCGCTTGTCAATGTTCTCAATCTGAATCTTGCCCTGGACAACGCAAAGTAGAGTAATGCATGAGCGAGCAATTTTCTGAACCGCATAAGGCACAAGATGGTCGTCCTGACCCCGAAGCCTTGCTGAAACGCTATAACCTGCGCGATAAAGACCTTTACACCACTACACCCACTACACCCACTACATCCACTACACCCACTACACTCACTACACCCTCCTCTCCTTCCGTTGAGGAGAAAGAGGAGGGAAAACGTGGCCGCTTGCGTGTCTATCTTGGCTCAGTAGCTGGTTCAGGAAAGACATACGCGATGCTACAAGAAGGACAACGCCGCAAAGAGCGTGGGACGGATATCGTTATTGGATATGTCGAGACGCACAAGCGTCCCCAAACGCAGGCACAGATCGGGGATTTAGAGATTATCCCGCGTGCGAAAATAGCGTACAAAGGTGTGACACTTGAAGAGATGGATACATCCGCTATTATTGCACGCCATCCACAAGTTGTCCTGGTGGACGAACTCGCTCATACCAACGTTGCGGGGTCCAAACACAGAAAGCGTTATCAGGATGTAGAGGAAATCCTGGACGCCGGTATCGACGTAATCACAACCCTCAATGTGCAGCATTTAGAGAGCCTTAATGATCGTGTTGCAGATATTACAGGAGTGCAAGTGCGCGAGACGATTCCAGACCGTGTGCTGGATAATGCCGACGAGGTAGAGCTAATTGATATCGCGCCGCATGCACTACAACAACGCATGAAGCATGGCAATATCTACCCACCAGAACGTATCGACGCTGCCTTAGAAAACTTCTTTCGCGAAGGTAATCTGACTGCCCTACGCGAACTTGCCCTCAGACGTACCGCCGAAAAAACAGAATCACAGCTCCGTCAGTACATGACAGAGCATGATATTACAGATACCTGGACCACAGGTGAACGCGTCCTGGTCGGTTTCGATCATCGTCCGCAAAGCAGACAGATCATTCGTGATGCTTTACGTCTCGCACAAGGCTTGCATGCCGACCTTATTGCTGTATCGATTGAATTAGAAGGACCTGCTGTATTCCTACGTAGAATTACAGGCTTTCTTCGCTATGGTACCGATGCACCCAGGAAACGTGAAGAAAACATCAAGAAGATCAACGAATACGCACTATTTGCGGAAGACCTGGGTGCAGAAGTTCTTCGCATCAAAAGCGAAGATATCGCACATGGCCTCGCTCACATCGCGAAAGAGCGCGGTGTAACACAAATCGTGGTTGGACAACCCTCGCGTCATCGTTGGGAAGAGGCCCTGTACGGCTCTGTCATCAACCGCTTACTGCGCCTCAGCGATAGTATAGACATCCACATCGTGCCAACAAACAGAAATCGCAAAATGCCCGACCAATAGACGGATACGGGCGACCACAAGGGTCGCCCGTACTATACACAATAGAATGTAGGTGCGCCCGTCGTATAGTAGGGGCGACCCTTGTGGTCGCCCGTTGGGAAACTACTACGACTCCAGCGTCATTGGCATCACCTCTAATGCATTTGTCCCCGGTATCGCTGTCACCGTCTTTGGTGCCTGCAATACACGAATAGGCAACCGAACTTCCTCATTCATAATATCTTTAGCTGGCTGAAGCAGAGGTATCAAGGCGAACGAGAGATGTGCAGGTCCACGCGGAAGGTTGATAGTGCGAAGAGAAAAGACGCGACTGGTTATACGGACAATCATCCGAGGTTTCCATGTGTTCGTCTGACACCAGTAAACCGAAGGAACATCTGTGCTGGCAAGATGTTCATGGCCGTTCTTATCAGTAATCATGATGATTTGCTGCAGTGGCATCTCTATTGTGTTGCTCACCTCCCAATAGGTTGTCAGCGAGAGGTAGCCCGCGGATATGCTTAACGTACTTGGCACACCAGCAGAGAAGCCAATCAAGTTCATGCTGCCAGTGGACGCTGGACTTGACTGAGAGAACGTTACATCGACAGGATGTGTTACATTTTTTGTTTGTGTTTTGACAAAGGAACAAAAACGCCCTGGCAACTGCGGCAACACGACACTTTCATCTGGTGCATCTGCTGGGTCTACCATTGAAAAAGGAGATACTCCAGGCCCTGCAAGACCACGTTGAATCAAGAGGTAGCCATCATGTGCCGCGATAACACCATGTTGTCCATCCAATAAAATATCCTTTGCTGCACGAATGTAATCTAGCGAGTTGACAAAGGGATAAAGGTCACTTGTCACATCGAGAAAGATATAGTCGGCAGTTTTCGCTGCATAAGGGAACAGATAAATCTTTGCGCGATGACTGATATGAGGCACAAGCGATGTCTGCGCCGATATCGAGGCCGTAGGCGGAATTTGTTGCAGAAACGACTGCGCCAGGGCAGTATGAGCTGAACTCTGCGGCCAGACAAACCCTTGCGTAAATGGTGTCACGCCGTGACTGACATCCGCTCGTACTACGCTGAATAGCAGATAGATAGTGAGCAACACTGCTAGCCCCGTCTTCTGTAGCACCTGTACGTACCTGGCATCTGCTCTCCACGTGAACGTCGAGATTCCAATACTGTGGTTTTGTGTATAGGTAACAAGCTTACGGACGACCCACTGGATTAACCAGAGTGCCTCGATGGTTGAAAAAATGAGAAACGGCACAATCTCAGCACTGTACTGATAAAGACCACTATACATTTGCGAATCAGTGCTAAATAGGTTGAGTAGCAGTGTTGGCAATGTGAGGATCATAACCCACGGCGCAAGTAAGGCCAGATAACCAGTTGGCGTGAGAAGAGTACGGAGATAAAACATGTGGTTGTGTTCAAGCACATGTTCTTTCAGCAATGTACCACCATGGAACACAACGTTACGTAGAATCTCCTTCGCATTACCCCCTAAATAGGCATAACGCGAGATAAGCAACGAATGACCAGTCGGGCTGAATAAATGAACAACGGCAAGGCTCGCCCCTAACCATGCAAAGGCCAGGATTATCAGTGCTAATCCACTGCGCCAACGGTGTTGAAAGACTATCGTCCATAGACCAAGCATGACAATGATCCCCGGAATCTCTTCCTTACACGCCATCGCAAGAATAGCAAAGACGAAGAGCCACAGCGTCCGCCGTGTATAAAGGAAATAAAGCGTGAATAGCAGCAGGGAAGCAGTGAACGTGACCGCGTGAAAATCGAACGTGGTCGCCTGCTGCTGGGCAGGGTAGAGTAAGTAGAGTACAGCACAGACAACACCAATCCATTCGTTACGCAAGCGCAACCGTGCCAGCCAGAAGGCAGGGAAGGCACCGCTTGCTACGATAAGCGTCTGTACTACGATAAGCGTCTTTGGCGTCGGCGCAATTAGATAAAGCAGTGAGATTGGTAAGAGAATTGGCTCGAAATGAATCGCGAAGCGCGAAATTCCGGCTATTTGATAGCAATTAGTATCCGTTAGTGTATTGCAAAGTGTCTGATGTAATACATTTCCATGAATTGTGTTCCAGATAGCCTGATCCATAATGCCGAGGTCCTCAGCATGAGTCATATAAGCATCTTGTAGTCTCGTCAAATAAAGAATATAGAAGCCTGCAAATAGTAAAGCCGCGAGTGCTACTAGACCAGTCGCCCACCAGAATGTGCGCGTAAACGGTATTGGTTCGGGTGCTGGATAAAACACAGTACGCCATAAACGTTGTAAGTACGATTGTTTCCCATCTTTTGTTTCCATATGTCCCTCCCCAGGGAAATTTTCTTTGCCATATAATATACACCCTCTGCCTGTTCTTGCAAAGAAATCAATCATGCCATCCAATGGTACTAGTATGTGCTGGGAATGACCGCATTTCTAACCTTGAAATCATTTGTTAGACATCTCATTTTCGTATATACTTAGATGGCAATATTACGTATTGTGAGAACAGAACAATGCGCTTGCGTATATCACTCTGACATAGTGATATACTATACCCGTGTGCGTAGCGTTTCTTATAGCGCGATACGACTCGTATAAAACATACATTGAAGCACAAGGATGCAGAATTTAGAATGGATCAAAAACAAGAAGACTCTTTACAAAAAGAGAATACTAATACAGGAAATGGCGAAAACTGGGCAACCAGGGGCACAAGTGGTAGTGCAGGGACACAAAACAGTGCTGAAAACGATCCTGCTCAACTTGTGCGTACCGAAGTATTGTCAGGAAGCACAATTGGAGACCAGCGTGTTCGCAGAACCTATGCCACGCACTCCTCACTCAAACGTGTAAACTCAGGAATCCTTGAAGCGACGCCAGAAACAGAGATTCCCAAAGGTGGATTCGCTCGTTTCAATTACAATGTAAAGCACTTTCTGATTGGTGCCCCTATTCCAACCGCTGAGGCTGAGCAAGAGCGCATGACGAAAGTGAAAGCACTCGCAATTCTTTCGTCCGATGCTATCTCGTCGGTCGCCTACGCAACTGAGGCGATTTTAGCCACGCTGGTTGCAGCCGGTTCTGTTGCTCTTGGTCTTACACTTCCCATTGCTGTAGCTATCGTACTGCTACTAACAATTGTAGCACTTTCCTACCGTCAAACAATTTTTGCATATCCCAATGGCGGCGGCTCATACACTGTTGCTAAGGACAACCTCGGCACATTAGCTGGACTTATTGCCGCTGCATCACTCTTAATTGACTACGTTCTCACCGTCTCCGTGAGCGTGGCATCAGGTGTGCAGAATCTGGCATCACTCTTTACCAATGGTATTCCTACAACGACTATCGTTATTATAGATGTCATACTTGTCATTTTCATCACGATTGTAAACCTGCGTGGTGTGCGCGAATCCGGCACCATCTTTGCTATTCCTACCTATATCTTTGTTGGTAGTGCAGTCCTACTGATTGTTGTTGGCCTCATCAAAGGTTTCCTTTTCGAGCATCATTCCGTCGTTGGTCAGTTTCCCCATGTAGCACCTATAGAAGGGTTGTCGCTTTTCCTAATTCTTAGATCATTCGCCGCTGGCTGTTCAGCAATGACAGGTGTTGAAGCCATTTCTAACGGTGTTCCTAATTTCAAAAAGCCCGCAACGCGAAATGCTGCTGCAACTCTTACGTGGATGGCTATTATTCTAGGAACGCTCTTTACCGGTATTACATTGTTGGCAACATCCTATCATGTTGAGGCAAGTGCAACAGGTAATCCTACTGTTGTTGCTCAAATTGCAGCACAGGTGTTTAATGGACCTCTCTCCTTTATGTATCCTGTGTTTCTGATTGCAACACTGCTCGTTCTTGTGCTTGCTGCCAATACCAGTTATTCCGGCTTCCCTTTGCTGGCATCCTTGCTGGCACGAGATAATTTCTTGCCACACCAGTTCGCCTTTAGAGGAGACCGTCTCTCATACTCGATTGGTATTGTCTTCTTAGCGGTGTTGGCGGGCTTATTGCTCATTGTGTTTAAGGGAGACCCAACCCTACTTATTAATCTTTACGCAGTGGGCGTTTTTATGTCTTTTACCCTTTCGCAGAGCGGTATGGTTCGTCATTGGTGGCGTCTACGGAAAGAACAAGCGGGATGGCAACGCAGCCTTGTTATTAATGGTTTAGGTGCCATAGCGACATTTCTGGTAGCCATAATAATCTCATACACGAAGTTTCTGCAAGGTGCCTGGATCGTTGTTATTCTCATTCCAGTATTGGTGGTGTCGTTTGAGCTAATTCATCGCCACTACACGCGCGTTGAACATGAGCGCACATCGGAAATTCCTATTCGACCTGCCGACATCCACCATCGTCTCGTTGTTCCTGTTGCTGGCTTGGATGCCATTGCAAAACAAAGCATTTCCTATGCTCGCTCCATCACGGCGGATGTCGTTGCTATCCACGTTTCCAGCCATAGAGGACATACCGAGGCACTGCGGACTGGCTGGGATGCATGGCAACAACAGTTCTCTGAAGATGAGCGCACACCATTGGAGATCGTGCCAATTGGAAACCGCAACACCATTTCGCGTCAAGTCCTGACGTATATCGACAATGCTCACAAACAGTTTCCTACTGACACACTTACGGTTGTCTTACCCGAAGTCGAAGTTGACCACTGGTGGGAATACTTTCTGCGTAATCGTATTGCGCTCCAACTCAAGGCGTCGCTGTTGTTTCGTCCAGGGATTGTCGTTACAGATATCTCTCCTTATAAACAAAAGACGACTTCTCTACCACGTAGTGAAAGTACCTTCATACCTGTGCAACCTAAAAAGGTGAAGCATCTGTTTATCGTGCCGATTGCTGGACTTGATAAGGCATCGAAGCAAAGTCTTGCCTACGCCCGTTCAATTTCGGACCGTGTGGTCGCTGTCCATGTGGCTGTCGAGCAACAAGACGCTGAGAAGGTGCATCAAGACTGGGACAACTGGAAAACGCATCTTCCTCCTGGCGAGAAGACAGAGCTAGTGGTGATTGAATCGCCCTACCGCTCATTATCGCGTCCATTGTTGAACTACATTGACTCCATGCACGAACTCTACCCCGATTACGCGGTGAACGTGCTTCTACCTGAGTTCGTGGTCGCGCACTGGTGGGAATATGTTTTGCACAACCAGACAGCATTCCAGTTGAAATGGTCGCTGCTCTTCCGTCAAAATATCATCGTGACCAGCGTGCCACAACAACTTCCAAGCCGGGCGCGTGAAAAGAGAAAACCGCTAGAGCCAATTGTGCCAGTTTAGCCCTACATGTAGGGGAGACCCTTGCGGTCTCCCTGCTCACTCGATAACGTTTCATATCTTCTACCCTTGCGTTTTTTTACAATAGGCTGTAGAATCATATATGGTTCCACCAGTTGTTGGTAGCGTTGGAAGTTGCAGGTTCGATCATGTTTCCTCGATCAGAGACCTGCGTACCACGATGCCAGTCCCCAAGAAAGGTAGCACAAAACCGAATGACCATTACTACTCGACCACGCACTATCGGTGAGTTGCGTGAAAGTGGATATGAGGTTCTTTCCATTAAAGAGGAGTTGCGAAAAAATCTTATTCAGAAAATACGTAGCGGGGAAGAGTTGTTCCCAGGGATTGTCGGCTATGAGGATACCGTTATTCCTCAGATTGAAAATGCCATTCTCTCTGGTCAAGACATTATCTTTCTTGGTGAGCGCGGTCAGGCGAAAACGCGTATGGCACGTAGCCTCGTCAATCTACTTGATGAAGTTGTTCCAGTCATCGCTGGCTGTGAGATAAATGACGATCCATTCGCACCCATCTGTAAGGCGTGCCGTGACAAAGTTGCGGAACATGACGACCTCGTAGAAATTGCGTGGCTCCCACGCGATCAGCGTTATGGCGAAAAGCTCGCCACACCCGACATCACCATCTCGGACCTTGTTGGCGAGGTCGATCCCGTTCGTGTCGCAGAGGGCCGCTATCTCTCGGACGAACTGACCATTCACTACGGCATGATTCCACGTACTCATCGCGGTATTTTCTGTATCAACGAGCTACCTGACCTCGCAGAGCGCATTCAGGTTGGTTTGTTGAATATCATGGAAGAGCGCGACGTGCAGATTCGTGGTTATAAAATCCGCTTGCCACTCGATGTCTATGTCGTCGCCAGTGCCAACCCGGAAGATTACACCAATCGTGGCCGCATCATCACACCATTGAAGGACCGTATCGGTTCCGAAATTCGCACGCACTACCCACTCACCGTCGAACACGAAATCCAGATCATGGAGGCGGAGAGCAATCACTATGCTGTTGAGGGCATGGATATTGTAATCCCGTCATTCATGAAAGAGATCATTGCTGAGATTACGCATCTTGCACGTAGTAGCAACGATATCAGTCAGCGTTCCGGTGTCAGTGTCCGTGTGAGCGTCTCGAACTACGAGAACGTGTTGAGTAATGCCAGCAAACGTGCCCTACGTCTCAAAGAGCGTAGCATCTCGCCGCGTGTCAGCGACCTTGCCGCGATTATCGCCTCGACTTCTGGTAAGATCGAGCTAGATACCGTTGGTGATGTCTCTGAAGAGCGCGTCGTCCAGAAGATTGTCAATGCCGCTGTTCTTAGCGTCTTCGGACAATACTTCGAGCAGCGCGAGTTCGATCAGCTTGTGGCAGGCTTTGAACGCGGTCTCAGCGTTCACGTCGCCGACGACATGCCCTCGATGGAATATGTCAACCAACTCTCTAAAGTTGGCGGCCTGAGCAAAGCTATCGACAAACTCAACGGACGCGGTAGCCCATCCAGTATTGCATCGTCCATCGAGTTTATCCTCGAAGGACTACACTTAAATCGGCGTCTCAATAAAGATGCAGTCGGCGGCAAAACACGCTATCGCCGATAAGGGGCACGCGACATGTTTGAACGCTTTCGTAAGAACCGCTACGGGTACTCGCGTTGGGATGGCACACAGCGTATCGAAGGACTTGATGCCGACGATATTCTCAAAGCCCTCTCCGACGACTACCTGGAGAATGGCAATCTGCAAGAGGCGATGCGTCGCCTGATGCGGGAAGGCATTCAGAGCGAAGATGGTCGGAAGTCGATGGGCCTCCGTGAAATGATGGAGCGTATGCGGAATGCTCGTAATGAGCAACTCAATCGTTACAATATGGCCTCCGGCGTTATGGACGACCTGCGTGAGAAACTTGAGGAGATCAAGCAGCTAGAGCGCAATGGCATACAGCGTCGCCTCGACTCACCACAAGATGGGCAGCAACCTCAAGATGGTCAACAGTCCCCACAGGGACAACAAGGCCAGCAAGGGCAACAGCCACAGGGCAACCTGTCTCAACAAGGCCAGCAAGGTCAGCAGGGACAAGAAGGTCAGCAGGGACAACAAGGCCAGGAAGGGCAATCAGGACAGAGTAGCGATGCATTGAGTCCACAACAGATGCAGAAAATGCTCGAAATGATTGCCAAGCGTAAGCAAGAGGCACTCGACAATCTGCCACAGGATATTCCTGGTCAGATCAAGGGTCTCTCTGAATACGACTTCATGGACGATGAGGCACGCGATAAGTTCAACGAACTCATGGAAAGTCTGCAACAGCAGATGATGCAGCAATACTTCCAGGGTATGCAGCAATCTCTGCAAAACATGACGCCCGAAGATGTCGCCAAATTGCGTGAGATGATCCGCGATTTGAACAAGATGCTCAAAGAGCGGCAAGAGGGACGCGAACCGGATTTTGATTCGTTCATGCAAAAGCACGGCGAATACTTTCCAGGTGTCAACTCTCTTGATGATCTGATCGAGCAGATGCAACAGCAGGCAGCGGCAATGCAAGGCATTATGGAGAACCTATCACCAGACCAGCGTCAGGAGTTGCAAGGACTCATGGAGCAGATGATGGGTGACGACCGTATCCGCGTTGATATGATGGAGCTAGCGCAGAACCTCGAAGCGATTGCACCATCAGAGCAGACGCGAACACGCTTTCCCTTCCGAGGCAAAGAGTCGTTGCCGCTCAACGAAGCCATGCGGATGATGAATCGACTCCAACAAATGGAAGGTCTGGAAGACCAACTACAAGAGGCGCGACGCCTGGATAACATCGACGCCATTGATAGCGAAAAAGTCAAAGACCTGCTCGGCGACGAAGAGTATCAATCGGTTGAACAACTGAAAGAACTCATGAAGACGCTCGAAGAGGCTGGCTACATTCAGAAAAAGGGCAATCGCTGGGAGCTAACCGCTCGCGGCATTCGCAAGATTGGTCAGAAGGCGTTGCAGGACATCTTTAATAAGATGAAGCGTGATGGCTTCGGGCGTCATGTCAGCCCTTATCGAGGTGTCGGTGGTGAGCGTACCGACGAGAGCAAGCAGTATGAATTCGGTGACGCGTTCTTGCTTGACCTCAAGAAAACGTTGATGAACTCCGTGCATCGACAGGGTATCGGCACTCCAGTCCATCTTGGCAAGGAAGACTTTGAGGTCTATCGTACTGAATTTACCACGCAATCATCGACCGTGTTAATGATTGACATGAGTTATAGTATGGTCATCAACGGCTGCCAGCCCGCTGCGAAAAAGGTAGCAGTTGCCTTGGAGAGCCTGATTAGCTCACAGTTCCCGCGCGACAACCTGTATATCGTTGGCTTCTCTGCAATGGCCCACGAATACAAGCCGGAAGAACTGGTCGAAATGAGCATCTATGACAACCAGCGTGGCACCAACATGGCGCACGGCTTGATGTTGTCACGACAACTCTTAGCGCGAAGTCGGAGTGTCAACAAGCAGATTATCATGATTACCGATGGCGGCCCAACTGTCTGGTTTGAAGATGGCATCTGGAAATTTGACTTTCCCAGCCCATATGCAGAACAGCAAACGCTGCTAGAGGTCAAGCGTTGCACTCGTGAAGGTATCACCATCAACACCTTCATGCTCTACGATGATAATTGGATGGTTGCCTTTATCGATCAACTTACCGAGATCAACAAGGGGCGCATGTTCTACGCCGACAAGGATAATCTTGGTGAGTACCTGTTAGTGGACTACCTGAACAGCAAAAGGAAAATTGTTTCGTAGATGTCGGACTCTGTAGATACACTCTCTAACGCGTTTCTTGAAGGGCTACAACAGTTGCACCTTCAACTAAGCGATACCCAAATTGAGCAACTCCTGCGCTATCGCCGGGAGTTGCTCGATTGGAATACACGCATAAATCTGACTGCGATTACCAATCCAGAGGAAGTGTTACTCAAACATTTCCTCGACTCGCTCTCCCTCTTGAGTGTCTACGACCAGCCCCATACAAAACTGCTCGATATCGGCTCTGGTGCAGGTTTCCCGGGACTCGTCCTCAAGATAGCACGTCCGCAATGGCACGTCACTTCATTGGAAGCCACAGGCAAAAAAATCACCTTCCAAAACCACATCATTGACCAGCTACATCTCGATGGTATTGAAACCATCCATAGTCGTGCTGAAGAACTCGCCCACAAACATGCATATCGCGCTGCATTCGACCTTGTAACAGCACGAGCCGTCGCCTCTCTTCCCACTTTGCTAGAGTATTGTGCCCCCTACTGTCGTGTTGGTGGCGAAATCGTTCTCCCTAAAAAAGGTGAATTGGCCGAAGAGCTAGCGCAAGGCAAACGCGCCGCCCAACAGGTAGGAGCGATTCTAAAGACCGATGAGTTGGTGAAGCTGTCAGGGCTAGACGATGGACGCCGCTTGCTAGTATGGGAACAGAAAAAAGCGTGTCCTCCTCAGTTTCCGAGGAGTGGAGCAATGATGGCGAAGAAACCTTTAGGTTTACCTTGAATGTGGCAAAAGTGGTACATCGTCAATCGCGTACTGTAGGTGTCTTATTCATAACACCCTCTCTTCATGAAAAACTCTAAACAGGCTTGTTTCCCCACACGCTCAAGCAATACCAGACAGCTCGAAAATCAGCAACTTGCATCTCTTGTACTGCTGTACTGCATAATTCTACTAGTTCTATTTCACTAATAGGATTCATTTTAAGCAGAAATGGTTGAGAGAGCAGAAAGCCGATCTGGAACGTTTGATACATAGCTCCATAAGCATCACCATCGGCAGAAAAGTCAATTGCAAACGCTGTGTGTTTAACGTTTTGATACCCAGCATTACGTAGAAAACTACCAAGCATTGGAGTGATACCAATTTGTGAGCCAATTGGCGAAAACGTTCTGCCTGTGAGATAGAGAGAATGTGCTGTCATCACCTGTATCTTCTCGAATGCAGGACTGTTGCTGATAGCTGCTTCGCTCTCTGTAAGGCGTACAAACCCTCCTGGACGTGTGATACGCATACACTCCCTAAGAAGTTGAGGCCAAGCTTCTTTGGGCATAAAAGTGAGAAGAAGACGAGCATTGACAAAATCGAACATATTATCGGGAAAGTCCAGTGGCTGACGTATATCCATTATGCGAAAAGATGCGTTCGGCCACTTCCTACTATTGGCATAATCAATCATTTTTTCGCTAAGATCAACTCCTATAACCTCCATATGTTTATATGCATAGGCAACGTCAAGTGCCCAGCCACCAGGACCACATGCAACATCAAGTACGTTGTGAATAGTGGATGGATCAATGTCTTGAGGAAGTAGTCCGTCCATTTCTTTCGTCAACAAACAATCTTGCATCATAAGCCTGTTCATCTCTGCTGCGCTCTCAGAGTTGAAGATATAGGTGTTTTCCTGTGAAGGGCTACCTGCCTCTGACATCTATCGGATCCTTTCTAGTCAAAGAACTTGCAGAGCGTGGCTAACGCATAGCGTTTCTTGGATAGCGCACATCATGCTCTGGTTGTGCGAGAACGTTTTGTAGCTCGATAGTTTTTCCACGCTGCGGACTGACCGATATCTTGGCAATCGGTGTCTGCAACAGTTCTTCCAGTCGCCTCAAGTATTTCTTTGCCGCCGCTGGTAGTTCTTCGTATGTGCTAATACCTGTTGTACTGCATTGCCAACCTTCCATTTCTTCATAAATAGGCTCGCATGCGGCAAGATCACTGAGCGTGGCAGGAAGACTATGTACTATCTTACCGTAGATGTTATATGCCGTGCAAATTTTGATGGTGGCGAAGGTATCAAGTACGTCAAGTTTGGTGATGATTGCGGCATCGAGGCCGTTAATTTGCGCGACAAAGCGACCTGCTACCGCGTCAAACCAGCCGCAACGCCGCTCACGTCCTGTATTGGTGCCATACTCATGACCACGATCCCGCAACTCGCGCCCCATATCATCGAAGAGTCCTGTTGGCATTGGACCACTGCCAACTCTTGTGATATATGCCTTATATACTCCCAGTACGCGGTCTAGCGAGCGGGCTGGTAAGCCAGCACCAACAGCAGCGTTTGCCGCCATTGTCGAAGACGAGGTGACAAACGGATAGGTGCCAAAATCTATATCCAACAATGCGCCCTGTGCGCCCTCAAGCAGAATAGTTTTACTGTCAAAAAGTCCATCGTGCAGCATCTTCTGCGTGTCTGCAATGTGCGAACGAAGTTGTAAGCCATAGTTAAAATATTCGCCGTGAATTTCTTCGAGTGAAAGTGGAGGTTGACCATAAATTTGTGTGAGCATACGATTTTTGTGGACCAGAATAGTGGAGAGCTTAGCACGGAATGTATCTACATCGAGCAAGTCGGCCATGCGAATCCCTGTACGCGCATGTTTATCAACATATGCAGGTCCGATACCGCGTTGTGTGCTATCAATCTTGTCGGCACCCCTTGCCTCTTCCTCCATACGGTCCAGGAGAAAGTGATATGGCATCACAACATGTGCACGTTCACTAATGTAGAGCCGTGAAACATCTATGCCTTTACTTTGTAACTCATCCATCTCCTGAATGAGTCCCTTTGGATCAACGACAACCCCATTGCCGATAATGCAGGTTGTGTTTGGGTAGAGAATACCGGATGGCACAAGCCGAAACGCAAATTCGCCTTTCTCATGCACAACGCGATGTCCCGCGTTACTGCCCCCCTGATACCGTACTACAAAATCTGCGTGCATTGAAAGTTCGTCTACAATTTTCCCTTTGCCTTCGTCGCCCCATTGTGCTCCGATAACTGCAACTACCACCATAATATGTTACCTCTCAGTTTTCTAGTGCTATCTGCTTGTGTCATTTCTGTTTTGTGTGTATGCAGGGTACACGGCCCGTGTCACATTACAACTTGCAAGCCTCAAGTGTCAAGGCTGCTGGATGTAGCTGACCAATAGTTGGTCCGTAATCTGTTCGATGGGAGCGCGATCATCACTGAAAACTAGCCCGCCATCGGGTCGTCCCTGTGTCACCACTGGCACTACTTCATTTGCGACCTGGCCCATGACCGTCGTTGGTGGAAAATTTGCAAGGTTAGAACGAAATGTGTCTATCGACGTTTTCTGCATTGTTCCCATAACCTCCGTATTGAAGGTCCCGGGAACGTTGAAAACGTAGACGCTGGGAAATATCTGACTCATAGTGTTGACAAATGCCTGCACAAGTCGAAAATCATGCGTCGTATGACCTGTGTTGATTGCCACGACCCCCTGTGCCGACAGATGCGAACGGATCGACGTGAAAAACTCGCGCGTCGTCAGTTGAAAAGGAATGTATGGTTGTTGATAGGCGTCAACGGCGACGACATCATACTTTTCCTGCGTTGTTGCTAAATAGGTTCGCCCATCTTCGACATGCACATGCAAATTCGGCTCGTTCATGCCAAAGTACTGACGCCCCACATCAACAATCGTTGGGTCTATCTCCACCCCATCTATTGCAACTGGCCCATATACCTTTGTAAACTGATGAGCAATGGTTCCTCCTGCCAGTCCAATAATTCCAACACGATGCAATTTATTTGGCGTGAAGCCAACGTTAAAATAGGGTGCCGCGAGAAAATAATCCCAGTACCACCCTGTAAGCACCGTATTAGGGTCAGCATAGTACACCGAATGTATTGCCTGCCCCTCATTCAGTATAAGCTCCCGCGTACCATCTGTCTCCTGTACAACCTGGATATAATTATAGTATGACTCTTTGTCGTAAATCAGATGCGGAATATTCTTCAGAGGCCCCAGTGGTAGTAGCACTGCAACGACAACAAGCAAGAACGAAGGCCGCCACAGTGGACGCAACCCCCATAGCGATGCCGCGAAAAGCAGCGTGCCAAAGATGAGAAGCGTCCGTCGCACTCCACAGGTTGGTATGAGCCAGAGCACAGGCAGAAAAGCACCAAGAATGCTGCCAAAAGTCGAGATCGCGTAGAGCGAACCACTTGCACGTCCGCTCCTCGTAATGTCTTTTGTCAAAAGGCGAATTGCAAATGGAGACACAATCCCAAGTAGCGTGACTGGAACCGCGAACAGTAGGATAGTTCCGACCAGCGAACTAAGAAAAATACTGACCGACACCTGTGCCAGACCCGTCACCGACCAACTCAGAATGCCTTGACTTACAAGCGGTATCAGCGACGTTGCGAGTGCTGCAGCAGCCGTAATAATACACAGCACTTGTTCTGATGGATGCCTATCCGCTATGCGCCCTCCAACCAGATAGCCGACAGTGAGATAGAGCAGAATTAGCCCGATAAGGCTTGCCCAGACGATGAGCGAGGTTCCGAAATACGGCTCCATCAGCCGTTCCGCACACATTTCGAGTGCAAGGCTCGTCATGCCGCTCACCAGCACCAGGACAATCAGAAAGTGTCTCATGAATTTTCCGTTCTAGCTGCCATTGTCACAGAAACAGGAAACGGCCAGTAATGTTTTCAAAGTATTGCGTATTGACCGCCGGAAACTGATCCGTTGATGCCTGTAACTCTAAGATAAATCCTTTGCCGCCATGTACGTCCCCATACACCTCGACATACTCTTGTTGTGGAGTTCCCTGATAGGTAATTACCTCTCTGAACCATGTCTCGCCACCAATATGTACGGTGGAGTTGGGTGTGACAACAGTATAGCCACTCTTATTCATGAAATTTTGTTGTAGGTCCATCTGCACAAGGTCACTCGGTGCTCCGGCTGTCGGTCCAAGAGTTTTGAAGATGGCGGATTGATCTACTGCGGCAGGGTTAGCAAACTGTATACCTTGCACACCGGAAAGAGGCGCGGCTGTCCATGCTTGCGGATATTCTGTCGAGAAGCCATCTGTTGCACATGGTTGTCCGCAATAGACAAAATTTGTGTCAGGCGGTGGCGTAGCTGGTGGCGTAGCTGGTGTCGTTGCGGTGGGAACGACGGTTGGCGAAGGCACGGTTGTCGGCGCAACCGTCGCTGTTGACGTGGGAGCCTCTGTCGGCACAATTTGTGCCACTGGATTTTGTGGTTCTGGTGTATGCCCTCTGAGTGCATATAACGTTGCGACGCCTACCGCACTTAGAAGCGCGACGACGAGACAGATACTGACAACAAATACTAACACGCCGTTCTGTTGCTTCTGTGGCTGTGGTAATTTTCGCCCTTCGCGATTGTAGCCTGATCCGCTTTGAATTGGTTGCTGTGCCGGGTAAGCCTGTCCTATATAGCTCCCGTTTGGGCGCGGTTGAACCTGGAATGCCTGGGGTTGCTGATTCGTTTGCGATCCGTATTGCCCAGGCATTCCTCCTTGCTGTGGATATGCAGCAGGAGGCGTTGGTGAAAACGGTTGGTGATACCGCGCATCAGAATTGCTAGGCGGAAACGACATGGCTTCTGTCGCATCTTGATAAAACTCTGTCTGCTGGTGAGATGCTGGCGTTTGCAATGGTGGTGTAAACGATGGTGATTGCTGTGGCAAAGATGATCGTTGTGTATTGGTAAATGGTTGTACATTAGCAGGATTTTGTGGCCCAAAAGAGCCTTCCGTTGGATATGAATTTAGATGTCCACTACGTGGTAGAGGCTTCTGTACCATCTCTGTAGGTTGTGCTGGAGGAGTGTTAGGAGTGCCGCATTGCCCACAGAATGCCTCTTCTGCACTAACCTCGTTTCCACATCTTGGACATTTCATATATTCATTTCATCCTTGCTTGGATTGCGTTATATCTCTTCGTGTTAGGCCTATTATAACTCATTTGAATGGCACTGACTATCCGATTAGACCATTGTCTTATCGCGTTTGAAACTATTCCGTAAGAATAGGGATAGTTCGTAGCCCTTCTTGTTCGTAATGATGATATGCGCGTATCGCTGGTGGCGTGATACGTCCCTCTCGCCCCTGCTCTGATGCACTGCTAAACGGTCCGCGAATGATGCACCATACCCAGGGGATATGCTGCTCTTTATTGACGCGCTTCATGTTTTCGCGATCAGTGCTACTTGCATCCACGAAGCCCGTTGGATGACTATGGTACACTCCAATAATACGGTCTGGATGCTCCATCTCTACCATCAACAAATCTTCTGGCGCGAACTCGAAATAGACTGGTGACGCAAAAATATTGCGTAATGGATATGCTTGCTCGACATGCCAATTTCCTTGCTCGTCTATTATGCCGAGCAGAACACCGCACGCTTCAATGGTACTACGATGATAAACGTCAACAAACAATGCTTTCTGCGCTTCAATACTAAGATGTAGATATGCTTTTGTTGCTTGTTTCATCAATAATTGTAACAATGGTGACGTAACCCGTCTTCCCATACCCCCAAATTCTCGGTTTTGTATCATATAAGAATGCTTGTTGTATGCAGGACTATAACGATATGCTCCTACTATACCACACAGCAAAACACAAAAGCATTGATATCTTGCCTCTTCCGAACAATCACATGAAGCTCAGAAAACTCCTTATGAACATGAATATGAAATGCCACAGACTTCGTATCCGCTAGAACAACGTATGCCTGAGCAACAGTAGAAGCACTTTTTAGCCGCTATATCTCAAAGTTGCTTGACTTGACGTGCGAAAAAGCGAAACATATACTAAATTTACACTACGTTGGTGCGATAAACGTGTTAGATTGTTGGTAGCACCACAACGGAAGGAACCCTGTATGTCGCTTACCACACGGAAACTTGAGTCGCGTATCGCTGAACTGGGTAACGTCGCCGAAGGTCGGGAGATAACTGTTACTCCTGTCTACATTGCCTCTGCTGCTGGTCCAATGACGCCGCCACCATCATCGCCATTTACCGATGTATCACAATGGCAGCAGCTAGAAAGAGGCCACGAATGGGGAAAAACACATGGCACAAGCTGGCTGGCCTTCCAACTACCCTCACTAACTGTGCCTACAACCGTGCATCTGGCCTGGAATACAAGCAAGGATGATAGCCTGTTGCTACTCGTCGAAGCAATGGTATTCCTGGATGGTCAAGCTATTGGCGGTTTAGACTATCGACATCACTTCCTCTTATTACCAACGCAGGCTTACGATGGAGCGTCACATACCATCACCATACAGGCATATACCAGCGTTCCACAACTATTTGGTGGCTTGACACTACGTCATAGAAATATGACGCTCTGGCAATTGTACTTTTTGATGCATACTATTTTTGAGAGCCTGCAAACAATGAGTGAGCATGATGTAGTGCGTCATGCTCTGCTCGAACAACTGAATAGTGCGTACAACATGCTCGATTTACGCGAGGGTTGGGATAGCGAACGCTTTCTTTCCTCGGCATCCCCTGCCTATGATTATCTCCAAACGACCCTGCTTGAGTATCCAGAAGCCGACGATCAGCCGCATATAACGCTAAGTGGACATGCACATCTCGATGTTGGTTGGATGTGGCCTTACTGGAGAACACGTCAGAAAATCGCGCATACTGTCTCAACCGTTCTCAACCTGATGGAACGTTATCCACAGTTTCACTATAGTCAGAGCCAACCCCAGGTACTGCAATGGCTCAAAGAAGACGCTCCAGAAATGTACGCGCGGGTGAAACAGCGTGTGGCTGAGGGACGCTTCGAGCTTGTTGGCGCGATGTGGGTTGAGACCGACTGTAATCTGCCATCAGGTGAATCGCTTGTGCGTCAGATTATGCATGGTACGCGTTTCACACAGCAAGAGTTCGGGGTCACGCTGCATCACATCTGGTTGCCTGATGTGTTTGGCTATAGTGCTGCCTTGCCCCAGATTATGCGCGGTTGCGACCTCCCAGTATTCATGACCACCAAGATTAGCTGGAATCAATTCAACCGTATGCCCTGTGATACCTTTCGTTGGCGTGGCATCGATGGTTCCGAAGTGCTTACCCACTTTGTCACTGCGCCCGAATTATATCCGACAACTACCTACTATTCGTACAATGGACCAATGCGTCCAAAAGATATGACGGGGACATGGGAGAACTATCGTCAACAAAACTTGAACGATAGCCTGCTATACCTTGCTGGTTGGGGGGACGGTGGTGGTGGCCCGACAGAAGAAATGCTACAAACCTCACAGGTTCTCGCCGATATGCCCAACTTCCCTGCTGTGCAATGGGGCAATGTCGATACGTATTTCTCACAGCTCTATGAGCGCGTATGGAATAATCCACAATTACCGCGTTGGGTCGGTGAGCTATACCTTGAGTATCATCGCGGCACCTACACCTCGCAAGCACGTATGAAGCAACTGAATCGCCGTGCGGAAATCTTTTATCGTGAAGTCGAAATGCTCAACGCATGGGCCAGTCTCTACGGCATGCCTTCACGTCAGCAGTATCTGAACACGGGTTGGCAACGTCTCCTGCTCAATCAATTTCACGATGTCCTCCCTGGCTCCTCTATTCGCGAAGTCTACGATGATGCCGAACATATCTATGCCGAGGTACGTAGTATTGGCGAAGAGGTACACCGTGAAGCTCTTGCTGTATTGAGTAAACAATTCGGCCTGGCTGAACGAGGTATCGCCTTTTTCAATATGCTACCCTGGGAACGTACCGAGCCGCTACAGATTGCAGGCGCGGCTATGGCCGGTGTAGATGGTACTCAGAAGACAACAGACTGGGATAGCAACGAAATCGTACTCGTCGATGGCGTTGCTATGCCACCATGTGGCGTCAGTATCTTTTCAGAACCAAATATCGCCCCCGATGAGTCGTCAGAGCAGTTATGTTCGATAAGCAAAACGCAAGAAGGACATATCACACTGCACAACACCTATTATGAACTCACACTCGACCCATATGGAGAGATACAGCGTTTGTACGATAAGCAAGCTGAGCGTGAAGTTTTTAGCGAAGGACAGGCAGGCAATCAGTTGATTGCCTACGAAGATCGGCCACTGAATTTCGATGCATGGGATATCGACCTGTTCTACGAAGAAAAACCCTATCCTGTACACAGCACTCCTACTATGCATATCCTTGAAGAAGGTCCTGTGCGCGTGACTGCGGAGATAGAACGCCACTACCTTGAATCGCGCGTTACACAACGCATCTCGCTCTGGAGAAGCTCACCGCGTATCGACATTGCCACCGAGATTGACTGGCATGAGCATCAAACAGTGCTAAAAGCGGTGTTCCCGTTGGCAATCAACAGTACACGAGCAACGTATGAGATTCAATTTGGTTGTGTTGAGCGTCCCACACATCGCAACACCACATGGGATATGGCACGCTTCGAGGTTTGCGCCCATCGCTGGGCTGATGTAAGCGAGGGTGGTTATGGTTTGAGCTTGCTCAATGATAGCAAGTATGGGCATGATTGCCACGATAACGTGCTACGCCTGACGCTGCTCAAGTCGGGCGTCTATCCCGACCCCGATGCGGATCAGGGTATTCATCGCTTCACCTATAGCCTCTTACCACATGCAGGCGATTGGCGTGATGCTCAGACGGTGCGCCGTGCCTACGAACTGAACGCGCCAGCCCTTGTGTTGAGCCAGCCACATGCGGAGAAGACGTTTGAATCTAATCACAATGATATGCTAACCGACGACATACAGATTGGCGATATACTGACTATAGAAGCGTATTCGTTTGTCTATACCGACTGCGAGCATGTTGTCATAGACACGGTCAAGCCTGCCGAAGATGGCGATGGGCTGATTGTACGTCTGTACGAAGCGCACAATCAGCGTGGACATGGCACTCTGACGTTCGCAACGGCTATCAGTGCTGTACAAGAATGTAACCTGTTGGAGTTACCCTTACAGGAAGTGCTATATGCAGAGAATAGTTTTGCGTTCCAGGTGCGCCCCTTCGAGATAAAAACGTTTCGTGTAAGGCTTGAAAGAGCCACATAGCAGGTAAAAAGCATGACAACGGCACCGGGGTTGTCATGCTTTTTACCTGTTATATGGCTCCTAATCATCCTTGCGCTCGTGATGCTCTTTGACCATCTCAAGCACTATCGCCAGCGCAATAACAAATGGCGCGTCAACACCAGGGGCAACGTCAACGGCGTAACTATCGCGGAACAGCGAGAACTGGCGCCCGACATTGCCCATGAGGTTGCCATAGGCATCGCTGATGGTGAAATTCCAGTTCCAGACATCACCGTCAACGTGAAAGACCATACCATTGCTACCCTCGACTTTGAAGCGTTCCCCGAAGAGGCGAAACTGCTCATGCACATCTGCCCACGCTTGCCCGTTGCGGTAAATCTCGTAACGCGGCAACAAAGAGAGGACACGCTGCTTAATGTGAACAACCTCTTGCCCGGAGTAGCGATCAAACATCACGAGATCGTCGCCAATATGAAAGAACTTACCGCGTACTTCAAGCACAACATTGCCCGCGTCATCTCGAATAATAAACGCCTCGGTCAAACTCCACGCTCGTTCGCGCATATGATAACGCATGTCTATTTTCTCCTATTATTGTTGTCTCGTTCTCACTGTAGAAAACTGTGCGGCGGTAATGTTTTGCAGGTCTGCGATGTGTGGCACAGTGATATCTGGCACAAAACCGTCTGGGAACTTTTCTAACGAATATTTCCCTTGCTGCACAAACACGACAGTCAATTCATCGCCCATAATGTGTTTCGAGTCAACCAGTATCTGTGGTCGGTCGTCAATCATGACATAGTGATCGGCGGGATAATTCCTCATGATATCGTCGATATGTTCCTGCTTATGCGTGTAAATCAGTACGCGACCTCCAACGGCATCGGCGAGATGGCTATTCACAATTTTCTCTGCTTGGAAAATCAAGTCGCCATCAGATGCTATAACCGTCGTGCCCAGTGTCTTCAAGTATGCCAATGTCTCGAATACATGTGGGTACAGTTTGTTGACAAAGGGATAGTTGTCGAAGATCGAGTGAACGTGAAGGTACGTCTGCTCATCCATCTCCGAAAGCGGCACCTCTTCGCGCAGTCGTTTGAGCGAGAGCGGAATATCCACCACGCTCTCCTCCTTACGAACCTGTTCATAGATAGTCCAGAAGCGTTGCGTTAAAGCTGGTCCTAATTCCACCTGAAGATGCTCGTCGAAATCTTTTTTTACATCATCGTTCGCAAGCAACGTATTGTCTACATCTAGTAAAAAAGCGAGTGTTGGCATCGTGAATCTCTTTCCTCCATCTCTCTATTTTGTTCTCACTATATCGCTCATTCTCTATCTTAGAGAAAATGTGTACATACGTATCACATAAGAAGCATGTCTTTTTCTATCAAACCATGCTACCTATTATGGCACACAATTAGTAGAGTAGGACGCCGACGAGGTACACAGAGTGCCCTTTTCCAACGTCCCCTCTCCGAACCCGCCGTGCAACTTTCATTGCAACGGGCTCTCTAGTGACACCGTGTTTCCGTTCTTGACTTCTTTGT
>JAABUZ0100000110.1_pt1 | contig 120957 bp, 90 predicted proteins | sample 5562091 | NCBI WGS metagenome assembly JAABUZ01 (sample SAMN12813069, study PRJNA571459) | rock metagenome | isolation source: Antarctica rocks | place: Antarctica: Victoria Land, Linnaeus Terrace sud | collected 2015-12-21 | reverse complement strand
ACGACTGCTTTATAGCTGATGCATCTCCCCTTCGTTCAACCAGCAAGTGGAGGAGGACGACCAAAAGGGTTGGATGCAGCATAAGGCAAGCCGACGAACACCGGTTTCACGCCTCTGATTTCATACAGTTACCTTGACCACTAGATGGGAATTCTTTGCTACTCGACATTGCTACCCTGATGGAGGCGAGAGATGTACTTGAGCTTGAAGAGGATGCATGACCTGCGGGCCGCTCCTGCAGATATTACTGATCAGCCCAAGAAGTGGTATAAGAAAAAGGAAGTTGTAGCCGCAAGAAAGACGCAATGGCTCCAACTTGCGTTATAAGCATGCAATGCAACCCAAGGGGTGGAATACTGATAGATATTGTTTTGTGTGCAAGCTAAAAAGATAAATCTTCCCTTTGAATGAGAGAGTAGATCAATGGAAGACAATGGAAGCTGTTGTAGAACCGACGATCAGAACAGACATAAAGTGATTGTCAATCTTGGAGTACAATAGTAAGAAATCATGGGTAGCTGGTGCTGTTGTCGATGCCGGGCGAGCAAGATCCATGTTTCACTTACTTGCACTCTGATTCCGCGACCTGACATTCACGTTCGTGGCGTGACAAAACTTGGTGTGAGTAAGATGCTTGTAGAGACATGATCACTCAAGAAGATGTTGGAGGGTTGACTCACGATCCGATGAATGTCATAAAGCGAGCTAAGTACGTAGAGACTCCGGAGGCAGATTATGACATCGGCAGTTCGTCAGATAGCACTACCCGGCGTCCCAGAACGCTAGCAAAAGAAAGTCGAAGGGGTCCTTGCGAAAGCTAGAATTATCGTGCACGTAGGTAATCTTAGAGCTCATCTCATTGTAGAGCACAGTATCAACGAAAGTGTCTTTCGATCTTGTTGAGCAGCCATGTCTCCTGCTGGTGCTGTTTATTCATCCACAATCAGCCTCCTCGGCCCCCTGCGCTGCACGCCCCTTATCTACAAATGCCTCTCTTCCCTTCATAACCCTCATGGCCGTCCAACCCCCCTTTGTCAGGTCTTCAGAGCGAATCAGATCAAACGTCCCTTCACAGCTTCTTCATCAATCCGCGAACCACCACCAACCTCTCCTGCCACCACCGACAGAGGTCCCAAGTCCACTGAAGACACTGTGACCGACTTTGGCAGTATGGATGTGCTCTCTTCCGCGCCCGCTCCTACCACCGCTATCGATGCCTGCTTGAGTGACGGGTTCCATCTCGACAATGGACTCAAGATCAGTGGCGGCAGTGGGTGTTTATTAGTGGGCGGTGAGGCATTCAGCTGGCGGCCTTGGGAGGCTGGTGAAAACAAGAAGAGCCTGCTGAACGCTAGGGGCCAATGGGACGTGGGAAAGAAGGGGTGGGGCCTGTTGGACCTTGTATGGCCGAAGCCTGGTGAGTGCGAGCTGCAGATGTCCTGAATGCGGTTCGCGCTCAAACACTGACGACTACCTCCAGATCTACTTATCCTTGGTCTTGGACCTTCAATGCATCCGATCTCACCTGCGACAAGGACTTATGTCAACTCGCTAGGTATCAGAATAGAGGTGCAGGACACACGCAACGCAGCTGCGCAATTCAATTTACTTGCTACCGAGCGAGGTGTTGGTAACGTTGCAGCAGCCATGATTCCTATTGGGCGGCGGGAGTCCAGATGATCGCATACGATCTATGCCTACACAGGGGCATGGAATACCGAAGATCCGAGTACCTGGGTAGGAACGCCCTATAGAAGGTGAGGAGCGAGCGTATGCAGACACCATGTTAGTGTCTTTGCATATCCAGAGGATCATGTTCCACTTCTGCCCTACAAAAGAGAGACAGGGTCCATTCGGGGCGGTTGTTGGCCGTGAATGTGAGTTTGTGGAAGGGGCTAATCAGCCCCGATCTGGTTCAAGCTGACATACTTCATAGACACTGGTAGAAGACAACAAGATACAGTGCCCAAGCATTTTCGATCCAGATCAATGCTTCGACCGCATTGGAGAAAGCTGATACATATTGGATTATAGAGCAGCTGCTAACATGGCCCTCAACCTCATTCGCTCAGGCGAAGGTAGCTTACATCCATAACCTGAGAGCTAGGTCAGGGCAAAAAAGCAGAGCCAGTCTTGAATCAGTCGACTTTGTTGAGTGACGTTCCCACTTGTGCCAGACAACGAAGGGCGAGCCGTAATCGTGACGGATGCGCCAGTCAAGGACACAGTAACTCCTTCGCTTCAGAGGGGTTTAAACACAGTATCTGTGGTCCCAATACTATTGCTACCTGTGAGTAGTCTACTGTTTACCATTGCGAGCCATCATAAGGATAGTGTCCGAAAACGGCGATGTGAGCGCAATTCTCCCTGTAACACGTTCTGCGGTTAGACTTAATAGAATGCGGAGAAGCCGTGAACGAGCGGTTCAAAGTATGGCAATGCGTTGCCGCAGTTGCCAATCCTCAAACAAATTGTGTAGCACAGCATACTGCTTGCGTGCGATTGTTCGTGGCGGCTGCAGAGGCTTGGCCCATCACCATATGACAAATGGACAGCCAAGCGGAGCCCAGGTACGACGATATCAGAAGTAGAAAAAGATGAGAAGACTTATGCCAATGCTGTGCGAGTGAGACAAGGTAAAAACGAAAAAAGGAGTGAACAGAAACAGAGGAGGAGAGCTTGCAAGAGAAGATATATCTGGAGAGCCTCGAGGACAACGAAGGAACCGAGCTTGTAGAAGTAAACGAGAAGATAACTCCAGCGAGCCTCAAGAACCATATCCGACCCCATCACCTACGTCGTTGTATGCTAAAGAACACGCGAACCTCGCTGCATGAGATTACCACTTTATAACCTCGGTGGCGGCAACACCATCGAGGAGAGCGATGCGTGGAGCTGTGAAGGGGGGACTCGCGATGGACAGATTGATTTGGTGATTTTTGGAGTAGACGCCTTTTTGGTCGGTGCTGCATGATGTCTTGTAGGAGGTTAGTGCGCGTGGCTGGGGATATTGTTGGCGTGTCTGCGCGTTTTGGGGTCGAGTATTGGAATGGGCTAAGAGGTGTAGAAGCAGAGATGGAAGATCTTACAGGTGTCTTGGTTCTTTGAGCGTATGATACGAAGATGACGAGCTATTGCGGGAATTCCAGTTTACACTAATGCAGATGGTCGGATGCAATCCCTCCATCAACCCAGAGACTAGTAAAGGCTCCTTTTTGTTCATACACTCAGTGCCTTCTTCAATTAGTCAAAGACAATGCAAGCTCGGATGCAGATACAGATCGTTAATACATCCAGGCAATAATAACACCCAAGCAAATGCCGCAACGCTATACGCAGCCCCTATGCGAAACCTCGATGCTGGAAATCGAACCCAAGCAAGGACTGTGTTAACCCAACGGGATGCCTGCCGCTATGCCTAAGAGGAAGAAGCAACACAATGATAGTACAACAAATCCCCAAACAAGCCGAGAAGAAAAATAGAGAGAAAGAGCATACTCCATCCGCTGTGGATACCCGTCGACGCAGATCCGCGCTCTCACGCCGCGAGCGCTGCAAGCTCCAGCTCCTCAGCCTTCAGCTTACACGCCGCCGCCGAAAAGCCATGCCCAACTCTCCCACTAACAACGCGCCACCTCTCGCTCTCATACTCGTGAAGCGCCTGGCGCAAGCGTCCGACCTGCCCAAAAAAAACCATCAGTCCCATGCTTCCCCACCCGTTCTCACCCTCTATGCAAGCATCTCAAGGCAAAACAGAGGGAAAAAACCCACCAGCTCATCCGTCCACGCGCCCCCCTTCGCCTTAAGCTTCGTGCAGTACCGCACCTGCAGCGTGCCACTGCTCCTGCCGGGGAAGAACTCCGCGATCTGCTTCCAAGTCATCTCGTGCTGCTCCTTTAGCTCTGTCAGTAGCGCGTCGTCGTCGAGTGTGAATTTGGTTTTTGGACCTGAATGCGGGCGCGGGTGGGGTGGGGATGAGGGCTGCTGTGGTTGGTAGGGGGGTTGGTGGGGTTGGTGGGGTTGGTGGGGTTGGTGGTGAGTTGAGGGTTCGGCGGTGCTGCTTGGTGTGTGACTGCGCGCAGGGCGAGCGGCGGGCGAGGGGAGGTATGCCATGCCGCTGGGGCGCTGGGGAATTTGGGAGGGGAGGGGGTTGCGGTGGAGGTGGAGGAACTTGTGGTGTGGCGGTGGTGCTGTGATGATGGCGGTCGCTGAGCTGGAGAGAAGGAGGGTCTGTGAGTATGGTCAGTCTCTTCGAGCGGCCGAGGCGGTTTGTATTCGAAGAATTATTTGACTACTAACTCTTCCATCTTCCCTTCTAGCTTCCTCGCCCGACTGGATGTCTTATATACCTACCTCTATTCGGTTATCTACCGATTGGCATTGGAGCTGATAGGTCTTCAGATTCCCAAGACGGAGACATCTATATTTGTTAGGATTGCTCAGGGAGCGAAACGTCTTCTGAAGTACATACGCCGCGGGCGGCGTGGGATCTCTCGTAACCTTCGAGCCTCTCTCTGTAGGTTCCGGCGTTGGTGCAATGGCGAGTGCATTGCTCATGGGTGACGCGTACCTGGATAAAGTATCTCGGACAAAGTGCGCGAAAGGCCGAGAGTATGGATTGGTGAGTATGCGGCGACGTGAGCTGAATATCATTCTGCACTACATCATAGATATTAATCTAGCTTCCTTACCGGTTGCCGAATCCAACAAATCGATATCCGTGGCAGCGCATCGCTATCTGTGAGTGGCTGTGGGATGCGAACATGGACGTTTCAGCATTGAGGCCGTTGCAGGCAAGTGGAGGCCGCGACGGCTGCCGTTGGTCAATGATTAGACCCAGGATGAAGCTGAATATTAACGGGCCGCTGCTCAGTAGCACCTTAACACACGCCATATGCGTCTAATAACCAACAGGTGGCTATGCAAGGAGGCCCATGAGCTATCACGGAAAAGCGGTGCTGAGAGAGCCTTTCCACTTCTCTTGGCTTTCCGTTATAGCGATGTCGTGCATTGTGGCAGTGTCTGATATGGAGATTATGGCGAAGCGAATTGGTATGATTGGATAGTCGTTTCGAACAGACTGGTACGAACGAACAAGTCCATGCAGGTATGACGCATGGACCGATTAGATGAAGATTGTTTAAGGGATGTCGAGGACCCTTTTAGCAACCGAAGATCGAACATCAATATGCCGAAACATGGCCTTTGGCCACCTGTCTAAAGATGCAGAGATTGAGATTACTCAAGAAAACTTGGTACGAGCAGTTTGCACTGCTGCGCCTACCTCACGCCATCTTCGCCAGTCAAGTCCTTGGTCCATCGAAATCTCGCAAAGAAGTTACCAGATAAGGTAGCAGCAACTTGAACATCCAAACCTGACTTTCATCCAATTTGAGCGAAAAGCATCGAGGACCTTTGCGTGTTGATTTGAGGCGCAGTCGTGGTATCAGCTTTGTCTCAGAGTTGCATAAACGAACTTCGCTCGTGAAGATCTTGGTAACGTTTTGCCAGCGCGTTTGAGGTCTCCACGAGACGCAGGTGAAGAAGGAGAACTCGACTGACCTGTTGCAAGTTCAGCTCGGCATGAAAGACCATTCTCTGTGTGTCGCCGTCTCACATAAACCTTCTCCTCCAAATTTTGATGACTTGGGCCCCCAAATCGTGACATGTTCATCTCTCAGTGTCCTGGCCATCGTCGACTGTCCTCAATGCTAATGCTTCTCCTTTCGTTAGGACCTTGGAGAACACGTATCCGAACAATGTTGTAATTGCGTTATAAATTCGGCTTGACCACTGGCTCCAAGAAAACGCATGCCTCTAGAAGAGTCCATACAGAGAATTGTGTCTTTGTTTGATTATATCATAGAGTTCCCGTGATGAAATTGGTCTCTCGTAGCTCCCCATAGTCAGGACAGTCGCTGACATACAGCACCAAGCTGAAAGAAGGGACGGGATTTACCAGTGCTGAGGTTGTGTAGTTTTTCTTGTGTTCTTGGCATCACCATCCGTGGTAACATAGGGTCTTCGCTCGTCAATGTGGTATGGATCTGTGCTCCCTTGATGCTGATCACGAAGGATAGTCTAGGCGCACCAGCGCAAATTGCCGTCTTATCAATCGCTCCTCGAAGCAAAGGCTTTTTTCTATTTGAGCAACCAAGCGAGTATCAGATCGAGGCGTCGCGCTCTTGTCCATGTTCGGTGATTCCTCGACTCGTCCTTCTCATCGTTTCTATTGGAAAATGGTGTATATGGGACGGGCTATTGTTCGTGCTTATAACGAACATAGTAGGGTAACAAGAAAGTCATATTTGGATGGCGCGATGGAGGAAGGCCCTGCAGCACCGAGAGCAGTCTCAGATACCTGCTACAAGTAGCAGTCCGCGGACTCCCTGGAAGACGGAGCGAGGTTTCCGTGGTATGAAGGAGGTATTTCGGGTGCCGTCTATGCCATCATCCATCCTAAGTGTGGAAACGCTTCACCATCATGGCACCATAGATGTCTCGAGTGGTCAAGAAAGCGCAGAGATGGTTGTAGTGCAGGTACCAAGAGTACTGTAAGCGACGCCGGTCCCGCACTGACGTTGTTCGGGTCTATACTCTATGGTCGATACTTTAACTTCATATCTCCGACACGCTATCAAAGATGCCACTTGGGCGGTGAACTGGCTCATCCAGCATTCTGGATCGGAGCCGTGAACCTCTTGTCGAGAATCACATGATTACAATCCGTAAATTGCACATTTTAATCTCAGTTATAAAGCTAAATGAGGCATTCGTAAACAAATGAGATCCTTGCCAAGAGCCACTAGACCGGTCCGGTGTGCTTGGACGGGCAGGTGAAGGGACGCTGCGAGACCAACGAGAGAAGAACACAGAATTGGGGAGTCAAGCTTACTAGAGACAGGTTATATTGACACTACTGCATATATAACATGCTTCGCGAGTTGCAAACGAGATTGCTCTGGGGAGAACCCACGCTCTCTTGAAGCATAAATATGCCGCATGGTCAACTAGGCACACATCCGCTGTCCAAATCCTGCGATTGGATCAAGGCCCGAAGGCTTTATATCGTGGGAGCCTCAGATGGTCGTTCCAGGAGTAACCCTCTGACCAAGTCGGCAGAGGTCGCAGCTCGGAAAGTGACTTCCTGAGGCGTCACCGGTGGGTGCGTCAAATATCTACTTTGAATGGAAACCATGGAGGAAGCACGGAGGCGCTGTCCTAGATCTTGCCTCCGAAATGCTCTTTAGCATACTGTTCGCAAGCCTGGATACATCAGCTTCGTCTGGCTGGAAAGCTTTCGAAAGTGATACCTTGGCGGGCTTGCCGACTTTCTGCCCAATGACCTTCCACTTGCTGGCCTCATACTCTTTGATTGCCTGTAGTAGAGCTGCGCTCTATAATACGGTTAGTGAATTCGCATGTTATGTCCGTTGTCGTGTTCACCTCATCTTCGGCAAAGTCTGCATAATGCATGTCCTGCTTTTGGATTAGTGTTTGCGCTCGGGAGTTCAAGGCACGGTCGCCGTTGATCAGTAGACGAACTTTGTACCAATGCTTCTTAACGCTGCCTTCGGTCCGCGTCGGGAAGGTCTGGAGGGACGACGGATCAGTGAGGCCATCACCAGCGACTGAAGACGTCCGAACCTTAGCAATCTCCCCCCAGCTATTCCCTGCATCTCGCATCATTTTCAGTCTTTGTTCTTCCGCAGGACTCCATGGTGTATTTGTCCTGCTTTTCTTCGGTGCCGGCCCTACGATGGGCGACTGCTGAGATTGGCCTGGGTCATCAAGATCCGCTGGATCCCCAGATCCTGGTGCTGACATGAAGGAGGTGCCCGCTGTGACCGAGGATCCAGGAGCTTTGCGCTTCCTTGACGCCGGCGGACTCGCCGCCGGTTGCGGCGCAAGAAAGGACTCTTGCGCGTAACTGGCTGAGGGGTCCTGCGAGAAATACGGCTGCTGCGTGGCAGGGGAAGGCGAGGCCGTCGTGGTAGGCGCATTCAGAGGCCGTCTGGAGGTGGAAGAGGACCTGCGCATGTGAGAAGGTCTTCCATAGTCCCATGGCGGCTGGCTCTGCGCCAAGCGAACATTCCAGACAAGTGGAAGAAGATAGGATCGAGATCAAAGTGCAATGCAAGGTGAAACCGAGGTGAGGAATGAGCTAAGAGCGACGAGTAAACCACGGCACTCACGACATGATAGGTACTATGCAGCGGAACGATAGTCTAGGAGCCGTATGGCCTGTGCCGTCATAGGTGCAACCTTAGGCTGTAGTCAAACGGTCGAGCGAGATAGAGTTGGTGGCGGGTGGATCACACCGTTTGCGATGCAGAGTTGTTTTAAGGGCATCGGTGAGCGTCCGACTCACATGCTCATTGGGACGATGTGAAGGCAAGCTCGGCCAGATTAGTCTGGGTAGGTTGAAGGGACAGGAGAGTTCAGTGTTGACGGAACCCCAACAACGATCACTTTTGACATCTTGGGTCGATATCAAGCCCATTGGGCAACGTGACCGTGTAGCAGTACATGAACGAAGGTAGACTCATCGGTCTACAGACAAGTATCGAGTACTCGGCACCATCAACACATTTTGCGACTTGTCGTACGCAAATGCGGGGTCAGTGTCTCGAGGCCTCTTGGGCATCGCTACTCGAGCTCTTATCCTCTCTAGGCATGTGCTAGTGCAAGGTATAACTATGTTTTCGTCTTTGCCGACACCCAGCGGAGAAGGACCAAGCAGCTTGTTGGTTCAGTTGTCCGGGGTCTACCTTATGGCTGCTGCTCGTTCACGGGCCATTGGCTGGGCGGCCGTGGCCTTGTCTGGATTGGTACAGGCTGGTCTTGGTCAAGGCCTGAGGCTCTTCCATCCAATGGCAGCCGGGCCGGCTCGCTTTTGAAGCAGCCTTGACGTTGGATGACGATTGACGACAGTCGCATCATCGCATGTTTTTGGCCATCTGGAGAACTGTCGGCAGATTCTACACCATCACCTGATACGGTTAGCCAAATAAAGGGTGGTTTCATCTGAGACTTCACTTCTTTTCTCTCCCGGAACGCCAACCAAGCCAAATCTTCAACAACATTGCTAATGCGATCACGAGCTTCTTGATTGGGGGGCCACTTCTTCGACCAGTTCAGCGCATAATACAGCGCTGCGAGGGCGGTGGGTGACGATCCAGCCTCCAGGCCTGCGTCGTTACCGTGGCTTTCTCCTTCCCGCTCTCTGGTGTGGCCCGATTCGCGGATGAAACAAGCATGCAACATGCTTAAAAGACTGGAATGTTTCAATGCTGCTTCTGCAATCTGCTGTCGACTTTCAGGTCTTGGCAAGTGCCTAGGCATTTGAGTGTTCTTTTCTTTTCTTTAATCTGCAGGGAGGTTCAGCTTTTTGGCTCGATTGGCGTAGAGGTCAAAAGGCCGAATGCCCGACTCGTGGAGTCGGATTGCTTTCTCACCAGCTCAAGCCCTTAATCAAAAGGTCCCATACTGCAGCTTCCTGTATCAGCGCTCGTGGCGAAAGCTTGCACATTGCCCATCGTGGCCCGTTCGCTTCAAATATTATGCGAGCGTCAAGCATTCAGAGACACTGGCGTTCTTTCGCTTAGTACTTAATGAACGTTTTCCTGATACCTCACAATTTGTGTAACAGCCTGACAGGATCGCAGGGGGGGCCGTTTCCGAACCAGATCCTTCCCGGAAGAGGAGATAGTCGCAGACTCTGCGGGCTCTGACTTCAAGATTCATGCATTCCACTAGGATTCGACGTGCATGCGGCGCCCTGTGGCGCTTTCCCGCATGGATCTCGCTACACTATCTGCAAACGTGAGTACGGAGCATCGCTCTTCTACCATGGTGCAGTAGGGCTTATACTACCTGTTCCAACTCAGAGTGATACCCGACTGATGGACTACGCCAATTTAGAAACACGGAGGATATCAGACTTATCATTCTATTCATGCAACGGGTATATTCTTTCCCCTTAAACAATGTACATAATGCCTCCGCTCCCACACTGATACTATCTATCATCCTCCAGCGTTGCTGTTGTTTCGATAAGAGGTCCTTTCACTGTACATTCGCTCATTTCCCGCTGGCTGGGATTCTTCATATTCGATATTTATAATTGACTATATATACATTCTGTCTGGTGCAGTTGTTCTTCCCAAGCACCCGTTCTAGCGACTACTCATCACCAAGCCTTTGCAGCAATTACCCCCATTGTCGGGCAAATTAAAAAATGTCGTTGGCACCTACCGAGTCACTTGTAAGAGAGGCTTCCCTAAGGTGGAGCCCCAATCTTGTACCAGTTGCCCAAAAACCAGCTGCTCAACGTCAACGGAAAGCTGCTTCGACCGGCGGAGGTAGAGCATGGTCTGAAGAAGAGGTACATTCACAGATTCCAAATCAATGGTCACAACTTGACGAAGAAAGCAGGAGGCATACCTTATTGAGACACGCATGCGCAAGATGCCCTATAAGCATATTGCTGCCCAGCTCAGGAAGACCGAGCTCGCTTGCCGCCTGCACTATCACCAACTTTCCCTCGGCGGTAAACGTCGCCGACGGGGTACTTCCGTCTCTTCAGCCGGGTCAACGGACCGTGGAGCCTCCAAATCACCTTTCGACCGGACCCGAGAACCAACACCGCAGCGACAAGTGCCCGTCTACTCGCCTCCACGTAGCCCAGAAGACTCCTCCAGGAACCACGAGAGCGCCTCTCGCTCGCCCTATAACCACATTCCCATCCTTCCCAGGCCCATCCCAACCTCGCAACGCGGAACGGATCAAACAGAGTCGCTTCGTCTGATCACCGCAGACATCGACGGCTTCGGCTTTCAGCAGAACATTGATATGGAGCATCTCGACAAAATTTACGATACCCACCGCCTCCATTTCTGGTCAATGATCGCCCGCAGCTACGGCTGCAATTTGTCACCCGTGGTCCTGGAGGATGCCTGGAAACGTGCACATTGTGCCTGTGGCGGGAAACTCCCTCCTACTCCGAGTACAAGTCCTCAGGATTCTGCCGCTAGAATTCTGGGGGCACCATTGACGGCTGGGTCGGAGTACGGCAAAGGATTCCCACCTGTAAATACTTCGGGCACCTCCGACTTAGCAAGAAGTGCCATCCAACGGAATCACCTGAGTGGACTCGCTATTTCCTCGCTTCTAAATGGAGATAAGGAGTTGCGTAGCCCGCCGAATGGGCGCAAGTTCAGCCTGAGCTATCATTCGCGATAGCACAATACTTTCAATGATAACGGTCTTTCTTATGGCGCTTGGAGATACACGGAAAGATGCTGGGGCTTATGATGGCACGTTAGGTAAAGGTAATACAGCTTTAATAATGTGTGGTCCATGTCATGTTCTCCCATTTCAACGACTGTTCACTCAGATTTACTAGTCATGTTTGACCCTACAGGTATGGAGCAGCGACTCCTCATCATGCTACTACGTATCTATTAAATCAATTCCAAGAGATTCATGGCTTACTTTTTTGATCCACATGAATGAGTAGGAATGGAGTCGGAGAATTTGGTTTGGAGCGTAGGAGTTCTGAAATAAACTACCGAAGCCGCTCGCATTCAGCATGCTATCAAGCATGTAACCCCTTTGATGCAAATCCATTCCACACTCCAAAATCGCATGCTAGTAGCATCAAAGTTATGGTATGATCTTACACGAAACATCGCAAATCCAAACCGCGCCGGGTCTATTCAGTCCAAACCCTCTCTGTCAACGTATTGCAAACGTAAACTTCACCAATGCCAATTCAACCTCAGTCCTCACAAATGCCTCGTCTTTGCCAACTTCAGGGCCCAGTAATCAATCAAGCCTGCGTGTTGCTTATGCCTCTCTTGACGACCTAAGTACTTCCCTTCCTGAGCTTCGACCTGCAAAGGAGGCTCGCGGCAGAGGCTGCAAGTTCAGCTGCAGCTGAATGCACGTTGATCAAGGACATATTTCCGGAGCTGTTCATGACTTAATAGCGAACATGATCATGATGGTTCTCTAGAGGAAGTGCAAAGAAGATGACGCTGTGAGGCTGCTGTGACAGTCAGCAGTCTGGCCGATCTAAAATATGGCCCTGGGACTAGCTCTTGCCAAGGCATAGCGGAGTAAGGTATCCAATCAGAGCGTCGAACAGCCACCCCCCTTCCGGCCTTTCGTATCCCTTTGAACTACGCTGGCGTGGAGGCAATGGCGACGACTCTCTATCTCCTCTCTGTTGAATCTCTCATCGGCGTCACCCATTCCATACACTCGTTCAGCATTTCGCGTTTTTGTCTTGTTCATTACGTGTAGTGCTGTCACTCCCTCCAATCTCCACCACTCCCCATCGTTCGATCCCTCTACATTGGCAACAACAACGATATTCTTTGGCGGAAATTCCGCATTATAAGTATTCCATATTAACAAGGTATCCATCATGGTTGGGACCCTGGCTTCCGCTGCTCTGGCCTTTGGAGCTGCTTCCGTAGCCTACGCCCAGACCGGTAATGGCATTCAGTGTGGTCCCGGCAACCCATGTCCTCAGAGTTCACCATGCTGCTCCCGTGGGTATTCATTGCCAAGTAAAGAATTGTCTTATACTGACACACGGCTTACAGAATACGGTGAATGCGGCCTCGGAGCATACTGCTTGGGAGGATGCGATCCTCTACACTCCAACTCTCTCAATTCCTGCGTCCCCGCCCCTATCTGCAATAGTAAAGACTACCAATTTCAGTCACTCGATGGTATGAAGGAGAGCACAGAATACTTAGGAGATGCATCCTCGTCGAACTGGGTGTATAGTGGAACACCAAAAGTTCACAACGATCAGGTGCTCCTGACATTGTCTGAAGACGGGACCAGCGCATCAGGGACATTGCTTGCTAGCACATCCTATGTCTGGTATGGGAAAGTGACAGCCAATCTTACGTCCTCACGCGGCGCTGGCGTTGTCTCAGCTTTCATTCTGCTGTCCGACGTCAAGGATGAGATCGACTTTGAGTTCATTGGGGCAGACTTGACTAACGTCCAGTCTAACTACTATTTCCAGGGTATCACTGATTGTAAGCAGGCAGTCTTACTCAAGTTGTGGCCCTGCTGATTGCTCTAGATAACAACGAGAAGAATCTCCCGGTGAGCGGTGGTAATACGTTCTTGGACTATCATATATACGAGATCGATTGGCAACCAGATCATTTGACATGGGCGGTTGACGGCAACATAATGCGGACGTTGAAGAAGAGCGATACTTTCAACAAGACCGACAACAAATACCACTACCCGCAAACCCCCGCCCGTGTAGAGCTGTCATTATGGCCTGCAGGCTTATCGAAAAACGGGCAAGGGACAGTAGCCTGGGCAGGAGGATTAGTCGATTGGCACAGCACGGACGTACAGGCGAATGGGTACTACTACGCTATGTTTCAGGACGTGAAGGTCGAATGTTACAACCCTCCGCAAGACGCGAATAGCACCGGAACCAAGTCATACACCTACACTTCCAAAGACGGCGTGGAAAGCTCCATCTCGGTTACCAACGATCCAACCATACTGAAGTCTCTCCTGGGATCGGGCACTGACATGGGCAAAGACTTCCCGAGCGCTGCAGCTTCAGCAAGCGGATCTGCTGCCTCTTCAAACAGCGTGGCCACTGTGCCAGGATTGAGTGGCGCTGGTCCGGGCACGGATGGGACGCGTGGAGGTGGTGGGAACACAGGATCAAGTGGATCGTCTGGAAGCGGCGGTAGCGGCGTATCGAGCGCATCTGGATCATCCCAAACCGGCATCGGCGGCTTCTCGCAAGGAAACGGAGGCAAACCCGGCAGCGATGCTCCGCCAAAGGGCGAAAGGATACTCCAGGGATCAATCTTTGCGGCTCTGGTGGCTATCGCCGGTATGCTCGTGCTGTAATGAGATCTGCATCGGATCGGGGCATTGGGGGAGTTGAGCGACTTTATGCTTTCTTGCACATACTTGATGCTGACTGAGCGTTCACCGGTTGCATGGGCTTGGAAAACCATCGGTCAACTTGATCAATTGTAAGCTTTGGATACTATACCTAAATTGGAACCTTCTAATCGCAGCCCCTGGCCACTGTTAACACATGCGAGCCATGAAGGATCGCGGGTTCATTAGCGGATGAGACGTAGGCGAACATGGACGGACGATTCGTCGTCCATCCAGATTCCAGCAACGCATTGACCCGGCGGATGTCGTAGCCGCCACGGTTTGATGCTCACGCGAAGGTTGCCGAACCACGGAAAGCTGGCAAACCCTGCAGGCTGCAGATGGCCGTAGCTCAGATAAGTTGGCTCGAGCTCACCACTGCCGATTTTGAAAAGGCTCGTTTTGATCGATGTTTCTTTGATATTGTTCATCGGCCCGAATAGATCTTATCCTACCGTACCCGTCGGAAGGGCTACGCTTTGACTTGTGTATTCAAAGGTTCGGCCTGTCTGACGCTCCCTCAGCCTCCATTCTGCCGATCCTATTCGGGATATCCATCTATCGCGATCATTGTTTTCGTTAGGCTTTTAAGCTCGGAATAGTTTGACGCCAGGGGATTTAGTGATGATAGTGCTTGCTGGCTCATGAGGCAGCCCCCTAGCCTGAGGTGATTGCGCGCGTTTATGGATCGTTCAGCTTATTTGCCTCGCATCGTCAGTTTGACCAGGTCACTGACGAGAGCGACACGTTCGTGATGGGCAGTGCTCCAACGAATGAGCTGATAGATCGATCGGGGCGGTCGGAGTACATCCTTGGTAGGAGCGAATGTGTCATCTCTGACGATGAGAGTTCAGTATACATTGTTATCGCAGGGCTGTGCCTTGGGCATGTTTGTACCTGTGACAGTGTCATCTCTTCCATCAAACTCCTGGGGTTTATAATACTTTGGCTGCTTGATCTTCATCGTCCTTTGCTTTCTCCATATGCCCCTATCTCGTGCTCACCCGGACCTTGCCTGCTTGCTCTTCTCCACGTTACGACATGGCTTTCCTTGCAGATAGTGCGAAGACCACTGCATTCTTGTGAACGGTCTCTTTCATCTCACAACAGTCCGAGATCTTCCAGCCCTCATCAACCATCGACTCCTCTTCCAAAGCCTCCATCGGTCTCTCAACACTAAACGTGGAGCGAGCAAAATCCCCTTCACGCCATGTGCCAGTACTACTTGGACTACTACGCCGCCTGCGACCATCACAAGCTCCTCAACGGAGCCGAATGCGTGTGGTTACATCGTCAGCTTATGCGCATCAACAACCCGAGAGAGCATGGCATTTGCTTCAATATTACAAACCGATGTTTGCCACACGCACGCAATACGGTCCGCCGACGCTATCACAGAGAACTGTGTGAGGGCTGTCAGCAGCTGCGTTCTTGGCACTTTAGAGGGTTTGCAAACGGGCATTGGACATAAAAGAGGATGTCGTCCACGGTCGCAGAGGGCTCTCATCGGTCATCTATGCCTCCCGGGTTCTGCACCTTTCTTATGGCGAGGTTTCTCTGGCCTAGCGGCGGATCATGCATTGTTTGGGGATGGCTTGTCTGCTTTGTGTCGGAGGAGCTTTGATTAGATGCTCACATCCCAAGGTTGTGTAGATCTTTTATTGGAGTGCCTTTCGTTCTTAGGTAGCGGGTACTGAATCAACCGTACTTTGCTGCTCGGCTTAGACTGCTTTCCAGGGTCTATGCAAGATGCAGTGCGCATAGGGTGGGCCATATCATGCTTTAATATCTCGTCTCAGGTGGGCTATAGATCAGCTACTGACAGCCTTAGACGACCTGTTACTTTCCGCTGTCGATCCAGTCCGTTCTTGGGTTCTATAGGATGGGCTAGGTTTATCAAAAGTCTTGTGGCATAATCTATGAGGCACTGGTACATGTATGTATTGAAAGCGTTCACGCCACCAAAATTCTTGACAGAAAGTTCCGGAGCGATGCAATAACGCTGAGAGATCTCGCTATAATTTTATGAACTAGCAGCTTTTATTACTTCAACCTCTTCCTCTTCCTCTCCCATTCCTCCTCAACGTGTCACGGCTCCTGACAAACTTCAAGCCAGGTAAGCAGACCCACTGTCCTGTTCCTTGAGATTATATCCAGAGCCTGTTTAAACGTCCTCAATATCACCCAGATCCCAGCTTCTGGCTCGTGAAGAGTGGCTGACAGTATTATCTACTGCTGCACAGCTCTCAACACAGCTGCGAAACATACCGAACCTATTTCACAAGTCTACCACAGAAAGCTCCTTATCCCATCCTACTCCAACCTGTGGTAAGTTTCTCCCCCATCTATGGCCAGCAATCCTAAAACATCCTTTACCTCTCTGTCCTGTGTGCGAGATGCTTTGACATCGACTAATTGATCGACTTCGAACTAGGAAAACACCAATATGTGCCGCTGGGGCTTGATCATATGGCAGTGCGGCTGCAGCCGCAAATACTTCATTGGTACCTGTGGTTTCGTCAATATCTTGATTCAGCAGTATCTCGACGCTGGCATTCCGCCTACATGGGCCTTGAGGTGCCCGTTCGAAGTGGTGGGTCTCGAGGGTGTCCAGTATCATTCAATGGGCTGCGACTTTTGCCTACCAATGACCGAATACACGACCTGGACTTGCACGGATTGGCAACGTTTCAACTAGCGGGTAAGTCAAGCTACAAATCTTTAGCATCCGAAGAGTTACTGACAATCTCTCCACAGCCTCCTACCAAACACAAGGTCAGGTCGTAAGTGCCCAAGGCTGTCCATCCAACGCTCTAGCGGATCAAGATGCATTGTCTGACTTGTCTGAAGCTCTGCTCAGCCGCCTATCAAGTCCAAGGCCATGAATGACACCTCCCTGCGGTTCCGAGTTTCCCGTCGTGAGTGCTCCTTGCTATATCTAAGATAATTTCGCGCACTAATGCTTCCAGTGTCTGTCTTGTGCAGCCTCAATCAGTCACCTAGTCGTCAGGCACCAATTCACGGAGATGTGATCTTGCACAGGGATAACTATTCTCATATGGTGAATACCTGATGCTTCACTTTTGCTGCTCGTCACCTGCTCGACTATTGCATGGCTCATACCGCGATCTCAGACAGAATCCCTGACGATACCGACAAAGCTTCTCCTCGCGACGACCTTCGCCTGAACGATGTGACGCGCAAGGAGAACATGGAATCATCCGGCAGCTCGCAATGACCGTAAAGATGAGATAAATTGTCAAGTCTTTCGCTTACCAAGGTCTTTGTCCACTTAACTGCTCTTTCGGCTCTCCGCGATCGTACTCTCTTGACGATCTACAGCAATTTTCTCTATGCCTGACTGGCTCATTCGACTCTCTACGATCTTACTCTCTTGACGGTTTGCAGCAGTCTTTCCTATGCCAAAATGGCTCAGCAAGGTTTCTGTCTCCAGTTACATTAAAATCATCGTCAGCTTTACCCTATAAAGTCATATGTCTTCCAAGAGTCATACACCACATCCAATCTCCTCAATTCCATACATCTCCTTTACTCATAGGCAAACCATCCCTCTCATTCTTTCCTTGACACATCGACCTTATCCCTCGTCGTCACCATGACTCCGTCGTCACGAACGAAGGGAGAAGAAGGACTCGTCAAAGAGTACAAACGCCATATACAATATATATGTTTTCGCTCGACCACTCTCTATAGATATAAAATACCACAAGAGTAGGTATAGCAAGCTAGAGATCCCACGCCGGCAACATCACGGTTTCACATATCACCAAGTCAAAAGCAGTGTTCAAAAGTCGCGCTGAGTATCTGGCAACACCTTTTCTGCGTCAACAACACATCCCCTGCCAACGGGTACATAAAGGCTTTGTTCCTCCCACTCCTTAACCTCTTCTTCTATATTCTTCTTACCTTCTACCTTCCAGCCTGCAACTTCCTAATTCCAGAGCTTGCAACTTCAACCTTTATAGAACTTGTAACTTCGACCCTCCATACCTTCTCCCACCCCAAAGCCACCTCTACATCACCGTCCAGGCCATCACCAACCCACCAACCCTCACCCACAACCCTCCCTCCCTACCAACCTTCCGTGGTACCCGCACACAACAATGTGCATCCACCACTTCACCTACCACGTCCCCTGCGGGCACTACCTCCCCAACCGCACCCACTCCATAAACACGCACTGCACCTCCCTGCAGCACGCCCTCTTCCACTACCACGACCAACACGACCTCACCATCAACTCCACCCTCCCCGCCCCCTCCTCCCCCCTCTCCCCCCCTCACACCTGCCCCCCCACCCCCCCCCTCTCCCTCCTCCCCACCCTCACCCCCCGCACCGCAGCCTACGTCCCCCGCCCCTCCATCCTCCCCCACCCCTCCCCCGCCGCCGAGCGCCGCGCCTACCAAGCCTGGGGCCGCTTCCACTCCCGCGACGAGCTCAACTACTTCTTCTTCCTCACTTCCGGCCTGCCCGCCCGGCGCGCTGGACGCTATCACGAAGACAACCTCCCTGCGCCGCCACCGCCGCCACCGCCGCCGACGCCAGATGATGAGCCGACGATGGGGCAACTCGCCGCCCGATACGAGCACCCCGACGGCAGCCCCAACGTCCAAATCACGCCCGTCCCCTTCGGCTGTGGTCAGGGCCGTAGCGGTCCGTGTCAGCATCTCCACCGTCGCAGGGCTACGGACACGCGCGGCTTTTCGGAGGGGGAACTTGAGAGAGCGGTTGAGGAGGAGGAGCGGATTGCGACACATAGGGCTAGGAGGGATTGGTTGGCGGAGGAGATGAGACAAAACGAACTCGTCCAGGTGGGGGGTGGGATGGTGGTTATGAGGCGGCATCTTCCGGGTTTCTTCGGAGGTGTGGTTGCGCAGGGAGGGGATGTGGTTGGGTTTTTGAGGGGGATGGCGGAGGGGGGGAGGGGGTTGGTGAATGGGGTGGGGAGAAGATATTATGAGAGGAGACGATACAGCTGTCCGGAAATGGAGATGGAGAGGGCGGATGGGAGGGGGAGGTCGTATTCGGTTTAAAGCTGGGGGTTTGGGGTGGAGATGGGGGGTTGGGGTCGTTGTTGGCTTTTTCTTCTTGTCTGTCTCTCTGTCTTCTGTCTGGGGGGTTGAGCTGTCGGCCTGACCGACTGAGGACAGTGGTCTGGTATTTGATGTTCAGGGTGGAAGTCATTAGCAGCCGATTTCATCATAGACCTGGCCGAAGGGTATCATCATAAACCTAGACAAAAACGTTCTCCGTGACTAGAAACAAATCTCTTCTCGCGCATCTAGAACAACCGTCTGAGTGAGAAAAGTCCTGAATTCTGTGGACGTGCAAAAGAGGGTCTGACAGTCAATTCTTTCTCTCCCTTATGATGACGAGATAAAAACACACAAAAGAAGCTTACAAGCATTTATCTTGATGAGACAGCAGTCGATCAGGCTCAGCGCTGGGAAAAGCAAAGCAAGTGATCTATGCTGCATGTTTGTCTTTATCCTGATTTGCCCTCACCGAGCGATGTGGCAAGTACGTCGCTTCACGTGATGCAGCGCACTTCCACCGTCTTTTCTTCGCGACTTGAGATTCGTTTTATGATGGTCTCCTCGATTCCTCGTTTTCTGGGGGGCCGTTATTGACTTTGACACTTCATGGCTAGGGACAGCGGTCAGTATCATAATACCAGCAGATGGAGTGATTATGGAAAAAGATGTCTGGTAATAAGATCGGATCTTATAACGGAATCAAGATACAAGGGGTATAAGCACCAGCGAAAATCCTAGTAACACAAAGACCAATCAACTTAACGCCCAAGAATGCCCAGTAGACCCATGCCATATATCTTTCCATGCCCTAACAAAATGCCCCAGATCAATCACTATGCCGAAGCTGTTCTAATGCAAAGCACACCCACAATCCCTCCTCCTCAGCTTGAAATCCCCTTCATAGTGATCCCCGTGATTCGTAGCCCGTGCATCACCGACAGGCTCACCCATCCAATTCTCTGTCTGTTCCAGGATCGCGCCCTGCTCTCTTAGCTCTTTAGTGACGGCATCAACGTCCACGTCTAGATACTCGCGAAGGAAGTCCCCAACAGCGGTATTCTCATGGTTGCCCGCCAACGGACTTGCCAACTCTCGGTTACTAGCGAAGATGGGCACGTCGACGGCTGAATGTCCGTGGGTGCTCCACCCGACCTGCGCCCGGCGGCTGATGATGTCCGCGAAGGCGTAGGAGGCGGGCCAGGCCTGCGGGTGGGCGGCGAGGCGGTCGACTTCGTCGTCTGTAGCGTCGTAGACGCCGAGACCGGTTTCGAGGAGGTGGCGGATGTAGTTTCGGAGGTCGGAGGAGGAGCGGGGAGAGGTGGCGCTGACGGGGGTTTGGGGGTTGTTGAGGTGGGAGTGCAGGTGGTAGGCGAGGTTTTCGGAGGAATGGGTAGCGTTGGTGAGTTGCGCGGGGAACCAGTGGTATTCGGGGTAGGTGGAGTGGAGTTCTGTTGCTGGTTAGTGGTGCGCGATGTACGTGAAGGGGTGAGGGGGTAGCTTTGAACGTACGGCGAGCGGTGGCTAGGCCCCCGGTTTCGTGGTCGCTGGTACTGATGGCCACGCCTTGGACATCGTCTTTGTCTAAGAAGTCTAACACGCTTGCGAACGCTTTGTCGTACGCTATCACCTCATGGACTTGAGCAACGGGGTCGTTGCCGTGACCAGCGTGATCGATCCTACTGCCCTCGATCATAAGGAAGAACCCCTTGTTGCTATCCTTGGTTGCTGCTCTGAGAGCTTTGAGCGCTGTGCGGGCCATCTCATCGAGTGACGGGTATACATCGTCCATTTGTCTTCGGTCAATCTCATAAGGGATATCAGTCGATGCGAAAAGACCGAGTAGAGGCAGCTTGACAGAATTTCCAAGATTGAGACCGTCGAATCCATTGCGGTCATCGACATAGCTGAAGCCATTGCTCTTTGCCAACTCGACAATGTCTCTGTCGTCACCCCTGCATGATCCGTCCGTGGTGTTTGGTAGGAAATGGCAACGCCCACCTCCGAGCATAAGGTCCACCATACGACCTAAGGGGTGCTCCCCGACCTCTTGCTCCGCAATCCTATCCTCTTCCTCGCGTTGATTCACATGCGCCGCAAAACATGCCGGCGTAGCATCAGTGATGCGCGTCGTAACAACCAATCCCGTCATGTACCCTGCCCTCTTCGCCGCTTCGAGCACTGTCCCGCAGGGAGTGTGATCCGGCAGTACCGATATAGCACCATTATAGCTCTTCTTCCCACACGAAAACGCCGTCGCACCCGCGGCCGAGTCCGTAATCAAGCTGGATGAACTTCTCGTCCGCGACGACCCAATAAGGTGCTGATCCAGCACCAGCAGATCATCAATCGGCAGCCCACTCTCCACTTGCCTGAAACTCCTCGTCAACGAGAGACTCGTCGGGCCCATCCCGTCAGACACCATAAAGATCAAATTTCTCTTCCCGCTTGGCCTGCCATCTTTCCAGTCGCCCCCTGAGCTATTGGGATGCGCTGTTTGCTTGTGTTGATACATGACGGCGAGGATGATGACGATGGCAGTAGCGAGAGTGGCCCAGGCGAAAAGTCCGACTTCACGCCAGAAGTCCCAGCCATATTTGCGGACTTGAGGTCTCTGTTGGCCGGTCAGGAGGGCGTCTTCTTCTTCGATACTGCGCTCGTCGGAGTGGTCTGATGAGGGTCGGTCTTCGGAGAGCAGGGGCTCTTGACCTCGAGGCATGGCAAAGTCTCCCTAGTAAGGCGCTATTGTTTGGCTTCAAAAGGCCCGCACCAGGTTCCTAGGACATTGTAGTTTGAAAGAAAGACACATTGATCGTTGGTAGGAGCGACTACCTCATTGCGTAATGGCAAGTGCAGGCTAACCCTGACGCAGCCCTAGCAGTCCGCAGTCCGCACACCTAAGGTAAGGTACCTAAGGTACCTCATCCATGGATGTCATGCTCAGCAACGCCGGAATTTGAAGGATACTCAGACATAAGATTCTCGACTGTGGGACAGTGCTGGCTATCTGGGTATCCGACATCTGAATCACTTCAGCTTAACCGCCGTCGGAACCATGGAAAACATTTGAGACGGCATTGTGAATTGGCTACTTCAGCTTGCTACCAATGGACATAAACTCGATAGGGCTGTGTCTATTGTCAGGATTTCCGGATCAATCAAGCAATCAGTGTACATTCATCGTAACTATCCTTGTATCTAAATTGTCGTCGATTCGATTGATAGGCCTCGGCCTCTTCTATCTAATCGCTTTCGCATGCAGAGCAGGTCTGGTCAGGCCTGCTTCAGAATGTATGCACTTATCTAAAGTAGAGGGGGAAGTAAAGCAGAATTAACATGCCCAGACGCTCATGCATTGTTCCCACTCCATTCACCTGCTCCGTCGTCAACCAAACTTTCCCCTCAGGAACTAGGGCGTAGAATGGTGTCCCACTCTATAGGTCTGGATCGTCCTCATCAGGCAGAGGAGCATTGGCGGCGTCCTCCATCTCCTTGTTATACTGTGCGAGTAGAGCTTCGTCGACCTGGACGGTTGGCGGTTCGAGAGCGATACCTGCCACGAATTCCTGCAAGGGAATTCTGTAAGCGATGGTCATAGCTAAAGGGGAGGGCCAAAGCTGGCTTACCAAATTGGGGTTGCCGACCAGCTTCCTAGCCAGCCATAAGAAGGGCTTCTCGAAATTGTAGTTGGATTTGGCGGAGATATCGTAGTATTGAAGATTCTTCTTCCGGTGGAAGGTAATTGTCTTTGCCTTAACCTTACGCTCCTTTACGTCCACCTTGTTACCAGTGAGGACTATCGGGACCTGCTCGCAGACACGGACAAGATCGCCTGCGAGGTCTGTCAGCTATAGAGAACATAACGTTGTGGTGGGAGACACACGGTGCCAGTTGGGAACGTTCTTGTAGGTAATACGCGACGTGACATCGAACATGATGATACCACATTGACCATTGATGTAGTATCCGTCTCGCAGGCCACCGAACTTTTCCTGCCCGGCGGTGTCCCAGACGTCGAATTGGATGGGTCCATAATTCTAGGAGCTGGTTAGCGCAATCTCATGAGGAAGAAGAAAGGTACATACTGTCGTAAATTGGAGAGGGTGGACCTCTACTCCGAGGGTGGCAATGTACTTCTTCTCAAATTCTCCTGTCAAATGACGCTTGACAAAGGTGGTCTGCAAGACAAGCAAGTCAGTATAGGCCAATAAATCGTAGAATCCGCATGTCGAATTGAGGTCTGAGTTTCCATGGACTTTTCCGCAGTATCCCACAACAGTCGCTGATGACGGACGAAGCTGGTACGAACCTTGCCTGTTCCGCCGTCGCCAACAAGCACGAGCTTGAAGCTTGGAGTAGCTTGACCACCGGCAGCGTCTGCCATCGTAAGATCGTGAAGTTTTTGTAGTCCCTGATACTTTTGGTGCTTCCGCAGAAGTAGTGATAGACTACTAAATTGCGCTCTGGGGGAAGGTTGACGCTGGAGCTAAGATTGTATTATCTGTAGGTAAGGCAGATGTCATTCACCTTTGATTGACAACAAATTTTGCCTAGAGGGTGCAGACCAATCAACACAGAGTCGGCTTTTATTAGTCATCACATATACATGGTTCTACTAGTGGCTTGGCGATATACATTAGACTGAGATAATAATTAGGAGTCCACTTAAGCAAGTAGGTACAGCAACATAAAATGTTCTGCCCCCGGAGAAACTCGTTTCACAAGCGTTCCAATCTATCTCTATTTTACTCGGGAGACGAATGCCAGTTTCTGTAGATCCTGCAGCATCCTTGCATCAAATTGGACTCAGGTTGGAAGGAGGTGACAGCCTAGTAAACCTCGTCCACCCCAGTTGCGTCTCGGAGTCAGCTGTAATTGTAGCTCCTGCGCGCCCATATTTGGATTCGATTCGTCTCTCGAGACTTTGACCAGGACACTACGCTATGGGAAATGGTAAGCGAAAACCCTTCGACCACCGCGGGTCACTTACGCCTTCGCTCCCTTGAACCACCACCCCGACTCGGCTGAGCTTCTCGTGGTTCATCCAATTGGCATCACCGAATGACCGTATCCTGTCCCCAGCTCTTAGACCTGCATCGTCCGCCGGACTACCAGAGATAACGCTATTGACCTTCGCAAACGGGGCTTCGAGGGGCCGAGAATGACTGTCGATTCTCTGGGATGGGCCAGAAGCCGAGGGTGTGATTGAGCTCTGGAGCGAAGCGTGGTGTGCGTGTAACCCGACCTCAATCCTGGACATGAGCCCTTTGTAGTCGTTGCGAAGGCGTATGATCCGTGCTCTTGTAGTTCTTACTAGACTTGTGTCGGCACACACCATTGACAAGATCGTCGCTTGGACCTACACACTTTGCGCGATATCCAAGTCATCCCTTGGGTATCCGTCGAAGGTTGTCAGTGTGGTGTTCATGTTGACGCCATGCTTGAATGCGCAGAAGGATCAGTCATTTGGCAAAGAGGTTGGAATGACGAATTGGCATCGCTCACACTGTCAAGCACACTACCCAGAGCGCTGAGTTCTTCCTCTACTTTTTGCTTTTCGGACATAAGTTCCAATAGTGACATGGCTTTATCTTTGGGTCCATCGAAGCTGCGGCCACCGGCCATGTCCGAAGACACAGATGGCGTGTGTATACTGTCCACGAGAAGTCCCATCGTTGAAATGCTATACGTGTGAAAGGGCTCTTGATGCTGCCATATCTTAACTTGACAGTCAAGGTAAACCGAAGTTTCTCCAAGGGGTTAGGGCGAGCTTAGTGTCACCGAAGGAGCGTTTCTGAATTCTCCGCGCTCTTGTCTTTCGAGAAAGGTAAAGGTAGGTACTTTACGACTATCACGGGGAGCTCTGCTATGTAATCACTAATAGAACGGACTTACAAGTGGCATCTAACTCATAGTATTGTAGGATTCCGTGCAAGACGTAACCTTGGGAGGTATGTTGTGTACTGTCAGTCTCAATCGCAAGTAGCTGCAAATCATGGCTGCTTCTCTCCTACAAGCTACTTCACCTTATGCTTTGATCCCATATGGTAGCCAGTTCTGCCTTATGGGGTTACCGTCTTTTTTTCGCTCCTTCCTATTTCCGCCTGTTTACCCCAAGAATGACATATCTCGACGTTCCTTCTTCTTACGGTTGAAGCTCGTCAATCTTCACAAAGCTAGCAGCTTTGGGCTCTCCTGATTCTGTGTTTGGCATTGGAATCGTTAATTCAGCATCTTTGATCGTAACGCTTTTGCAGCTATCCAACTTGCCTCCCTGCTTCTTGTTCCCTGTTATCGAATTTGCTGTCTTGTCTGCCATGAGGACGGCTTCCTCTTGCGGTAGCAATATTGTACCATGGCCACTAGAGACTTGTTGTATCGTTTTCCGAGCTCCCAATCATCGTCTTCGGCACCAGATGTGAGGCACAGCTGGCCATTTCACCAGCAGGCTCAGCAGTCACAGCTAAGAGTTGATGATGATCGCTCTGAGCACTCCAATTCTGTTCGTAAGCCATCAGCAAGTTCTACTGGGTCTTTTAACTCCGATTCTCACGGACCTCTTCGGCTTACGAATGAGAACATCCATCCACATCGGGGTGTTTCACCGTCCCCGTTCTCGAGGCCTGTGCACGGTAGAGCGTCAAATTCAGTCTCGTGCAGATCTTGGTCCGATCAACATGTTCGACACAGCCAGAGCGCCACAGCTATTGCTTCTCCCGATACCGAACCCTGCATCGACGTTGATCTTCGTGCTGGATGTGGTGAGCGTTCTGCTCAACGAAGGCAGTCTCGCCTATCATATGAGGTCGCGAGACGGGATTTTCTGTCCGTTCGCCATCGAAGCGCTCAGCCAAAGCCAGAGGTGGACAAATTGTCCATAATTACTACTGATGCCACGAAACATCCGTTCCGAAGATGGATGAACTCTGTCCGCCACAGAAGTCCTGGCCCCAGTAGATCGCTAAAAGTCCGAGAAGAGCGCTGGTCCCTAGATGATTTTGACGAGAGCAAGGACCCTTCGACACCGCGGAATAAGGGTAAACGGCATAAGAAATCGTCCTCATGGTCATCCTCTGGCATCCTCACCGTTGTAAAGTCTGCAACGGCGAACCTAGTTGTGGCTCACCCCAAGAAAACTGAACGACTAACCCCAAGTCGAAGAAGCCAGAGGAGCAGCGGGATTTCTGAGGACACGGACCGGGCGTCTCTGGACAGAAGTCAGGTATTAGCACGGTTTATGGACGAAACTGCCTGGAACAGGGCTAGACAAAGACGGAGGACTCTAGAGGAAATAGTCAGCTCTGAAGAAAGCTATGTCGCCGATCTTAAAGTGCTGGTAAATGTGTGATTCCATCGCGCAGTCATCGTCCTCCAGATCAAGGCTAATCGCCGTCACTAGGTCTATGTTACTTTGTTAGAATCGGCGTCGAACGTCTCTCAACAGAAATGGGCACGTGTGCATCAGAATATCACAGAGATCTTGACGTTACACGACGAGCTCCTGTCGTGCTTACGTCACGTAATGCGGGACTCAGACGTTTGCTCCGATAAAATTGACTTCAGATTGAGCCTGCTATCCAAGCACAACCGATGGAGAAGTCAAGATGGCTCTCAGGCAACGACGGTCGAAACAGCAGTTCCAGTAGCTCGGCGGTCTGCAGAAGTCTCATGGTTTGGGCGGAAAAAGAACTCCGCACTGGTCTCGGATTCTCATGAGGCTGCGGAGATTGCTCAGGTCTTCGATCGAATGGTATGGCCAGAATTTTATTGATTCTTCCTTCTTGTTGACTGCTGACTATTACTTTTGGTGCAGCTCACACGTTTCTTTATCTACGAGGAATATGGAGCAAAGTATGAATCCATGCTGCATGATATGGCTACGACGTCGAAGCAGATTCCGAATTGGCATGCTTACGAACGAGGTATCGAAGCTCTGGCGCATTCACTTATATCTTGTAATCCCTATGGGGGAACCAATAGAAAGGGGCTCACCTTCGAGGACCTGCTGATAAAGGTAGGCGTTGAAGCACTTTCCCAAATCCTATCTGCCTGACCTGTCTTATCATTAGCCTATACAGCGCGTCTGCAAGTACCCTCTGCTGTTTGCGGACCTTTACAAGTACACACCAGTCATCGATGGTGCGGAGTCGCGGGCAAAGATAGGAAAGGTTCTTTGTAGACTTCGCGAAACCACGCAGGAGATCAACAAGGCTACCAATGATCAAGAGACTCGTGTCAGATTTCAACGGTCTTGGCAGCTTCAGGATCTCATAGACGTTCCGGATGTGGTAAGAATTTTCAACATGCACAGGAACTTCGTGATCAGGGGCGACGCGGCTGAAATTCGTAGGTGACTGCGCCGCCTTCTCTGAGACTTCTCGGCCACGCAATCTTGTGTGGCGTGTTATACGTGACCTATCAATCACCACAAGGGCTGCGGGGCGGTTTCATGCTTTGTGTGCTGTTCAAATCGTACGTTCTTATAGCAGCTCCGGGAGTGGGGAGTACGCGGTACGAGTGTGGGGCGATTATCAACCTAGGAGGTGTTCGAATTGAGGAGCTGGACAATGGCAGGGGCAAGTGCAAGAACCGCGCCAATATATGATTTGAGTACTTCATTGACTTTATCATAGGCTTACAGTGTCATACAGCTCCATACTCATGGAAGGCAACTTTCGAGAACGAACAAAATCTTTATGAGATGATCCACTGTGCCTGCTCTGCCCGAGAGGAGGAGCAGTGGAGAAGTCGGCTTCTGGAATACTCCACCAAAGAGGGCCAACGACAAGCGGAGGACAACATTGGATTGCCGCCTCCATATGCGTTACTAAATCTTGACATGAAGTCGCTTGGTCAAGCATTTCGTCAGTCAGAGAAACCAGTCCGCCCTCTGTCTCTCCAACGCGCCTCTACTATACCAAGAATAGCGAGTTATCAAGTGATCATCAAGAACACGAACGCTATGAAAGATCCCCCAATCCGCAATGTCTCCCCTTCGGATTCTGTGGGCCGGTCTCATTCTCTCATGGCTAGCAATCGAGTGCCAATTTTAGCCCCAAAACGAATGGAAAGGACACGCATGGAGCACCAACTGGCCGGCGTCTGGACCCGAGAACTGTTGCCATATCCAGGTATGGGTGGACAGCGTGGAGAAAATATGATCCGCAATTCGGCAAGCTCGATGTTGCAGAGACTCAGAGGAGCGAGTCTCAGCAGCACCTTCAGTAAGCGGTCGACAAGCGTTTCGAGCGTTGCAGACAGCAGGTCAGAGCATTTACAGGAATCTATCTATCGGACCGATGATCAATCGGCAAAGAAGTGGCCAAAATTGCATGAATCGAAATCCTTGGATGTTGATCTAGGTATGAAGAACAGGACTATGGCAGGCTCTCCGGTGGTACATGCTCCAGGGAGGAGCAACTTATTGGCTGGCACAAGACTATTTAGGATCAAGAGAGCCAAAAAAGAGATCATTGCACCATAAGCTACAAATCCTGATGATGAGCTTCGGTCTTCCGAGTGTAGCTCTGTGGAGACCATCAAAACCAGAATCACTGCCACAAGTGGAATCTTTACGGCTCTTTCGACGGAGGGAATTAGGGGCTGGTTTCATTCAACTCGATGAAGACAAGCCGGCCCCAGAGTCTTTCATTTGAGGGATGACTGGGTTCTTGTAGACTTGTGCACTGGCTTAAGTGGAAGGCGACGCTCACAATGCGTTACAATGAGACGCAAAGTGAGGCGAGGGGCTGGAGGATAGGAGTGGATGGCTTACAGGCGGCACTGTTGTTATCATTATCTGGGCTCCTTTAAGTGTCTACATGCACGTCCAATATGATCTTTAACGTGCTTGATCGGCCGAGTCTCCCTAAACTTAAAGTACAAAGTAAGCAAACCGCTTGTAGGGCTGCACTAGGCTCGCTCGGGCCAAGCGGGTCTCCCACTCGCTAAAGTTCGAGATCGACGCACTTTACCCGCCCAGCGACAATCAAACATCTACAATCACATCACCCACTACTTCTGAGGCCTACCGCCGACCGCAACCATGCCTGGAGGAGTCAGCGTTCGAGATGTCGACGTAGGTCTCCCGGTCCGGTGGCGAGATTGCCAGCTTCTGCCTGAAGTTATGGGTGGACAGCTGAGAAGGCGCCCAACAGCGACCCCGGAAGGGAAAATGCGCTGCTGGGAAGATTTTAAGCGCTTTACAATACTGATGTCGAGTAAAAATAGGCTCAAAAGTTCATCAGCAAGTACTCAGATTTCTTGAAGAGACAAGGAAAACTCCCCATCCCAGGTACGTTATTACCTGAACTGAACCGACGACCGGACTTCCCTAACAGAAGTACCGCCTACGTGCTCCAAATCTAGAAAGATCGATGCTTACTTCTACGCCTCTAGGTTGGGTTGACACTGTCAAAACGTCTCACTCGAAGGAGCTTCCCCCACAATCCTCAGACTGGTACATCCTACTTACCCCGTCGAGTACCTTAGCTTCAATGGCGGCAGACGGCTAGCTGATGTTTGGTCTCATCGTTGCGAATCAGGTACTACACTCGTGCTGCCTCTGTCGCTCGTCATGTCTACATGCGCAAAACTGTCGGTGTCGGCCGCATGCGAAAGGTTCACGGCAGCACAAAGAACCGTGGCTCAAGACCAAGTCATCACGTGGATGCGAGTGGGAGCGTAGACCGCAACGTGATGAAGTCACTAGAGAAGATTGGCGTACTGGAGAAGGACGAAGACAAGGGAGGTAGAAGGATCACGCAGAGTGGGCAGAGGGATCTGGATCGTAAGTCCACCAGGATTTTCCGCGGCCTCGGGCAATGTGGGGCATCGGGCTAACGAGACGATGCGATACACAGGGATTGCACAGCAAACCATCGATGACAGCGATGACGAAGAAGAGGAGTAGGCGGGCATGGCGATGGCGCTCTTAATCTGATAACGGGGCGGGGCTATCATAATGTGTCCAATATCCCTAGCATCAGTTACCGGAATCAAAGCATGCCCCATTGCTCTATCTGCATGGATATCAGATTGTTGTGGGTAACGTAAGCAGCGTTTGCAGCATATCAATCAGCAATGCGATGCTTCTTTGGACAAGCCGCACATGCAGCGACGAGAAGAGGAGTCTGCTTGGCAATCAACAGAAGCCCATTGTACATATCACATTTGAGCGTGCATCAGCGACACAGTAACAGGCTGGGGTGTGCCAAAATGTGGATGAAAACCAAAGCACTCTAGAATTCCGGAATTCCGTATGCAGGCGCAGCTGCAGCAAGCCATGACGTGTCACTTGAGATCTGTTACAATACCGTTGAACAGCGACTTTGTTAGGTTTTAGATCGAAATGATCGGGTCCTGCCGGGTCTATTATATATCTCAAAGGAAGCCTTCCTATTGCTCAACTGGTGCGATAAATCTTGATCGGTAACAGGCCATAGGGCGCCTCCCGATCCGCCTCTCGCGCGTTTAGCTGGTCTCCACTAGCCATGAACTCTAACGTGGACCCTAATCGACCCGAGCAACCTTTTCATGCAGCACATTTCACGCAGCCGAGGAAGCGCGAATGTCATGGCAAGCTCAAATATGAGCAAGTCGACATTTACTCGAGCGAAGAGTCCAGCGGCGAAGAGCGAGATGGCGATACGCTGGATGCCAACGGACAGGATGGGTCTGGCGGCCAGGAGCGGAGGCCCATGTCTGTGTCGTAAGCTACCTTCTCAATCCGATCCGATGGCATACATGAGGTTGACTATAGGCAGCTGTGAGCACTGCAAACTCAGAAAGGTCCGACTTCCCCGAGAGCTCCAGCATCTTTGTCTCTGCGTATACCCATTGCGTACTTGCTCGACCATTGACATAGTGCAGGTCAGATGTGATCGAGGACAGCCCGATTGCGGATGGTGCACGCGCAACGGACAGTTGTGCGAGTACAAGGAAAGAAAAAAGCCTGGCTTGAGAGCAGGTTATGGTCGTGAGCTTGAACGGAGGCTTGGTATAAACTACGGAACCTGCCTTCCATCGCCCATATGGCTGCTGAACAAAACGTAGATCGTCATGAAGCTCGCTTGCAAAACCACGAGAAGCGCTTGGAAACCCAAGAGTTCGAGAAACGCAACAAAGGCCGAACACTTGGTTTTCAGTCACCGGAATACCTGCCCGAAGCTCAGGCCTTCTCTACGCGCCAAACACAACCGCCACAAAGCATTCATTTATACGCGGAAACATGCTTAGCCTCTGCTCCAAAGGGTCAAGAGTCGCGCAATTTCCACGGACATTGCTTCCCAGGGAACAGCCCCTCTTCCGGGGCCAGCGAGACGCAATCGCAGTATACGTTTGAGGTAACGCAGCAACATTTCGCTGCCACGAATATGATAAGCATGCTTACAGTTCCAGTTCTCGAAAGGCTCCTCTAGTTCCAGTGAAGAGCCTCTGCAGTCGCCCAGCCTGAACATTAAGGTCGAATCTCCCGAAGCTCAGGCCGTCGGCGACATATTTGCAGAAGCCGGCAACTTTGCATTTCCAGAAGTCCCTATCCTTCTGGAGCTGGTAAATCTATACTTTACATACATCAATGCTTGGTGTCCGGTACTTCATCAGGAGACTATTCTTGAGATGGTTAATACACCTTCGCGCTTACGTGATGAAGGTGATCAAATCCTATTACACTCGGTAGTCGCCACGACATTGCGATTCTACAATAACCCTTGTTTCACCGACGAAATGAAAGTAAAACAGAAGGAAAGATCGAACAAGGAGGTCCTGTTATATGGCCTTGAAAACCCGACGGTCAAATCACTCCAGGCGATGGCCATCCTAGCACTAGACCGGGTAGGGTCTACCAGCGGACCTCCGGCTTGGATGCTCCTGGCTGTTGTCGCACGATCGGTAGTGCTGCTAGGACTTGCTGACGAGTTTACTTCCCAGACATCTTCGCCAGACAAGCCTCCAATATCGATCACTAAAGGAGTAATATTATCTAGGCCTGGAGACTGGATCGAGGAGGAGAGCCGTCGGCGCCTCTTTTGGATGGTGTTTCTGCTTGACCGGCTGGCGACCATCGTTACAGCACATGACTTCGCTTTAAACGACAAACACATCAAGAGGCGGCTGCCTTGTCGCAACGACCACTTCGCGAATAACAACCGTGTGGTGACCAGGTTCTTCAAGAGGTCTAAAAACCTACAGGAGCCACCAGGTCATGATCCTAATGCAGATGCATTTGCACTTTACCTCGAGGTCTTGGAAATACTGGCACGCGTTCACGAGTTCTTGAGGAGAACTCCCATGGACATCAGTGTACCAGAGAGCGTGCGAACATGGGTGGCGGAGTATGATAAGATCAACAGGTATCTTGCAAGCTGGTGGGCACGTCTCCCTCCTGAGTATAGCTCTATCAGCTCCGTAGAGTCTAGCGATGGGGTAGGGTATGCTCCAAGCAATCACCACGAGATTTGTGGTTGGGTCATGTTGCATGCAACTTACCACGCGTGAGTTTGCCCTCGTCAGTAAATCGAGGTCAGATCGATAGCTAATCCGATCGAAGCGCCATGATACGTCTACATTCGTCTGCGGCTTACCATAGGCCTGTCTCCGCTTTCTTTACTGCACGGTTTAGCGACGACGCTGTGCGGTCTTGCGTTGGTGCCGTAGGTATGATTTTGAACTTGTGTGTCCATGTCGTTCATTACGATATAATCGACAAGCTAGGTCCACCCTTTGCCTACACATTATGGGTTGCAGGTCGAGTTCTTCTGGTCCATGGGTCCACGTTCTGCCATTCAGTGGACGACAAGAAGATCCACATATTGATCAAAGCACTCGGATGCATGGGCACTTACTGGCCAGTCGCAGATCGCTATCATCAACTCCTCGTTCGAGTCTACAATGATTATCGACGCAGCGAGGAAATCTTCGCCGAATTTCGAAGACGAGTCATGCCGCGCACGGTCAAGAGGATGGTGGACATGACCAAGAATGCCTATGATCTGAACTTTGGTATCGCATCGCTCTCGATCGATGAACCAGACATCTCTAGAATACCTGCGAATGACTACCTCTCCTGACACGGTGCTATGTCTGTAGATCCCGCGCCGCGCGGGACGAAGAATACTCCGATTGACGGCAAGCAGGCCAAGTTCTTGTTTGGTCAGGACATCTTCTGCGATCCCATGAATTCTGCGGCAACAGGCCCACAGGTGTAAATGGTTTGGACATGCGACTACAGCGGACAATGTAGACTAGCATAGCGAGCTCAGCAACTGTCGATGAAGGCCAACTGCTGGTTCTCCGTCATTTGTACATAAGACGAGTGTCGGCATGGCTCCGTACCCAAGATCTGCTCAGCTGCAGCTCGGACGCTAGATGGGCTGCACGGATAGCAACCTCAGGGCCATGTGCGAAGGTAATGCAAGGCGACGATCCATGGGCCGCGAAGACGCGTGCAGCCCCGGCTAGGATTTGTCAAGAGAGGAAATTATCTCCTGGGTCGAGTGCAATTGCCTGCTCTGTGGTCGCGCGTTGCATGCGGAGGTTGAGGCTCGACTGGGCGAGTGGTGCAGGCCGAGCGAGGAGCGAGGAGCGAGGGCCGTTGGGCGCATGAAGTCATGCTGTTGGCCCCTGATCATCACCTTTCCCCCCAAAAGGACACTGGTTTGACGGTATGCGATTCATGGACGATGTCGGTAGCAATTCGGCCAAATCATAGGCTCTGATGCAGCGTGCAGACCAAATGCGCGGATTGGCACGAATCCCTGCCGAATTGAGTTCGGGTCAGATGTATCACGGAATAGTGCGCGCGGAAGCTCTGAAACCGACAAGATGAATGAATTGTCACCACATTGTACGATTTTGAGTTGGCTCTGCAACAGCAGCGCAGCTGGGTCTCTCGCTTCTTTTTTCTTCCACTGCACCGAATATACCGACTTTATGCCAGTAGGCAATGGCGGTCGAATGACCAATAGGCGCAACGTCATGGGGCAGGAAAGACCGCGATCTCGACCACGCCTCCAGTTGTGTGGCTGGCTGACCACCGCACGCCAATATCCCTAAACCAGAATAGCAACACAGTGACGTTTCCGACTTCCGAATGCAATCGACCCTCGCCGCCGCCCAATGTACGGATAAAGGCACGCCGTTCGTCGTCAACAATTCGACGAACATATTGACAGTTCAAGATAGACGACCATGACAAATGTTCCTATGATTACACGCCACCCGCCCTAACCCTCACCTCGCCGTTCAGGCCTGACAGAGAACGAAGTAAAATGAGATGAAGCGGTCTGTGGGGAAGGGCCCTCGCAGCCAGATACGGGGTGTGTGGTTTCTTCCCCAGCAGGGTTTCAGCATGTCGACGATAGATGGACGTGCTCGTATCTGGGACGTGGATCTGTACTCGTACAGGGCTGAGGAGACTGTGGGCAGCATCGAGCCTTGAGGTAGTGCAAGCGCTTCGCATGTCGTCAATCTGGAGTGGATATGGGCTGCTGGCGGGAAGCGCATCTATGAGCTCCACAGATCTCAGACCAACATCAGCGTAGAGCACTATCGATAAGCCATTCCAATACTCCGGATTGATGAATCAATCAATGATCATGACTGATGACCACATCGGATATTCTCGCCGGTGCGCTTACCAACGTGATCGTCATGATGTGCACCGGGGTGTGGATGATAATGGGCCCGGGCGACGCCCTGAGACCAGCTAAGGGACCGTCCCGGCGTTGCGCCCCGGAAAAGCCCAGCTCTACCCTCACCACTCTTTAATGGGCATCACCGGACTAGAAGTACCTAGTCTTAGATGAGTCCAAGGACCAGCTCTAGGGGCACCGGGGCAAAGCGGGGGGAGAGGTCCTAGTGAGGAATTCGAGGGACTCGCCTACTTCTACTCTGTAGGGGTGCCCCCTAGGAGCAATGGTTCGGGAGCTAGTGCAGCATCGCCGCTAGTGTGCCAAACTGCACGATGAACGATTGAATCAATGCAACACAGATCCACCTGCCTGCATGCTCTCATACGGAGTACTCCTACACTCGCCCTGCTAATGCTATCCCAAGACACCACCCTCCTCGTACCCGCTGGGGTAAGGGAAGACGATAGTACGATACTCGACGCACTGTATCAGTCTCTCACTACCGTCCCCCCTGGTCCCTCCATCGGCACTTTCGCCTCGCCTGCTGCTGATTGGGTGCCCCCTGCTTCCCAGTGTCGTACATGCACAGATGTGAGATGACCTTCATCAAGCGCTGCAGACTGGCTAAGTGGCCTTTTGGCAAGCTCCAACGCTTCACGGGAGCACTCCGTGCCTGTCGTTGGCCTACTTGGCCCTCAAGACCCAATCAATCTTCCGCCACTAGTGCGGCATCCAAACAGGCTCTCGCTGTGCCCGGTGCTGTTGCAACAGTCCCATGGTTCAACCTTCACCCCCATGCATCTCGTTCGCGCTAAGCCGCAGCCACGACGGATCGAAGACTGGTCTTGGGGACGTGGTGGGCATCCAGCGGGCTGTCAATGGGGCAAGGGTGGGCAGATCGAAGGCACAGAGCCTTCGGCAATCTACTTTTGGTGTCACATCTACTTTCTTCATGCATTCGACGTCAGCCGCCAGCGAGTTGTGGACGCTCTATTCGCGTGAGTGGCTCTCGTTCCACAATGGTCCAGATGCCCTTTGTCCAATGCCACTGACATCTTGCCGCATCCCTTTGCTAATGCGAGCCCTAGTATTTCTCATTTCATTCCGTTAGGGAAAACAATGTTTGACCTTGACACTGGCTGACTATACGTGCTGGAGGGAGTTACTGAGGTGGAGGCCATGTGCTTGCCGTTCATTGTTGGATTCGTGGGCCTTTTGGGCAATATAGATCATGGACCTCGCTAGCAATCCCTCCCTCGCTGACGATGCACCCGGACCTCAAACCGTACCTATGCAACCGGCATCGCTTCGAGAGAAGACCAAGCGTCCTCAATTGTCTTGCAATCCTTGTCGGACTCGAAAAGTCAAGGTTCGTATGGATCAAGTCATCTCCCTGCCCAGCTCTCTGACCTTGAGATGCTCATAGTGTGACCGCATACAACCGTGTACCGCCTGTTCGCTTCATCAGATAGCTAATCACTGTCATTACGATCTTTCGGAGAGTGAACGGCAACCGATCCTCCAGGCGGAAGCGTTGAAGGAGAAGGACAGATCCATCTTGCGTCTTCGTAACGAGATCCAGCTTCTTCGCGGCCAGCCCATCAAGACAGAACCACTAAGCGATGACCAGTCGGGTCAGATCAGACCCCGCATGAGACTTCCACCAAGCATCCCGAGGAGGACGACAACAGTCGGTCAAAAGCGCTTTCACGGAGGTCCCTCTGACGACAACATCTACTTTGGCACTCCCGGCTTGACAAGCGTTGTGCAAGAGGTAAGCCGAATCTTGCTTCCCTCCCAACCAGGGCTGAGAGGGTCTAGTTTGCGAATCTGTCGGTGCAGGGCCATACACCCAGTTTAACACATTCTGTCCCACGCGGCAGGGACATTCTCTCTCATCAAATGAAGACTGCTTTTCCTTTTCCCACCGTGTGGCCGGCCGGTGACGAGATAACCTGCCTATTGGGTGTCCTGCCCAGCGAGGACGATATCATGGGCTATCTGGACTCCTTCCAGCGACGTGTTCAGGCCTGCTTCTTTCCTCACATGCCAGAGGAGTGTACGCAGCCCGAGATCAAGCGCTTTCTCGCCAACGTCGAGCATCACGCTGTCACGAACTCTGATATGTTTGCGCTACTCTTCGCTACGATGGCTCAAGGATTGCAGAACGGTATCTACGATCGATGCGGGGAGAGATGGATTGCCGGTGCAGTAGATGCTGAGTCTCAAAGAGGCGATGTATTTGGTCGGTCCCTTACGTCTGTATGTAGGCCTACGAAGCTGACACTCTCTAGTCGCTGCCGCTATGCAGGCATTGAGGATGGGATCATTCCTCTCGCGGCCAACGATCCTCACCATCCAAACCTTGTTGTTGATAGGACCGTATCTCACGAACAGCGGTAGATTCCTTGATGCGTGGGCTGTTTTTGGACTGACCATAAGGCTTGCCCAAAGCCTCGGCTGTAAGCGCTAGGACAAGAGTAGGACTTCCTCGTGCAAAACTAACGTCCCTGCAGTACATCGTGATCCGAACAAGCTGAATCCACCTGCACCAAGCGAGCAAATTATTGTGCGCAAGAATCTCTGGTGGTGGATGCTCCATCTCGACCAACAGTACTCCATCACTCTTGGACGACCTCTGGGCATCTCAAGCATTGGCGATTGTCAGACCCCTGAGCCTCTTATCGCTGACCCTGTCATCCAAAGCCTGTCCAATTATCTCAGCCAATTCACCCTTTTGACACGTCAGATCCTGTCAGCTGGATATCAGGATAACGCCCAGATCGACCACTTCACTGATCAGGTCGTCCGTCTAAAAGCAACCTTGCCAGAGGCCATTCAATTCGACCAGACATGGTTGAACAAGGAGAAGCCTCTGCCTCCATGGCCTCTTGATGCGCAAGCAGCAGCCCTCCATGGCAAGACACACAATATAATCCTTTTATTGAATCGACAAAGGGTGGAGGATCCTCTAGAAACTAGTGTGGCTGTACCCTTCCTGAAGAGAGACCCAGATTCTGCCTATATAGTTGCTCGCGGCCGAGAGCGGGTACTACAATCTTGTCGCGCGATTCTCCACGCTTTCGAATTCTTCCATTCCCGTGTTCGAGCTGCTATGATTTGCTGGACCATGGCACAGCAAGCGTTTAATGCAGCTGTGATTCTCGTTCTTTCCATGTTCGAGACAAAGGATTGTCAGGATCTCCATATTGTTCAGCTGACAATGAGTAATTTCCACGAAATGACTCGACTGGGCTTGCACAAGCTTGCGGGACCTGCTCTTGAGAAGCTAAGCACTCTAATGAGAGATTTCCAAGCAGGTGAAGCAGCTAAAGAAAAGGTCATGGGTCATAACGGCATGTTCTTGCTCGAGGATCCAGGTTTACAGGGGTTCAAAGAAGACTTTCTCCCTTTGCACTTTCAGATGGCAGGCAGCACAATGCCGCAGGATCGGCCGAGTAAAAGGCGATCCGTTGCTGGTGATCCGACTGAGCTTAGCTCCCCGTCAACTTCGAAACAAACAACAGCGTCCCAGTCTAGACGGAAAGGCCAGCACAAGCCGAACCCTACAAGAGGTATCAAGCCTAAAGCGCCGCCTATAAAGACAATTTCCCGCAACCAGAAACCTCCAAACCTACGCACGCTATCGGAGATATCGCCGAACTTTCATCGAGAACAGATACGATCAGCTCACAGCGCTGGGGATATTCCACTGATGGTCCCTGAGTCTCTGGGCTATATGGGCACGCAAGCAGAGTCTGCGCCCTCAACAGCTTTCCCAACTGACGAGCATACCTTCTCATCCTTCCCCACCGACTTCAATCCTACCCCACAAATATCTGACATAGCCTTCAACACTTCTGGCCTCCGCCCTGGTACTTACCCGCAAGAGCGGTCGTTTTTCCCGCAACAACCGACTTCTGGTCCTGATCCCAGCGCAGCGATGTTCACGCCGGGGGGACCGCTAGCTCCATCGACGTCTGGAGAGGTTTATCAAGTCCAGCTGGGGCAGCACCCCAATTTCCCATTCGACCTTGACGACAGCTCTGGATTTGCACAGTATCAACAGGCATCGTCGTCATACTTGGCTTCGCCATACACCATGCCGCATGTCTCACCATCTTATCCCAATCAGTTTTAGTTTCTATATACTCTGCCGATTCACTCTCGTTTCAACCATCGAATCCTTCCTCAACAATAACGGCCATATCGTACCTGAGTTTCGAATTATCGACAGAAATAAAACCAACGTCAGCACGGGTCCAACAGTACCGTCGACGCGCTCAGAACTATATTTTACTCCCAGGACTCTTTCATTCAATGGTTTCTCACTTTACAAGAAACTATTTGCCTACGCCAAAAAGCAGCGCGTCGTTTATATACCCCGCCTCAGCAACAGAAAAGGACGTTCTTGGGCTTGAGAAGCACACCGAGGTCGTACAGTACCGGTTGCACTCAACGTATCAATTGGTGGATATACCCCTCGCTTGGCAGTAATTCGTTGCTTCACGACTCAGTTTATTTACTAGCATTTTTCGGCACTCGTTAAGATTCACGATTTTCGGTTCCCTTTGACATTGTCTTTAGGGCAGGCAAGATGGTTCTGCATAGCATTCTTGGAACGGCGGCGGGGCTTTTGGCTTTTCACTAGATTATAACGAGGCAACTCGGACATACAGGACAGCGGAAGAAGCTGGTCCTGGCGCTCATTTTAATATAATGAAACCCGTGGTTGGGAACTTTCTCAATCATAAGTATGGACAGGCGCATGGAGGCTGGCGGACGTGAGGCTAGAGTGGTGTTGGGTTTCTGAAAGAAATATGTACAACCAATCGCTGATGCTGGACGCTTCCCATCCTCAATTTCCAGATCCTGCTCTACCGCCTCCGGCTTCCATCCCACAACGCAAGGCCGATTCAGGATACAGCAAACCCCCTCTTCATGCATTATTATACATCCCGAAGCTCCCATTCTTCCCCCTTATCCTCCAAAGTCTCCAAGCGCATGTGACATGATTAGAATCTACGCTATCCATCAGTATTCCTCGAGGTTCAGCTGGAAGGCACATACGCGGGCAACAGGACCTCACTCCAGCTCGACGACAGAAACGCAACGGCAACCTACCGCACTAGTCAGCCAACCCACTCTCATACACCCTATCACCCCCCATCCCTGTCCCACTTCCACTCCCTCCTCTACCCACGCCGCCCCTCTCTTAAACTCTCACCACCTCTCACCCCTCACCACTCTCCCGCCCCTCCACCTCTCTCTCACCCCTCCCCATCCGACCCCACACCCTCTTCCCACCCTCTCCCAACCCCCCCCCACTAGGAAAAGTAAACTCACACCAAACATCCCAACAGCCCTAACAGCGCCCAGGTTCTCCTTCGCGGTCAGCTCTGTATACGCGGTTTTGAGGTAGCCGGTGGCGGTGCCCTCTTCGGGAGCTAGGGGGCCGTGACGGGGCGCGATGCGCTTGTTGGAGGTGGAGGAGGAGGGGGGGGAGCGCTTGGGTGGCATTGTTGGGGAGGGAAGGTGGGAGGCGGTGAGGTGAGTTGGGAGGGTTGAGGGGGGTGAGGGTGGGCGGCTGTGGATGTGGTGGGACGGGGGTCGAGAGAATTTGGGGGTGTTGGGGGGAAAGGTGCAGAGGGTGGTGGTTGATGGAAATGAGATTGATGAGAAGTGATGAGGTTTAAGGGAGGGAGGGCGCTAATGTCTTGGCAGGGGCGTTACTTCGATCTTGACCACCGGCTCCTTAACCACTACCAATTTTTTCCTCAACGCAACATTACCTGACAAGCCGTGAAGTTGGTATGGCAATCAGTGCACGCGTTCCCATCGAGTCTCATGTGCTCATGACTCTATGTCCTCTCGTTGCAATTCAAACGTACACCATTCAGTCATTTTTCTCGATAGCCTTACAGTGGATTCATCTAATACCTACTCGCAATGTACGAGGTTCTTCCCTTGAACACAATTGAATTGTACTGCCACGTGCTGTCTCTCGCTCATCGAACAGAGCATGCTATACCGCTTCTGTCTTATTATTCTCATGGACATCTTCTGATTCTAACCGTAGATGATGTTTACTAAACTATTCGTTTGCGCTTAACCTCTGCACCTCCAGATTATCCCTATTCTCTATCTTGCTACCGCTGACAGGCTGAAAACATCTCTAGTCTCACTTCTTACAGTCTGTATCCTCACCGGCCCGGAAACTGACACCTTACTCTCCTGCTTCCTCTTCGTCTGCGGCGTTAGTCCCTCCCTCATTCACGGCTTTACCTTAGCTGCATATATTTCCATTGGCGGAGGGAAGCTCGCAAAGGGACGATATCCAGGTCCGCCGTGTACGTTTGTCTATGAGGAGGGTGTGGAATGGTGTGTCGAGTGAGGCCGAGGTGGAGTACAGGCTGGTGGAGGAGGAAGAGACGGAGTGAGATGAATATGAGCGGGGGCTAGGAGCATAAGGCACACAGGGAGTAGGCAGGGCCTTGATGGAGATGGGGCGGGCGAAGAGGTCAATGGCTCAGATTGATGCAAGAGCGGGCCCTTGAGCAAATCTATGCCCGCGGCAGAAGGTTGTCGTGGCATACGGTGCTCTGGTTACAGCGTGGCAGCCATGTCTCCGAGCCTCTCTGAACGGCGAACCATTTCTTCCAGGGACGTTTCAGCAGACGGGTCCAGACTCGTTAGATCGATGAAGGTCTTTAAACCATTTTCAACGAGGAGTACAATCGACTGGTCACCCACTGGGCGTCACCTACCGTACGATCGTCGACCGATTGTACTATATCACTTCGACACTATCCGCAGGACCCCTTGAAGAAAGCGATGCACACCATTGTTACTAGCCTTGGCCAGTCTCACGCACTAATACAATACAAATATACTGGCAGCGGCGTCCAAGAATCAAATCACAACTTCCTCATCTTTCCTCCGCCAGCTGCTTGTCACAAACGCTGGCACTAGTGGGTGCTAGATCTGATTTGTGACCTGTCTGGAAATTTCTTTTGTTATCTTAATGGTGCTTCATCAAGTCACTGATATCCTGTGACGCTTTACCGCTCAGAATATGGGCTCTCACTGGTCTTTCATTCGATCGCCATTTCGTCAGAGATGTTTTAAAGAGTGCAAAACCTGCTTCGAGCGATAGTTCCAGCGTTGGGAATTGAGAATCGATTCCGAACGATGTATGACTATGAATACCCTACCAATGATCGTAAAGGCAGCATGGTCAGTCACTCGCTCGTAGATTGTCTGCAGTTCTAGCCTGGTCGTACTGACCAAGCTATTAGATTGTCCTGTCGAGACACTCAGGTGATCCAATATATTCCAGAGAATGCACCTTAATCCGAATTGGGAGAGTTCGTGGCAACGTTCACAGCGGCTTCATTGTCCAAATACATCTCTCTAACAGCTATCAAATTCGGCGAACATTAGGCCTCATAAATCCTTCATTCTTTCATATACTATATAAAACAGATCTCTCATCTCATGGCGTACGCTCGAGGTTCTCCAAGTTCGTATCTCTCTGCAAAGCAAAGACAAAAGACTCCCAGCGCCTACGCTTGCTCCGCGACCTTTTGAAGACGTTTCCTCTAAAACGGACAGCCGGAACGCTTGCTCGACAGTCAAGAAGCTGCTGGAGCTCAATTCGGCATCGGACATGAGCCTCTTGAGCACCAAAGGGTCTACTGTCGCTGTTGTGCTTCCCTAAACGCGACCGTATTTGAACAAGCGGTTGGGTAAGCTGAGACTATGTATACAGCATGCTGTATCTCTAACATGGCTGACGGCATTCGGTGAATTTGCCCCATTTTCTGTGTCCCGGAGCGATAACGCAAGCCTCCTAGATCTCACCTGAAAGGATCGCGCAGTGGAAGGCGTTATCCTTGATGAACAGACCGAGTATCGATTGACACGTACTATTCCCGGGGACCCCTTTTGCTTCGCATATGAGAAGAGAGCTCCACGATATACTCAATTGCCAGGTCGCTGGACACCAACCTCTGCGCTTTTCAGGCTCGTAGATCTGGACCTTCATTCAGGCTTGCGGACCCGTCTTCGATCGTTTTGGGGAAGGGAAGTGCGATAATCACCAGTCGCTGAGCTTGCATTGCGACAGCGCGTCCGGACGGGCAACCTTCATCAAGGCAATCCAATTCCTTCGTGGAAAAGAAGGCATCCCAGCTCAAGCTATACTGTCTAGGACGAGGCAGGACAAGCTCCTCATTGTTCTCGTGAGCAAGCTGTGGCGCGCACTGAAGGATTTGTAGGGGCGGACTCTGCAGTATACGCTTCGGCCATACGATCAGTGAAGCTCGAATCACGGTGGCGTTTGGTAACACACTTAAGCAATACCTTCCCTCTTTCAAGACGGCTGTTGCAGCATTCAAATACTACGCTCACGACGTGGCCCCGCACGCTCCAACACCACTGTTCGAATGTAGCAGCCATTTGGAACACGTGCGCAAGACCAACCCTATTCTCTTCTCAGCCATAAGCTCTACTGTATATTCAAGTGATGCTAAGCTAAGCCTGAGCACTGAGGCTAGGTAAAAACTGTGATTTAATCTAAGGCAATGAGGAGGGTGCTGATAGCGCAGTCGATTCATCTTCGACATTCATTGCTGTGACACACGTTGCAATTTCAGACAAATACTCAAATTTCAAGGTCAGACCGACACTCAAGTCTTGAAATAGAAGAAGCTGATGCTTAGGGATAAGAAAGTCGCTCACCTGAATGATTCTAGAGAGGGGGAACGGTTGTACTGTCGTGCCGACTTGCAAGTGAGTTTGGGATTAGCGAATAAAGCTCCTGCTTGGTCAATTACAAGAATTGGAGAGAAAGTGGCCGTCACTAGCCTTTCAACGTCGGGCGTTCCAGAACAAGACTGGGATTCTACCCTCCTGCATACCAATTGAGAACAAGCATGCTGCAATAATGAAGTGGTCAATGTTTTTCAAGATCACATTTGTGTCCACAGCAGATGACAGGATCATCTGGACGCACAAGTATGGCGCCATGGGAGGGGTTCCCCCAGCAGATCCAAACCCACGCTCTGAAGCAACCACGTCGTCTCCTGGTCCTGCACAACATGCGGCCCCATCAATGCCCCCAAACAAACGTTTCTTTCTTCACAGCCTCCAACCTCGATACGCCCTCCACTCCAGCCAGTGATACAAAGCTCCTTCCGCATAGAACGACAGTCGAGATATGTATCCCCTGATGCTGTACCCATAATTGCGGTAGCCTGACTTCCAGGTCTTTTATCAACGGAAACGAACACGCTCGCCGCAGTCAATGGCCTCCTGATCAGTTCTCCAAGCGCAGGAGTATCTTCCTCGCAAACAGCCCGACTCGAACAAGAATAGCTATGCCCCCATTAGGCGACATATACGCCTTCATAAAGCAACCGTAAATCGTTGGATTTCGCTTCGTGGATTAAATCCCCTGGAATCAGCCGCCCGCCCTTCGAACATGCGCTCAACGTCAGTCATACGTCCCCACAAACGCCCGTCTCGCCCCTAGCGAGGTTTCTAGGCAAGGGCTGTGCATGTATACCATCTCTGAAGTCGCACCCTAATCCTATACCGCATATGGCGACATCCTTCGTCGCCAGTGAGGGAAATTCATTTTTCTCAACCATCTGGAAGTAGCATGTGAAGAGCTCCTTTATGGATATTGAGGGGGTTTAGGGTTAGATAAGGAGAGAGATGGTTTGGAGATTGGCCATTGCCACATCGAGCCCGGACTACATCTTCCCACATCCTCATATATCGAGGAGCAAATAATGCGATCTTGTGAACACACAGAGAGTAACGAATCGAACCCCTAGGCTATTTGACTTCGACACAAACGTCTCCCTCACAAAACGTCTAGAGGTTGATTGCCTGTGGAAATCCTGCGGTACCATGCTCACGGTAAGTGCTTGAAATAAGTTCTCGCAAGACGCTCGAACATCACACCGCGTCCACTTTCATCCCGGTACTTGACAACGTCTTTTCGGGCTTTCAAAAATCCAAAATCGGGGTCTTGCCGCGATTCGAACGCGGGGCCTCTCGCAATTGTAACTCAGGTTTGCGCCCTAAGCGAGAATCATACCCTACACTTGATGTTAGCTGTCGTCGACAGTTCGTCGATAAGAACGACGGCGACTGACTCTAGACCACAAGACCGGATGAAAGGCAGGGGACGAAAGCTTATATATATTCTAATATTTTAAGAACACCGCTAAGTCGCTTTTGACTGGTTTAAGTTAAATAAGTTGTTGGCTATCCAATCGATCACGTGTAGTATGTTTACCACTTGGACGTGGGTGAAAAGTTAGGCAGGCTACAGTAAATTCGAAAACGATTCTTTTCACCAAAAGGACGATCGTTTTCTGCTTAGCTGTGGCTGCCTGACATACTGCGTTTCCAAGAGGGTCCGCGGATAGGCTATTGATCGCCGGAATCAAGAAACGCTCTCGATTTGTCACAATGATGAGCTGGATCATGGTGGTTATGAAACCATGAGGGAGCATGCTCGGGTATCAAGTCGCATGTGAGTGGATCTAAAGACAAGCCGAGCTGTCTCTTTTTCGGAACTAACATGGACAGATTATTGTTATGGTGCATTGTTCTGGTATCGCAAAGGATCGTTCGTCAAGGCTTTGGAGGGCGGGGGCACCGATCTTGGGCGCTACTTTAAAAGCCCTTGCCGGAATGGCATCTGATCGGTTGCACCACTTACTTGAATACAAGCCGGTTGCCAGATGCATCCTCCCTGGCGATGTCAAGGAAGTGGACAGTCAGATCGATAGCCAGGGAACTTGTCTTTAAACTTTTACTGTGACCACTGCGCAGATCCAGCAATGCCATTTCTTCCCATTTATGAGTGCTGCAGCTCCTACTACTGTGACCCTCATTTCCAAGGAGTGGTTCAAGCTGAAGTCCTCGCAACACAAAGTTGCGAATGGCGAACCTAGAGTCCAGAGCACTCCGTTTCGATGGTTGTACTCAATGCAAGCTCTTCCTGTCTTTCCCACGCAGGGGGCCCCTCGGTTGATACCTCCCAGTCAATCGGGAGCAGCACTTGCCGATTTACGCAATTATGCTGGAGAATGGGGTTGTCGAATGGCATATCGTTCTAAGTCAGAATAATGATACGCGATATTCTGACGCCACGTCTGGAAGAAAACCCCATACGGGTATCGACTGTGGTTAGAGCGAGGCCTTTAGTTCACTTACTGTGGAGGAACACTCGAGATGGTGTAGTGCCTGACTTTGAGTTCTTGCGAGACGCTCTCACGCAAGTAGGCGTGTTGCGTGAGGCTTTCGCAAGCTTCTCCACACAGCGTCGAACAGAATTTGATCCTCCTTGCCTGGTATTTGGAGACATGAGAATAATTGACAGAGAGAATGATACAAAGTCCTTCGTCGAGCTTAAGGACAGACAAGGACTGCTGGCCAGAGGTCAAAAACAATTCGCAGTCGGTTCTCTACAACTACCTTATCAAATCTCCATAAAAGTCACTTATCGGAAGTTATTCAATTACAAAGCGCAGTGGAACGTGATTCGAGCTCGAATTGGCAGAAGAGGAAATGGCATCGGACGCGCACATGTTCCCACCAGATCCCGCTTTCTGGAATGTGAAATCACGGCCATGCGTGCGAATTCATCCGAGACAATGCGAGACTCGCCAACTCCCCCCTTTCTCCTTTCCATCCTCCATACTGCGGTCACTATCAATGATATTACAATCAAATCTTAGGGATTGCGAAAGGTAAGCTCGATCCCAGCATGTTGTTATCTCTGGCCTAAAACTGACCAATTATAGAAGATTTCTACTCCCTCTAGCACTCCACATGGAGCCAAGAAGCGCAGACGAAGCACAGCAGAAGCACAATGGCACAAAATCTGAAAATCCCGCCCACCCCTCTCGACAATTTACCTTACGGTCCGACCTCAAAATCAGGTGAGATGCCAAAAATGAGAGCTCCGTGAAGCGCGAAGAACAACCTACAAGGAACATGGAACGGAGACCTAGGAAAGACGGGAGGAAAGGCCTGGCTCGGCTAAAATCTACCGCAACAGCACATCCGTCAGGCGTTGAACAGGGTGTCCATCCAACGTCCTCGGTCTCGACACAGTCGGGAGTCGTGATTGGCTTGCCCAAAGCCGAACCGATGGACAATGCATCTATTGTTTAGAAGTTACGAAGAACTATTCATCTCGGAAGAGACAGTGATCAGAGTCTGGAGCAAAGAGAGAATTGTCGGCTTCGATCGTCCGATTCTAGTAGTGATCAGTCAACTGCCTCAAGGCAGGTCCCTCTGTCACATACAGTATCCTCCTACTGGCACTGGTACCTGGCAGCTTTCAACCAACGCGACCTACGTTCACGAGACCAAGCGCGGCCTCTTCTACAATATTCAACAATTCTACTGAACGGAACGATTCAGATCGGATACCATCTATGTCTGCTGGTTTTATGGATCGTCAGCAACCCAAATATCGCGATGTTCTTGATTCTGTGCTGGGAAGTATACACGATCTGGCTCCCAGTATATCCATCTGTGGTCGCTATTCACACAACATCTAGTACTCTCTATCTCGCTCTGTCAACAATTTCCACCGCCTATAATTATTGGCTCCCCAGCACTATCTGTGGCACGTGGCTCTTCAGCACTATTTCAAGCATGATCAAGTCTACTAGTACAGCTTTCGGTTCTTGGCTGTCCAGCACCGTCTCAACCCTGGTTGGGTCCGGCGGAGCATCGACTCAGCATCATTCATCAGTCGCGACTTATTCCATGTGCTCTGTCCCCTTGCTGTACCACCTTTGCAATGCGACGATCAAGTCTCTGCCACATGAGGATAGACCGGTCTCTGCAATGGCTCGAGCTGCTGCCATAGATTTGGCAACTGCCGCGGAGCGAAATGCCAGACTGCGTCTCATATCTTTCGACCTGGATAATTGCGAAATTGAAATAAAGGCGTTGGAGTTGTCGCTGAAATTCGCTCCATTCCAACGATCTAACGTTCAGATGGTGGAGGAAATTTCAACTCGTGCCCCGGGATTATTATCACACAGTCTGGGAGATTATATTGCACATAGTTGGGGATCCGTTGGCGCAGTCAGAAGCGTTACGGGTGCCCTTAACAACCTCTGAAAGCTGTTGAGACTCAACGAACAGACGTCTCGTACTACATCCAAGAGCGGTCCCACGAGCTTCTGGGGAACTACTTTCCCTTGTACTCTGCGAAACAAAAGGCGATTCGAGCTTTCCTACTCTGGTTGGATACATTCGAAGACCAGGTCAATCTACAACTTGTCGAGTCCCAGCAAGTCTTAGATCTTTGGAATGAGCTCGAGACTCGCATGCGAGAGATTCGCCTGAGTCTTAGCCACAACCAAAAGGCAGATAGAAACACAAAGGACGGGCGATCCGGTTGGCTTGATCTCGATTATCGTCTTGGAAGAAATAGCTATGCCTTTCGATCTATTGACAATCGACTCAGGGGCGTAGAGGCAAATTACGGTCACATTCGGTCGGCTCGGGAGTATTTACAAGCAACACGTGTACAGGTTCAATCCATAAGTGAAGTTCTTCAGGAAATCAGAGCCTATCTTACAAGCTCCATGGCAGGCGGTAGCCGAGCGATTCTCGACATTCAGCTCGCGGTCAATCACTTCAATGAGAGCTATACAAAGCTCTCCGAGACAGAGAGACTCATTGCTGTGTGGCATGATAAGGGAACGGGGGCGCGAGGACGATCGAGAGAATCAAATGGTGCAATCGTTTTGGACTATACCAATGTTTTCGAAGCGGATTTTCTCTCGGACGAACCACAAAAGTCGACGAAGAATGGATGAGTATTATGCCGTGGGTTTGCTTGATCCCCATCTGGGGTTATTGGTGAGATACTTTGAGGAGATCCTTGTAGGTCAACGTTGAGCGGCTCTTTTCTTCCACCTTTAGTAGACTGTCTTTCAAGCAAAGTTTCTGCTTCGAGAGTCACTATAGATGCGGCGCAAGAGTATTTCAGGAATTGGGTTGGGAGATCCTCCCACTTTGTGTGCAGATCTACAGCAGGCCCTCAGGTTGCCTGTTGCGGTCCTTACAGGCATTTGCAAAAACCTTCTGCATTAATTCCTATATCGCTTTCGTCCCTTATCGCCCTTCGTTCGCCTACTCTCACTCGTTGGCCGTTTGATGTCGTCGCTGCAATTTTCTGGCGTTGAGCATAGATCGTGGGAACGGCAGTTCAGAGCCATAGAGGTCAACGACAATAAATCGAAAGAGACAACGCCAACTTTAGGTTATTAGAGTGCCAACGAAGATGAACACTGAGGCACAAAGCCAATCTCAAAAGGTGCGTATCTGACAAGCTGCAGTCAATCAGCGAGCGCAAACAGAAGCACAAGATAAGTTTCGAGTTTCCCAATACTTGGAAGGCTGTCTACATCATAAGTCAGGAGCTAGAGCATGCATTCTTGTGTCAAGTATTCTGTCGCCAACAAGCATTTCGCACAATGCGAACACCAAAATACCAGAATGGCTTTACAACCATCCGAGTGAATATCGTGGGAATGTCTACCTTTTTATTGCGCTCGCGAAGGTGGGACACAACCTATTCTGCCGACGCTCGAACATGATGAGTTTCACCGCACTCGGTGGCCACTGCCTTTCTCGCCTCTTTAAGAGCCTCCATAACCGGCACGTTCAGCACGCCCTGCCGTATTGCTTCATGAAGCACAGTGATGTGATCACCTATCGTCAGGGCATGTCCAGGCTTGACGGTTGCATCTAGCTCCGGGTCCCCAGAGCCAGGTGCTGAGGCGCGCAGCATCTTCTCGTGCAAAAATGGCACCTTCAAGTCTTTCCGAACGAACAAATACATGCGTCGTGCGGCGCGGCCTAGGAGTGGAGACGCATCGCCTCGGTCCAAGTATGCTGCAAGAGTTGATTCGTGGCTTTCGCAAAGCAAGGCTGTGACGCGGTTCGTCCAGTCGAAAAGTAAGGAGATGCTCAGTGAGTCCTTGTTTGCGTCTATCAAGGGCAGTATGGTAGATTGAAGTGATGATGCAATAGATCCGAATCGAGCAGCAGGGTCTTCTGAGGTCCCTCCGCCAAGAGCGAGGAGAAGAGCGGGCCATAGTATGCTATGCATATTAGGAACTTTGCAGATAGGCCCGAGCACTTGAGACGTCAGAACGTGGAACGGAGGTTCCACAAGAGCAAGAAAAGCGGAGTGCATGGCACGCAGGTCGAGTGCTTGGCAGACGACTAGAAGATGTGCGGCGCTGAGCCTGGAGAGCAGATCTGCAGCGGTGTGAGTATATCGAGCGGAGATCAGGGCTAGGGAATTGAGAGCTTGATTGCCCATTTCGGCTGTCTGAACATGGGAGCCCACAGGATTGGCGAGGAATCCTAATTCTGAGAGGAGAGATGCGCACAATATGTCGACTCCTTTCATGATGAAGGACTCCGATGGTAGGTCGGCGGTGAGGTTGGGAGGTAGACCGTTGTTTGTCGCAGGGTTAATAAGCTCCGTGCACTGAGCGAATAATATGCGGCCGAGAGATTGGAATCCCTGACGGGTTTTCTCCATGGCAGAAGTCACGGCCTTGGCTTGGAAATTCCCACCGTGTATGATGTCTCCGTCGGGGGTGGTTAGAGGATTGTCCGTTACCGAATTACACTCGATAACAATCTGATGATAAGCCGAGTTGACGTCTTCCAGGACTGGTCCGATCCATTGCGAGGCGGTTCGGATGGAGTATCGATCTTGCCGAAGTTCTCCGGCGTTTTTGCCATCGTGTTCTCTCGTGAGTTTCGAGCCTTCCAAAAAGTTGCGTATGTTTTCCGCAGATTCTGTCTAAGGTTGCTTTTGAGTGAATGCTTTTTTCAGTTTGGATCTGGGGTTCTCACCTGTCCCGGGTGAGCACATACAGCTGCAAAATAAGGATGGAATGATTCTGCCGATCCGGCAAGGGCCTCGACGCTCATGGCGCTCAACACTTGGGCAAGTGCACCGAGCCCAAAAGCTTCGTGCATCACCAACGCACTGATTCCAGCCGAGAAGGCTGTCCCATTGACAATCGCCAGTCCTTCTTTCGCAGCAAGCGTGACCGGGCTCAATCCGGCCCCAGCCATTGCCACGTCAGCGGGCATGATTCGACGTTCTTTGCCAGCAAGCACGGAGATGTTGGATTTGCCCTGAATGCAACCAGCAATGTAGGAGGAGGGACTTAGATCACCCGACGCTGATATGGTCCCGTGAACCGGGATTCGAGGGATGATGTCCTGGTTTAGTAGTTCGACAAGTCGACTTGCAATCACGGGCCGGGCGCAAGACACGCCACGCATCAACGAGTTAATTCGGATAAGTATCGCTGCCCGTGTCCATGATACTGGCATGCAGCTGGCTGAGATTGGGTCGTCAAGAGGTAAGCCTCTCCTCAAGAGCTCGACAGAGCTGGGCGAGTGCGAGCCATGGCCATTCACAAGATGTGATCCTTGACTGTCTGGAGAAGGATAGATTGTACCGCACTGAAGCATAGTGACAAGACTTTCTTGGAGACTTTCGACTTGCTGGGTTCTTGTATTGGCGCTGCCGCCAAATCCTGTATTCACACCTACAGAATCGTTAAGATCTCTACTGAACCCTTGCGGAAGCTCCGGGATACCGTAAATAATCTTGCCTTCAAGAAGATCGCGTTCCAGGGATTTCGCGCTCGCGGCCATGTGGGACAGGGCGGTTTCATCTAGCCGAACGTTTGATTCATATCGTGGTGGATGTCAGCCGGAAGATTGTGCAGATGGTCTGTCAAGCGTTCTACCTTGAAATAGCTATGATCTGGGACAGATCGAGACCCTTGCCGCCAACAACAATAGACTGACACTCGCCGTTCAAGATGTCCAAAGTCGACTTCCATTCCTTGAGGGTCATCGAGCTATGAGTTTCCGTATCTTGAGACATAGCGAATGCAACCAGGTTTGATGAAAGTCAAGAGAAGGTCGCTAAGCTGGAGGAGACAGTAACAAAGAATGGATACGCCTGTCATGGATGGACAGGAGTAACGTCAGGACGTTGTTCCAATACAGTCCATAGGATGTAGTAAATCCACTTGGGCGCTCCTGAAGGATCTACGGAGCGTCTAGGCCAGCGTCTAGGCTTGAGTTGAAACTTTGGATCATCGGATCTAGTTATACCCGGCCCCATACTCCATAATGTGACTCGATATCGAGAGAAAGGTGCTCTGTGGAGGCGAACGAAGCCAACGAGGCAGCCTGATTGCGGACACCGTTGCTCGGGAAGGGGCGGATGCCATTTCGGGGAGGTGAAGGAATACAACAATGACGCAATGAACTGCCCTGAACATCACATTGTGGCGTGAGACTGGACGAATACTGTGTAGAGGCAAAGGCAGGTAGGAATAGACAGGTTGCGCAGCTCTATTCAATACGATTATTCAATTGAACATTGCTCGATTTAGTTAGCGTAATCCGAAAAGAGCAAGCAGATCTAACAACTTGACAATCCTAGTTAAATTAATATTCAATTATTGAATACTTATTTAATTAATTTATTATCTTATTTGATTGCTTTAATTACTTGTCTAGACATAGCTTGTAAAGATTATAATTATTTTCTCTATTGTTGTTGTCGTTGTTGTCGTCGTTATGTCTAGAGATATATTTAAAAGCTATTTTTACATTTTTAATTTAAGTACTTCTTCGTGACAATTGAAGTCTTTACAATTATTGTTGTCTTTGCAACTCTTGCAATTATTGTTATCTTTGCAAATCTCGCAATCTTCGAAAAATATACAACGGTTATTTTGTAAACAAAAGAAGATAATCTAATTTAAATCAAAGTTATTTTAACAATTGTTAAAGAAAAGAAGAAGACAAATTAATAAAAAATATTAAAGAACAATTATATAGAAATTAAAAAAAAATGTCGAATTAGATGCAAATAACAATATTAATTTCGACTTTTATACTTAAAATATTGTTAATTAACGTTGTGCTTTTAATACTTCTAGTATTTCTTTGTTGTTAAAAATCTCTATTTTTTTTGTCTTTTACAAGCGAAAAAAAGATCAACAACTAAATTAAAAATTTAATTACAATTAACAACTTACAAAGAAGAACAATATTATTTTTGTTAATATATGCGTAATTAGATTTGCAAAGTACAATATTAAAACTATACAACGTTTCTAAAATAAAATTAGAAAAAAATTTAAGACAACAATAGATTGTAAATATATCGATATTAATAGATAAATAAAGCACTTAATAAATAAAAAAAAACAAATATTAAAGTCTTATACAAATCTAATTATATAGCATAAGACAATAATTAAATTTAAATTATCAATAAATAAATATCTATATTTGTAGCATATTAAAAGATAAAAAATTAGAAAAACTTTTTGCAAAAAAAAAAGATAAAAAAGAATACAAAATACAAAAAAAAAAAAAAAAACTTAGTTAACAACTAAAAAATAAATCGAATTACAAAGTCTTTTTCTTCTTTTTCTTTGTTTTTGTTAATAGTAAAGAGAGCTTTAAGAATTAAAGCAATTTCGAAAATAATAACTTTAATATATTCTTTAACGCAAAAAAGAATGCAAGAGAATCGAAACTTGTAATAAAAACAAGTTCTTTATTTAATAACAATACAATAATAACAAAAATTTAGATTACAAAGAAAACATAAATAATAATTAATATATAAGAGTATAAATCTTATTTAAAGACAACAACAATTATTTGTCTATATTCTCTAAATCTTTGTTAAATAAATTTATATTATTAGAATTTATAAAACGTTAAGAAAGCAAGATTGCAAAACAATTTTAAAGTAACAAAAAAAATCTCGAAGAGATCTAAACAAATATATATTAGTATAATAGATAACAAAGATTTAAATATTTTGTAAAATATATTAATTAATTACTTCAAAAATCAAATATTATTAACAAAAAATTTATCGAAACAAGAATTTTTGCTAAAAAAGATAAAGAATATATTTGAAAGATATTGTTATACTAATACTTCTATAAAGAAATATTAAAGAGAATTATGTTATTAAAGAGATTTGTAAACGTTTTCAAACAATATAAGCAATTACTTAATAACAAGAATTGCAACTATAAATAGTCTTATATTTAATAAATCTTTATAGATAATTTAAGAAATTAGAGTAACAATAAATAAAGACTTAAGATAAGTTAAACACAATTTATAAGAAAGTCGTATTCGAAGATCTATATATTAAAGAAGATTCTCTCTTGTTTATTTAGTTTGCTATCGAGTATGTCAAGTATTATCTACTTAGCTTATTGTCAAGTATATTAAGTATTGTTTGCCTAGTTTGCTATTAAGCATATTAAGTACTACTTGCTTAGCTTGCTATCGAGTATATTGAGCATTGCTTATTTGTTAAGTTGTCGAACATATAGTTAGTTGTGCTTTGTACTATATATTGTGTCGTAGATTATATATTATATTGTTTCAAACTAGATTCGTAATATTATCTTTTTTCTTAAAAAATTTTGTTTCGAAAGTTAAATATTTTTTTTACTATATTTTGTTAGCAATAAAGTTATCTTTGTGTTGCATTCAAAATCGAATATTACAATATATTAATAAATATTGTCTACGAACGTTGCTTTCTCTCTAATTATTTCTATATTGTTATAAAAAACTTCTTGTTTTGTTTAAAGTATTCGAAATATATTTGTGCAAAGAAATTGTGCATGAATATATTGTAATCTTCTCTTAATTATAATAGAAAAGATCTTTTTATTAAAATTGTTAAAGATAAAACTCTATTAACAATTGTTATAACTTGATTGCTACAAAATAAGAAAATTCTAAAGAAAATTAACGCAAAAATAAAACAAAAGACACAATATCTATTATCGAAAATAAAAGAATTAAATGCTTTCGAATTCTTTAACTATTTTGTTGCAAATATTTTTGTCAAATTGTCTTTTATCTTTTAATTATCTCTTGTTATACTAAATAATTTTTCGAATCTTAATAGAATTTCTAAATAAAATTATAGCAATTATCAAGATTCTTCTTCAATTCTTACGTGTTTTCTAAAATAGAATATCTCTTTTACTTAATTAGATAATTTTGATTTTGTTGCTTTGAAATCTTTTTTACTTTGTATTTGCTTTCTTTCTAAACTTTGTAATAAAATATTTTCTATATAGACGTACTAAAATCGACTAATTTTAATAATAAAATATAAAATATTAAAAATACTTTAACGTTTTTAAGCAAGTCGAGTTTGTAATTGACTAATTTCTTTGTCTTTTTAACAAAAAATTATTCGACTTTAATATAATTTAATTTCTTGCTTAGCTTTCTTGTCTTAAGATTTTTTGTAAAAAGATATATTTTATTTCTCTTTTTTAGCTAAGATATTATTTTTTGTTTTTTGTTCTAATATTTGATCGACTTTTCTTGCATCTTTAAGATATTGTTATTTTTTTTTATTGTCGCTACTTTTTCGATAACTAATTGAGCTAACAAATGCTTTTATTTTTTCTTAAAGAGATTAAGTTTTTTGCTATAATTAACAAAGAGTAGAGTTATCTTAATAATATTCCAAATCTTTGTATTTAGCGTCAATTGTATTATAAATAGAAATAATATTTAATTGTTATAAATATTGTTAACGTAATATTTTAAATATTATTTTAGACTCTAATTTATATATTTTGTCTAATTATTTATAATCGAATAATAGACAATAAATATTCTAAGTTTTGTTTCTAATATCGATAGAAGTATCTTTCAATAATTAGACGTAAAGAGCTTGTCTCTATTACTAATTAATTCTTTAAATATATTATAATATTATATAAGTCGATTTAATACAATATATCTTAGTCGTTCTACTATAAACTTCTTTTATATGCAATAATATATAAGTACTTAATAAGTTTATCAATTATTATTAATATTAAATTATATCTATTTTTAGTTGTTAAATTTGTCGACTTAAACAACTTAATAATAAAGTTTATTGTGACTTTATTTTATAACAATTTAGATAATTTCTAATATTAAATTTTGTTATAGCTCGCATATATATTATGTTTGTTCTACTAATAACTAAAACATTGTTTAATATATATCTTGACAACTTATCTTATTTAAGAAAACTAATAATACTAATATAAAAGCTAAAGAATTTTAATTACTTTCGAATGTTTTTGCAATAATTTATTATAATATTTCTTTATATATTTGTCAATTTTGTTAGTAAATATTTGAAGTTTTTCTTTTTTTATTAGAAATTCTTTCTTATTGTTTCTAAATATTTGTAAAATAATATTTAGCTTGTACTTGTTTGCTAATAATAATTTGATTTTATTAATTTTAAGTATATTATAATTAAACAATTTTTTTGTTTTTATATAATTAATTTTTTTACTAAATGCGTTTACTCTATTATTTTGTTTGATATATATTGTATTCTAAATTTGTATTGTTTAAGTTACTTTAATTATTATATTTGTTTTCTATTAAGTTATTTAATAATAATAAAATATAAAAGATTCTTATAATTTATAAAAATTGTAAGTTCTAATAATTCTTTAATATATATTTTTTATAATTTTAGAAAGACTATAATAACAAGTAATTTCTTGTTGTAAATATTATAATTTTATTCAATTAATAAGAGTTTTCTTAAAAGATATATTATTAAATATTATATATCTTTGTGCTCTTAATTAAAGTATATATCGATAATTAAATTTAATATGTCGATTTCAATTTTGCTTAACAATTGTAAATTATATATCTTTAATATTAATTTCTTTAAATATTTTAACTTAAGATTTTAAAATAATTTCTCTTTTTTTAATTTTTATATTTATAACGTCTTCTTTTTTGTAAGATTTGTTAATAATATTATATTAACAAAGTAATTTTTAATAAATTTCTTGTTATAATTTATAAAATCTAGAAAGAATTAAACTTTTTTAATATTAATTAATAATTTTTATTCTTTAATTGCTTGTAACTTCTTAGAATTTATATATACTTTATATTATTTAATAACAAATTTAAGAAAATTAACTTCTTTTTAATAAAACTTGTATTTTTTTAATTTAAGATATAAATTTCTCTTATTTAGACATTTTAGTACTTTGAAAATATAATTTATATATTTTTTCAAAATATTTAAATAAATTATAATATTGTTTAAGTATATTATAACAAATTAATCTAAATATTGTCGTAATATATTATTAATTATTTTCTAATATATTGTTGAAGCGTTCGTAAGTTCGAATAGCATTATTATATATTTGTATAATTTATATTGTATGCAAAAAGTTATTTTTTACTTTTTTTCTATTTTTTTTCTAATTTAATTATATGTTTTTTGTAAGTTTAATTTAATAAAATACTTTGTTTCGAATAATTAATTTTAAAGCTCGCTAATATTAAATAATAAATATTGATTTTTTATTATAATATTGTTTAGCTTTTGATAATTAATATATAAATAAAGAGTTTTGTTCTTCTTAAATACAAAGAGAATCGAATATTCTATTTATAATTGAAATTTTTTAATAAATTTTTTTTTTGTTTTTTTATCAAATATTTGCAAAGCGTTTCTAACTTTTTTTCGAATAGAATATATATAAATTTAAATGTAAGTTGCTTATCTAATTTAAGTTTAATCTTGTAATTTTACAATTAATATTTAAATAAAATTTTAATTGTTTTCTTTTTCTAAAATAAATACTCTTAATTGTTGTATATTTGTAATATATACTTTAGCAATTTTCTTACTATATTAGATAGTTTAGAACTTTTAAAAGATTTGTAATTTTTTTTACTTACTTTGACTTTGTAATTTAACTAATTTTTGTTAATATCTATTAAGTTAAATTTTATTAAATTGTTTTTTTGTAAAAATGCAAGCTTATTATTTGCAATTAGCGTGATCGTCGAGTCGAATTTCAACTCGATTAAGTTAATTTACTTAATCCTAACCCTAGGGTTAGGCAAATTTCCTAGCTTAACAAGATGAGACGAACGAAGAATGCGCATGAAATGTTTAACTTAATTTATTTAATTATATAACGTCACGTAACGCGCTAACTATATGCGATTAGTCTAGACCTTGCGCTAGCCTAATTGGGCTAGCATGAACCTTGCGCTAGCTCGATCGAATTAGCGCATAGATAAGATAAGATAAGATAAGATAAGATAAGATAAGATAAGATAAGATAAGATAAGATAAGCGAATGCTAACGCGACGAAGTTAGCTTAAGTTCTTGGCATTGATTCAACGAAATTCAACTCTAGAGTTGAATTCGCGCCTTAACCTTGGCCCAACCCTACGAGGCCCAAGAGAGTGAATCGAATTAAGAAAAAAGTGTTCGATTCAATTCAACAATTACATTACTTGTAATTAAGTTTTAATTTAATCTTTTATTTATTATCGAACATTATTAATACGTAGATTAAATATAAATTGCGTAATTATATTGCGCAAATTTAAGTACTTATATATTTTAGTTAACTTCTAGATTGTGTTGCTTTAATTAAGATATTTTTAGAACAATATTATAAATAACTATTCTTACTATATTAAAGATTAGTTTCTTGTAATATTGCTAAATAATTACTAATAGTAATTTTGTTTCTTTGTTTACTCTTTTATTTTTTGCGAATAATAAATTTTTATCTATAATTACTAGATTATAAGTGTTAAACTTTTTTTAAGTAAAATACTTTTTTCTTTTTACAAGAGCTCTAACTATAAAATTATCTATTATATTAGAATTAATTATTATTATAAATCGACAATTGTTAATCTTAATTAATATAATAAAATATTATATATACGTTGTTAAGTTTAATTGCTATTGTTGAGCTAATATATTGCATTTCTCTAATATGCTTTTTATTAAGAAATTTAAACTTTTTTTTGTTTTTGTATTATAATTTTTGTTTCGAATATGTATTTATACTAAGCTTTCTTCTATTGCTAAATTGCTAACTTTAATTTTCTAAAAAATTAATTAATTTTGTTCTTTTTTTTAGATAAGTTTAGCATAAGTTATTGTAACAAATTGTTTAATTAAGATTTGCATATATTATAAGATTTAGTTGTTCTATAATAATATCAATTATATTCTTTTTTATAATAATATTGCTTTTTAGCTTCTTTTGCATTTGTTTACAATCTTCGATAAATTAGTTAAAGTCTCGAGATAATCTATAATATCTTCTATGCTTTTGTAAAAGTTCTTTTAATTATATTTTTTGTCTAAGTTAATAATTAAGTTATAAAATTTAATAGTTTTCTAAAGTATTTAATTAACTTTTTGTATAAATGCAAATGTCTTGTCTAATAGTATTTTTTGTAGAACTTTCTATAACTAATCTAAATTTTTTATTAAATAATAATTGTTATTCAATTTAGTTTTGAAAATATTTGTCTTTATATCGACTTACTTTCTAATATTGTTCTAATTATCAAATATCTCTTTTAATATAATATTAATTTGTCGACAATTTATTAAGTTTTGTAATTGGTAATTTTTTACGAAGTAACTCGATTTATTATATAAATAGTATATTTTCTAAAATTTGTTATTTTACTTTTTTTTAAAATTCTTTTCTTTATATTATTAAATAAAATTCAATTTTATAAATATAAACTTATAATAGTCTAAGTTACTATATTTCTAATTAAAATAATTATTTTTTTAATATTCGATTGTTAATTTAAAGAAGATTTTTGCTCTTTTATAAAATTAATTGTATTGCTTTTTTATAATTCTTTTATATAATTTGTTGTTAAAATTGATAACTACTTCGATAAAATCAAATATATTATTGATAAATTTGTTATTACGTATAATTTTATTTTTAAGATTGTTCTTAAAATTTTGTCGAAACATTGTTATAAATGCAATATTGTTTTATTTAATAAAATTAATATACTTTTAAATTTTGTTATATAATCTATTACAAAGATTTGTTAAATTAAATATTAAATTACTCTTTTTGCAATTTGTTTCTTGTTAAATATTTCGAAGATTCTTTAAAACTCTCTCTTAAAGTTGTTAAAGTTCGTAAATATTATATAAGAATTTTTATTATAATTCTTTAGATATTTGTGTAAATTTAATTTAAGTTAATATTGAGTTCTTTCTTTGAAAAATATAAATGCAAAAATCGTCTTTTTGTTTGTTAAAACAAAATAGAAGATAAAATAAATATTTATTTGCATAAGTTAGTTCTTTAGATCGATTCGATCTTTATAATAAATGTTAGATTTGTTAATTCTTATCTTGTCGTCTTTATTAACAAAGAATTGACGTAATACTATTAAGTTAATGTTCGAGATCAAAGTGCATTAATTTAATACAAATATTCTCAAAATATTCAAAGTATTATACTAATACTTTTGTAAAAAAATATTAGAAAGAATTATACTATTAAAAAGATTTGTAAATATCTTTAGACAATGTAAGCAATTACTTAATAACAAGAGTTGCAATTGTAAACAATCTTATATTTAATAAATTTTTACAAATAATTTAAGAAATTAGAGTAACAATAAGTAAAGATTTAAGATAAATTAAATACAATTTATAAAAAAGTTGTATTCGAAGATTTATATATTAAAGAAGATTTTCTTTTGTTTGTTTAACTTGTTGTTAAGTATATTAAACATTGTTTGCTTAACTTGCTATTAAATATATTAAGTATTGCTTGTTTAACTTGCTATCGAACATATTAAGTATTGCTTGCTTAGCTTGTTGTCAAATATATTAAATATTGTTTATTTATTAAGTTGTTAAATATGCAATTAGTTATACTTTGTGCTATATATTGCGTTATAGATTATAGATTATATTATTTCGAGCTAGATTTGTAATAGATATTTAATAAAGTATATTGCAAAAATCTTAAAACTTAGATATTATTTTAAGAAATCGTTGCATAAGTATTATAAAAATTATATTTATTTTTAATAAGTTAATTTGTTTAAAGATTTGACTAAACTTAGCAAAAATATAGAGTAACTAAAACAATTATATAGAAGTAGTAAAAAAAGATTTGTAACAAGTAATACAAAAAAGAAGAAATTTGCGACGAATAATATAAACAATAAGAAAATTAAAACAAATAATACAAACAATAAGAAAATTATAACAAACAATAAAAGAAATAGAAAGAGAAGAACAACAAATATTCTAGATTTAAAAGAGTAAATTGTAATATTAGATGCAAAAAAAAGATATTTTTGCGAAAATATCTACAATTTAAAGCGAAAATTACTATTATTGCATTTTCTTTTTTAAAGCTTCGCAAACTTTATTTAAAAAAAAAGAAATAATAAGATATTTAATTACTAGACTTTTGTATACAATATCGTCTCTTTTAAGAGTATTAAATATATATTAAAGAAATATAATATGCGAGTTGCAATATAAACAAATATAAACTGCATTTATTTTGTCGACCTCCTTCGAAATTTTATTTTCGAACAAAGAAAATAATAATTTAACGTTTAATTACATTTGCGTTAATAATATCTCTAAAAAATTCTCGAAGCAAACAAATAAAATTTAGGTCGAAAAGTACTTATATTGATAATATTATTTACAATTACAACTCTTTGTTAAATTAACAAAGAATTTCTAATCATTAAAGATTATTTTAGATAATTATATTATTGTTACGATTTAATGCAATAATAATAAAAAACAACAAAAGAAAAGAAAAAGAACAAAAATTGTCTTCGAAAGTCTAATTTAAGATTCTTTTCTATATTTTAATAATTAAATAATAACAACAAGATTTAGAGCAACAAGTATTAAAAATTAGTACTAGAAATTTTTATCAAAGCTAGATATATATATAAATACAATAGAAAAAATTTAGTACTCTTATAATATAGAGCTTTTAAAATTGCTAAAAACTCTATTAACTTGCAAATATTTTAAAAGACTAGAAAATTATATTATAAAGCAAAATTCTATTTAATTGTTTTGTAAATATATATAGCAATTAGTTAGAAAAATTGTCGCTAAATAGAAATTTTTAATCGATTATAATTTGACTTTTATTTGCATTTTAAAAGTATTAAATATTTACAAAGTTTAAGTTAAACTAAAGAAGTTTTCGACAACAATATAAGTTTCGAATATTTATTTGTTAAAAAAGATCTATCTTTTGTTTGTATAATTTAAATAAAGAAATATAATATATAATTAATAAATATAGATTTTATTGTTATACAATTAAAGTTTTCTTCGATTTTTAAGATTTTTTTTTAATCGATTTTGCAATTGAAACTTTTGTAATATTATAATATTGTTTATCTTGTCTTTACAAGAATTGTAAATAGATTCTATTAAATTGTTTAAACAAATAATAATTAATTAAATTATTTTGTATAATTTTTTTGTAATTAGAGTAATAGAATTTTTGTCTTATTATTTGACTTGCAAAACTTCTATAAAGTTTTATTAATAAAGTTTTATATAATACTCTTGTCTCTAATCTTTTTTACTTTTTTTATTGCTTTAACGTATCTTCTAATGCGTATATAAATAAAAGTTAAATGTTATCGAAGCATATTGTTGTATCGAATTTTAAAATATTTAAAAAAATTGTTAAGAATGCAAAAAAAATAAAAGAAAGAACAATTAAATTGTTCTATCAATTCAAATAGCTAACAAGAATAAAATAATTTGTATAAAAGACAACAAAGAGCAAGTTTAAAGAATAGTTTAATACAATTGCTTTATTCGATAATATTAATAGCAAAGTAATTAACAAACGATCGAATTTAGATCTTTTATACTTTATTAATTTAATATATAGATGTCGAGAATTGTCGACAAAATATTAACTTAAAATAACAACAATAACAAAGATAAGAACGATAGCTATATGTATGCTCTAATCGTTGTCGATTAATTGAATCAATTAAGTCAATTAAGATATGCTAAATAGAATAAAAGAGATTAAGAATGCACATTATTGATAAAAGAAAAAGAAAATTAATCAAATACAATAATTATTAGGTTGCGATCCATATTACCCGATCTAGTATAGCGCGGGCGGGCTAGCGATCCTAGACCCCACTAGTCCTCGCAAATCAATTGAATAATCGTATTGAATAAAGCTGCGCAACCTGTCTAATAAGCCAACCCAAAAAAGCCGCTTGATAACTGTTGTAAGGGCTCTCAGTTATAGAGATGCTGTCACAATGGCTTCAAAAAGACTCTCTACGGTCTAATGCGATTATAAACAAGAGAAGACCATCTAGTAAGCAATCCGGTTGTACAGCTACTAGACTCGGAGAGCAGCACATGCCCTCTGGGAAGCCCCACAATGGGGACGAGTAGCGCAGAAAATGTTCTCTGTGAAAGAGCTCAATACCCTGAGATTTTTCAAACAAGGATTTGATTCAGCTGCTCTTCATACACCTTCGATGTGGTCGTTCGCTGGACTGCTCCCTTCGCTGTAGATACCAAAGGCTTCCCCGGCGGATTAAAGAAAACGCGATCCTTGGGAACTCTTGCGTGCTCGGGGTAAACTTGATTCACAGCTTCGGTCAAGGGTCGCAACCGTGCAAACCGTGTGTTTCTAGCTCTGCACCGAACAGAACGGCTTGTTGTCGTCGCAAATAGTGCGTTTTGAAGGCTACAACAAACTGTACGATTTACACTAATAGTGCACCAATAGTGCGAGCTAAATTCGCGCGCTCAAAATTTGCACCAATATTATTATTTTTCTATTTTAAGATCAAGATTTATCTTATCGATCTGCCAAGATTGCGAAAATCTCTAGTCTATTGACTAAAAATTTAGGGTTGCTTATAGAGCTAATCGATTTTTGAAAAATATATTGTCGATATCGAAAAAACTTTCCTATACGCTTAAATTATATTTTGGAAATAACTTATTAATGCAATATTCAATTGATTTAATTAATATATTATTCGAATTATCTAATTATTGCGTATCAATCAATGTCCAATAGTTATAATAGAAAAAAACAGTTAATTTTCAATAAATTGATATTCTCTCGAAGATATCTATAAGTACAATATTATTTTATATATTAATATTAAAGATTTGCTTATTTATATCTAAAAGAAGAAAATTATATCTATATTTATTATAAAACAACTATTTAACAAAATAGTTTGCTATATAGAGCTAATAGAAAATTAATCTACGTAGTTGCTTTATAAGTAATATTGAATTATAAGTAGTTATATTATTAGAAATTATCGATTTAGATAACAATTATTGCAGTTTTGCTCTATAGAGAGAGACAATACAATTCTCGCTTATTTTGTTGTCTTAGTAATTAGATTCTATAAGAAAGATTATATTTAAATATGTCGCTTTGCAATTCTAGTTTTCGATTAAAATTAATAAATAATCAACTCTAGTATTAATCTTAAAGTCTTTTTTTTAGAAACAAACATTTAATAAATTAGTTTAATACTAAATACAAAATCTTATTTAGTCTTTGTTTACTAATTTTAATAGATAAAGCGCACGCTTAAATATAGTTTTTCTATAAAATTTAAGAGCAAAATCTTATTTTTTTATTAAAATAAAGTAAATTAAGATTTAGAGTCTATTTTGTTAAAAGCTTAACAAATATAAGATTTTTGAAAATTAATTACTACTCTTCTATTTTTCTACAATATTTCTTTGCAAATATTTGCAATTTAATCGAGATTTTCGATATATTACTATTAAATTATTATTAACGCAAGTATTTAATAAGCGAAGTAAAAAGTTGCAAAAAAATAAATATTTAATTGCAATTACAAAAAGATACGCAAACATAAGTTATTGCTTATTTATATTACGCTAGTACTTTTGTAAAAGATATTAGAGAGAGTTGTGTTATCGAAGATATTTGTAGATATCTTTAAACAATGCAAGCAATTATTTAATAACAAGAGTTTGCAACTATAAGCAATCTTATATTTAATAAATCTTTACAAATAATTTAATAACTAGAATAACAATAAGTAAAGACTTAAGATAAGTTGAACACAATCTATAAGAGAGTTGCATTCGAAAACTATATTTTTTATTATTATTTAAATTCTAAAATATTTAAGATAGTTAATATTTCAAGTATCTTAATTATCTTAATTCTAAATTTAAGATGTTCAAAAATTAAGTTATCTTAATTATCTTAATTCCATCTATAAAGAGCAATGCGCAACAAATAGTACTTATTAGCACGCAACTTGTAATACTATTTTCTCTTTTTAAGAGTTTTTGTTTCGAAACTATCTATTCTTTTTTACTATATTAATTAAGTTAATTACTAAACAACATGGCAATTCTATTGCTAATAGTTGCTATAAACACGTTATTTCTATAATATATTCTTGTTGAGCTTGCGTCTTATTTAACGTATTCTATCGAATAAATAAAAAATATCTTAAGTATAAGAAGTATTATCAAAAAATCGAAAATGCAATTTGACTTTTAACTATTAAAGAATAGATAAAACTATTTAAAAGACTAAAAAGCTAAATAATAAAATAACAAAATTGCGTCTAAGAATTGCGTAAAAGATAAAACAAAAAAAATACTAACTTTATTGTTTAAGAGATATAGATAATACAAAGTCGAAAAATATTCTAAAAATTAAAAGAAGCAAAAAAGATATCAAATATATTAAAAAGATATTTAAAGTTTTATTCGATACAATTATCGATTTATTATTGTTTGCTCTTTTGTCTTCTAATATTCTATCGACTCTTATAAGTAATTTTGTTGTTAACAAAATTATTGCAACTTGTTAAAGCACTTCTTTAAATTCTTAAATAACTTCTATATATTTTCGAAGATAAAATACTTTTAATATTTTTATTGTAGAATTTTCTTAATTTTATATTGTTTCTCTTTTTGTAAATAAAAATAAAATATATTTTGTAAAAACATAATTAAATCTACTAATTTTAATAATAAAATATAAAATACTAAAAATACTTTAACATTTACAAATAAGTCGAATTTGTAATTAACTAATTTTTTAATTTTTTTAACAAAAAACAATTTATCTTTAATATCCTTTAATTTCTTGCTTAATTTTCTTGTTTTAAGATTTTTTGTAAAAAGATATATTTTATTTTTTTTCTTTAACTAAGATATTGTTTTTGGTTTTTTATTTGAATATTTTGTTAATTTTTTTGCATCTTTGAGATGTTGTTGTATATCTTTTTTAGTATTGCTACTCTTTCGATAACTAATTAAGTTAATATATATTTTTGTTTTTTTCCGAAAAGTTTAAATCTCTTGCTATAGTTAACAAAGAATAACATTATTTTAATAATATTCGAAATCTTTGTATTAAATATTAATTGTATTATAGATAAAAGTAAGATTTAATTGTTATAAGTATTGTTAATATAATATCTTAGATATTGCTTTAGACTTTAATTTGTTTACTTTATTTAATTATTTATAATTAAATAGTAGACAATAGATATTTAAAGTCTTATATCTAATATTGAAAGAAATATCTTTTAATAGTTAGATATAAAGAGTTTGTCTCTATTACTAATTATTTTTTTAAGTATATTATAGTATTATATAATTCGATTTAATATAATATATTTTAATTGTTCTATTATAAACTTCTTTTTGCATGCAATAATATATAAGTACTTGATTAAATTTTCAACTATTATTAGTATCGAATTATATTTGTTTTTAATTGCTAAATTTGTCGACTTAAACAACTTAATAATAAAGTTTATCGTAACTTTATTCTATAGCAATTTAGATAATTTCTAATATTAAATTTTGCTATAGCTTATATATATATCATATTTGTTCTACTAATAGCTAAAACATTGTTTAATATATATTTCGACAACTTATCTTATTTGAAAAAACTAATAATACTAATATAGAAGCTAAAGAGTTTTAATTACTTTCGAATACTTTTGCAATAATTTATTATAGTATTTCTTTATATTTGTGTCGATTTTGTTAATAAATATTTGAAATTTTTCTTTCTTTAATAAAAATTCTTCTATATTGTTTCTAAGTATTTGTAAGATAATATTTAACTTATATCTATTTATTAATAATAATTTGTCTTTGTTAATTTTAAGTATATTGTAATTAAACAATTTTTTCGTTTCTATATAATTTTTTCTTCTACTAAGTATATTTGTTTTATTATTGTTTTTGTCTAATATATATTATATTTTGAACTTGTATTGTTCGAATCGCTCTAATTATTATATTTGTCTTCTATTATGTTATTTAATTGTAATAAAGTACAAAAGATTCTTGTAATTAATAAGAATTGTAAGTTTTACTTAATGATTTTTCGATATATACTCTTTATAACTTTAGAGAAACTATAATAGCAAGTAACTTTTTGTTGTAAATATTATAATTCTATTCGACTAATAAGAGTTTTTTCGAAAAATATGCTACTAGATACTATATATTTTCGTACTTTTAACTAAAATATATATTTATAGCTAGAATTAATATGTCGCTTTTAATGCGTATTAATAGCTATAAATTGTATATCTTTAATACTAGTTTTTTCAATTATTTTAACTTAAGTTTTTAAAATAATTTCTTTTGTTTTAATCTCTATAATTATAACGTATTTTTTTTCGTAAAATTAATTAATAATATTGCAATAATTAAGAAGTTTTTAATAAACTTTTTGTTATAATTAATAAAATCTATAAAGAATTGTACTTTCTTAATATTAACAAATAAGTTTTAGTTTTTTACAACTTGCAACTTCTTTAAGTCTATTCGAATTCTATATTGTTTGACAACAAAGTCTAGAAAGTTAACTTTTTCTTAATAGAATTTGTATTTCTTTAACTTAAGAATTAAATTTCTTTAATTTAAATATTTAAATATTTAAAAAATATACTCTATATATTTTCTTAAGATTTTCGAGTAAATTAATATATTATTTAAGTATGTTATAACAAATTGATTCAAATATTGTTGTAGTATATTATTAATTATTTTTTAATATATTGTTAAGACATTTGTAAATTTAAACAATATTATCGTATATTTATAAAATTTGTATTGTATATAAAAAGCTATCTTCTATTTCTCTTTTGTTTTAATTCTAATTTAATTGTACGCTTCTCGTAAATTTAATTTAATAAAATACTTTACTTTAAACAATTAATTCTAAAGTTTGTTAATATTAAATAATATATGTTGATTCTTAATTGTAATATTGTTTAGCTTTCGATAATTAATATATAGATAAAAAGTTATATTCTTCTTAAATATAAAAAGAATTAAATATTCTACTTGTAATTAAAATTTTCTAATAAATTCTTTTTTTTTTGTTTTTTATTAGATATTTGCAAAGTATTTCGAGCTTCTTCTTAAACAAAAAATATATAGATTTAAATATAGATTACTTGTTTAATTTAAGTTTAATTTTGTAATTTTACAATTATTATTTAGATAAAAATTTTGTTGTTATCTCTTTCTAAAATAGATGCTTTTAATTATTGTATATCTATAATATATATTTTAGCAATTCTCTCGCTATATTAGATAATTCAAAGTTCTTAAAAGATTTGCAATTTTTTTTACTTTCTTTAACTTTATAATTTGACTAATCTTTGTTAATATCTATCGAGTTAAACTAGACTAACTATTTGATTCGATTTTTCCTTAAATCTAGAAATCGGATCGAATTTCTAATTGTATTAGACTATATTTTAGTCTAATATAATTAGTATTTGTATAATATTTGTATTAGAAATTAAATTTGTATAAAATTCAATTCTTAACAATTAATTTAAGTCGAACTCTATTAGATAATTTTTTTTGCAAAATTGCAAGCTTGTGTTACAAATCGCATACTAATAAGTACTATTTGTTGCGCATCGCTCTTTACAAGATAATTAGAAAGAGAAGATCTATCGATAGAATTAAGATAAACAAGATAACTTGACTTTTAAATATCTTAAATTTAGAATTAAGATAATTAAGATTTTAAATATCTTGAATATCTTAAACTTTAAATAATAAAAAGATATATAGCTTTCGAACGCAACTCTTTTATAAATTGTGTTTAACTTATTTTAAGTCTTTACTTATTGTTACTTTAATTTATTAAATTATCTATAAAAATTTATTAAATATAAGACTGTTTATAGTTGCAATTCTTGTTATTAAGTAATTGCTTGCATTGTTTAAAAACATTTACAATTTTTTTAATAATATAATTCTCTCTAATACTTTTTACGAAAGTACTAACATAATACTTTGAATACTTTAAGAATGTTTATATTAAATTAATACGCTTCTATTTTAAATACTAGCTTAACAATATTACGTCAATTAATGTTTAATAAAGATAACAAGATAAGAATTAATAAGCTTGACGTCTATTATAAAGATTGTATTAACTTAAAGAATTAACTTATACAAATAAATATTTATTTTATCTTTTATTTTGTTTTAGCAAATTAGAAGACAATTTTTGTGTTAATATTTTTTAGAGAAAGAGTTTAGCATTAATTTAAGTCAAATTTACGCAAATATTTAAAGAATTATAACGAAAATTCTTGTATAATATTTACAAATTTCAATAATTTCAAAAGAGAGCTTCGAAGAATCTTCGAAATATTTAATAAAAAACAAATTGCGAAAAAAGTAATTTAGCACTTAATTTAACGAATTTTTGCAATAAATTATATAATAAGATTTTAAAAGTATATTAATCTTATTAAATAAAACAATACTGTATTTATAACAATGTTTTAACAAGATTTTAAGAACAATCTTAAGAATAAAATTATACGCAATAGCAAATTTATTAACAATATATTTAATCTTATTAAAGTAGTTATTGATTTCGACAACAAATTGTATTAAAGAATTATAAAAAAACAATACAATTAACTTTATAAAAAAGTAGAAATCTTTCTTAAATTAATAATCAAATATTAATAGAAAAAATCTTGTTTTAATTAGAAGTATAATAACTTAAACTATTATAAGTTTGCATCTATAAAATTAAATTTTATTTAACAATGCAAAGAAAAGAATTTTAAAGAAAAGCAAGATAACAAATTCTAAAAAACGTGCTATTTATATAACAAATTAAGTTACTTTGCAAGAAATTGTTAATTACAAAACTTGATAAATTGTCAATAAATCAATATTATATTAAGAGAGATATTTATAGTTAAGACAATATTAAGAAGCAAATTGATATAGAGACGAATACTCTTAAAATTAAATCGAACGATAATTATTATTTGATAAAGAACTTAAATTAATTATAGAAAGCTCTAGATAAAATATTGTTAAGCAAGATACTCGCATTTACGCAAAAAGTTAATTAAGCACTTTAGAAGATTATTAAATTTTATAGTTTAATTATTAATTTAAACAAAGATTATAATTAAAAGAATTTTTACAAATATATAAAAGACATTACAAATTATTTTAAGACTTTAGTTAATTTGTCGAAGATTATAAACAAATGCAAAAACAAATTAGAAAGCAATATTATTACAAAAAAGAATACACTTAACATTATTATAAAACAATTAAATCTTATAATATACGCAAATCTTAATTAAACAATTTGCTATAATAACTTATATTAGATTTATCTAGAAGAAAAGAATAAAATTAACTAATTTTTTAGAAAATTAAAATTAACAATTTAGTAACAAAAGAAAGCTTAATATAAATAGATATTTAAAGCAGAAATTACAACATAAAAGCAAGAAAAAGTTCAATTTTTTTAGTAAAAAGCATATTAAAGAAATGCAATATATTAGTTCAACAATAACAATTAAACTTAATAGCGCATATATAATATTTTATTATATTAGTTAAGATTAACAATTATTGATTTATAATAATAATTAATTTTAATGCAATAAATAATTTTATAATTAGAGCTCTTATAAAGAGAAAAAAGTATTTAATTCGAAAGAAGTTTTACATTTACAATTTAATAATTATAGATAAAAACTTATTACTCGCAAGAAATAAAAAAATAAATAAAGAAACAAAATTATTATCGATAGCTATTTAACAATATTACAAGAAATTAATTTTTAATATAGTAAAAATAATTATTTATAATATTGTTTTAAAAATATCTTAATTAAAGCAACACAATCTAGAAGTTAATTAAAATATATAAGTACTTAAATTTGCGCAATATAATTACGCAGTTTATATTTAATCTACGTATTAACAATGTTCGATAATAAATAAAACATTAAATTAAAATTTAATTACAAGTAGCGAACTTGTATTTTTACAAAAGAACAATCTAATAAAGTTTGACTTAACAAACATCGACAAAAATTAATTAAATTACAAAGTTAAAATAAGTAAAGAAAATTGCAAATCTTCTAAAAGCTCTAAATTATTTAATATAGTAAGAAAATAACTAAAGTATATATTACAAATATATAATAATTAAGAGCATCTATTTCAAAAAAAGAAAATAATCGAGACTTTATTTAAATATTAATTATAAAATTACAAGATTAAACTTAAATTAAGCAAGCAATTTACCTTTAAATTTATATATATTTTATTCGAAAAAAAACTAAAAATACTTCGCAAATACTTAACAAAAAACAAAAAAAAAGAATTTATAAGAAAATCTTAATTATAAATAAAATACTTAATTCTTTTTGTACTTAAAAAGAATAAAACTTTTTATTAAACTAAATTTACAAAAAACATACAATTAAATTAGAATAAAAATAAAGAAAAAGTAAGAAATAACTTTTTGCACACAATATAAATTATATAAATACACAACAATATTGTTCGAATTTACAAATGCTTCGATAATATATTAGAAAATAATTAATAATATATTACAACAATATTTAAATCGATTTGTTATAATATATTTGAACAATATTATAATTTACTCAAATATTTTAAAAAAATATATAAATTATATTTTTAAAATACTAAAATATTTAAATAAAAAAATCTATATTTTAAATTAAAGAAATGCAAGTTTTATTAAAAAGAAATTAACTTTTTAAATTTATTGTTAAACAATATAAAGTACGCATAAATTTCAAAAAGTTACAAGTAATTAAAAATTAAAAATTATTTATTAACGTTAAGAAAGTTTAATTCTTTTTAGATTTTATAAATTACAATAAGAAATTTATTTCAAATTATTTTGTTAATGCAATATTATTAACAAATCTTACAAAGAAGAAGACATTATAAATATAAAAATTAACAAAAAAGAAATTATTTTAAAATCTTAAGTTAAAATATTTAAAGAAATTAATATTAAAGATATACAACTTACAATTGTTAAGCAAAATTAAAATTAATATATTAGATTTAGTTATTAATATATACTTTAATTAAAAGTATAAAAATATATAATACTTAATAATATATCTTTTAAGAAATTTTTTGTTAATTGAATAAAATTATAATATTTACAACAAAAAACTATTCGCTATTGTAATCTCTCTAAAATTATAAAAAGTATATATTGAAAAATTATTAAAACTTACAATTCTTATGAATTATAAAAATCTTCTATACTTTACTATTATTAAACAACTTAATAGAAGACAAATATAATAATTAAAGTAATTCGAACAATACAAGTTTAAAATATAATATATATTAGACAAAGACAATAATAGAGTAAACGTACTTAACAGAAGAAATAATTATATAAAAACAAAAGAATTGTTTAATTATAGTTAACGTAATCGACAAATTAAGTTTTAATTCGAACAAGTTAACTTGCTTAGTTTTAATTCTAAGATTAGACAAAAGTTTTAACTTAATCAAGTAAGTTAAGCGCATAAGATGCATTAAACGTTTAACTTAATTTGTTCAATTACGTAATATTATATAACGCGCTAATTATATGCGATTAGCATAAATTTTGCGTTAGCTTAATCGAGTTAACGTAAATTCTACGCTAGTTTAATCGAATTAGCACATAGATAAGATAAGATAAGATAAGCAAATGCTAACGCAACAAAATTAGCTTAAATTCTTGACATTAACTTGACAAAACTTAACTTTAAGATTAAGTTTGCATCTTAATTCTAATTTAATTCTACAAGATTCAAGAGAATAAATCGAATTAAGAAAAAAGTATTTAATTTAACTTAACAATTACACTAATTATAGTATACTTAAGATTAACAAGAACAAGTTATTATTAGTAAACAAATACAAGTTAAATACTATCTTACAAATACTTAAAGATAATAGAAAAGAGTTTTTAATAAAGAAAAAAAAACTTTAAATATTTATTAATAAAATCAACAAATATATAAAGAAACATTATAATAAATTATTGCAAAAACACTTAAAAGTAATCAAAATTCTTTAGTTTTTACACTAGTATTGTTAATTTTCTTAAATAAAACAAGTTGTAGAAATATATATTAAGCAATATCTTAATTATTAGTAAAACAAATATAATATATATGCAAGCTATAACAAAATTTAATATTAAGAATTACTTAAATTGTTATAGAATAAAGTTACAATAAACTTTATTATTAAGTTGTTTAAGTCGACAAAATTAGCAACTAAAGACAAATATAATTCGATATTAATAATAATTGACAAATTTATCAAATATTTATATACTATTGCATGCAAAGAGAAGTTTATAATAGAATAATTAAAATACATTGTATTAAATTAACTTATATAATATTATAATATACTTAAAGAATTAATTAGTAATAAAGATAAGCTCTTTATGTCTAATTATTAAAAGATACTTCTATCGATATTAGAAACAAGATCTAGAATATTTATTGTCTATTACTTAATTATAAATAATTAAATAGAGCAAACAAACTAGAGTCTAAAGTAATATTTAAGATATTACGTTAATAATATTTACAACAATTGAATATTACTTTTATTTATAATTTAATTAATACTAAATGCAAAGATTTCGAATATTACTAAAATAACTTTATTTTTCCTCAATTATAATAAAGAATTTAATCTCTTCGAAAAAGAGCGAAAGCAAATATTAGCTTAATTAATCATTAAAAAAACAATAATATTAAAAAAGATATACAATAACATCTTAAAGATGCAAGAAAAACTAATTAAATATTAAAATAAAAAATAAAAAACAACATCTTAATTAAAGAAGAGAAATAAAATATATCTTTTTACAAAAAATCTTAAAATAAGAAAGTTAAGCAAGAAATTAAATTATATTAAAGTCGAACTATTTCTTGTTAAGAAAATAAAGAAATTAATTAATTACAAACTTGACTTACTTAAGAACGTTAAAGTATTTTTAGTATTTTATATCTTATTGTTGAAATTAACAAATTCAATTACGTTTTTACAAGACATATTTTATTTTTATTTACAAAAAGAGAAATAATATAAAATTAAGAAAATTCTATAATAAAAAAATCAAAAATATCTTATTAAGTGAAAAGAATATTTTATCTTCGAAAACATATAAGAGTTACTCAAGAATTTGAAGAAGTATTTTAACAAACTACAACAATTTTGTTAGCAATAAAAGTATTTATTAAAGTCGACAAAGTATTAAAGAACAAAAAAGTAAACAATAAAGAATCGATAATAGTATTAAACTAGACTTCGAACGTCTCTTTAATATATTTGACTTCTCTTTTATTCTTTTTAATCTTTAAAATATTTTTCGACTTCGCATTACTTATATTTTTTAAACAACAAAATTAATTTTGTTTTGTTTTGTCTTTTGCGCAATTCTTAGACGCAATTTTGTTATTTTATTATTTAAATGTTTAATCTTCTAAATAGCTTTATTTATTTTTTGATAATTAGAAGTCAATTATATTTTTAATTCTTTGAATAACACTTTTTACACTTAAGATATTTTCTATTTACTTGATAAGATACGTTAAATAAGACGCAAACTCGACAAAAACACATTATAAGAAAGACGTGCTTATAGCGACGATTAGCAACAAAATTGCGACGTTGTTCAATAATTAACTTAATTAATATAACAAGAAAAAATAAATAATTTCGAGACAAAAATTCTTGAAGAGAAGAGATAGTATTACGAGTTATGTGCTAATAAGTACTATTTGTTGCGCATTACTCTTTACAAGATAATTAGAAAGAGAAGATCTATTAACAAAATTAAAATAATTAAGATAACTTAACTCTTAAATATCTTAAATTTAGAATTAAAATAATTAAGATAGTTAAAATCTTAAACATCTTAAACATCTTAAATTTCTTAAATAATAAAAAGATATATAGCTTTCGAACGCGACTCTTTTATAAATTGTGTTCAACTTATCCTAAATATTTACTTATTGTTACTCTAATTTATTAAATTATTTGTAAAGATTTATTAAATATAAGATTGTTTATAGTTGCAATTCTTGTTATTAAGTAATTGCTTGCATTGTCTAAAGACGTTTACAAATCTCTTTAATAGCATAATTCTTTTTAGTATCTTTTACGAAAGTACTAGAGTAATAGCTTGCTACTTGCAATCAAATTTCTATTTAATCTTTTATCTATTATCGATTGCTTTTAATATATAGTTTAAATATAAATTGCGTAATTATATTGCGCAAATTTAAGTACTTGTATATTTTAATTAACTTCTAAATTGTATTGCTTTAATCAAGACATTTTTAATATAATATTATAAATAATTATTTTTACTATATTAAAAATTAGTTTCTTGTAATATTGCTAAATAGCTATTAATAGTAATTTTTTTCTTTATTTTTTTTTCTATTTTTTAAAAATAATAGATTTCTATCTACAACTACTAGATTGTAAGCGTTAGATTTCTTTTAAATAGAATATTTTTCTCTTTTTACAAAAGCTCTAGTTATAAAATTATCTATTGCATTAAAATCGACTATTACTATAAGTTAATAATTATTAATCTTAACTAATATAATAAAATATTATATATATATTGTTAAGTTTAGTTGTTGCTATTAAACTAATATATTGCATTTCTCTAATATATTTTTTATTAAAAAAATTGAACTTTTTCCTACTTTTGTGCTTTAATTTTTGCTTGAAGTATCTATTTGCGTTAAGCTTTCTTTTGATGCTAAATTACTAACTTTAGTTTTCTAGAAAATCGATTAATTTTGTTCCTTTTTTCTAGATAAGTTTAACATACATTATTATAGCAAACTATTTAACTAAAATTTGCGTATAAGTTGTATATTTTCTTAACAATAGTATTTTTATATCTAAGTGCTTGCATATTGCATTTCTTGTTTTTAATAAACTGTTATATATATATTTTAATAAAACTTAATTGTTCTATATTAATATCAAATATATCTTTTTTTATAATAGCATTGTTTTCTAGCTTCTTTTTGTATTTGTTTATAATTTTCGATAAATTAACTAAAGTTTCGAAATAATTTGTAATATTTCTATACAATTGTAAAAGTTCTTTTAGCTATATTTTTTGTCTAAATCGATTAATAAATTGTAAAAGTTAATAGTTTTCAGCCTAACTATCGAACTCGATTTCGCGGGGGAATTGCTAAGTAATTGGGCTCTGGAAGCTTAACTAAAAAACCTTAAATTTTAAAAAATTCATAACTTTCTTGTATTTTATAGGTATTTTATTAAAATTAAGCTGTTTTGTAGAGAATTTAGTGTGCTTTCAAACAAAAAAAGAATTACTCGATTTGGACTAGTCTACATAACGCAATTAATTAATATAGCTTTGAGTTGAACGAAGAAGTCTGTCCGAATCCTCGGGTTAAAAAAAAAAAAGTGTTCGACCCGGTCTAACGATTACACTAATAGTTTTTTTAAGTACTTGATTAACTTTTTGCGTAAATGCAAATATTTTGTCTAACAAGATTCTATCTAGAACTTTCTATAATTAATCTAAATTCTTTATCAAATAGTAGTTGTTATTTAATTTAATTTCGAAAGTATTTGTTTCTATATTAATTTGCTTTTCAATATTGTTCTAGCTATTAAATATCTTTCTTAACATAATATTGATTTGTTAACAATTTATTAAATTCTATAATCGACAATCTCTTGCAAAGTAGTTCAATTTGCTATATAAATAGCACGTTTTTTAAAATTTGTTATCTTGCTTTCTTTTAAAAAAAATCTCTTTGCGTTGCTAAATAAAATTTAATTTTATAAATGCAAATTTACAATGATTTAAGTTACTATACTTTTAATTAAAACAAGATTTTCTTTGCTAATATTTAATTGTTAATTTAAAAAAGATTTTTGCTTTTTTATTAAGTTAATTGTATTGTTTTTCTATAATTTTTTTGTACAATTTATTGTTAAAATCGATAACTACTTTAATAAGATTAAATATATTGTTAATAAAATTGCTATTATATAGTACCTGGACAAAAGTTTTCGCGAAAACGCGGAAATTCGCGTCACGCATTAAATTTCCCTTCCGAACTACCTACTTTCTTCAACTACCACACGATGATCCGCAGTCCATTAGGTCCAATTTCTTCAAATCGCGTTCACAAACAGGAATATACCCCCTATCAAAAAGAACTAATTCATGGGGTCATTAGTGGTGGTTTGACGCCATCAAAGGTTCAACGTCTTCATGGGATTCTAGAAAGCTTCGTTCGAGAAATTTGCAACGTCGTCGTTTAACAACACCACGATCAATCTAAACCTCGTTTAGGACGTTCTAAAAAGCTTTCATTACGTGATGAACGTCATGTCATTAGAATTATGCGTTTAGATTCAAAGATTATCTACAAAAATCTTCTTACAAAGACGGGAATCAACGTTTTCACTAAAATCATCTATTGCATACTAAAAGAGAAGAATATTATCAATTAACTATGCAAAAAAAGATCTCTATTGACGCCTAAGATTGCGGGCAAACGTTACGCATAAACGTTGACTCACGAACATTAAACTTTTGACGATTGAACGAAGATTATATGAAGCGACAAATGTTTCGTCGAAAGAGGCACGAGCAAACGACGTCAATGATGCTTTCGTACGTCTTCACAAAAGTGAAATAAAGTCATGATTCAATTATACAAAAAAGGACACGACTTTAGCATCATGATGTGAGCTTGTTTTTGAAATTTAGAACGCTTAAACCTCTATGCTTTAGAGCGTGACTTTGAGGCGAAGAAGCATAAATACTTCGCCAAGTTCTATCTCAACATACTCGACGATAATCTTCTTAATGTCTATCAACTAGATCTTATTTTCATGCAAGATAACGCTTCTATACACACAACAAAAGTGATGACGTTGTGATTTCGCGAACATGATATAAACGTCATGGAATGACCACTTTATAGTCCAAATATAAACCCAATTGAGCATCTTTGATTTCTACTTAAAGAACACGTCTATAAAGTTAACTCCCATATAAACAACGTGATTGGCGATGAGGATAGAATCAAAGAGGCCTTATTTGATGCATTATATAAGGCGTGGGAGGCGTTAGATAAGGACTACTTGCATGATTTAGTGTGAAGTATAAAAAGAAGAATTAAAGCACTTATTGCGTTCGAGGGATGGTATACCAAGTATTAGAACTAAGAAATTTTGGGATGATACTTGTCAATTGAGTGCAAATCACTATCTAAATTATGTAGCTTCCTAGTTCTTTGCGTGATATACAATGGATGCAAATGAGAAGATGTTTTTTAGATGAGGGCGAGGTTCGCGAATACTTTTGTCCTAGTACTGTATATAATCTTGTTCTTAAAATTATTTTTAAGTTTTTGTCGAAATACTAATAAAAGTGCGATATTGTTTTATTTGATAAAATTAATATATATTTAGAATCTACTTGCGTAGTTTGTTGCAAAAATTTGTTAAATTAAGTGTTAATTTACTTTTTTGCAATTCATTTTTTATTAAATGTTTCGAAGATTCTTCGAAGCTCTTTTTTGAAATTGTTAAAGTTTATAAATATTGCACAAAGATTTTTGTTATAGTTCTTCAAATACTTGCGTAAGTTTAATTTGAATTAATACTAAGCTCTTTCTCTAAAAAATGTCGATACAAAAATTGTTTGCTAATTCGCTAAAACAAAATAGAAGATAAAATAAATATTTATTTGTATAAGTTAGTTCTTTAAGTCGATACAATCTCTATAGTAGACGTTAGATTTATTAATTCTTATTTTGTTGTCTTTATTAAATATTAATTGACGTAATATTAATAAGCTAATGCTCGAAATAGAAGCGCGTTAATTTGATACAAATATTTTTAGAATATTCAAAGTATTACACTAGTACTTTTGTAAAAAATATTAAAGAGAGTTGTGCTATCGAAGAAATTTATAAAAGTCTTTAAATAATATAAGCAATTACTTAATAACAAGAGTTTGCAACTATAGATAATCTTATATTTAATAAATTTTTATAAATAGTTTAATAAATTAAAATAACAATAAGTAAAGACTTAAAATAAGTTAAATACAATCTATAAAAAAGTTTGTTCGAAAGCTATATATCTTTCTATTATTTGAAATTTAAGATATTTAAGATAATTGATGTTTTAAATATTTTAATTATCTTGATTTTGAATTCAAGATGTCTAAGAATTAAGTTATCTTAATTATCTTAGTTTTGTTAAAAATCTTTCTTATCTATTAAGAGCAATGCGCAACAAATAGTACTTATTAGTACGAAACTCGTAACAATTTATTGTTTAATTATCTCAAATTACAAGCTATCTTAGAGAAGTCTTAAGTACAAAAAATATATATTAGATACCAAGAATAAGTCTTTACAATATTAGAGAAGCGTTGCGTATCTTTGTAGTAGAAATTATTTTAAACAATATTGTTTACTCTTAATCGATCTCTCTTTTGCATTTAAATTAGACTTTTTGCTCTTAAAATTCTAGATCTCTATTAGATATTAAGTCTTTGTACAATATTTCTTAATTTTATTTGTAAACTTAATAGATTTGTTAGCGAATACAATTTTTTTTTAACTAACTCGATAAATCTAATAGCAAACTTTGTTGTATCTTCGACAAATTTTGTTATTTTATAAAAAGATAGCTTAAAATTATCTATATACAAAGTAAATAAAGACTTTTTACTTGTTAGTTTGCAAAAGAGACTCTATTTTTTAATTTTTAATTGTTTCGAGAAATAGATTTTGTCGATAAGTTTTTTTAAATTGTAGTAGAATAAGTATACAAAAAATATTGTTAAATCGAATTTTTTTGCTTTGTGAAACAATAAAATATCTTAATATTAAAAATAATACTATTTTTCTTAACTTAATTTTAGAGTACAATTGTCGAGATTTATAATATTAATATCGAATAATTGCTTTATTAAACTTTTAAGCAATATATAGTAAAAGCGCAAATTTTTGTTTTTATTAAATTTAATTAAATATACTTTATAAAGATAATTAATTATTATATTAGAATAAGCAATTAGAAATACAAATTTATTATTTGGACAAATATTGTAATTGAATATATTTGCATTTAAAAATTTCTATATATTGTTAATCTTTTAGTAAACTACTAGTATATAGTTATTGTATTATTTAAATATTAACAAATTAATAATCTTGATTTTTTTATTTAATTGTTATTCTTTTAATTATATTGTATATAGCTTTTTGTGTTGTATTTTAATTTTAAGATATTAAAAAGACAAGATAGCGCAAATAGTATAATTGTTAAGTCGAGTTAAACACTTTTTTCTTAACTCGATTTACTCTCTTGAATTTCGTAGAATTAAGTTAGAATCAAGACGCGAATCCAATTTTAGAGTCGAATTTCGTCAAATTAATGTTAAGAACTTAAGCTAACTTTGTCGCGTTAATATTTGCTTATCTTATCTTATCTTATCTATGCAATAATTTGATTAAGCTAGCGCAGAATTTACGCTAATTCGTTTGAGCTAGCGCAAGGTTTACGCTAATTGTATATAATTAGCGCGTTACGTAACAATATGTAATTGAATAAATTAAGTTGAGCGTTCGACGCGCCTTATGCGTTCGACTTATTCGATTAAGTTAGAACTTTTGTTTGATCAAAGTTAAGCAAGTCAATTTATTCGAATTAAAACTCAACTCGTCGATTACGCTAAGCGCAAATATTTAATTCTTACAAATAAAAAAGAATTAATAAATTATTGTTATAAAAGTTCTTATTTTTTAATTTATTTTGTTTCTTGAAGTTGTTTCTTGAAGTTGTTTCTTGAAGTTGTTTCTTGAAGTTGTTTCTTGAAGTTGTTTCTTGAAGTTGTTTCTTGAAGTTGTTTCTTGAAGTTGTTTCTTGAAGTTGTTTCTTGAAGTTGTTCTAATAGTAGAAGTATTAGCAAGAAATTTAATAAAAATTGCAAAAAAGAGAGAAATATACAAACTTCTAAATTGAAATTGTCTTGTTTAATATCTTTAACAAAACTTTTTTGCGTTATTAAGTAGACTAATTGTCGATTCTATTTTCGATTTCAACTTTTGAAATCAAATTAAATTGTCGATTTTAATTAGAGAAATTAAATCGAAAATTAAATCGATCTATATATTTTAAAATCGAATCAAATTAAATTGAGCCAATTTTCGGTTTCAAAAGTCAAAATCGAATCGAATTATTAAGAATATTAAGAATATTAAAAATAATATAAATTAAGTTTAAGTTTAGATTTTTTATTATTTTCTAGATAATATACAATAGTAATACATTTATAAAAAGAAATTTCTAATACATTTATTAATTAATTTATATAGATTAACTATTTCTATTAAATTATCAATTAATTGTTACTAAGAATAATTAATTGTTACTAAAAATAATTAATTGTTACTAAAAATAATAAAATTTACTAAAAATAGTAGTTTTGATAATTCGAATTGAATTTTCGATTCGATTTTAAGTTTAAAATTGAATTGTCAAAACTTTCGATTTAATTCGATTCGATTAATCGAATCGACGAGATCAGTCTATTATTAAGTATATATTTTTTTTTTTGGCTTTTTTTAATTGTCTTTTAAGATATATGTTTGAGTTTTCAAATTTTTTCTACAAATAAAAAACTCTTTTCGAAATTTTAAGTTAATCTACTAGATTTCTTTCTTGTTAAAATAGTTAATAGTAGATCAATATTTGTGTTTAACAATTTAAATAGAAAACTTGTTAAAGTAATAGTTGTTTCGATAGAAATTCGACAATCAAATATTATAGAACAATCAAAAGATATTAAATTCTTAATAATAGTTAAAGATATTAAATTCTTAATAATAGTTAAAGATATTAAATTCTTGTTAGTAATTAAAGATATCGAAATTGCGACAATAATTAAAGATATTGTCTTTTTAACAACATTAATTAACGCAATTTCCAAAGAAAAGTTATATTAGTCTATAATACAAAAAAATTTGTATCGAAAAAAGCAAAATATACAATAAAATCTAATTTGTTGTAGCTAAATAAAACAACATAGCTCGAAAAAACAATTATCTATTTTAAAAAAAATAAACAAATAGAAAAATTAATTTTTCAAAAAAATCTTAATAAGAAATATAAATAATAGAGTATTAGATCGAACAATAATACAAAATATATAAAATTAACAAAATTAACAATATCTAGCAATAAATAGATAAAATAAAATATTTAGCAACAAATAAATATTGCAAAGTATTAATAAAATTAAGTAAAACTTGTATTAATAAATCTTATTATATTAGAATAAATATAGTTTTATAAAATTGCAATATAAGTATTTCTTAACTTATTAGATTGCTAGTAATTTTATATTAATAAAAGTTAAAAATATAGATTAAATAGATAGAAAAATTAGCAAACAATAAGAAGTAGACAACAAAAATATATTGCGTATTTTTGTTTTTTGTTACGAATTATTATGGCGTATAAGATTTGCCCAACACTTCTATCTAATTAGATCTAGCGTCGGCATCAGAATCGTCGTATTGGTTAATTTGCTTATATATTTGTCTTTGGTAGCTAGATAGATAGAAAAAACAATTACTTTACTTATTACATTATGCATTTGATTTAGTAATCTCTAACAATTAATAGCTTCAATTATGTTGTCAATTTTTATCTTCTATCGATAGATCTGCATTTAGATAGTATTAACGTTATTATTGTCTCTAAAAGCACTCAATTTTCTCGATCAACATCAATTTTCGTAAGATATTTAGCTTTTGCGAAGCATTAGTTATTGTCGACGATAAAGACATCCAGCTTTATAGCATCTAGCTACTGCGTAGTATCATGTTCGAATTTAACATGCTCTCTAACTAGACTAATTGCGTCAATTCGAGAAACCAAGTTCGATTCGAGAAAACGAATCGAATCGAAAGTCTTAACAATTCGATTTCTAAAGTTGAAATCGACAATTCAATTCGATTTCAATCTTTGAATCGAAAATCGAATCGAATTGCCAAGACTATTATTTTTAGTAAATTTTATTATTTTTAGTAACAATTAATTGATAATTTAATAGAAATAGTTAATTTATTTAAGTTGATTAATATTAGATTATATTGTTTTTATATTATGCATTACTATTGTGCATTACCTAGAAAACAATTAAAAAAATCTAAATTTAAACTAAATTTATACTATTTTTAGTATTCTTGACGTTCTTGGCAATTCGATTCAATTTTAATCTTTGAATCGAAAATCGACTCGACTCGATTCGATTCGATTCCTAAAGTTGAATCGTTAATTCGAGTCAATTCCAAAAGTTGAAACCAAAAATCGAATCGACGATTAATCTATCTCTAACATTCTTAAATATTATTAAGCATTCTTTCTTTAAAACAATTAATCTCTACAAAATTTATTCTCGCAATAACTAATTAACGTTAATTTTGTCTATCGATTACTATCTAATTATGCGAACAATACGTATTGTCTTATCTATTAAGTAAACATATTTAATTGAGACGACAACGACGACGAAATTTCGTGCGAGACACATCTACGTCTATTATTTGATTGTCTATAACTTAAAGAGCATCGTAAAGAGCATTTGACAACTAGAAAACATATTTGTAGACGTTGTTCTATTGAATTTGCAAGCAACATCAAGTTGTATACGCATATTTAAGAGTATTACATCAAGAAGAAAACGCCTAATTCTAAATAGTTCTTTTTCGCTATTATTAACATCGACACGTCTTCTATTGCTTCATCTTCTTTGTTTGCTTGCAAGATATTCGTATTCGCAATTGCATGCATCGGAACATCTTTTACAAAGTTAACTTTATTGTTAAAAGCAATCTCGCAAGCATCTTTTACACCTTCTATATTGTTTGTCAAAACAATTCTTTCAAAGCAATCTTCTACATTGCCTTCTAATTCTACATCAAAGACATCTTTTATCTCTTCTATATCTTCGTCTACATAAGCAAATATTGCATCGAGAGCATCTTCTACATTGTTATCTACATCTTTATTTGCATAAACAAAGACAATCAAATTACATCTTACGATAGACAATCTTTATCGCATGTTCGCTATTAAAAGATAGTCTTATTAAAAGAGCATTATCTTCTACTTCAAATCTATAAGAATTAATTAAAGAAAACGCGTTAATGTTATTTAAATCGACGCGTCTTTTTAGCTCTTTTCGATCTTATTAATGCAACATATAACAATATATTTATTAAACAATTATCGAATGCTTTGCTTCGCGAGATCGAATGTCGAAAAAATAAGTTTCAAGTTTACTTCTAAAATTGATTAGAGAAGATCTCGAAGACATCGTTATATCGTTCTCTCTACATCGATCTTATAGATTATTGTCGTTACTCAAATTACATTAAATAAATAATATGTTATCTCGATCAATTCTTGTTATAATCTCGATCGTCTTTGACGTTGTCGTCGCGAGCATTTTCGAAAGAGATAAGCACACGAGATACACATTTCTTTTGTTTAATATGCATAGCAAAGGCGCCCCAACATTATAGATGCTTTATGTTCCAATTTACTACATATTTGTATGCAAAATTAAATCTTATCGTTATTATCTAATAATATAATCACGAGAACGCGATCTTTTTCGAAAAAGATAAACAATTTTTATGAATTGTTATGGCGCATAAGATTTGCCCAACACTTCTATCTAATTAGGTCTAGCGTCGACATTAGAATTGTTATGTTAATTAGTTTGCTCATATATCTATCTTCGACAATCAAATAGATAGAAAAAACAATTACTTTACTTATTACATTATGCATTTAATCTAGTAATTTCTAACATTTTTATAATTTATAAATAAAAAAGAATATTATATTAGATATTTCGAATATTAATATTATTTGTCGATTAATTTTTTTATTTTTAAATTTTTTTTCTATTATATTTTTTTTAGACAAAATTCTTTTATTTGTAATAGTTAACAAAAATAGTTTAGATTTTGCTAATGTATTTGCTAGACTAATCGCTAGATCGAGTTTCGATATCAACATTCTAGCTCGACCCAGATACTTGATATCAATCTCTTGACTCAACTTGAAATCGACTTGGGTCAACGATTTCTTAACTTGACTCGATCGACTCGCCAAGCAATCGAAAATGACGTCAAAATGCCAAGATTTTCTATTTTTAAAAAAATTCGCATTATTTGAATTACTAAAAATAGTTTAAAAATAATAACGCACAAATAACGTACAAATGCATTATCTAAATGCATTACTATATAATATTATAAACAAATTAATTAAATTAATCAATTTGATTAAGTTGATTAATGCACTTTTTTAAAAATAATCTAAATTTTTCGAGTCTTGGCGAGCTGAGCCAGGTTATACGCTAAGTGCTTCATACCTACTCTTTGACTCAACTCGAATACTTGGGCCAAGATTTCTGACCCAAATCGAGTCTTGGTGGGCCAGGAACCTGGCTCGAACTCGATGATTTAACTCGACGCGACCAGTCTAGTATTTGCAAACTTATATATTAAGTTTTAAAATCTAATAAAATTAATAGTCGATTGCAATTGATATAATATTGTGCAAAAAACTAATAAATAGATATTATTCTTTGCAATAAAAAAGAATAATTCGAAATTATTATTAAATACTTTAAATATATCAATAAGTATATAGAGATTACTAAAGAAATTGTAGAGAAAATTTAAGCTTTATTTAAATGTTAAAAACTATAGAAATATATTTATTAAAGCAAATACAAAATATTTGCAAATTTGAAAATATCTATTTTATAGTGTGATCGTTGGACCGGATTGAACATTTTTTTTTGGTTTAACCCGAGGATTTGAACAGACTTCTTTGTTTAATTCGAAGCTAAATTAATTGATTGCGCTACGCAAACTAGTTCAAATCGAGTAATTCTTTTTTTGTTTGAAAGCACACTAAATTCTCTACAAAACAGCTTAATTTTAATAAAATACCTATAAAATACAAGAAAGTTATGAATTTTTTAAAATTTAAGATTTTTTAAAGTTAAGCTTTCCGAGCCCGATTACTTAGCGATTCCCTCGCGAAATCGAGCCCAACGATTAGGCTAGTTATAATATCGGAAATTGTGTTGCAATAGCAAATTTTTGTAATTAGAATTTCTTTCGCAATCTTGATTAACAACAATTAAATAATTTCGTAATCTTTGTCTTGTAATTTTTTATCAAATCTATGCAATTATCTAGCTTAATAATGCTTTGCTATTTGTTGTATTTAAAGTTATAATCTTTTTATTATAATAAATATTATACTATTTGTTTGCTATTATAAGTGCGCATTTGCTTGTTAATAATATATTTTATCTCGTAAAACTTTTATTGCAATATATTGTCTTTAGTTTTGATCAAATCTAAAAAATTCGATTTAAAACAACTATAGAAATTTGTATTAAAAAAAAGATTTCAATTAAGTTACAAATACTATTAAATAAATTCTTTATATAAATAATAATTTTAGTAGATAGACAAAACAATCAATTCTTTTCTTTATAAGAAAAAAATCGCAACGTTAAGATAAAATTTTCTTGCTTAACTTTTCTAATAAATAATAGTTATAATTAAAGCGCAAGTAGACTATGTTATCTAGATTAAATAATATAGATTAATGTTTAACATCGTAATAAATCTTCGTTTTAATATTGACAAATGCGATCGCGTTAACAATTTCGACACAAAATTTCAAATATTTCTTAGATACGTTTGTAATTAAGTAATTGTCGTAAAGTAAAAAAAGTATTTTCTTAATCTTAAATCTATGTACTATCTTGTTAGAGACAAGATTAATAACAACGTTTGAACTATTGTTTAGTTGTAACTATAGAATAGATAAAGCTTGCTATTACTTGACGTTAAAATAAATAATAATAAGATAATAGATAGCGATTTTTACGATTTAATTAGATCGCTTTAATTGATTGTTTATCTACAAATAATAAATTGTATTAGTTAGAAGTAAGATATCTAGCTAGAGAAAGATTTTCTACTAGAACTTAGAGATAAATTTTGAATCGCAATCGAAAATAATAGTTTAAGATATATCTTAATTTATCGTCTACAAGCGATCTAGAACACGTTATATTTAAACGATCGCAAAATTTATAATATATATAGAAATCAATTACAAGCAACAACTAAACTTATCAATAATAATAAGTAGATAGTCGTACTTACTAGATAGTTCAATTACGTAATTTATAGCTATAGTATAAAAAGAAAAAGATTTAATAGATATTAACATTAGTTTATTGTAAAAACAATAATATTTAGTTTAGTTAATCTAGTAGATAAAGCAATACTCGATATAGATATAAATCTTACTAAGCGTTTAAAAAATAAAGAGTGTTTCGCAAATTCTTGCGAAGCAACAATAATAATCGAAGTAATAATTATTGTTATAAATTGTCTTAAAGATGTTTTTTTTTGTCAATCTAAATATATATAGTTGTAGACGAGTATTGTTTTTATCGAAATAATATATTAGATTGTCGCAAAGCTTAAAGTCTATTTCGATATAAAAATTTTAAAAAACAAATTTCTTAGTATTTCTAAACTTATCGATATTACTATAGTTATCAAAAATCTAGTTGTTATTATTAAATATTTGCTTCGAAGATATTTGTTTCTAAAATATTTACTTCTTTAAGCTTGCTAGCATATTTATTAGATTTCGTTAAAAAAAATTCTTAGCGTACTTATTAAGCAAACGTTGTTTGAAATTTGCTAATATAACAATTAAGATGTCTTAATAAGCGTATATTTAATTTGATATCTTAAGATTCTCGATTTTATTGTAATAGATATCTATATTTAGTGTTTTCAAATTGTTAATATTTATTATTATAGTAAATGCAACAAGCAATCTAGAAAGCGCGTCGAGAATAATGTATTATTTCTCAAAACAATATTTTATATTTAACTAAAACTAACTAAGATAAATAGACGCATACACTAAGTATAAATTAAGTTTATTTGTATTGTTCGAACTAAGCGTAGTTTGACAAACTATAGAAGAATTGACAAAATAATTAATAAAAACAATTGTAATAATAGAAGTTGTCTCGATTATATATTGAACGCGTTTTACTACTTATATTAAGCTTGTTATCTCTAGCTCAATAGACTAGTATTGCGTTTTTGCGAAGTTAAGTAATCGACGAAGAAACAAGATAGATTTTAAGTCAATTCTTTGTAATTTTTCTAAGTTAACATCTTTCTTAAGATAATAAATTATAGTATCGAAGTTACGTTGCTTAAAGACGTTTATACTAATATAAAGAATACGATCGCGATTAAAGTAAACAAGAAATCTAGCGCGTTCGAAAGACTTCTAGAGTTGCCAATAGAAATTCAATTCTTCTACAATAGATAATTCTAGTACGATCTTTTAACTATAGATTTTCCTTATACAATTCTTATTTTACGAGAACAATTTAAGTAGCATTACTTTGCGATATTAAAGAGCTTTCGTCTTTTGAACATAGTATGCAACGTATTCTTGTAATTATTTTGTTAAATTAAAATATTATCTTAGATTAATTAGCTTGTACAAGAAATCTAGACTCTTAATAGTTGTAGTTTTATCGATTAAGACAATAAAATCGAAGATATTTATCTTTTGTTTTAATAAGATAATAAACAAGTAGTTTAGAAATAACTTCTTAAAGAACAAGATAACTCTTTTGAAATTTAATAGATAAAAGATTGTATATAGATAATCGACGTATTTTTTCAAGGTTTTGAAGAATATTACTATATCGTTTATGTAGACTCTAGCGTATTAATAATAAGATCGAAAAAGATTATTAATTTGTTGTTGCACGTAAGATAGTAAATTCTTAAATCTTATTGTCGCTATATTAAATTGCTCTTAATTGCGACAAAATACTATTGTTAACTTGTTTCAATATTCTATGCGAACAAGTTATTAATAAAAGAAACTTGCAATATCTATTATAATTATAAAGTTATATCTAGTTATTTATAAAATAATGTTTAATTAAAGTAATAAAAATAGCTATTAATAATAGTAATCTTGTTTAAATTGTAAATATCTATTACAATTTTACTCTTACAAAGCTATTTTCTTGCTTGTTCTATAATTCTCTATATTACAAATATAGATTATTCGAACTTAATAGATTGTATAGTAAATTGCATGCAATTTTAATTGTGCAACTTATTAAATTTCTAATTAAGAAATTTCTTATTTGCAAAATCAAATAAATAAATCTTTGCAATATCAATTTTAATCTTTAATTTCAAAATAATCGATATTTATTTCAATTTAGATAGATCGATTGTGCAATTAATATTTTGTTATAATAATAAAAAAGCTTTCGCAATTGCGATAAGTTGTTTTCGAATAACTTCAATTGTATTGTAAAAGATAACGTTATTAAAATTGTTATACTTTATAAATATTTAATTTATCGAACTAGATAATGTTTCAATAGTGTTAAAAATAAAATTTATTAAAATAGATTTTGCTTGTATAACGAAAGAAGCATTTATGATTGTAAAGAGTGTTGTTATAAGCAATATAAATACTTCGATAATTAATTTAGATCTAGTAAATACAAAAGCAAAAACTATTATAGTACTTATATTTAACTTGAAGACTTTCTTTATTTATAATTTTGTAAAGATATTAAAGTTAACAACTAGATAAAAGTATTTCGAAACTACTATATAACAATTCTTTTCTTTGTACTTCTGCAAACTATCTAGATAAAAATTCTTGTTTATCTTAATAAACTAATTAAGAGTATTGTTTATTTGCACTATAAAGAAATTAACGTTAATAATATAAAAAAGAATTTTGTCTTCTAAATTAAAGCAATTGAATGTTTGCTAATATAATAGAAATATAAAATTACAATTCTATAATAAAGACTACATTAACAATGTCGTATTTCTAGCAAATGGGCGACGTACATCCAAGCATACGACAAGAAGAGTAAGATTCTAAAGAGACACAAACGAGACAAGTTTCGCAAACAAATAAAAGCGTCGAAAAACATTATTAAGAGTCTCTTCGAGATAACAAAGTAAATTAGAAACGCGACGACAAAAACGTTGATCAAGTTTACTATATTATTACTACGAATTAACATCGATATCGCAACAACAATAAAGAACAAAATCGAAACAATGTTTCGATCTTATTTTTCTTCTTCGTCTACAATTTTAGTGAACGACTTGAACGAATTCTCTTATTTAACTTCTATAGAAGACGACGAAATGATGTCGAAATGCGAAGTAATAAAAGCAATACACAAGACAACTTTTAACAAGACATTAGAAATTAACGATGTAATTAATTGTACATTGCGACAATTAATTCGCATTGTCTTATTTTAAGTAAGATTTTTATTCGATAGATACATTAAGAAAGAAGTGCAATCGTCTTATTTTAAAAAGACGATCATAATAATGTTACGCAAATCGAAGAAAAAGAACTACTTTAAATTGTTATTCTTTAAACTTATCGCATTATTAAATACATTAAATAAGATACTAGAGTCGATAATATCGAAGCGTTTTTGTTACGTCGTAGAGGCGCATAATACTTTATTAAATACACAAATAAAAGCTAGAAGACAACGTTTAATCAATACGACGTTGCAATTAATTACGAAAAAGATTTACACAATATAAAACGATCAAAAGAAGAGAGTAACATTTCTACTTAATCTTGATGTATTAAACGTATTTAACAATGTGTCGCACACTTAAATGCTTCACAATATAAAGAAGAGCTAAGTTTCTACTTGTTTGCTTAAATAAATAAAGAATTTTTTAAAAAAACGTTGTATTATTTTGATTATAAATAACTATACAATAAAGAAGCGCAATGCGAACGTAAATATATCGCATTTTTTTTTAGTTTTATATTTGTTTTACAATGCGAATCTATTAAAGATGTGCAATAACATTAAATTGCGAGTTAGCGTTACGAGTTTTGTAAACAACGTTAACATATTAACATATAAAAAATCAATTGAACGTAATTATAAAATGCTAAGTTAAATGTACAACAAATGCGAGCGATGAGCACGAAGTTACAAATTTAAGTTCGCGAAAAAAAAGTACAAACTAATTTATTTTTCGCGAACTTTAAAGAGATTCGATATAAACGTCGATATAACGCTAATAAAACATAAGATAATTGTTAAATTAAATATTAAAATATTAAGAATTAAATTAAATTTAAAGTTAAGATAAAGAATTTATTTGCGTCAAATAGAAATTAAGCTAATAATTAAACACAAAAGTGCGTCAATAATAGAAAATTCGATATTTAATACTTTGTTAAAGACAAATAAGTGCAAGTACATTGTTATTAAAAAATTAATAATGACTTACGATGTCGTCGCATAATATACGTTTAAAAATATTAAAAATTTAAAAAAATAAATTATTTCGAAGTTGCGATCGATATAGAATTATACGTTTTAACATATTACAAATGTTTATAAAACAATGTTTACAAAAGTTTTACAAATTAAAACTAACGTATCTTTTATTAACGTGCATCTCGAAAAACTAATATAAAGATCAATAACTATTATAAATGTATAAAAGTTGAACAAAATAATAGACGCAACGATGTTGCGCATACGCAACGACTTAATGTTAAAAAGGAAAAAAAAAATCAAAACTTAGAATAACATTTTTACAACTTAAGAGAAAATAAATGCGAATAAAACTTGAATTGACAACAACATTGCGATAACAACTCTACATAGTTATTTTATAAATAAAATCTTCTAAGATAATTATCGCGTACAACAAGAAAATAATTAAGAAAAAGTACGACGCGAACAAGTTCAATCAATACTTAAGAGCGTACTTCGACAAGACTTATTGCAATAAAGACGTTATCGTTGTCTTAATAGAAACGAATTGAAAAATCAAAAAGCAACTAGAGAGCGTTAACATAATGCTTACGCATTACGATAAACTTAAGAAACTTACAAGAGCGATCAAAAAATTAACAAAACATTGCGAGATATTTACTAATTTGCGAGAACAAATTTACAAGATATATTTCGACAATTAAACTTTACTAAAGATTATAAAAGAGATAAAATCAACGTTAAATTAAATACGTTTTAAAAGAACACAAAGAGCATGTAATGCGATGCGACGTTGCGACATTATATTAAATTTTTATTAAATTTTAAAACATAAAAACATAAAAGACAATAAAATTGCAAACGAAATCGTTAACAAGACGCACAAGCAACGTCTATTTCTCGCAAATTAAATGTTAGACGAGCTTGTTGTCAAAAAGACATTTATTTAGAACAAGACTTAAAAGAAGTAATAATTAAGATAATTAAAAAACAAAAACGACGCAAAGTATTGCAAGCTCGCATTTAGAATTACGCATAAACATATATAATTATATATTAATTGTCTCAAATTACACAATGCACTTTTGATACAACTAAGAATAGATAATATCGACTTTAATTAATTATTACGCGAACAACAAATACTTGAAATTACGACGAGAACTTGCGATTGCGATTAAAAACGCATAACGATCAAACATATTCTATTAATTTGCTTTAGATAACAATAAAAAAGAACACAAATGTAACAAGAAATTAATATCACGAATTTACGATAATTGCTAAACGAGATCAAATTTATTGTCGCAACAATGCGCATAATTTTAATTATTAAGTTATTGCGTCAATTTTAAGCAACGACATTATTAACAATGTTCGAGCTTCTCTTATATTTATAAAGTTCTCGTTTGAAGAATTTTTTTGTATCACGAATATCACAATATAGAAGGCGAAGACGTAGCATTGTTATAACGACTCGTTACGAACGAAATAACGATCGCAAATTCTAATTAATTATAATTAAACAAATAGACGCTAATGTTGTTCGCTTATTTGTGATTAATTAAATTTAAAAATCGTAAAAGTATATAATTCTCGCATAGATTCTTAGGAATGTTGAATCGAATATAAATAAATAAATAAAAAATCTATAATAGTTGCGTATTATTATATAGACGTATAGAAATTATAATACTATACTTAGATAAAATCTTAATTGCTATAAGAGTTTATATTACTTAATTTATCTTGTTTTTGATTAAGATTACTTTTATCGAAACAAATATTTTTTTGCAACTATTTATAATAAGTTGTTCGTACTTGTAATTTAAATGCATCTTCTAAAGATTTAGAATATTCAAGTTAATTAATGTATTGATTTTTAGATTATTTACAATATGTATTTGCTTTTAAAGCTTGTTACAAATTAAAGTATCTCTAAGACTATTGTTTACTAATAGCTTTAAAATAACGTATTTCAATAATAAAAAATAAATATTTCTTATGTCGCAAACTCTAATTAACTAAGTAGTATATTTAATAATCGCAATAATTAATTGCTTATATAGAAATTCGCGATCGATTACTAACATTATATATTCGAAGTTTGAAATAATAATAATATTATTTTTTCTATTATCTAGAACAATATTATTGTCTTGAACAACGACAATAGAGATCTTATAGTAGTATAATATTATAATTGAAAATCTAGATTTTGTGCTTTATTAAGAGATATCTTTAAGTAGACGATCTCTAGAATGTTATAATAAGTTATCAAGATAATAATTTTATTATAATTAGTTTTTGTTAAAGTAAGTACAAATTTCTTCGTCAATTTAATTTTGCAATTGTAAAGATACTAATAAAGCTTATTTCTAGAAAAGAATTTTTTATTGCATTGTTTGCATTTTGTGTTTCTTAATTGTAATTTAAAAATCTAAAGAAAGAAGATTTCAATATTGTAATTTTGCTTTTTCTTGATGCTATTCTCGATATAGTATTTTTTATCTTTTTAGTAGTTATATTTTTTATAATTAGAATTATTCTCTTGATTAAGATTTTTGTTTTTATTGATTTTATTGTAGTATGTGCGAGCTTGTTGTTGCTACAAATATTAAGAATGCTAGAGCTAAATTTAGTTATTATAATTTTAAAAGAAACGAAAGAAAGATTATTGCAAAGCAAACGCATTTGCTACAAAATTTAATAATATAAATTGATCGATATTTTTGAATAATTAATTTTGATTAGTCGAAGTAATCTAAGTCTAATTCTAAGATTTGCTTTAATAATTATCGAATTGTTAGAATAGCTATCTTTGTTGTTAAAACTATTAAGATTAATAAGCACAATTCTAATAAAATAACGCTTAAAATTGTAATTTAGAGAATTGAAATTAATAGAATATAGAAAATTGATTGCGTAATAGAAGTTGCGAGCTAGAATAAACAAATTGTACTTTACTAGTATTGTTGTCTATTTTTATAGTATTATCGTTGTTTCGATTATTGTCTTAATAGTATTAATTTTGATTGTATAATTAAATTGCGTTACTAGAGCAATTGTTAAAATTGTTTAAATTGCGCTAATTTTTGGTAGATGTTACATAGATAATATTTTCGCAATATCTAACATCTAATATTTATTAGATTTTCTTCTTAATTTTTATCTTATTAAGAAAGAAATTTATGTCGATTGCTTCGATAGACAAACTTAGATTTCGACAAAATTCTAGATTAAGATTGTTGTACATTAAGTAAATCTAATTGTAAATCGACATATTTGCGAATCTAATTGCTCTCGTAATAATTTAAGCATATTCTATAGATTTGCGTTGTCGATGTGTATTATTTATAAAGTATTGTTTACGTATAATTGTAGCTAACATTGTAAAAAAGAATTTTTTCTATCTTTTAGTTAAAGTCTTTGTCTAGTAGGCGATATTATCTTTGTATTTAACAAAGAACTTTTGCTCTCTTAACAACGTAAAGATATATTATTTTAAAGCAACGTTACAAAAATAGATATAAAGATTATTTTAGATTATTTTAGAATTCTTGATAGCAACTATGTTTTTACAACGCTCTATAAAGACGTATGCGTCGCAAAAATAAATATCTTTTTTAATGTGCTCTATTGTTAAGACAATAACAATAGTTTTGTTGTTATAATAAAAGTCAAAGAACTCTATTTTAGCAACGTTTTATCTATTAGAATCGATATCTTTTGTAGTCTCTACAAAATTAAAAGAATTAATAGAATTAGTAAAACTAGTAGAATTAAATGTTGTACAAATTCTATTAATAAGATTTTGCAAAGCATTCTATTGTTGCTCAAAAAAGCTAGTGTTTTGTTAAGAAATGTTAGACATAATAGTAAACAATAGTGTCGACGTAGATTTGCTTCGAGAATTTCAACTTATAAAAAAATTGTTAATAGAGAAATTTTTTGTTGACTTGTAGAAGAATTTTCTTTCGCGATAGATTTTTCTATAAAAGATAAAACAAATTTATCGACAAATTAGAAATCTTTCGAATATTTGTATTTGTAAAACTCTCTTTGCAAAGCAAAAAACATATAAATTGATATAATATTTATAAAATAATTCTTTCTAGATAGTGTTATTGTACTTGATCTTTTGTTGCTAGAGTTAACTTCGACTTTCTAAATATAATATTTCGTAACAAAGTTTTTGATGTTTGCAATAAATTAATTTCGATCGATAGTTTACTTAATAAAATATAATTGCAATTCGAAGAACTATGTTTGTTATATAATTCGACTAGTAAATTTTTTTACTACAATAGAGCGAAGACGTTTTTCGACAATACTAATAATAATAAATTTTGCTTTGATAAAAGAATAGAGTAGATCTATTGTTTTTAGATAGTCGTAGATTTGAAAAGTACAAGTAAGCAAATATAAGAGAAATACTATTAAGATAGTTATTTTGTTATTGTTGAGATAGATATTTCGATGCTTTTGTAAAACAATCGCGATAAAAATTACAATATAATAAGAAATCTTTTAACGATAAGATAAAAGAATCGCGATACAAGTTTCTATCTTAATAAGCAGTTCCTTAACTAGGTAATAAGACAAGAAAAACAAGATTCTTGGTAATTGTAATTATCTAGATAAGAGATAATTGCAAAGTTGACACAAGAAATTGTAACTCTATTGTTAACAATAATATATCTAAAAGAACTTAAGATACGTAATAATAAATAAACAATAAAATATTGTATTACAAATCTAATAATTGAAGCTATCGAATTAATAAGATAAATAAAAGATAATTGATTTCTATAAAGAGAAGTCTACCTAAATACATAGCGATAGTTCGCATCTTCTATCTAGTAGATAGACTAGCAATTCTATTCTAATAAGCAATTGCCTGCTAAGACCATAACATGTTGCTAGCAATTCGAAGATATTATATTAAAAATCTTTATTAAAATCTCGATACAAGATTTCAATATTATACAAGATTTTTTATAAATTTCGAAATATAAATAGTAAAGTAGTTTTTTATTTTGTTTCTCTTTTGCACTTATATATTCGAGTATCTTGCTAAATATTAAAATTAAAGTTAAAGATATATTGTCTAGTATTAATTGTACTTAGATTGCAATTAGTTAAATAAGTCGATTTTTTTCGCTTTTTATTATTAAATAAAAGTATAATATTTCGAGAAGATTTCTTTTGCAACATATTTAATATTATATCTCTTAACAATTGTTAATACTAACAAAATATTTGCAGTATTTGCAACAATTGAGAGATTTTGCTATCAAAGATATTATTATTTTTAATATCTTTTCCTGAATAATTTAATTACTACTTTTCTTAATGCTTGTATTAGATCTTTATTTAATACTTTTTTGGTTTCTTTTTGTAAACAATATTTTAAAAATATTGTTTAATAACTATCTAATTATTTGCGTCTTATATTCTATTAAAGCTAAATTAATTAATAGAAACGTTTTAATTTTCTTTGTATTAATTTTGTTTTTGTCTCTTTTTATTTTTACTAGTATTTTATTGTTGTTTTTATCTAATATTTAATTTTGTTTTAATATATCAAGAATCTTAATATTATATTTTGACAAAATATTTTAGATATTGTTTAATTTGCGTTTTAGATTCTTATTATTAATTATTAAATGTCTTTGTATATCGAGAATTGTTAATATAGTATTCGATATTAATAGAGTTAAAACAAATTGCAAACAAAAACTCTCAAAAATATTTATTATTTATTATTTTTTGTTCTTTCTATTTCTGTAGTTAATATCTAATTTAAAGATATTTAAAGATATTTTTTTCTTATTTTAGGTCTAACTTCTTATATTAATTAGTCGAAATTTAATTGTTTAAATAATAGATCTAACAATACAAATTTATTTTAAAAAAATTCGAATATTAGTAATATTGTATTATTTAGATTTATATTAATAAAAAATTTAATTTTGTTTTGCAAAAGCAATTATATTATATTTTTTAATACAAAATTAATTAATTTCTATAAACTTCGAGATATATTGTATCTTCAATTTGCTACTTTTAATATATTTTTTTTGCTCTAAATTTCTTTATATTATTGTAAAAATAGAAAATTAAAATATGTTTACTTTTGGTTATATCGATTTGCTTTATTAAGTTGTTAATATATTTTTGCAATTAACAAAAAAGATATTAAATATAGATTTTTTAAATATTTAACTAGTCTATAGATATTTATATATATTAGGATTTCTAGAAAGAAATAATTTTTAATTTTTTTTTAAAATATTTTAAATATGTTTTTTGTAATTAATAGCTATGGAAGCAAATATTAATTATATTTGTTTTGTTGTTTTTAATAAATAATTTGAAGCTATTATCTATTGTTAAATATATTTATATATTTTATTTGTATTGCTTATTTTGTCTATATATACAATTATCTTTAAAATGTATTAAAAGCTTTTAACTTGTGCTAACTAGTGTAATCGTTGAATTGGGTCGAAAACTTTTTTTTTGTTTAACCCGAGGATTTGGACAGACTTCTTCGTTCAACCCGAAGTTATATTAATTAATTGCGCTACGTAGACTAGTCCAAATTAAGTAATTCTTTTTTTGCTTGAAAGTACGCTAAATTCTCTAAAAACAACGTAATTTTTATAAAATACATATAAAATACAAGAAAGTTATAAAGTTTTTAAAATTTAAGGTTTTTTAAAGTTAAGCTTCTCGAGCCCGATTACTTAGCGATTCCCCCGCGAAATCGAGCCCGACGGTCAGGCTAGTGCTAACAATATATATTGCAATTTTTTTATATTTTTTTTATATATTTTTAATCTATTTAGAAATATTTTAAATATTTCTATATTAGAGATATATTTATATTAGAGATATATTTATATTATTTTTTTATATCTTTTAGAATTTTGTTATTAAGTATAGCTAATATATTTATTATTAATATTTTAGAATACAATTGCGTACAAAGAATATTAAAATAAATTTTATTTGTTTAAAACTCTTTTTTTTGTTTACAAAATATAATTTGTCGATAGCAAATATACAAAATTAAAATAAATTAAACTTTTAACACAAAATATTGTTAAAGAAATTCTTCAATATAATAATTTCGAAATTTATAAATATTGTTTTAGTTAGATTTAACTATTAAATACTTTATATTAAATACAATAGCAATACTATCTATATATATAGTTTCTCTTATTTTTTTATTTTTTTATTTTAATATCTTTAAATTGTTATTGTTGTCTCTCAATATTAGTAGTCGACAACTAATAATCTTCTTTAGTTTTTTATATTAATTGTTTTTTAAAGCAAGAAAAAATATATTTGTTAATCTATTTTTCGAAGCAAAAATATAAATAACAATATCTAATATAGCAAATATTTCTTAAATCTTGTCTTTGCTATTACAATTACATTTTTCTTCAAAGCAATATCGAGCGTATTTAACTACTTTTGTCTAATTTTAAATCTAAATATATTTTTAACAATATTAATAATCTTCTTCTTAATTTGTTTTGTAGTTAATGTTTTGCAATTTTCTATTTTATTCTTTATTTTAAAATATTGTAGAAGTTGAAGAATAAAATCTAATAATAGATGTCAATTTTGCTCGATATATTAAATTAAGAAGATAATTAATTCAAGTTAACAAAATAATATAATTATAAAAAGTATTAAATAAAATATTAAAACTATTAAAAGAGTAGTTGTACTTGTATAGAGATTGCAATTTTTATTTTCTTTTAAAACTATTATATTAAAATTAATATTATAGTTGATAGTTAAGCTAATTAATTTTAAAAAGAATACTATTAAATAGAGTATAAATAAAAATAGTAAAATTATTTTATTGTTAAACGCAAAAATTAAAGTGTTTGCAATTATTAGATAATAAAGTTGCGTAAATATATTTAAAAAAATATAGTATAAGTATTTTTGATATATTATTATCAAAGATGATATTAGAATAACAAAAAATAAAAGTTTTGCTCTTAAATCTAATGCAAAAAAAACACTATAACATATATTATGTTCGATACAAATATATCTAGATATACTAAATACTAGTGTATTAATTGTGTTAAGACTAATCTCTAGTGCTAGCTCTAACGCAACTCTAATATAAACAAATTCGCTAGAATTTACTTTAGAATTGTTTCTTTTTTTTGTATAGATATAACTACTAAGACAATTATTTTGGTGGAATTAGTTATAAAATTAAAGAAAAATCTAATTTCTTCTCTATCTGCAAACTTTATCGATTAAATCTTTTACTTTTCTATCTAAAGTACATTTGTATTTAGTAAATCCTAACTTTAGTTCTAGATATATATAGATTTGTTATAACAAAAGTTGCAGTTTTGTGTTACTAGTATCTAGACTTCTTGCAAGATTAAGATTAGATATAGTAGATCTTGCATTACTTGCAAGAATCTAGAGATTTAAGCCAAGCTTTTGCAAGAGACAATCTTAGTATTTCTTAATATTGCGTCTATAAATACAATTGTCTAATATAATAATTATAGTTTATCTTTGTAAGATGCGCATCTATTCTCTTAATCTATCAAATTTGCTCTCAAAGTAAACTTTGCTCGAATCAATAAAATTTGATATTTAAATCGAAAAATATAGTAGTTTAAATTAACTATACAACTAGCAATCAATTGCAAACATCTATATATATTACAAATATTAAAATTTTATATATTAAAATATAATTTAACTTAATTAAAGTTTCGCAACTTTGTCGAATATAGAGAAAACAAAACAAGCTCTTCGAGCAAGTTTTGTATCAACAATACTAATTTGAGTACATAGAATAGATAGATCTGTAAAATCTACAAAATCTTGTGAATATCTTAATTTCTATTAGCTCGATCTATCTTCCAAAAGACAAATATAATTAACTCTTTATATTGATCTTTTATCTTTATATAGTTTGCAGATATACTCTTCTACTACTTTATTACATATATCTATCTTAATTAAGTATAAAAAAGATTCTTTATAATTGCTTTTAATTATAATAATATTATTGTTATTATTGTTAAAGCGACAACAAACTATCTATTCTTTATATTAAAAGAAATAGCTTCGAGAGCTTTATTATTTGCGCGTTTTTTATAAAACTAGATTGTTATCTTACAAAAAGCTTGCAATTGTTTTTAAAACTTAATTTAATAAGTACAATTAAATCGATAACATCTATATTTGTTGATAAATTAGCAAGAAAATATCTATCTAGATAATTATATTTAAGTTATTTATACTTGTAATTGCTCTAGAAAGTAAATAGAGATAGAAAATTCATTATTTGAATAGCAATTTTAGAAGAAGAATTAACGCATATCTATTAGTAAAACTATACTAAAGAAAATAATAATACTTTTCTATTAAAAGCTTTATCTTGTACTTTCTTTCTATAAGAAAAATTAATTTAAGACGTCGATAAAATAGTTTAATAAATACAAAGCTTGCTATTATACAAAAAAGCGTTATTAATACAATAGATTTAAATAGATTAATTGTAAGCAATTTGCAAAAAATCTAGTAAAAATACGTATAGAAATTGAGATTTAACTAGATTTTAATTTTTCTATTTACAATTGCTATAATATAAATAAAATTAATCTATTCTAAATAGCAATACTAGAATTAATACTATTAAGCAAGTCTACTAAAGATATTAAAACAAATAAGAAGAGAATTATTATTGCTCTATACTACAATATATTAGAATTATACAAACTTTGCTCGTAAATAACTAGCAATACATAAAACTCTTGTCTCTTTAATTGCTATAGCGTTAGAGTTAGAAAATTTATATATAGTATAGCAATCTAATTTTAGAGTCTAAATAATTGCAAAACTCTTCGAGAAGTATTTAAATTAATTGTGTCAAAAAGTCGACAATTGCAAATATATATTTTTAATCGATAGATTTTTAGCTTACAAAGCAAATATTAATATATATTAGAAAAAAGAGAACAAATCGATACAAAATATTAATTTTTTTTTTATCAATTAATACTACAAGCGTCTATTAACTACTTAATTAAAATACTATTGTTATTTAAAAACTTTAATATAGAAAACAATAATTTCGATATTATATCGATAAATATAACATAGAGTCTAAACAAGAATTATACAAGATAATAAATATCTTAACAACAATAAAATAAATTATAGAGATATAAAAGTTTAGTATTACTGTCAACACTATTGCTAATTGTTAACTCAAATCTACAATATTAACAACAAACTACGCAATATCTATAGAAAAGCAATAGAATAGAAATTATAAAAGATAGATAACTAATATATCTAAGTTGAAGCAAGTACTAGAAAACGCTTGTATATAGATAATTAAGAATATTATTGCTCTTAAACGCAATTAACGCGTATTAAACTTCTTCTTCTTTAATATAATTTATTATAAAAGACTTATAGCAAAGCAATTAACAAACAATAATATAGATATAATAACAAATATTCTAATACAATATTAGTCTTCTAAGTTGTCGACAAAAAAGATAGAAACAAAGATAAACATATTCAATATTAATATTAGTCAAACTTTAGAGACTCTAGATACATTTCAATTATACAAAAATTAGTAGAAGAACATTAATATAAAAATAATTAGACAATTAGATTTGTATAGAAGAAGAATAGATTGTAGAAAAACGTTTAGTAATTGTTAGGAAGTTAGGCTTGAACCTGGCCTAAAAGGTCAACCCGAGCGTCAAGACAATATCTAGTTCTCTTACTCTACTATATAATTTGTTGCACGTAACAATTTGCCCACAAAGGAACGAGAAAGCACGCGCTCTTGTGTGCAAAATAGATTTACAAGAGACTATATAGACGATCTTGGGGCGCAACGATCGCATTCTAAGCACTACTATAACTATCAAATTTGTCTTTGATTAATAGAAAGGGAATCGAATTTAGACTCTCGCTATAGAGCGAGATACAAACTATTTATGCGCAGCATCCGCCAAGACATTTGATTGGGAACGTTGGTGCTATTATTTGTCAGGAAGTTAGGCCTGAACCTGGTCTAAAAGGTCAACCCGAGCGCCAAGGCGACACCCAGTTCTCTTACTCCACTATATAATCTGCTTAGACTGATCGTCGATTCGATATTCGATTCCAAATTTGGAATCGAATCGAATTGCCAAGAAATCGAATGAAACCAAATCGCTTAAAGAAGCTAGCTTATTACTATAATAAGTTTAGCTTAGTCGAAAAGTTACTATTTTAAGCAATTCGATTTCAAAAAAAAATCGAGAAACCGAATCTTGATGCTCTCACGTGATATTTTCGGTTTCTCGCAATTAGTCTAAATCTGCTGCACGTAAGAGTAATAATTAGAAAACTCTCGATCGATAGATATATAAAATAGTTAATTAAACGATCAATTCTAAGCTTTCTAAAGATATATTTTAGATTTTAAATACGCTTAAAGAATATATAAAAGAGTATCTTGTATTATGCAATAGAAAGATAGCTTTGCAATGTATTATCTTCTTCTTATTCTATTGTATTGCTTATATATATAATCTTGTCTAATTAAGAGATAAGTGCTAATTTAATTAAACTAAGCGTAATCTAATGTTAAGATTCTCGATATAAGTAGTGTTATCTTATAAGCAGTTATCTCTATTGGAATAGCAACTACTTATAAAGAGAGTTAATTATACTTGTTAGAATACGTTTGCATTACAAGTAATTCGCTAGAAAGTTCTTCTTGCTAGAGTAGATACAAGCTTCTATTATTTGTCTTTTAGCGCTTTTACAAAGCTTGCGAATTCTTAGTTTTATTTTTAGATTTCTATCCTCTACTTTCGTCAAGATCGCTTAAAATTCATTTTATCAACTTTTGCATTTCTTGATCTAATTTACTAAAAGACTATTACTATTGAACTAGATACTTAGCACTCAATAAATCTACTTTGCTAGTAGAATTTAATCAAGAATTGAAGTTATTATAGTTGTTGTAAGTTCAATGTAATTAAGATAAGTTCGAACAACTATTTTTCTACTAATGTAATTTGGAACGCAAAAAGTTTACATTATAACAACTTAATCAAATTACTCTCGAAATTTACAAAACTAAACAATCTTAAAGCGTAAAGCTTGTTCTATCTATCTTTCGATTTTGAGATCGAAAGATCGAGAAATGCAAAAGTTAATAAAATGGATCTGGAGCGATCTTGACAAAAGTTGGGGATAGAGATCTAAAAATAAAACCAAGGATTCGCAAGCGTTGTGAAAGCGCTAATTCGCGAACCGCCAACCTTAAAATCCGGTTGGCCCTTCTGGCTCGTAGCATAGACCACGACTCTCGATGTCGTGACTCGATCGGAACCAATGGACACCGCAGCAACTAGGAAATGTCGCTCCAAGCCCTTCCAGAAAATGGCACTGGGCTTGGGCGTGACATTGTATCTTCTGAAGCCGCTAAAGAAGGTGCAGGAAACACGTCTGACGACTGCCCCGACGGTGGCTTCATCGCCTGGACGCAAGTTGCTGGAGTGAGTTCTTCCAACAGTCTGACACTCTTGCTGGGACAGCCATGGCTTTCGTTTGCGAGTAGTATTCTATTCTTGCCTTCCAAGGCTTCTAGATCGACGTTTTGGCCGGGCCTGGTCCTTTCCTGAATAAGGAGATGCTGAAAGCTGGAACTGACATCTACGCAGGCTTTTTTCATATTCTTTAACACCTGGGGGATCATCAATACTTATGGGGTTTACCAGAAGTACTATGAAACAGGCCTGCTAAGTTACACCTCCAGCTCCAACATATCGTGGATCGGCTCCGCCCAAGGTGGCCTGCTTTTCCTTGTCAGCGTTATCGCCGGTCCTTTATGCGATATGGGCTACTTGCGTCCAATAGTGTATATCGGCACGTTTCTCACCATACTCGGCATGATGATGACCAGCCTCTGCCGGACCTATTGGCAGGTTTTCATCGCGCAAGGTTTCTTGGTCGGCGCAGGGAGCGGCCTCCTCTTTCTTCCATGCATAGTCATTGTGTCACAGTACTTCTCGACGAAGAGTTCTATTGCGACAGGAATAGCATCTATGGGGAGCAGTATTGGTAGGTCTTCAGACGTGCATCACCATCTGTGCTGGGTGAACCTGTTAAGATGTTATCAGGAGCCGTGGTATACCCAGTCGTATTTGCTCGACTGGAGCCCTCTGTAGGATTTCGGTGGGCTACTCGGGCCATAGCCTTCATGATGCTCGCAACCTCGATTGTTACCGTGGCTGGGGTGCGCCAGCGTACGCAGCCCACACTGAACAGAAGCGCATTATTCGACACTGCATCTTTTCGCGATGCACCATTCATTCATTTCAGTCTTGGAGTGTTCTTCGATTTCATGGGCATATACGTACTTTTCTTCTACGTCGAGCTTTACGGCTTGCAGGTATGCCATATGAACAGCAATCTAGCCGCATACCTTCTCGCTATCGTCAACGCAGGGTCATTGTTTGGCCGGCTCATTCCGAACTACATGGCTGATAAGGTAGGACCACTCAACATACATGTTCCGTTTGCCTTCGTCACAGCACTCCTCGCATTCAGCTGGATAGCAGTCCGTGATGCAGCAGGACTCGTCGTCTTTGGCGTCCTCTACGGCTTCTTTTCAGGGACCTTCGTCTCGCTGCCCGGACCGATCGTAGTAGGAATTTCCATGGACTTCCCAAAACTCATTGGAACTCGATTGGGAATGTCAATGGGATGTGCTGGCATTGGTCTCCTCGTGGGCAGCCCTGTTGCAGGCGTGATTTTCGACAAGCATGGTTGGGTGGGCCTGCAGGCTTGGGCAGGATCTCTCATTACAATCTCTGCGCTCTGCATGCTCAGTGCTCGTGGAGCGAAGTTCGGATGGGCGCTGAGGACTACAGCGTAGCCAGAATATACTTGCCGACTCCTGGTTCTTTTTGATTTTCATACATGTAGCTGTGTGGGCCATGATCGATGGGTTCGTCTCAATGTGGCAAGACTTCGGCACAGCGTCATTGAGGGGATAAAGTATCAATCAAAAACAACTACCATGTCATAGACTTTGCTGATTGTTATCCGAATCAAAAGAAGCCATAATCCCCTCTCAATAGATCAATAAAGGGAAACAATGCTGACAGCTGACAGCTTGATGCTTTCGGATGGCTTGCTGGGCCCACGTTCATCGCCAATGGCACTGCTAATGCGGGCTTGTATAATCAACGGCTCGCTCTCGAATGGATACAAACCATGGCTCACCTTTTCGGCGGCGACCCCAAGCGCGTGACAGTCTAGATAAATCGACAGGTGGCGCCTCGATTTATACCCGATCAGGGCCTTAAGAGAGACCCAGGGCCCGGTGCCATTCCAACGAGCAATTATCCAGAGCCCGGCATACTTCGCCGACCTCCCAATCCAGCAGCAAGAGGATACTCTCCCGCAATTCCTGCAAATTCTGAATGTTCTACGATCCAGCAAGTGAGGCAGCTCCCGTCCGAGACTTTGATCAATGCGAATGCCATATTTGTCGGCGAGTCTCCATATGGTAATTATATCGTTGATCCTGTCAATCTCCATCCATTCGATCCATCTTACGATGTGAGCCAAATGAATATGGCCGTCTTAAGGGGCAGAGCATAAACACGAGCGGCACAGGTCGTAGACGGCACATTCGTCCCAGCTAGCGCAGGCAAGCTTTTCCTTCAAGGCTCCTTTGATCAGAGCGTTCAAGTCATGAACAGCCACCAAAGCGACGAAGGTCCCGTCTTCACCGACCCCTATATGAACGACAATCACAGCCTCTCATCATCCGTACAAGGACTCGTATCATACGCAAATGCGCAAGATATCCCCTACATCAGCAATACGCTCTATCCCGCCCTTTCTGATAGCCCACCCGGGTATCACAACCACTTGGACCGTGCCATCCTCTTCGTGAGCGAGTACATCATCACCTGCAAAACCAACGCTTTCAACAACAACAAACACGGCTACATATTCAGCGTCCCTCCAGGCGTGCACGCGCACGACACAGAATACACCTTCTGCAACGGGCCGGGGACGAGACATACAACGTCTCCGTCATTCAAACGCTCCAACACTACATCATCAGCCGGCACCCCAGACGATGGGTCGATGTATCTGACATTTCCGCTCTACGGGGGCGGTAGGCTCCTGCACCTCACCGATTCCGGCTTCCCAGCCGTCGCGGACCCGACGGCGAATGAACAATGCCGCTACTGGCAGCAGCAGCCGTACAAATCCAGCATCACGCCCGCAAGGAACGCATCTGCGAATGGGTGGGGGAGGAACTGTGGAAGATGATTGGAGCGATGTTGGCTGGCTTGGTGGTGTTGTAAGCTCCCCTCAAAAGAAGGGAGAGCTGTGGCAGAGATTAGCCCTGATATACAAGCAGACCCGTCCAGCAGGAGATCTATCACTGTCGAAGTTTGATCTCGGGGGGCTGTAAAGTAGATGGTGTTGTATCATGGCGGATTGCGAGTGACGTCTCGTGTAGGGAAAGCAAACGGGATTGAACTGTGCGGCTTGTGTCAGTGGACTCTTCCTTTCAAGGGACCACCGAGTGATCCCCTTGCATGCCATTGTTGGCTTCTCTCATGGTTGGAGAAACCCCGAGGTCACCACCCGCGCCCTGAACCCAAGACTAGCAGCTAGCCCGTTCTTGCGAAAGCCTACTCCCTCCTCTCCCAAGCTAGCACTCCCCCCCAACCCACCCCCTCCCAATCCCCCTCGCCAGCCCCATCCGCAACCCCCTCAGAATCTCCTCCCCTCTCGCATCCCTCCTCCACCCACCCCTCCAGTCCCACCCCCTCTTGACCTGCTCCCCCTTCCTCCCAACACCACTCCTCCGCCCCTCCCCCCCAACCCGCACCACACTCCCGCTACTGCCCGACTCCAGCATCTCGCTCCCCACGAGGCTGAACCCGCCGCTGCTGCTAGCTGTCAGCGAGGAGATGGTTTTGCTGAGGAGATCTTGTGAGGGGGGTGGGGAATTGTAGGCGGAGAGGGTGGAGGCGAGGCAGGCGGCGCATTGGGTGGAGATTGAGGACGGGGAGACGGTTTGGAGGGATTCGAGGGCGGTGAGGAGGGAGTGGTTTTGGGTGGGGGTTAGGAGGGGGGGGATGTCTGATGGGGAGCGTTAGCGTGTTGCAGGAGTTGGAGGAGGGATGATGGGAAGGGTCGTTTGAGGTGGTAGGTTGGGGGAAGGACAAGGGGGGGGGAAACTTACGATTCACAAAGACGGTGGCCTCACCCAGCAAAGCGAGTAAGCCGTCAACATGCACGACCGAATCTCGCGTCTCGTCATACAGACCCCCGTGGATATTGTCCGCGGCGCTGTTGATGACTGCGATCAGTGCCTTTGCGGCTTCTTTCTTCCTCTGCGACGCGCCCCTCGGTTTCTCCCCACCTTGTGCATTCACCTCCTCATCTCTGAGGTCGTAGAAGCGCCGTAGCGTCGCGTATCCCGTTAGATACCTATGCAGAGTAGCAGCGGCTTCGGTGTCTAGCAACTCTAGCTTCTTGAGGCTGCTTTGAGGCGTTTCGACGAGGGCGCGGAGGTTCTTGTCTAGGGAGGCGGTGGGCGGGATGGCGGTGGATTGGACAAGGCAGAGGGAGACGAGGAGGTCGAGGACGGATTTCACTTTTTGGGGGAGGTGGGCGCGCGAATAGTAGATCAGGGCGGTGCCGTAGTGGGTTGTGTTTGTGGAGATGTAGTCGGCGTAGCGCTGTTTGTGAGAAGTGTCAGCGATTGGTCGTTGGTGTATGACTGGAAATTGAGAGCGGGCTGGAGGACGGAAAGGGGGAAAGGAAGGAATATACCTCGGCGACGCGATGCGCTTCCTCATGCATCTCGAATGCATGACAGTGTTGCAGAACCTTGTCCACTTTATGATCCGAGTCGAGTGGCAGCCGCTTGATGAGGTCGCTCACTTTCTTGTCGGCTTTTCTGGCATCCTGCAAACGGGCAAGGAGCTCCATAGAAAGCTCCCAGCCTTCCGTTGGAGTAGGCGAGGCTGAATCTTTGACTTGCTCTCGTTCAACGAGCGCCTCGGCATACTCGATGAGGAGACCGTCACGAGTGACTGGCTTCTGTTGCTGGCCATAGCTACTGAGGACAAGTAGGTCGCTTTCGTCGAAATCATCCATCAACCCCGTACTTGGAGCTGAATGATACCAATTGCCTAGGCATGCGACTTCGACAACAGCTGAAGCGACTGGTAGGGACATGCACCGTAGAAGACCAAATACGCCTTCCACATTGCCTTGGAAGATCGATGCCAGCCCTACCTCAACGGGGTTGATTGTATTGATCTGGAAGAGGTCACCCTCCTCGTCATCAGTGACGCCCTCGAAAGCATGGGCTAATCGCTGCAGATACGCTTCGGTTGGGTTTATATCAACGAAACGAGACCCTCTTGACTGCGAACGCCGCAACGAGCGCCGCGTTAGGGCGAGACTGCCCACAGCGATTTCTTCGTCCTCGTCACCGTTCCACCAAACTGCCAGCCCAATTGTGGCCTCCACCCAATCCTGAGCGGATGCGACAACCTCAGTGTCTCCACCGAGGATGATTCCATACATGGCTTTTAAATTCTGATAGATAGTCCAGGGCACTTGGCTCTCCGCTCGTCGTGCCGACTGGCTGAGAGCTAATGATGGGCTCTTGATGCCGAAATTCGATGCTTCGAACGTTGGTCCCGATGGCTCCGCATCCTTATTCCGTCCTTCCGCGAATGTTGTTAGGTCTGCCACGGCACGGTCGATACGTTTACGGAAGAGCAGCCATTCATTGCCGGCAATATTCCAGTCATCATCTTGCAATGCTGGACACATCTCTAGTACCTGTACTGCGCGATCAATGACGCGCTTAATGTTCTTGAGTGTCATGTCGTGGTAGCCACCATCACCTTGACCGTCTTCCCGTGCTGTTCGAGCCTTTTGGAAATTTGAGCGCTTGAGAATGCTGATCACATCGGAAATCTTGCCTCGTAGCATTGAAGAATAGATGATATCCCAGTAATTCATGTGAGCAGTGGGATCTGGTAGGTGCGATTTGAGAGTTGCCGCGGAGTCTGCGTATGGGTTGTGACGCTCGTTCAGCCAATCCAGTAGTACCTTTGGAGGAGCTGTCGGTCGGTATTGACTTCGTGAGGGGCCTAAAGATTGGCCGAGGTTGGATGATCGCCCGAATTTGGATACTGCAAATGCCTGCATGCCCTTTGCTGTGGGTGGGTGATGAAGTTGCAGTAGAAGAGCGCCGAAGAAGCTTGCCTTGTGGTAGTCTGGTGCTGAATCTTCCGGTCCGATCCTAATGAGATCGTTTGGCTCCGGCGGAGTGTTTTTCTGATCCTGATCTCGGCTTTCTTGCCATACTTTGCTTAGCTCCTGTGAAGCCGCTGAAAGAAGCGCTTCATAATCAGGCTCCTGCTCAAGGCCTTCCTCCGGGTGATAGAGCTGATTGACGATCTTCTCAGACTTCACGATCAGATCATCTGGCTCAACCAGTCTAGCAACACCAAGTTGCGTTGCCATGTCCTTGGCGATCGTGGGTATTGGAGAATCCTTTCTTGGATCACGCTGCCTTACTACTGATCGCAACGGACTGTAGGAGATAACAGCGCCGCCTCTCGAACGCTTTACACCTCTAGGCGTCCCATTCACAGCGGAGGATGCGTATTTCGCCCAATCAATCGCTCCGGCGCTGGACGTCGAGGATTGGAATCTGGAAGATGTTGTGGAGACAGCCTTGTCTGGCCGCCTCTGCGAGTCTCCTTCTAGTTCCCTGCTGCCTGCTTCTGAAAGCTCGTCGCCCTGCCATTGGTCCACTTCCCCATCGGGCTCTTCCTCCATCTCTTCGTCTTCCGGTGGTGGAGGAACGGGAGAAGAAAACATAGATCTTGCTTTCGAACCGAAAGGTAGCTTATTATGTGAGGGGCCAAGCTGGGAGCTACCGAATAACGACGATAGTGGAGGGGGTCCAGCTGGGGTGAAGGAGGGTGCGAATGAGGAAGGAGGGCGAGCTGGGGTCGAGGACGGAGGCCCAGCGGGTGTGGTGGAGATGTTCGAACCGAAGGTCTGAGAAGTGTTTCCTAGCCCATTGGTCCGCCGTGCACGGGAGTCCGGTGTTGAAGGCGGACTTGACGAGAAGGGAACCGTGAAAGCTGACATGTTGCAAAGCGGTGTGGGACTTGTCAGGACATCGGGCTGAAATGCATATCAATATTTGCTGAGCAGTCAATGCGAGACGGGAAGAATTGTAGACTGATCAAGTCAATGAGGTGTGACAAGGGCAAGTGAACGCGACAAATGCAAATGCCAAGACATATTCTTGCGAATAGCGCGAACAATTTAGCCGATGTTCTGCCATTGTTTACTCTTTATTGACAATTGATCTCGGCAGGCCCTTTGCGCCAGACTCTCCTCACACTCTATGATGGACTCAAAGAACTTAAAAACAGCGTCTTCCTACATCAATAATCTGCTACTGTCTCGAGGCTTGCTGCGCAATGGTACGTCTATCGCTTTCGCCGAGCCGGCGAAGGCGGAGGGCGGAGTGGATACGACGATGGCTCGAGTCATGAATCTGGTGCATGACCTGATCCTGAGACGTGATGTAGGCCTACAATTGAGTCGCAGCTACTCATGAAACCTATTGACATCTTCCTCGTTGCAGCGCGAAGCGGATACCACGTCCAATCTTTCCCACAATCTCCAAGCACTGCGCGCATCCTCCGCCCAGCAGACCCAAACCCTCACTCGCCTTGAATCGCGCAATGCCGATCTAGACCGGCAGTTGGCTTTGTCGGCTGCGCAAGAAAAGACAGCCCGCGCGACATTACGCACAGGAGAGACACGCAACAGAGCGCTCAGAGAAGAAATGGTACGCTTGAAGGGAACGGTCACGCAGATAAGAGGGCAGTGCGCGAACGATATCCGGCGGCGGGACGGAGAGCTCAGCCGATTGAAACGACATCTGGAAGGTCGCAGGGGTAGAGATGGTCACGGAGGCCAAGTGGGTGTCGTGGTGGTGACTGCAGGACCTACCCGATCGCAACTGCAGGGGATCCGGGATGTTGAGGGCGGAGCTGATCTTGAAAGCCCCGAATACTCACTGAAGCAAGAGACGACGGAATTCCTGACACAGCTGAGCCAGAACTTAAGTGATGAGAATGATGCTCTGATTGGCTTAGTAAGGAATACCTTAGCGACACTGAGAACTCTGCAAGGACTGCCTGTCGACTCCACATCTGGTGAAGGTGGCTATCCAGGTGGCGGAGGATCGGAACTTGCGAATACAATGATCACTGCACCACCTTCTTACGAAGAGCTAGCGGCTAGCACCGACGAAGTTTTAGAGCACTTGAGAGGCCTGCTGACCAATCCGTCATTTGTCCCGCTTGAAGAATTGGAGATAAGAGAAGAAGAGATAATTAGACTAAGAGAAGGACTAGAGAGGATGGTGGCGCGGTGGAAAGAGGCGGTAGCAATGATGGATGGGTGGAGAAAGAGAATGGTGGATACAGGGGATACTATCAACCTTGAAGATCTGACAAAGGGGATGAATCTCGGATCGGATATTCCAGCTGCGCCGGAAATCCAGGAAGCCAGATCGCCTTCACAGATGAATGAAGGCGAAGAGCTAAGTGGCTCAGCCGGACCGGAAGATATACTGCAGAATCCTGCGGAGTCGCCCGAGCCACCGTGTCTGGATGACAAGGAGATTGATGTTTTAGCCGCCAGTATTCCCACGGAAAGCAACATCCTTCAGGATAGAAGTGGCAATGCCAGACGTGCCCTGTCATCACGCAAGGAATCCTTCCAAAGGATCCCGGAGGAAGCGGCAACGAAGGAAGACAGCGAGGCAGATGCCTCTCTCCTGGACTTTTCCGGCCACATGGCTCTGTTCAGCCCCATCAAGAGTAGAACACGAGCAGCTGAGCCGGTGAGTACCGCCTCCCAGCTCTGAAACGAAGCGCTCTGGTATTCATCTGTACTAATGGTCATACAGACCCCGTCATCACCGCGCACAGTCCATGAAAAGCTAGAAAAAGCGCAAGCCGAAGCCGAAGAAGCACGAAAGCGGGATGAGCAAAGAGACAAGCGCAAGACTGCGGCAAGGACTGTGAATAACCGGCTGAAGGGAAGCCGGAGACGGAGTACGCTGAGTCCTGAGGAGTTGGAGGACTTGATGGGAATCACTTGATGTTTGCCTGCGTGGATGCCGTGTTTCACGCCTGGAGATAGGCAGCATTTGTCACCGACGAGCGATAGCTCGCTTGGAGGGCTGCGTGCGGTTCTATGACATAGTTGCAGAATTGCGGAGTAGGGAGTATGAAGGCTATGGAAGGTGGTTGACGATACTTTGATAGCGCCCATCCTTCGGAGAATTGTCCCCGCTAGTCTTTGCAGAGGCAGCAGATGGCCAGAGCGCATCCTCCATGGCGCATGGCTTTGCTAGGCTGAAGAGATATCGGCGAAATGGCACAAGCCGATGGCGAATGGCACAACACGAATAGAAGTGAGATGGTCTGTCGGGAGGGTCGGGAGGCCCTCGGTTGCCTGCAGATGGTCACGATCACGGGTTTCTGTATTGGTTGACTCATCTAGCATGCCTTCACAAACGGGGCGAATCGATTATCGAATCATACGGCAGAAACGGAGGACTGCGATCAGTTTCGGTGCTTTCTTCACTGTCTGTCCTATCTATTCATATCATTGCAAGCATTGGCACAGCCAATTGCAAACACTGCAGCCCCCTCATCCCTCCCATCCTGCGCTCTTTCGACGTTCCAGACGTGAGTGCTGCCTGCAGCGTCTCGAAGATAGAGCGCAAAAACCATTGCAGTCATGTTAATGTACACGAGTCACACCCGCGCAGCAGATAGTGACTCAGGAGATGAGTGGCCAGCACCAATTGCTCGAATAATCCCAGTGAAGAACGCCCACGCAATGCCCAACAATGCTTTCGTGCTGAAACTCAAATCGCTCCTCCGTTCATGCAGATTCAAAGTCACTTACCCCCACGATGAGTCCATTTGGAGACCAGCCCCATTCCCTCCCCAGTCGTGCCTTCAACACCGTGTGACCCAGTCATTCTGATGTGGCACTTCCGAATTGGTGGTTGTCGAACGCAGGATGCTAAACCGCCGTGAGTGACTCATGTCCCAGGTGTATCGTACAATGCCGTGAGGCGCTGCAGTGCAGAATCTAGAAGGAAATCCGTAGAGAAGGGTATCGTCGTAACAAGGCCGTATTCCGTCGAGCTAGTAAAAAGTTGCAAAAATTCTTATGGAAGGGGCGAGTGAAGATATTAGAAAGGCTTCGCCAACGATTTGGCGTGTGTCAGGGAAAGGCGCTCGGCGCCCCAAAGACGCTTGCCGTGATCCTCATGGCATATTGCCATCTTCTTTCCTCGTCTCCAGCTCGACTGGAAACTCCACTGTTCCGGAGCCTGTATTCTCTCCAGGCTGCCACATCGGCTTCACGGTCGTCACCGACGGTACCCCGAGGATTGGGGTCGACTTCCACTGCCACTGCCGTAGCCCGAGTCGGGAAACTCATAATGCTTTGTCGAAGGTTCGGCTCTTTTGACCGAGTGTCGCGAGCACTTGTAGCCGACGGAGACCTCCTTCGTCCGAGTCTCGTGGCCACGGCGTCCATATGAGGGACATGGGTCGACGGCGTGCTTGTAGTAGATACAACCGCACGCCGCATAACGTTCGATGACTTGGATACACATCACCTAGGGCCAGTAAATGTTGATGTGCTTGGATCAATTCTTCTCAGAAGTAGTGGTGGCTTATTGGCTTATTGCTTAGTTCAAAATGATATTTGTATGAGTGAGTGAAAGAGTGAACGACGTGACGAAGGAAAGATATTAGATAGCAGCCTGCGATGACAGGCACTTAAAGATTGACACAGGAAAAGCAGCACGTGGTCCAGGTGACTACAATATATACCTTTGACTCTTCCTTAGGCGAACGCGCAAGGAATTGTGCGGCATATGAAGTAAGGCAATCAGGGCGCCAGGCATCGCAGACTAGGCATCGTCCCATGCAAGTAGCTACCTACACTGCCTAGAACGAGCCGCAGGCACTCCGTGAAGAAGTTTCGCGCCAAGACATGATAGAATAGGGAATAGTTGAGATTCGACCATGACCGGAGTGGACATGGCCGACAGTCTAAAGCGCGATGAAGGTTAGAACAGCCGGGATAAGTTCGAGTCGTTGGAGCATCAGCCACTCAGCTCTGGATGGGACTATCACACCAGCATCAGCTGCTGGAGTGGCTGCTCTGCCCTACCAAGGATCCGCAGAGACAAAGCCATGGCGACGGGATATAGGAATCAAACGGTATTGCCCAATTGGCTCAATGTGTCTGCATGTGAGTGTAAGGCATCGGATGCCGGGCGATTAGCGTTAGTACGTTCGCGCGTCGACTTCTTTCTCGGTGCTGAACCTTTTAGCTGAGAGACGTGCATTGGAGCGATATCTGGATTTCTCCTAGGGCGCAGTCGGAGCGACCAGAGGTCTTACATGACAGCGACCAAGACCGTGTAGTACAAAGATGGAAACAGAAATACTTAGTATGAGAGGGAATTTGTTGGTTGCTGGTGTGCCTAATGGACAGATGCCTTCCCTAGGTGAACACTTGAAATAATCGAGGCGCAGTTTGTAGCGAGCGTTCATGCTTAGACTTCCATGAGCGACGATAATTACGTCAGACGGTTATCCCGCTGTGGCTGCCAGTACGATAGGACCGCCTACGCTGATTTCCGGTTAGCACAAAATCTCCGGGCTCGCGGCAAAAGGCCCCTCGTGTAGCCAAGTCGTCTTGATGAAGTATTTCTGGAGGCGAGCTGAACATGAATAGTCAGTCATTCCACCGAAGCGTAAAACTACGAGGGGGCTTCACGAGGAACATGACCGCAGATGAGGGACCGAACAGGCATTGGTTTGTGCTAGTGAGGCTACAAAATCTGCAGGCAGACGTTCCTTTACCTTAAGGAACATTTAATTCTCTCGCGAGAAGTCGGCCTTGCGCTAAAGATTAGCGCCTGTCAGCCGCAAGCGCCCATAAATAGACCCCTCGATCCGGTAACTATGGAAGGTACATGGTAGACGTACATGATCCTTCGATTATAAGACCCTGCGGTATTCCTGCAATCAACCTCACAGAGCCTCAACGTGAGGCAAGGATATTCCTTGAGGTCACGCTGCTCCGAATCACTGCCTTCTGCTCCCGAAGGATGCCGACCAGAGGCCTGACTCTGGTTGATCTGACTCTGTGGTGACGATGGCTTCGGTGCAAGAATCCTTTGTTGGGAGAATTCGAGTGCTCTAGGATTCTGACACCCAGTCTCAAAGCTTTCTGTCTTCCTTCACACGAGCCTACATGGTTGTCTCAAGTCAAGGCAACGGCAGATGAGTGCGAGCGTTGACCAGGAGTCTTGGGCGACATGAATCACCGCTAATGCTGAATTCTCGAACACAAATCTTCAGCAGTTCAGCAGTAGTAATCCAACAAATGCAGCAGCTTGGTATCTTTGCCCCCAACACCCTTTGCACGAAACAAACGCCGTTGACGATCCATCACCCACTTTCAGGAAACAACCTTTCTCCCCATCCACCTTTGTCACCTGACCCCGCAGGAGCGGGATGCTGTGGCGTGGGAGCATAGTCTCTTCGTGGTCCATCTATGGGGGCCAAGTCGTCGGCCATTGCGTCCTGATAGCTCGGCGGTGCGTCCTCAGGGATGTCTGATGGTGCTGGGGCGAATTGCGGAGGTGGCTGCTGGGGCTGAGATGGTCTGCGTTGAGGGAGTGGTGGCTTGAACTGCGAAGTTGTCGGATGGTTGGCCATAGCGTTCAATAGCGCTTGAGGGGGCGTAATGCCGCTATAGACTTGGACGGGCATGCGAATTGTCTGGACCATGAGCTCGGGCTGGAGGGTCGTCAGTGACAGGCGAAATAAAGAACCGAGATTGCGAGATGTTCCTGCAGGTTCCATGCTTCGGACTGAACACACATTCGGAGGGTAATGAATGGGGTCGACGCTGAACGGAACTTGAAATCATGGAAGGCAAAGTGTGGAAATCGCCAAGCCAGTTGAGTAAGACCTCAAGAGAACTTACATTTATTCGACTGCCAGATCCCCACGACAAGCCTATCTTGATGTCCAGCCAGTGCTTGCACGACAGATTACAAGTGTCGAAAGCGGGCACGACGGTATTTGGCAAAGGTGCATGGCTCCAGAGGGCAGGGTCTATCTCCATGTCTTTGCCCCCTTTGCTATTGTCCAAGGGACGCAGTGGAACATGCAAGTTGCTCAGGCTCACCAATATGAAGTTTCCAATATCGGATCTGTGCAGTTGATGAGCTTGTGTGGTCGTATCACTTATCAATACAAGCTCAATCAACTGCAAATATAATGTCGCAGGTGACTCATTGAGTTTGGTAATCAACACTCGCAGGGGGAGTGGCTCGTTGCAGGTTACTATCGGTGGGTCGGGTAGTCGGCCTTCAAAACTGATGCTGGGTGGGACGGCATCGTCGTCTATTACAGTGGCAGTGGAGGTTCTTCGGAAGATGCCCGGTTTAGCAGGTATGTTGACGGCTGGTGCAAATTGATGCTGTCGTCTGGCGTATGATTGTCTTGAATTCTTCGGAGGTCGGGGAGGCTCAATGGGCAAAAACTTGAAATCTGCTAGCTAGAGAGTTCTCAATTATGTATCACTCAAAAGGGGAAGATTTACGCACCGCTCTAAAATTCTCCTTGTAGAACGCTGGCCTCTGGACAGTGACTTTAACATAGTACCTGATTTCCGCTTGACCAGGAAGACCGCTCATTGAGGGCGGCAAGGTCTTTTTCACATGCCGGCCAGACTCTCTGGCCACCTCCAGTCGCAGATTGGCCCTGTTGAAGTTTGTGGGCTTGAAGTTCGTGTTCGAGCAATCATTGTTGAAGGGTATCTTGAATTGGAAAGGATACTCATACTGCCCGGCAGGAAGCGTATAACTTGCATTCGGCGTTGCTGCACCTTGAAGATCCTGAGACGGGAAGACGACTTTGGTCTTGTAGAGTAACTATTCCTAAGTCAGCAGGACGACCTCGATCACACTGACTATTGCTTCGATCACAGTGAATAATCGGGCGGAATTTCACTGCCAGCACAAGGGCGAGATGCCTGCTGGCTCACCTTGTGCACCTCCATCTCATAACGTTCGCGGTTGTGATGGGCGGGGTAGGGGTCGGGGACCACAAGCTTCGTCTTGCTCTCCCCTTCGAGCTTGACGACAATGTTGGATATAGTCTCATTGGTGTTCAACTGTAACAGCACCCTGCCCGTAATGAAATCAAGATTGGTAAAATGTGCATGTGGCCGATCAAGGAAGATCCTGACAGCCATGATAGAATTTTACTGGAGATCGTATCTTAGCATCAGGAACATAATCAAAAAGTCAACGTTCTGATTGCATCGCCATTGGCCGTGAAGCCGTGAAGCTGTGAAGCAAGCCCAGTGAAGCCGGACGCGGGCAGAATCCTCTGTTAGAAAGCTACGATTTTGTCATGAACACTCGACGATTCTTAACTCGCCATTGTACCAGCCAATGAAAGAAGCCACGGCATGACGATGAAGGTGCGGAGAGTGCTGCCTACGTTGATGCCGTACTTTACCTAAAGTATGGAGAGGGACACGCGGGCTCTGCGGCTGTGTGCAGATTCAGCCCACCATCAGCGAAAATAATCCTAGGAGCCCAGAGGCTTGGACCGATTACATGTCAGCACCGGCCACTCGGGGACTCGTTCACCTCGATCGCAGAGATTCCCCGTATCGCATAGAACAGAAGTCGAAATCACAGAGGAGCAGCAGCGGGCGAGCACAAAAGCCAGAGATCGACGCCAGGGTCTTCTCTAGCCGAGCCGTTGCAAGCGCATGCATCAAATTCGAACGGGTGTCCTATCGATAAGCCCAGTGCTGTCGTGATGACATCGTGCAGACCGAACACTACCTTACTTAAGTAAGCCTACTCCGGCGGGCTTTGATCGGAAGGATTGTCGTCGTGTATCATCCTAAACCCATACATGCCACCTTTCTCCTCGTTAATCCGACCATTCTTTCATCTGATCCCACGAGCCCCACGTCAATCCCTCATACCAAGCACTGCAAGCTTCACTACCTCACTCCGAACCATGGCTCAGGAGTTCAAGCTCAAAGGGATCTCCTCCCTCGACCTCAAGAACGGAGAGAAGCGTGAGGTCGAGGTCGAGGGTATCGAGAACGGCAAAGTCTTGCTGGTCAAGCAGGGCAGCGAGACCCACGCCATGAGCCCCAATTGCACCCATTACGGAGCCCCACTGAAGCTCGGTGTCGTGACGCCAGATGGCCGTTTGACATGTGCATGGCACGGCGGTGAGCACTCTTAAACCCTCTCACTGGCTACTACGACTGACAGACACTCAGCCTGCTTCAACATTGCTTCTGGAGACGTCGAGGATGCCCCGGCGCTTGATCCTCTCGCCAAATTCGAGATAATTGAGAAGAGTGGAGCGGTCTACATCAAGGGGGATGAGAGCACGATCAAGTCGAGCAGAAGACAACCAAACGTCAAGTGCTCTGCACAAGGCCCAGAGAAGGTACTCATTATCGGAGGGGGTAGTGGAACCATGGGCGCCGTCCAAGCGCTCCGCGAACAGAACTTCAAGGGCGGCATCACCGTCCTGACCCGCGAATCCAGCCTTCCTTTCGACCGCACTAAACTCTCCAAAGCCCTTCTCGACGACAAGAACGCCCTCCAATGGCGTGACGACGCCTGGTACAAGTCCGCCGATGTCAAGTTCGTCGAAGATGAAGCGACCGGCGTCGATTTCTCCAAGAAATCCGTCTCCACCAAATCCGGCACCTCATTCCCTTACACCAAACTCATTCTCGCCACAGGCGGTACGCCCAACATGCTACCCCTCCCTGGCTTCAAAGACCTCGGCAATGTCTTCCTCCTCCGTACCATCCCCCACGTTAAAGCTATCTTGTCCGCAGTAGGCGAGAAGAAAGGCAAGAACATCGTCGTGATCGGCTCCTCCTTCATCGGCATGGAAGTCGCCAACTGCCTCGCTGCCAACAACACGGTCACAGTGGTCGGTATGGAATCAGCCCCTATGGAAAGGGTAATGGGCGCCGAAGTCGGCAAGATCTTCCAAAAACAAGTGGGCAAGAACGGCGTCAAGTTCTACCTCTCCGCCTCCGTCGACAGCGCCGTGGCCTCCTCTTCAGACTCGTCCGTCGTCGGCAGTGTCAAGCTCAAGGACGGCACCACTCTTCCCGCAGACCTCGTCATCCTCGGCGTCGGCGTCAAACCAGAGACTTCGTTCTTGAAAGACAACCCCGCAGTGCAGCTTGAGAAAGACGGCTCTCTGCGCACCAACGAAGCTTTCCAAGTCCAAGGCCTCGACGACGTCTTCGCAATCGGCGACATTGCCACATACCCGTACCATGGCCCTGGCGGCGACGGCAAGCCCGTGCGCATCGAGCACTGGAATGTAGCGCAGAATGCAGGCCGGAGCGTAGCCAAGTCGATAACCCAACCGGGCTCGAAACCGAAGCCGTTCATCCCGGTGTTCTGGTCGGCATTGGGGAGTCAATTGAGATATTGTGGTAATACTATGGCCAGTGGTTGGGACGACCTAGTGTTGCAGGGCCAGCCGGAGGAAGGCAAGTTTGCGGCGTTCTATGCCAAGGGCGAGACGGTGGTGGCGGTCGCGAGTATGCAGATGGATCCAATGATGACCTATTCGGCGGAGTTGATGCGGAGGGGGAAGATGCCGGGGAAGCAGGCGCTGAGGGATGGGTTGGATGTAACGACCGTGGATCTGCCGGCGGAGGTGAAGATTTGAGAGGGAAAGTAAGATTGTGAGGGGTGCAGAAGGCATTAGAATGGGCAGCTGAGAAGGATACGCTGTGGTGATGATCGGGAAAATGCGTCCAGAAATCAATGAAAGGTTACGAATTCTGTCTTCGCCTCATGAATCGAAATCCGGTCGTGAGGAAGTCGCCGTCTGCCATGGGGAAGTATGCTAAATATTGGTCCTTGGTGTAGACGCTTAGCTCCTGAGAAGTCGAGTGGATTCCTCGAGACACCTAGTCTCAAGAATCTGTCGAGCGAGTCATCGTCATCCATGGCCAATTTAGAACCCTTCCTTCGCCAACATATCTGTCCCCACATCAGCATCCCACTCTCCCCAGCCATCACCAACGACACCTACCTCCAATATCCAGATAAAAAGCAATAGCATTAAAACTATCTCTCCCGTTAGCCAGCCTTCTCAGACCCCTCTTGGGGCCCCCCCCCCCCCCCAAACAAAAAAAAAAAAAACAGGCGGGCCCCCCAA